>ENA-UESD01001231-UESD01001231.1-human-gut-metagenome-genome-assembly--contig:-NODE-1231-length-21256-cov-5.115020_pt1 | contig 21256 bp, 26 predicted proteins | sample MGYA00242985_ERZ507986 | MGnify/ENA primary metagenome ERZ507986 (study PRJEB26167, sample SAMN06115408) | human gut metagenome | host: Homo sapiens | place: China:Guangxi | collected 2016-04-06... | reverse complement strand
TATCAATACAACCTGATGTTCATCATGGGAATCAACTTCGGATTGCGAATTGGAGACTTGTTGAACCTCAGAATCGGAAATATCATCGACGAAAACTTTGAATACAGATTTCCTATTGAGATCCGGGAACAGAAAAGAAAGAAGCCGCGAAAGCTGTATGTCAACAAGGCGGTGGACGAGGCTTTTTCCTTATATATATCCCATAAGAGGGAGGTGGACTTAAATGAATATCTTTTCGTAGGAAGAAAACGAACAGATAAAATGACACGGCAGAATGTAGATTTAAGATTTCGGAAAACGAATGCGGCCTTAAACCTTCCTTACAATTGTGGAACTCATATGCTTCGCAAGACATTCTCGTATTGGGTTTTAATGACAGCAGAGGACAAGCAGAGGGCGCTTTATTACTTACAGAAACTATTAAACCACAGCAGTGCCACCACAACGCTGTTCTATGCCGGAATCACAGACGATGAGATTATGCGGATCAATATGAATCTGAATCTGGGATTCAAAGCTGCAGAATTTTTGGATCCGAAATCGGTTTTTGAGATGGAGGGACTCGGTGAATCAAAAAGTACCATTATTGGGAGTCAGTAAGTTGTATAATAATCTCGCTGCCGAAAAGTCAAACGTCACGGAATCAAGTATTGGAGGTATGGAATTTGGCAACGTTGTATTGTGAAGACTTGGATTTGAAGTCCGTAAAGCACTTTGATGGTGCAATATACGGATTCAAATTAAAGCCACATAAATGTATAGAGGTTTATGTGAATTTGGATACCGGAAAGACGTTTGCATACGTGGATGGGACAAAAGAAGATCTGATCTTCCCTGTGGATTTCCCACCACGTGAGCTGACTATTTTGAATGGGATATTGAGCATCATGACTTGAAAGCCTAAACCAAAATAGGAATTCCTCCCTCTTCGGAGGGAGGAAAACTTTTTCTTGCGAGACTAGAAAAAACTGTTGACAGGTGCGGAATGGTGTGCTATAATGAAGTCAATCAGAAAGGAGGTACAACAGAATGGATAATGAACCTATGCGTGGAGATATTTATTTTGCGCAGATTCCGAATGGAACACTGCATGAGCAGGCCGGTAATAGGCCAGTCGTTATCATCCAAAATAATGTCGGGAATAAGTTTTCTCCCACTACGATTGTGGCTCCGCTTACTTCAAAGCAGAAGAAAAACAGTTTGCCGACGCATTTTCTCATTCGAGCAAACAGCGAAAACGGATTGCGAACTGATTCTGTTGCCCTCCTGGAGCAGATCCGCACCATATCAAAGGATGCGCTGACCGGTAAAATTGGGAGGATCGATCCTTCTATCATCGAACCTGCATTAAAAGTATCACTAGGACTAAACTAATCTGTTGACATTCTCGTTTACATACTTTATAATCCATCTTGGAGGTGTACTCTATGTATAACGAGAATGTAAAAATGGCGTTTATTGATACGCTGCCCAAGAACGGGAAGAATGAATTCTCCGCCCTGTTCGCTTTAACAGAAACACATGAGGAAGCTGCCGGGAAAGATGTTGCTGAATTTTCCAGAGAGGAATACATTGCTGTAGTCAATGAACTTGGCTATAGCCAGTATGAATCAGCGAACGGCGCTATTGTAAAGCTAAAGCGATATAAGAAATGGTATGCGAAAGAATATCAAAAAGACTTTTCGTTCTTGGATTTTGAATTTGGTGTGCGAGACATAGATTTGTCAAAGCGTTTCCGTGAACAGCTAATTTACAAATTCGATAGCATTGTAAATGTTCCACCGGATTATAAACCTGGCAACGGATGCGTTGCTCTCCCGTTTTTGGTGTTCACTTATTATGGAATTGATTCAACTGATATCATAAAGTTAGATCATGAGGATGTTGTGTTTGGCAGCGATTTTGTGATTGTCCATTGTAATGGAACCAAAATCAAAATCACAGATCCAACTGCAATAAAAATCCTTCACGATTTTGACCAGTTCACAGAGGGAGAAAATTATGCCGGAGCAAACATCAAACGAGTAGATACGCCACGATTCTTGTACAAGACCAAGCGATTCTCCAAAAAGAACGAGAAGTTTGCAATGGATTCAGGATGGGCATACAAATCAATTTTGCAATCTGTTCGTTATTTCAGAGACAATGCCGCAGACAGTTCACAATATGAACGTATCGATGTGCCAAACATCAGGTCTTCCGGTATGTACCATAGAATCGTTGACATACTCTCCAAGAATCCTGAAATGGATTTTCGGGACGTATCAAATATGGTTCGCGGCAAAGAGATTCGCAAGGTAAACTCTGATCTGATTCGATTTTCGACGCACGATTATATGAAGGCGTTTGAACAAGAGATACGAAAGGATTATGGCGCAATGTATGATACCGTATTCCGCATTGTATCAGAGTAAATAAACGGATATCGGTCGCCGAGAGGCGGCTTATATCCAAAGGCGTAAGGCTAGAATAATTTGCAACAGATGATAGACGATTGGAGGAATGAATCATATGATTAGAAAATCATTACCGAATTCGCACATCACATGGAAGCAGCTCACCACGGAGAACGGGGTTTTCCTTTTCACATCCGATAATATCCGTGAAAAGTATACACTGTGGCGGGAAGTGGATAACGGATATGAGCTGATCGGAACCGGTAAAAACCCGCCTCACTTGGAAGAGAAATTCAAAAAGGAGATTTACGAATGACGAAAGAAGAAAACAAGAATCGGTTTTTGGAAATTGTAAAAACCAGAATCCATAGAGAAGGAATCGAAAAGCTCATGTCATGGTTGGAAAAGACAGATTTCTTTGACGCTCCGGCCAGCACAAGATTCCACGGCAACTACCCCGGCGGTCTGTTGGAGCATTCTCTGAATGTCTATGACCAGACACTAAAACTGTGCAGCCTTTATTATGACGAAGCAGAATTGACCGACGAATTCTTGGAAAGCGCCGCCATTGCGTCTCTGTTTCATGATCTCTGTAAGGCAGAATCCTATGCCAAGTATCTCAAGAATGTCAAGAACCATGACACCGGACGTTGGGAACAGGTGGAAGCCTATAAATCGGAAATCAAAATTCCGCTTGGGCACAGTCAGAAATCCGTTATCCTTTTGCAGCAGTTCATGAAGCTGAGGCTGGATGAGGTCTATGCCATTATGGGTCATATGGGTTTCTCCGATGCCAGCTTCAAAGGTGGTGACGGATATGTCAGTGAAATCCTGGACAAGAGTAAGCTGGCTTTGATGGTTCATATGGCAGATTTGGTTTCCAGTAAACTGCTGGAGCATACAGTTTGATTCGCTTCCTGCTGTGCGATAACAGCAGGTGATATGATGCGGCTGATTGGCAGAATGTTGTTGGTTCAATTCCAACTCGCATCGCCAACCGGGGGTGGTAGCCCGGTAAAGTATTTCCTTCCTAAACGGTGGCGCTGCCTCATATGCAGTCCGTAAAGCTGCATACAAATCTGGGGAGATACCCAAGTGGCTATAAGGGGTCGGTCTTGAAATCCGATAGACCGGAAACGGTGCGTGGGTTCGAATCCCACTCTCCCCACCATCGACCTGAGCAAGTCGTAAAAACTACTTTGTCAACAGTCCCAAAAGGGCTAAATCAAATCCCAGCACTGCTCGTGCGAGGGAATCCCTAACGGATAATGCCGAGGGATAAAAAAGAGCCTGTTCTTTCGTGGAGTTTAAGGCTTGCGTTCCATGCTTGCTATTCATGATTGAGCAGAAAAATTGTCCCACCAAAGAACGCCTCTGCGTAGCACAGTAAGCGCAACCCGCTTTGGTTTTCACAGAAGAGATACGAAATCCAGTATTCTGTAAGAGTTTATGAGTTCAGTTCGCCGTGAATCTCATTGCTCTAGTCTGAGGTTGTTGTGCAGCGTTCACCATCCTGAAAGTTGGCTACCGGACGGATGGTGAATGCGATTTATGGACCTTTAGCTCAGTCGGTTAGAGCAGTTGACTCATAATCATCAGGTCGTGGGATCGTGCCCCACAGGGTCCACCATATAGGGATGTCGCCAAACGGTTTAAGGCACTAGATTTTGGCTCTAGTATTTGCAGGTTCGAGTCCTGTCATCCCCGCCAGCGAGACATAGCGGTCGGCTTCGGCTATGCCGGGAACAAGTAGCGCTAGTTCCTTTCCCCACCCAGCCTCTTTACAATGCATACAGTGGTGGGCCGACACATAGGACTTGCCGCCCTATGAAAAGTAAATAGCGGCTTCCATTTGGGTGTGTGGTGGAATTGGTATACACATTGGATTTAAGTCCCAATGCCAAAAGGATTAAGGGTTCGAGTCCCTTCACACCCACCAATAGGCATAGCAGTTGGCTTTGGCTATGTCGGGTACGTACTTACTCACTTCATGGGAGAGAGAAACCGGCTCGCAGGATTTGCTGCCCTGCGTAAACAAATAGCAGCTTTTATTTTCTGACGCAAGACTAGAATAATCTGCGACAGATAAAACAACATGATGAGGAGGATTGCAATGCAGCATCTTGGAGACATTAAGAAAATCAACGGAGGTTCCAGTCCACCTGTAGACTGTATCATCGGTGGCAGTCCGTGCCAAAACCTGAGCATTGCAGGAAATCGAAAGGGACTTTCCGGAAGCGAGTCATGCTTATTTCTGGAACAGATTCGGATCGTAAAGGAGATGCGAGATGCAAGTCAAAACAGATACCCAAGATACATGGTCTGGGAAAATGTCCCAGGCGCATACAGCTCCAACAAAGGCCGTGACTTCCAGCAAGTCCTCACAGAAATTGCGAGGATCGCAGAAGCGGAAGCCCCCGATGTGCCTCTGCCTGAAAAGGGATATCCAACATGGGGAATCCTCCATGACGTGGACGGAGGATGGAGCATTGCTTGGCGAACTCTTGATGCGCAATACTGGGGAGTGCCCCAACGACGTCGTAGAATCACGCTTGTCGCAGATTTTGCAGGAGACAGCGCCGGAGAAATACTATTTGAGTCCGAGAGCTTGTCAGGGAATTCTGACGAGAGCGGCGAAACGAGGGAAGCAGCTGCCGAAGGAATTGGAAATGGCGCTGCTGAGACAGTCCATGTCTTAAACGATCAAGGCGGCAGCGTAATGTCTGTTTCTCAGGATGTTACCAGTACACTACGAGCACAGGAACATGGGCACCAGCCAATCGTTTGCAAAAACGAAATCGCCCAGCCACATTCATACTGCATCCTCGGTAACGTGGTAGACCGCAATGCAAAATGTAATGGCCTTGGAGTCTCAAATGATGTTGCTTATACATTAAATACAGTAGACCGTCATGCTGTGTGCGCTGGATTCAAACTTGGCAATTCTGAGAAAGCACGATCCATCGGATACCAAGTAGAGTGTTCGCCGACTCTGAACGCACAGTGCGGTGGTAACAAACCGGCCATTCTGGATATGACCCACGCCTGCGATGTTATCAGAGAATGCGGCGATATCGTTCCAACTCTAAATGCGAGAATGGGGACGGGAGGAAACCAAGTTCCACTGACGTATGCGTTCGGCAGGTCAGATACCTACACAGAATCGGATGTTGCCAGTACAGAATCTGCACGGCAGTACAAGTCTGCCACAGATATTATCTGTGGCAGCGATAAATCAATTCGCCGATTAACTCCTCTGGAATGCGAACGGCTTCAGGGCTACCCTGATGGATGGACAGATATTGGCGATTACATAGATAGTGGTGGTCGAAAACGAAGAACGTCTGATTCCGCCCGGTATAAAGCACTTGGAAATTCCATTGCCATTCCGCCGTGGCGATGGGTGCTGAATCGGATTTGCAGCCATCTGGGAGATAAGCCCACCATGGCAAGTCTGTTTGATGGCATTGGCGGCTTCCCCTTAATTTGGGAAGAGATTTGTGGGAAAGGCACCTGTCTGTGGGCTTCTGAGATTGAGGAATTCCCTATGGCAGTTACCAATAAAAAAATCAATATGTAAAGGAGTCATGCTATGGAAGTATTAGAAAACGTATTGTCAACTGGTGAATTCGGAATTGGAATTCTGAATTTGGCTACCGACAAAACGCAGATTGAATCCGTCAAAGAGTACAAGTCCTCTAAGGAAGTATTCGACGAACTATATGCTGTGAATGTCAACGAGTATACCGAGGAGCGAAAAGGGCTGACCTATCTCCCGTGGGCAGACGCCATGATGGAAGTCAAGAAGCGGTACCCTGATTTCTCCTATAACATTCTCTGGTTTAACGGATTCCCGTTCCTGTTCCATGAGGATCTTGGCTATATGGTGTTCACCACTGTCACCATCGAAAATGAAACCCGCCTGATGTGGCTTCCGGTTCTGGATACCAATAATAAAGCCATGACCAATCATGAGTATACATACGATACGAAGTCTACGAAGGGAATCAAAGTCGCAAAGGCGACTTGGTACGATATCAATAAGGCGCTGATGCGCTGCATTGTTAAGAACATCGGTGTGTTTGGTCTGGGCATCAACATCTATAAGAAGGATTCTCTCCCTGAGCCGGAGGAAAAGGCAAATGAGCTGGCTGAAAAGCAGGCCGCAGAACTCGCCGCCGCTCAGAAGGCTGTCACCGATGCCGGTAATGCTGCGATTAAGCGTGGCGTTAAAAAGGAATCCCTGTATGAGGTGCTGGAGAAGGACAACAATGGCGACCGAAGCACCACTTCTATTCCGTCCGTGGAACTCTGCAAGGAGATTGAAAAGAAAATTAAGGCTTTGAAAGCCGAAGCATAAAGGAGAAATAATATGAGCGCAGTAAACACAATCATGATTATGGGCAATCTCACCAAGGATCCTGAGCTGAAAACCGTAGGCGAAGGCGATCAGGCATTCAATGTCGTAAGGTTTTCTGTAGCAGTGAACCGCCAGACCAAAAAGGATCACGCGGAGGCTGACTTCTTCCATGTAGAAGCATTCCGAGGAAAGGCCGATGCGATTGCGAAGTATTTCCACAAAGGGAGCCGCATTCTCGTAAGAGGCGAAATGCACTTTGATAATTATCAGGATGCAGACGGCAATAACCGCCAGGCCTCTAAGATTATTTTGGAGGATTTCGGATTCGCAGATACAAAGTCTGGCAGTTCTGATAGTACCAAAACGGAAACGAAAACCGCAAGTCACGCCCCCAATGTTTCCGCAGACGATTCCGATGAGCCGTGGTAAGGGGTAACTTGATTGAGTAAAAAGGAAATGTACTCCTTCTCCAAACTCAACGCATGGCACCAATGTAAATGGGGCTGGTACCACCATTATGTGGGCCATGCCCCGCAGGTACAGAATTTTTTTGCTGAATGCGGAACTGCGATTCATCATTTGATTGAGCAGTATTTGAAGGGCGAAATCAAGCTGGAAGATATGGCACCACTGATGGACTGGGAGTGGGACACCTATTTCACAACGAAGGCTCCGAAGCTGTGTAAGACTGATCTCAATAAGAGCTATCATGATAAATGCCTGCACTTCTTAGAAACGTGGGATGGATTCCCCCAGTATAAGGTGCTCGGCGTGGAAGAACATTTTGTAATTCCCATTGGTGACTTTGAATTTCAGGGCTACATAGATGCGATTTTCGAGGACGAGGATGGAGAAATCATTGTCTGCGACTGGAAAAGTCACAATAAGTTTACGCCAGAAGAGCTTGTTTCCTATGGTCGGCAGCCGTACCTATATGCCTCCTATGTGAAAGAGAAATTTGGAAAGTGGCCGAAGCTGCTGAGGTTTTATGCCTTCCGTGAAATGAAAGCCTACGACATTCCGTTTAACATTGAAGATGCGAAGGCGGCAGTGCAGTGGGCAATCGACACGGTGGCTGAGATCAGAAGCGCTTGGCAGTATCCGAAATCCCCTGATACGTTTTATTGCTTGCGGCTTTGCGGCAATCGTGAGGAATGCGAATACGGAAAGTATTGGAAACATAAGAAGGGAGCAGGAAACTCATAATGACGCCAGAAAGATTTGCAAATGAGATGAAGAATATCTATGAACAATACCACGATGATCCAGAATTCTCTCATATGTATATGGATGATTGCATGACCGAACTTTTGAGAGAGCTTGGCTACGGTGACGGTATTGATATTTTCTGTAAGCAGGATAAATGGTACGCATAAATAATGCCGATGACAGGAGGGTAATGTGAATCGCAAAGAAAGACGTGATCTGAAGCGGACACTGGCAAGTAATGGTGTTCCAAAACAGAAGGCGGAATCCTACATAATCGCATATGAGACGGTGGGAGGTCGGAATCATAATCCGGTTTTCAAAAACGGAGATGCCGTGAAGTTAAAAACGAAATCCATTCTGGAGAAACGTGACACTTCCAGTCTCAGTGCCAACTATGTGAAATTCATTACTGAGAATAAAGACAAGGTGTTTCATGTGGTTCGGCTGGAGAAATATCCCGGTGGCGAAATTGTTGGGCTGCTTGAAAATGATCTCTACTATTTTTATTCCGGAGACTTGATGAAGATAAAGGAGTGATGGAATGATCTTTGTAAAAAAGAAGGATAACACGGTTGAGAAATGGAACGGCGAAAAAATTATTTCTGCCGTCCGGAAATCCGCAGACCGTGTTATGGTGAAGATTTCAGATGATGATGGGCAGAGAATTGTAAACCGGGTTTTGCAGAAGCTGTCCACCACGATTGACCTGACACAGGATGATCTTGTAATTCCCGTAGAGTATATGCACCATGCGGTGGAAGCGGCGCTGGACGAGTACGATGAAAGGGTAGCAAAAAGTTATCGTGACTACCGTAATTACAAAACGGATTTCGTGCATATCCTGGATGACGTTTATAAGAAGGCGCAGGGCATCCGGTATATTGGCGATAGAGACAATGCCAATACAGATTCTGCTCTGCTACCCACCCAGCGAAGCCTGATTTATAATGAGCTGAACGGCCAGCTCTATAAGAAGTTTTTCCTGAATGCAGAAGAGCGACAGGCGGCAAAGGACGGATACATTTATATTCACGACCGAAGCGCCAGACTCGACACGTTCAACTGCTGTCTTTTTGACATGGCATCCGTTTTGAAAGACGGATTTGAGATGGGCAATGTCTGGTACAACGAACCAAAAACATTGGATGTGGCTTTCGATGTGATTTCAGATGTGGCAATCAGTGCAGCGGCTTGTCAGTACGGCGGGTTCACAATGCCTCGGATTGACAGCTTGCTCGCCCCGTATGCGGAAAAGAGCTACTGGAAATACTTGAAAGAGTATTCCGAGATCCATGATTGTCATGACGAAATGGACATCGAAGATGCAGAATCGTGGGCCTCAGCGAAAGTACGACGTGATTTTGAGCAGGGATTCCAGTCATGGGAATACCGGTTCAACACTGTCGGAAGTTCCAGAGGAGATTATCCATTTGTCGCTGTAAGCTTTGGCTTGGATAAAACCGTATTCGGACGAATGGCGACGGAAGTTTGTTTGGAAGTTCGTAAGAATGGTCAGGGAAAGGAAGGTTTCAAAAAGCCAGTACTGTTTCCGAAGCTGACATTCCTGTATGACGAGAACCTGCATGGAGTAGGAAAGCCGCTGGAGTATCTATTTGACTGCGCAATTGAGTGTAGCAAAGCAAGCATGTATCCGGACTTCTTATCTCTTTCCGGAGAATCCTACATCCCATCTATGTACAAGAAATATGGCAAGGTAGTGTCCTTAATGGGCTGCCGCGCTAGTCTCTCTCCGTGGTATGAACGCGGCGGAATGAATCCGGCAGACGAAAATGATGTTCCTGTGTTTGAAGGCAGATGTAATCTCGGTGTCGTCAGCCTCCACCTTCCCATGATCCTGGCGAAGGCGAAGCAGGAGAACAAAGATTTCTATGAAGTGCTGGACTATTATCTGGAACTGATTCGGAATCTCCATAAGAAAACCTATGATTTCCTTGGAGAGAAAAAGGCTGGAACCAACCCGCTGTGTTTTTGTCAGGGCGGATTGCTTGGTGGCCATCTTGGCCCCGAAGATAAGATTCGTGATTTGCTGCCGCCCATGACGATGAGCTTCGGCATTACGGCGCTGAATGAATTGCAGGAACTCTATAATGGGAAATCGCTGGTGGAAGACGGAGCATTCGCTCTTGAAGTAATGAAATACATCAACGAGAAGGTAGAGGAGTTCAAGAAAGAAGATCATATCCTCTATGCCGTATACGGGACCCCGGCTGAAAGCCTTGCTGGCTTGCAGGTAGAACAGTTTATGAAGCTATACGGAATTGTCCGTGGCGTTTCCGACCGGGCTTACGTCAGCAACTCGTTCCACTGCGGTGTCTGGGAAGATATCACACCGATTCAGAAGCAGGATTTGGAGAATCGCTTCTGGGATTATTTCAACGGCGGCAAAATCCAGTATTGTAAATACCCCATTGATTACAATACAGAGGCAATCAAAACGCTTGTTCGCAGAGCAATGAAACTTGGTTTCTATGAGGGAATCAACCTGTCTCTTAGCTACTGCGAAGAGTGCGGATATGAGCAGCTGGATATGGATGTGTGTCCGAAGTGCGGATCACATCTGATTACGAAGATCGAAAGAATGAACGGGTACCTGGGATATTCTCGTGTTCATGGCAAGACGAGATACAACGATGCAAAAATGATTGAGATTTCCGAACGGAAGTCCATGTGAGGTGATAGGTTGAATTACCACGACATTACCAAATGTGATATGTTAAATGGTCCCGGTCTTCGGGTGGTGCTCTGGGTAGCTGGGTGCAATCATTATTGCCTGGGTTGCCAGAACCCGGTGACATGGGACGAAAACGATGGCTTAAAGTTTGATAAGGAAGCAGAAGCTGAAATGTATATTGCCCTCTGCAAAGAGTACATTTCAGGTCTTACATTATCCGGCGGCGATCCATTGTTCCTCGGCAACCGAGATGAAATCACATCCATTGCCAAGGATGCAAAATCCATGTTCCCGAATAAGACAATCTGGTGTTATACCGGATACTCTTGGGAAGAGGTCAAGGACTTGGAGCTGATGCGCTACATTGATGTTCTTGTGGATGGCGAATACAAAGAGGAACTTCGTGACCCGAAACTTCATTGGGTCGGCTCCTCGAATCAGCGAATCATTGATGTAAAGGAAACACGAAAAACTGGCAAGATCGTCCTGTGGGACGGCAGAAAGGAGTCGTAACATGAAATTTCAGAAGCTCCGTCCGGGAGCAAAAAAACCTACCTATGGCTCACCGGATGCGGCTGGTGCAGATCTCTATGCTTGCCTGGATGCGCCAGTTACTATTTTGCCGGGGCAGACCGTGAAGATTCCTACTGGAATTGCAATGGAAATCCCCAATGGCTATGCCGGGCTGATTTTTGCCCGCAGCAGCTTGGGGGTCAAGCGGGGACTGGCACCGGCCAATAAGGTCGGCGTGGTGGATTCCGACTATCGGGGAGAATTTTTGATCTTCCTCTACAACCAGTCTCAGGAGCCCCAGACCGTTGCGCCCGGAGAGCGGGTGGCACAGCTGGTGATCGTTCCGGTCCGGCAGGCACACTTTGAGGAAGTGGATACGCTGGAAGAGACTCAGCGGGGACAGGGGGGCTTTGGCTCCACCGGGAGGTTCTGAGATGAGCTGGATGAAGAAGTATTTTGTTATATTAACTGCGATTACTTCGGCTCCTGTGGCGGTGATCTTTTGACGGAAAGCAGAGGCGGCTTCGGCAGCACAGGAACAAATTAAGGAGGAAATAAAATGAGTCAGATTGCACACCCAGATTACTACAAAGGAAACAGCATTGAAGCATGGGACTACATCAAGGATCACGACCTGAATTTCGATCTTGGCAATGCCATCAAGTACATTACGAGGGCCGGGAAGAAAGACCGTGAGTCGAAGCGGGACGATCTCGAAAAGGCAATAAACTACATCTGCCATGAACTGAAACAGGAAGGACTTGTGTGTACTTACGTGATTGGTGACGTTGCAGAGCCAGACGAGGTTACAATCTGGTCTGCCACATCTGATGGTAATTGCGTTGCGGGAGAACTCCGTAACTCCGACATAGAGCTTTGCCAAAGCAAATCAACCGGTGAATATACGTTGTATGTGGAACGAATTTATGACTTTAGTAGTCCGGAAGAAGAAGCAGATTATCTTGGGAAACTGAAAGAGTTACTTGCAAACTATGTCTTGCTCGTAGACAAAAAGCTTAGTTATACGGTTACATATGCGGATGACATAAATCTTGGTTGTATTTATGGCGATACGATTGGTGAGGTTTATGAGAAATTCGCATTCCTGGTGGACGCTTACATTGGATATGTGTACGACGATTAAGACAAAACACGAAACTCCCCGGCATTCGCCGGGGAGAAAGGAGTGATGTAAGCGGTGCTGATTGATCGAGAGATCATACAAAAAGCAAAACGGAAACTCGGAGATGAAAACGCAGCTTTGATTGCCGAAGCGCTTCACCTTGATGACTTCGACGAGAAGCATATGAAGAGCTGTTGCCCGTTCCACCATGAGGACACGCCGAGTTTTATTTACAATCCGAAAGCGTACAATATGCACTGCTTCGGCTGTTCCAGGACGGTTGATTTAATAGATGCCTATATGGAAAGCGGCGATACCTATGTGGAAGCTGTGCAAAAGCTGCTGGACAAAGCAGATATTGTCTACCCTATGGGCGAGATTGGCGTAAAAACCAAACGGGAATACCGGTATCCGCATGAGGAAAAGTCCAATATGGATTCAGTGTATCAGTATCTCGGCATCCGTGGCATCTCAAAACAGATCGTAGATAACCACGACATTGGCGCAGACCAGCATGGAAACATTGCCTTTCATTACTATGACACCAATAATGTTCTGACCATGGTGAAGTACCGCCCCAGTCACAGAGTAGACAAGTCCAAAGGAGAGGTAAAGAATTGGGCGCAGAAAGATGCTGATACCACGCCGCTCCTGTTTAACATGAATCGCATTAACGTAGAAAGCCCCTTGGTGATTTGCGAGGGCGAGATTGATGCACTGGCTGTGATGGAAGCTGGCTATCCTAATGCGGTGTCTGTTCCGTTCGGAGCCGGAAACTTTGGCTGGATTGACGAGAACTGGGATTGGCTGGAGCAATTTGAATCCATTATTATTTGCTCTGACAACGATGACCCCGGTATCAAAATGCAAAAGGAATGCCTAAGCCGACTTGGAACATGGCGAACAAAGTTCGTGGAGGTTCCTGAGTTCTATACCGACGAAGAGAAAATGACCAGACGGAAAATCAAGGACATTAATGAAGTCCTCTATTTCTTCGGGAAGCATAAGGTTCTGGAACTCATCATGAACGCAAAAGAATCGCCTATTGAATCTGTCATTGACTTAACAGAAATCAAGGGCGAGAGCTTGGAAGACATGGACGGTATTGAAACCGGGCTTCTCCCGCTGGATCGTGAAGTTGGGAAACTGTATTACGGAACGTTGAATATTATGTCCGGTTCTCCCGGTTCCGGTAAGAGTAGCCTGATCTATCAGATGGCTTGTAATGCAATGGATGCTGGAATCGTAACGTGGATTTATTCCGGTGAGTTTAGTGATTCCATGACGAGGGATTGGTTTGAGCCGATCCTGGCTGGGCCTCGGCATATGAAAGCTTACCAGAGCAGAAAAGGCGATACATATTATAGAGTGGACAACGCCGTGCTTTCCAAAATCAATAGCCGGTATAAGGGGATGTGTTACCTGTATCGTGATGACCATGAAGGCAGCCTGACCTTGCTGATGAAATCCATGGAAGAGGTTGTCCGCCGCTATGGTGCGAAATTCATTATCATGGATAATATGTCGGTGATCGACACCAGCAATCCAGACGAAGAGCTGCTGGAGCAAAAGGAAATCGTAAAGCGGCTTCTGACATTTGCCCGTAAATATAATGTGGCGATTCTTCTGGTGGCCCACCCCAGAAAGATGCAAACAGGCGCAAAGGTTTCCCTCTATGATGTGGCTGGCTCTTCGGTAATCGTGAACCTAGCACATAGAAGCCTCGCCCTGAAACGGGTAACCGACGATGAGCGGAGCGGGAATGCCCAGTTCTCTTCCGTAAAACCGGAGCTGAGACAGTACGATGTGGTATTTACCATTAACAAAGATCGCATGAGAGGCAGAAGCAATATTGACATTGGCCTTTATTACGATAAGGCAAGCCGCAGATTCTACACCAGTAAAGAAGAACTTGACCGGCAATACAGTTGGGACACTGGAACGTACACACAGGAACTCCCATACGAAAAGCCGGATGATTCGGAGGTGTTTGTATAAAAAATTACACTGCATATCACGTCCACACAGATTATTCCCTTTTGGATTCCGCCACCACCTATCAGGAATACATAGATAAAGCGGTGGAGCTTGGGCAGACTGCGCTTGGGTTTTCCGAACACGGGAATGTAAAAGAGTGGACGGCGAAAAAGGTCGCCTGTGAAAAGGCCGGGCTGAAATTCATCCCCGCCTGTGAAATCTACCTGACACGATCCCTGCTGCAAGATGTGGACGGTGAACCGAAAAAGATCAGAGACAATTATCACACGATTCTGATTGCGAAGAACTATGATGGCTTGCTGGAAATGAATCAGCTTGTCAGCATGAGCACAGACGAAGAACACAATTATTATAACGGACGCATTAGCTTTGATGAATTCCTTGGGATTTCCGATAACATTATCAGTACGTCGGCTTGTCTGGCTTCGCCGCTGAGTAAGCTGGAACTGGATGACCCGTATTATGAAAAGCTGGTGCAGAAGTACACGTATCTGGAAATTCAGCCGCACAACTGCGAAGAGCAGATTGCGTACAATCGCCATCTGGCATGGCTGGCTGAAAAGTATCACAAGCCTTTAATCGTCGGAACAGATGCGCACAGCGTCAGTGATTACAAAAATGAATGCCGTGATATCCTGATGCTCTACAAGGGGCAGCATTACGATGGGGAAGACCAGATGGATTTGGTTTATCGCTGCTATGATGAAATCTGCGAGGCGTTCCGACAGCAGGATTCCATTCCGGAATCATTGTGGCTGGAGGCGCTGGAGAACACTAATGTGATGGCGGCGAGTGTGGAGCCTTTTGAGTTGGACACCAGTAATAAATATCCAATCCTATACGGTACCGCTGAGAAGGATGCTGAGGTTTACACGCAGAACATTTGGGATAGCTTTGAGGAAAAGCTAAAGTCCGGAGTTATTCCGAAAGAGCAGGAAGCTGGATTCCGGGCGGCATTGGAAGAGGAAATTTCCGTATTCAATGAGATTGGAATGGCTGGCTTCATGCAGTCGGAGAGCGAGATCATTCGCTGGTGCCATGACAATGGAATCGTCACCGGCCCCTCCAGAGGATCTGTCGGTGGTTCTAGAGCAGCTTATGTTACCGATATTACCGATGTGAACCCTGAGACATGGAATACCGTGTTCTCACGATTCGCAAACAGAGATAGAGTTGAATTAGGTCAAAGGTATGGCCTGCGTGTACAGGAATGTGCATGAAAAATCCCCGCCGAACTGCTGGGACACCCTAAAGCCTGTAATGCTAAAACGTAGAAGCGAACAGCTTCCAGCGTGAATGCGACGAAAGTAGAAAGAAATTGCAGGATGGCATAAGGTTAAATCCTAAGTGCGGAAGCAATGGGCAATCAGCAACCAAGCTCCGAACAGGAGAAGGCTCAACGACTATGTAGTGGGCATCCAGAACGGATGAAGATATAGTCTGGTCATTGCAGAAATGTAATGTGAAACGGATATTGACACAGATGTGATTGCATCTGACCGACCCAAAATCTTTGAATACATCATCGGTAAATTCGGCCAACCAAAAACAGCTCGTGTCCCTTCCTATGGCACCGTTCAGGATAAGAAAGCGATTGAGATTATCGTGGGCGCATTCCGAAAGAAATGGGAACTGGAACACGAAGGAGAAGACAACAACACTTGCCCGTATTCATTGGCAGAGCAGAAGAAACTCAAAGAGGAATATGACAAAGATGCAGAGTCATTTATGACGAAGCATGAGGATATCGCTTATTACTTCAGCGGTTTACTCGGCATTAAAATCAGCCAATCTGTTCACCCTGCTGGCATTATTATCAGCCCGATTACATTGCAGGATTGTTATGGCACCTTCTGGAAAGACGGAGAACAAGTCATTCAGATCGACATGGACTCTGCTCATGACGTCGGACTTGTGAAATACGATTTCCTGATTCTTCGGAACATCGGCATTATCAAAGATGCTTGCAGTTTGGCTGGAATTCCATATCCGAAATCCCATGAGGTGGATTGGAATGACCAGAAAGTGTGGGCGGATATGCTCAGCAGCCCCGTTGGAATCTTTCAGATGGAGGGTAAGCAAAATTGCCCTCGTTAAACTTGGTGAACCTATAAATGTAGGGTGTTGCCGCTACGATAGGAGCCGTAGGAAATGACGGCTAGAGCGGCAGCTAACAGGGAAGCCGTAATGGTAATCCTGTGGGAATCTTGTGAGTTACAAGAACCTCAATCGACTATCGAAAGCATAGCGGAGTGATCCGTGAAGAAGCGAGTAGAGTACACCAGAGGCGCAATCCCTCCGGTGGAAGCGCCAAGCACTGTGCAGCAGTGAAGATATAGTCAGCATAATGCGGATTTTGCATTCAAATTGCTGAGAGATTTCAACCCGACATCAATATTCGATATGTCCCTTGTGACAGCCTGCATCCGGCCTTCCGGTGCAAGCTATAGAAATGATTTAATCGCAAGAAAGTCACACCATAACGATTCCAAAATCGTCGATGATATTCTGGCGGATAACAATGGCTACCTTGTGTATCAGGAGGATGTTATTAAGTTCCTGCAAGACGGCTGCGGCTTGTCAGGTTCCGAGGCAGACACAGTTCGACGAGGAATCGCAAAGAAGAACCTTGATATGCTGAATCAGATGATGCCCAAGATCAAGGACGGGTATTGCAAAAAATCTGATAAGCCAAGAGAGACGGCAGAACAGGAAGTTGAAGAGTATGTGCAAATCTTAATTGATGCAAGCTCTTATATGTTCGGATACAACCATTCTATTTCATACTGTCTCGTAGGCTACCTTTGTGCCTACCTCAGATATTATTACCCCTATGAATTCGTTACATCGCTCCTTAACAATGCGGCGAACGAAAGTGATATCGCCGGGGCAACACAGCTTGCCAAGCAGCTTAAAATCAGCATCACCCCGCCACGTTACGGAAGCTCCTCCGATGTATACGGATTTAATAAGGAGACAAAGAAGATTTCCAAAGGTGCTGCCAGCATCAAGCATATGAACGCAGCAGCGTCCGTTGCCCTGTATCAGCTCTCCCATGAGGAGAAGCGCACGTTCTCGGAAACCATCTGCGAAATTCGGAAGCGAAAAGCAGCCGACGCACAGCAGCTCGACATCCTGATCTCCGTAGATTACTTTCAGCAGTTCGGAAATATCACAGAGCTGACACGGATTCTGGATTTGGTGCGGGAGTTTAAGAGCGGAGAAACCAAATCCTATCGTTGTGCTAAGGTAGGCGAAACGATGAAGCCACTGATTGAGCGCCACGCCAGCAATCTGAAAAAGGACGGTAAACCTGGAACATCATATAAGTTTTCCTGTGAAGCGGATGTGATTGCATTCCTCAATGAGTGCGAGGCGCTGATCCTTTCTTATCACTTGGATGATGTTTCTTATAAGGTAAAGGCGGCGAACCAGCAGGAATACCTTGGGTACATCGCTTTGGAAACCGGCATGGAAGATGATAAACGGAAGCTGTATGTCGCAGACGTTTACGAACTTCCCAATAAATTCCGTGGCGGAGTCTGGAAGTACAAGATCACAACGTCCGGCTTGTTCTCTGGAAAGTCATCTTCAATCGCAATTTCGCCGGTTGTGTTCAATCGGATGCCGCTGAAAAAGGGCGATATCATCCAAGTCCCGGATGGCGGACTATTCAAGGACAATAAAGGCTATTGGAATCTGAGCTATTACAAAATCGTGGAGTGAAGGAGTGAACACTTATGACAAAGAAAACAAAGTACAAAACCATTTTGCTGAGTGCTGCCATGGCGCTTATGCTGACCGGCTGCACTAAAAGCTGCATGGTGTCTCATAACGTTTCCAAAGAAGCGGATAACTTCAATGTGACCAGAAGAATCACAGTTATCAATGTCAGAGATGATACCGTCCTGTATGAGTTGACCGGAAACTTCTCTCTTCAAAACAGTGATGACAATGAGCTGACTGTTATCAGTGAGCTAAAAGATGGTCAGTACAAAAAGGATTTCATCTACCTCAGCGATTGGACTACATATATCGTGCAAGACGTGTCCGGAGCAGACGTTGACCCGTACCACTATGAGGTGAGCATCCTGCCGAAATCTGCGGTTGGTACTCCTGTAAATGTCACAACAGATTGAGAGGTGATGTACTATGTATGCACTATGCTTGGTTCTCGGAGCTGTGATTGGATTTACGGCTGCCGCTATTCTCTCGCAGAGATAATGCGATAAAAATAAGGAGAAGTTCAGGCGATGAAAATTATAAACGGCGATATTTTTGACAGTGATGCCGTCGCTATATTACACCAGGTAAATTGCATGGGAGTGATGGGCAGCGGCGTCGCGAAACAGGTAAAGCAGAAATTCCCTCTCGTATATTTCGAGTACAAACGTCTATGTGACGAGCACAAAGATGATCCTGCATCGCTTATGGGGCTTGTCCAGGTGTGCGAGGTTGATGACAAAAAGTATATCGTCAATCTGTTTGCTCAGAAGAAATACGGAAGAGACGGAACCTGCTATACGGATTATAATGCGCTGAGAGTTTGTCTTAATAGAGTGAACCAGTTATTCGCAGGAAGGGCTGTTGCACTCCCGTATATGATGTCATGCGTTCGCGGTGGCGGTGATTGGAATGTCGTATCTAATATAATCGCAACTGAATTGGTAGATTGTGATGTCACTTTGTACAGACTATAAAAGGAGATTCAAGATGAAACTATATAGAACAACCGAAGTCACAACCGATGGTGACTACCGCATAGGAGACAGAATCTCCTTCACACTCAATGATGGAGAACAGGTCGAGGCTCTAGCAGTGAAACAAGATGATGACGGAATGCTTTTTTGCTTCGTGGACTCTCTTGAACAGCAGTATCGTGTAAATCTTGTTAATGACGATATTGAATATAAATCATGCGAACTTCGTAAGAACCTAAACGGCGAAATTCTTGACCGTTTTCCGGCAGAAGTCCGTGAAAAGATGGTCGCTTTTGATAACGGTGATTTTTTACGGTTGCCCACCAGATGCGAAATTAACGGTGAAATCAATAATTCTGACGAAGATGAAAACAAGCACACTCACCAATGGACTCTGATGAAAGATTACCGCAACCGAGTCGCATTTATTGGTGACGATCATAACCTGCCGAGCTGGTATTGGTTGCAAACACGTTATGCTCTCTATATTGAACCATACTTTCACTGCATTAATCCTGGTGGTTTTGATTATGTGCAGAGACCCTCTTTTCGTGCTGGTGTGCGTCCTGTTTTCAAAATGAAAGGAGTGATTATTTGAACAAAGATGAGTTCATTCGATTCGTTGCGGAACGAAGTGAATTCCCGCTTTTTCTCACACGGAGATTTATGGATGCGACGATAACATCCATTAAAGACATTGTACTGTCTGGCGAGAAAATCTATCTGCGAGATTTTGGCACATTTTATTTGAATCTACGTCGTGGAAGAATCGGTCGCAAGGTGAAAACCGGAGACACTATAGAAATCCCACCCAAATACATCCCGGCATTCAAGCCCGGTGAAGAATTCAAACGGGCAGCTGAAAAGAAACACGTCCCTGAATGGGTATATGAGGAGGAAGAAAACATTGATTAAGATTGAAAACACTCATGTGGATAACATTGTAAGAGCTGTTTACTCTGCTCGAAATGCTATGAATAGCTGGGATAAATCTGACTCCGATTTGGATACTGACACTCTCGGTAAAAATGATTTAACGCTGGCGAATAGATTGTCTAAGGCAGGTACAGACCATCGTAAGTTCATGCGGATGATTACGGTGACGGCAGATGTTACAGCCCCACTGTATTATCTCAAAGAGCTGGATACTTATAAGATAGGAACAGTTTCAAACTCCTGCTCCACCATGCACAAGATTCATGCAAAAGAGTTTACGATTGATGATTTTAGCCATGAACATTTAATTTCTGATGAGAATGTTCCTACTCGTGTCTATTCTGCCGAGCAGCTGTTAGAACTCACGATCATCACACTTAATATATTCCGTGACCTCTATCTAGAGACAAAAGACAAAAATTACTGGTGGCAGATGATTCAGCTCCTGCCGAGTTCTTACAACCAGAGACGAACGATTATGCTAAATTACGAGGTTCTGGCAAATATTTATAAATCTCGTAAGAACCATAAGCTGGATGAATGGCATACGTTCTGTGACTGGATTGAAAGCTTACCATACTCTGAGCTGATTACTGGTATGGCTGTCGGTATGGACTTGGCACACGGAACTGACTTTACAGGCGCTCCTGAAAACAATCCTGTGTAAATCAGATTGCACGTAACCCGCACAACAGTTCAATAAAGTCCAGTGTGCGGGTTACTGTATATACCACAAAGTGCGTGTTCCTGTTTAGTCTTTTATGTAATTGGCCCAGCGTCATCTGGGCCGTGGGGTTTTGCTATGTATCATTCATCTTTTCAGACTCATGAACACAGCATTTTGCGCAAGCAGCGTTCCCGTTTTCGAGGATCGCAAGATCCTCAGCGGGAACCACGCTGCCGCACAAAGGGCATTCCGTAGAACTAAACAAAAACTCACCTCCAATAAGTGGTATGTTGTAATAATAATACGAGGTCTGAGTTTGTCAAGGAGTTGATTCAAATAGGTATTGAGGCAACAGACGGAGGATGTTATGTGCTGGATCAGGACGGTCAGTACATCCAGCTTGAAAAAGTAGAACTGCCTGAAACATTAGGCGATGAATCGCAGACAGCTTTGGATTTCAGTGAATTGCAAACATCATTCCAGTATGTTGGCAGAGGATTTGAGAAGCTGCTCGCATCATTGCTGGGATTAAATAAGGCGGTAGTAAATGCGTGCCCGAATAAAACGGTAAGGTGGCTGGCAGCTCATGCCAAGAAGCAGCGAGTCAGAACCAAAAATGCCAATAGAGCATTTTGGATTTTAGAGAGGTATTCGCAGTTCGT
>ENA-UESD01001207-UESD01001207.1-human-gut-metagenome-genome-assembly--contig:-NODE-1207-length-21439-cov-10.171051_pt1 | contig 21439 bp, 21 predicted proteins | sample MGYA00242985_ERZ507986 | MGnify/ENA primary metagenome ERZ507986 (study PRJEB26167, sample SAMN06115408) | human gut metagenome | host: Homo sapiens | place: China:Guangxi | collected 2016-04-06... | reverse complement strand
ACAGCAAACGGGCCGACAAGTTTACGATCGCAATATATTTCATCTTCTCAATTCCTTGGAAGAACCAAATAGGTAACAAAAGCTCATTAAATGTCAATAAAAAAGTAAGGGCATAGACCCAATAATGATCCTTAAAAAACGGGACTATACTTATAACCGAAAAATATACGATCAAACAAATCAACCAAAGGATAAACTTACACAAATAAGTGGATGATACAATCTGAGATAGCCTCTCCTTATTCCCTTTATAAACCGCTACATTCTTCGCTCCGGACATATTAAATCCAAAGTTTATAACCAATGATACATAAGCTATAATCGTTTGAGCGAATACGATCACTCCATACAAATCCAAACCTATGATCCGTAATAAATAAGGATAGGTCAATAATGGGAATAAGATCGTAAAAACTTGCAATATGCTCAAGTAGGAAAAATTAGCCAGTACGGTCTTATTCCTACTCAGTTTCTCTCGTAAAGACATGATTTGTAAAGTGAATCTGTAGGTATACAAATATAAGAGTGAGTTCCATTTGGAACCTACCTATATTTAGATATTCAAATTTTATCGGTTATTCCTATTATCGTTTTATAGCTGCGGCTCTTTCATATAACGTGATCCACCTTTAGCGTTTTCAATTGATCTTCCACCCCTCGATCGTCCTCTTCTCCGTACTGAAATTAATCCCCACCTTCACCACCGGCAGGCCGCAGAGGGCGAAACGTTCAGGGTAATCCTTCAAATCGATTTGCTCCATGGCAGCTTCGGCGCTTTGGTCCAATTTCAGCTCGATCACGTAAAGCGTGGAAGGTGTGCGGAGCACCATGTCCACACGGCCTTGCGGCGTACGGACCTCCACATCGACATAATTACCGATCAGCGTGAAAATGACATAGAGCAATTGCTGGTAATGGCCTTCGTAATGCGTGTTATCGCAATAGGGGATCGTGGAGAGATAGGTGCGCATCAAGCGCAACGCACCATCCATGTCACCGTTGTAGATCATCTCCGCCATTTCCGCCACCATCGTATTCAACTCGGCAGGACGTTGCACATAGTTGGGCAACAGGCTGCGCATCAAACCGATCCGGACCTCTTTATTCGGGATATCGAGCTTATAAAGACCGGAAAACGCCGAGTAGCCCTTGATCGTGATATAACCGCTTTGATAAAGTAATGGCGTGATGCTCGTCATCCGTTCCGTTGGTGCGTCAAAATCAGCCGCCACACATTTACGATTACCTATTTCTTGCGGGATCACGTGGTACTTACGCAGCATCTCGACCAAGTAGGTCGGCGTTCCGCTACCGAACCAATAAGAGTCGATCCGGCCATCGGCTAGCGCATTCAGCAGGCCGAACGGATTGTATATATCGGGCGACGGCCACGTGAAATGATAACCGTCGTAATTCTGTTTCAAGACTTCCAAGGCCTCTTCCGGAGTAACGCCGAGGTTGCCGGCCAAACGACCGATGCCCTCACCCATCTGTTCTCGCATCTCCTCTTCCGTGATACCGCAGATCGATCCATACTCGGGGAGCATACTGATATTCTTGATATTATTCAGCTCGCTGAAGATACTCAACTGGGAGAATTTCGTGATGCCGGTCAGGAAGACGAAACGCAGGTAAGGGTCGCATGCCTTCAGTGGGCTGTAGAAGTTGCGCATCACGTTGCGCAACACGGGCAGATTCTTCTCCTCATGCACCACATCCAGCAAAGGAGCGTCGTACTCATCGATCAAAACAACCACCTTTTGCCCGGTCTGCTCGAAGGCACGTTTGATAAGGCTCTCCAAGCGGTCGTTCACCATAAGCGCATTCTCATCACGCCCATAAATGGACTCCCACTCTGACAAACGACGCCCCAAATAATGTTCCAAACCCTCCCGATCCAAGTGCTTGCCGAGGCTCATATCGAAATGAAGCACCGGATAACTCGTCCATTCCTTCTCCAATTTCTTGATAGCCAAGCCCTCGAACAGCTCCTTCCGGCCCTCAAAGTAGCTGCGGAGCGTGGAGGTCAGCAAGGACTTACCGAAGCGACGAGGACGGCTCAAGAAGATATAACTCGACGCTCCATGCGTCATACGGTACACTAACTCGGTCTTGTCCACGTACACATAATTACCCTCCCGTAATTTCGAGAATGTCTGGATACCTATCGGATATAATCGTCGTTGCTCCATAGCCGTGAAGATTTATGATTTTATACTACAAATATAACACATTTCCGGCAAACCATCAACCATCAATCACAAATCCCCCCTCTCTTTCTCCACCCTCTCCCGCACCTTCCCCGATAGCGGATAGCTCAGCTCCAGTATCCGGCTGCGGGAACATCGGAGTTCATTTCGCTCGGGCTCACGCTCCTTCTCCGGGAAATGGAAGGACACCAAGTGGAGGAAGGTGGCGTAGACACGGTCTAGTGATTCCAGCCGCAGACTGCCATCCGGATGGCTTGGACTCAACTTCGACAGTGTGTGGCGGCTGATACCCAAGAACACGGAAGCGTCTCGCACGGAGGACAGACCCCAACGATCCAAGATGAGGTATACCTCGAAGGACGCCACACGAATCCAAGGGTTCAGATCCGAGCTTTGCGGTTCGATCATTACGTCTCAAGGGGGAAATCTCTCCATGGTGAAACGCTAAAACCTTGAAGAAACATTAAAATAGGTTATAATACTCTTAAATTGGCGCACCCATGAGTGCGCCACCCACAAATTCAAAGGCTATATCTTTACCTGCGATCCGAAGCGAAAGCCTTGGATCATCATTGTTTAAACCTTATTAAAAAACAAACACAATGAAAGAATCCATCATGTCTTTTTACAACGCTCCGATTACCAATCAAGTGCCAAACGGAGTGGTCAGTATCGACCAATTGTACACCTACGTCAGCACCAATGAATGGCTACGGGAACGGACGGACCGCACACGTGTCGCACTGGACGACGAGAAACGGTTCAGGCAGTTGAAGCAAAGCCTGCTGCCCTATGTCACGCCCGCCGGGGTATTCTCCTACCGAAAGGAGGACCGGTTGCTTTTTCCCTCGGGTGAACTGGTTATCGATATCGATCATCTCGCCTCGCCCGAGGAGGCTTGTACGTGGCGAGACACGCTGTTCGCCGACGAGCGGCTACGCCCCGACCTCGCCTTCATCAGCCCCAGTAACACAGGCGTAAAGCTCTTCGTGCCTTATCGTTTGTCCGTTACCGCCACGATCGAGTGGGCCTTCGACGAGGCACGACGATCGGCTTGGGAATACCTTGAGTGGAGATACGGACTGAAAGCCGATACCTCAAACGCCGACTTGTCAAGGGCTTGCTTCCTCTGCCACGACTCTTCAGCCAAGCTGAGAAATCGTGGCAATTGAAAATTGAGAATTGAAAATTGAAAATTATATATTACCATGAACACTATTCAAGATTTAGAGCGGCTCGTGGCCGCTATCGAGAAACAGGGGGCGAACGTCGCTCCCACCTATCAAGAGTATATGCCGCTGGCCTTCGCTATCGCCAACGATTGCGGTGAGGCGGGACGGTCGTTGTTCCATCGCATCTGCCGTATCTCGGAAAAGTATGTGTCCGACGAGGCGGACAGACTCTTCGACCACGCCCTCAAAGGGGGTAACGGGCGAAACGGAATCGGGTCTGTCTATCACTGGGCAGAGACCGCTGGCGTGAAACTCGACAAGCAACTGGCCGGTACCGCCCGGAGCTACGCCGGGAAACAGCCCGAAACTTGCGAACTTACAAACTTGCAGCCCGCTCATCCTCTCACACACACCTGCGCACATGAGGCGTACATTAATATGCCCGTCTTCGGAAACTATGATTGGCCCCTTTTCTTGAACCAGCTCATCGACTGCGGTGACTCCCCGGCGCAACGGGATATCCTGCTGCTAGGTGCCGTCACCGTACTAGGCGCTACCCTCAACAAGCACTTGCGCATACTCTACGGACGTAAATACCATTATCCCTGCCTGCAAACCTTCATCGTGGCACCTCCCGCCTCGGGAAAAGGGGCGCTCACTTGGGTACGCCACCTAGCCGAACCGATCCACGAGGCAATGATGGAGGAATTCAAATCCCTACGCAAGGAATACCGGCTGGAGAAGGCACGCTGGGGTTCCCTAGGCAAGGAGCGGGCGAAAACCCCTGAGCCGGAAGAGCCAAAGCCTAAGATGTTCCTGATCGCCGGCGATAATTCCGGAACGGGCGTATTGGAGAATCTGATAGAGGCGGACGGCGTGGGGCTGATCTGCGAGACCGAGGCGGATACCGTCAGCACCGCCATCGGCACGGATTACGGCCATTGGAGCGATACCTTGCGCAAATGCTACGATCATGACCGACTAGCCTTTAACCGGCGTATGAATCATGAGTATCTGGAATGTATGAAATCTTTTCTCAGTGTCTTGTTAAGCGGGACACCGGCACAGGTGAAACCGCTCATTCCCTCGGCCGAGAACGGATTGTTCTCACGCCAGATGTTTTACTATATGCCCTCCATCACCGAATGGGTAAACCAGTTCGACCTGTCCGATGAGGATTATGATTCCCGGTTCACCGGATGGGGCAAACAGTGGAAGACGTTCATCGAGTGGCTCGGCGCTTCCGTGAATCTCATTCAGCTCAAGCTGTCCGAAGAGCAAAAAATCCGTTTCAACGAACGTTTCGCACAACTTTTCGGCCATGCGGGTTTCACGCATGGGGGAGCCATGAGAAGCACCGTGGCACGTATCGCCATCAACATCTGCCGAATCCTAAGCGTGGTGGCCCTGCTACGAGCCACGGAAAAACTCCTCCCGCCACACAAAACAATTTTCAATTCTCAATTCTCCATTTTCAAATGCCCCGGTCTCTCCCCTTCCGATGACATACCGGAAGAGAATGTCCGAGACGGTATCGTACCGAAACTGGACCTGACAGCGACAGGGGCTGATTTCGAGGCCGTGCTCAACCTCACCGAGCCTCTTTACCGGCACGCTTGCCATATCCTGTCTATCCTGCCCGCCACCGACGTGCAACAACGGGAACCTACACCTCAGGAGGCGTTATTCGATGCCCTCCCCCTCGCCTTCAACCGCCAAGAGGCGCTCCGGGAGGCAAAGAGGATCTGCATGGGTACCGATACCCTAGACTCTCACTTACGGCGTATGCTGGAAAAGGGCGTGATCCAAAAGAACGCACGGGGTGAATATATATTCACGGCCAAACAACGCCAGACACCCCAATCCCCTTTATAATGTACATGTATGTGTGTGAGGTATGGAACCGACTGCAAGTTTGCAAGTTCGCAAGTTTCATTTTCCCAGATTCATAATCCATAAACAATAAATCAAATGTCCTTACCATTAAGAAAGTCCGCATTGGCGGCATCCTATTTCCCGGAACTGGCCTCCCATCAAGCCTGCAACCGTCTACGCCGCTGGATCATCCGATGCACGGAGCTGTACGACAAGCTGCGGGAGACGGGCTACCGCCCCGAGCAACGTATATTCACGCCACGACAGGTGGGGTTGATCATCCACTACCTCGGAGAACCGTAAATTAGTTGACAGGTGACAAGTAACAGTTGCGCACGGCGGTGAATTAACTGCCACTTGTCAACTATCAACTAGAACGCCCATCCAAGGCTCCTTATAATGCCCATTCAAAGAGGCTTACAATGCCTATCCAAAGGGGCTTACGATGGGCAGCGTAGTCCGGCGGCCATTGGCTACCATTATTCATTGTTAATTATTCATTATTCATTCCCTAAGGTATCACCCGGCATCACCGCCCCTTACGGCGGAACCTATCTTTGTAACGTTGATCAACAAACAATTAATTTTCTATTATCAACTTTTAATTTTCTATTACCATGCCACAAGCATTTCAAGCACGAAAGTTTTTTATCCCCAAGACGGATCCCAAGCAGGAGGTGTACAAGCCGGTTCCCTATTATTTCGGTACCCTGTCCACGCAAGACGCGGCCGATCAGATCGCCGAAGAGTCGTCGCTCACGAAGGGTGACGTATTGAACGTATTGGATCGTTATCAGCGGTATGTCATCAAGAACCTGCAGAAAGGCTACAAGGTGGAGCTGCTGGGGTTCGGAACCGTCTATAACCGCTTCGTCACGGAGAAGGGGGTAGCGACCGCCCCCGAGGTCAAGGCTACGCATATACGGACTATCGTACCGGGATTCTCGCCTTCCTATACCATACTGAACGGGGCACGACGGTACTCGCTGTTGGGCGAGAAGACTTCGTTGCTCAAGGTGACGATACTCGGGACGCCGGTGGAGGAAGGGGGCGGTTCCGATTCTGAGTCGCCTGATGAGATCTGATGTGTCACTTTTGGCTTGACCCAAAAGTAACCAAAAGGTCAAGGCTGACGCTGACGGGCTACTTCGAGACCTACGCTCGCTGTCGCATCCCAACTCGCTTCGCTCAGACAGGGATGCTCCTCACGCTCGCTACGGTCTCTTCGCTTGACGCCCGTCCGCTGAGGCCGTCCGAAGGAAAGCGAAGCTTTCCTCTTATATCAGCCGGGATATCATTATTCAATTCATTATTCACTATTAATTATTAATTATCATGAAAAAGTCCGTATGGAGTACTATTATCAAAGTGATCATCGCCGTAGCTACCGCCATCGCAGGGGCACTTGGCATCCAATCCTGTATTCTCTAATTTTCAATTATCATGGGTAAGGCTTATTGTTTCTACCAGAATTACAGGGAGGTCAGACTCCTTGTAATTCATTGCTCGGCCACACGATATGACAGGGATTTTCCTGTGGAGGCGCTCCGTTCATCGCACAAGGCACGGGGATTCGCCGATATCGGCTATCATTTCTATATCACACGGGACGGGGAGCTACATCGCTGCCGACCGGTCAACCAGATCGGGGCGCACGCAGCCGGATGGAACGACAAAAGTATCGGTATATGTTACGAGGGAGGACTCGACGAACAAGGCCGTCCGGCCGATACCCGGACCTACGCCCAGCGGTGTACCTTGACGGATCTGCTACGGCAATTACGAAGGGACTATCCGGAGGCACGCATCCTAGGACATTACCAATTAAGCCCTTACATACGCAAGGCTTGCCCTTGCTTTGACGCAAGGGAGGAGTATCTCGTTTTATAAAATAGATACCGGCTCGTCATTCACTCGCTAGATTGTCCGGTTTCACGACTTACTTTGTAAAAATACCCCCTATCTCTTTCAGCTCTTGCTCTTTATGATGCCTCGTTATGAAGCGGTTGATCGTCAAGTGAAGGATAGACCATAAAACCAAGTTCAAGAGCAAGAGGTAGGTGGCGTTTACCTTCATGGCCAATAAGACATTCAATACGATGAAAAAAACAGATACGCACAGAATCGTCACCATCACCATCCGTACACGCATACCCGTACGAAGCAGCTTGTGATGGAAATGATTCTTATCGGGCAAGAACGGGTTACGATGATTACGAAGGCGATGAAGCACCACACGGATTACATCGAGCAAAGGGACCAAGACCGTGGAGAAAGCGATCACCATATAGGGATTTGGTAACTCCGGTGAGACTTGGTTCGACACGCACAGATGGATGATCAGGAAACCGATCACGTAACCCAGCGTAAGACTACCCGCATCACCCATAAAGAGCTTATGGCCACGGTTTGCGTTGCCAAAGACGTTGTAACACCAAAAAGGCATGAGGACTCCCAGCGTACAGATGGCCAACAAGGCGTACACATACTGCATGCGGATAAAGAAGATCACGCTCAAGACCGACAGGGCGATACTGCACAAACCGGAGGCCAAGCCATCGATACCGTCTATCAAGTTAATGGCGTTCGTGATATACACTACGATAAAGACCGTGACGGGGATTCCCACCCAAGCGGGAACCGAGTATACACCGAACAAGCCTCCCAAGGAACCGAACCAATTACCGGACAGTACCAATAATAATGCCGACACGATCTGGACGGCGAACTTGTAACGGTAGCCAACACCCACAAGATCGTCGCAGACACCCACTAGATAGAGTAGCGTCATGCCCACGAACAGAAAGAGATACTCATAGAGCATGTTGAACGACAGGCTCGATGAGTCCATATCCCAAAAGTACAGGCGGAAGCCTATCACAAGGAACATGGACATCAGGATCACCGGAAAAAACGACAGGCCGCCCAGACGGGGGACCGGCGTCGTATGTACCTTACGGGAATCCGGGACATCATATAACCGTTTCTTGTGGGAGATCACCAAGATCCTCGGGATGATCACCATCCCGAACAGCACGGAAAAAAGGAAGCCCGACAGTAGTAGTAATGTTATTTGCATGATTTGCGTATTAGTTATTTCTTCTTGTCACCGGCCTCGAAACCGTAACCATAGCCGTAGCCGTAGCCATAACCGTATCCCTTGCCGTAGCCGTATTTCTTGCCGTAACCGTAGCCGTAGCTGTTCTTGCGCTTGCTCATATCAAGGCCGTTGATGACCGTCGCGAGCTTCGGGAACTTACGCTCACGCCGTAACACGTTGATGTAGCTGAAACCGGCCTTCGGTGTCACGTCCGCACGGCAGACGTACACGCACATGTCAGCCACACGGCCGATGATCGCCGTATCCGTAACCATGCCGATAGGGGCCGTATCCAAGATGACATAGTCGTACCGTTCCTTCAACCGGGCGATAGCCCTCTCCAGCACGTCACGGGCGACCAGCTCAGTCGGGTTCGGGGGGATAGGACCACCCGGGAGGATATCGAGGTTAGGGCTGATATCGGATCGCTGGACCATGTCGAACAACTCCACGTGATCCGGGTCGCTCAGATAGTTCGTGATGCCCTCCATCTTACGGGAGATATTGAACACCTTGTTCAGGCCCGGCTTGCGGATGTCCATACCGACCACCACCACCCTCTTGCCCAAGTAAGCCAAGCTCACCGCCAAGTTGCCAGCAACGAAAGACTTGCCCTCGCCCGGTTGCGTGGAGCTGAAAAGGATCACACGCTCGTCCTTGCCTAGCATGAACAAGAGGTTCGTGCGCAACCCCCGGAACATCTCCTCCATCAGGTCGTTCTTGTTCTCACGCACCACGATCGAGCCCTCACCCGTCTTCTTGACCAACGGGAGCTCCGCCAAAATAGCCACGCCCGTGATCGCCTCAACGTCCTCACGGTTCTCGATCTTGTATTTCAACAGGTCATGAAGGTAGACAATGCCCACCGGGATCGCCAGGCCCAAGATCAACGCCGCAAGCATGAAGACCATCCTCTTCGGGGCGACAGGACGCTCATCGGCGAGCGGCTCCTCGATGATGCGGCCGTTGTTCGCCGTGGCCGCCAGCGTGATGGCGTTCTCCTCACGCTTCTGCAACAGCATGACGTACAACGTGGCCTTGATCTCCTGCTGCCGGGAGATCGTCATGAACTCCTTCTCCTGCCTCGGGGCGTCGCTGATGCGGCTCTCGAACTTGCTCGCCTGGCGGTCGATGTCCGCCTTGGCGATCTGGAGACCCCTCAAGACACTGTTCACCGTCGTCTTCACGTTGCGGCGCATAGCCTCGATGCCGGCGTTCATGTTGATGATCGCCGGGTTGCTGTCCGAAGAGGTGCGCAACAGGCGCTTGCGCTCGATGATCATCGTGTTGTACTGGTCGATGACAGAGGTGAGGTTTTGATCCCGCAGGCCCACGTTGGCAGGGATCACCTCGTCCATGTTCGCAGGATCGTCGATATAATTGCGGAGATACTGCACCAAGTTGATCTGCGTGGCGTTCTCCGTACGTTGTTGCTCATACCTCGAGCTTTCCTGCAACGCCATCTGGGCGTCGCTCGTCAAATTCGTCAGGCCGGAGCGTTGCTTGAAGGCAGCGAGCTCGCTCTCCGTAGTGCCCAGCTCGCCGTTGATGATGCCGATGCGCTCCTCGATGAACTCCGCCGTCTTCTGCGCCACCTCGTTCTTCTCGTCGTTGGCGTCCTGGTTGTAGAACGACACAAGGCGATTGATGAAGTCCACGCCTCGTCGCCTCACCGTGTTCCTCAAGGATACCTTGGCGATCGTCGTCGTCTTGGACGAGGGCGTCACGCTCAACTCCTTGCCGTAAGCCTCGGCAGTGGACGTGGGGGTATGGACGTGGGCGACCAGCTCGATCTCCCCGCCCTCCAACTCCGGTATGGAATCCATGCACGTGAAACTGAAAACCCCCACGGGGGTGGGCAATATGGCGGGGAGCCTGTCGAAGCCCTGCTCCATCGTCTCCTCGTCACCCTCCTTGTCGATCTTGTACTCCGCTCTCACCGTTAGCTGACCCTCCTTCGTGTAGCGCATGCGCAGCTCGACGGGGGCCACCAGACGGTCCGCCTCCTCGGGGGTGATGAACACGTTAACGGGGGAGTTCTTGTATAACGGGGGGTTGAAGCCCAAGGCGTTCGACTCCTCCATGTCGATATACAGGCCCATGTCGTTCACCACCTTCTTGATCAACGTGCGGGACCTCAGGATCTCGACCTCGTTGTCGAAGTTGCTCGTCATCGAGAGCATGCCGAGGTCCTGTATGGCGGCAAGGCCGCTGGCGGCGTTTGCCCCCTTCTTCTCGTCCTCCTTGATCAGCACCGACGACGTGACGTTATACACCGGCGTCTGGTAACGCAGGAACACGTACATGCCGATACAACAGGCCAGCACGCTCGCCACGAACCAAGGCCAATAAACCATATACTTGAAAAACACGGCGTAAAGATTGATCTCACGATCCTCCCCCTCCGGATTGTTATTGTTATTATTATTATTGCTTGTATTTATACCATCGTCCACCATCTCTCTAAATTTTCAATTCTCAATTCTCTATTTTCAATTATTTAAGTATGTTCACCAACAGGCCGGCGATCGAGACCAAGATCGAGATCGAGCTCACCCACAACGTCGTGCTGTTACCGATATCGGAGTTCTTCGCCTTCGTCTCGTTCGGCGTGACATAAAGGATGTCGTTCTGTTTCAAATAATAATACGGGGAGGTCACGATTCCGGCGTCGTTCAGGTCAAGGTTGATGATCTTGCGCTTCCCGCTCTCGTCCTCGCGGATCAGCTTCACGTTGTCACGTACGCCGTAGATCGTCATGTCGCCGGCCATCGCCAACGCCTCCAGAACGTTCACCTTCTCGTTGCCGATCGTGAAGCTGCCCGGACGGGCCACCTCGCCCAAGACCGAGATCTTGTAGTTCGCCATGCGCACCGTCACGATGGGCGCCTCCTTCAAGTAAGGCCTCAATCTCTCACGGATCAGGCTCTCCGCCTCGTTCTTCGTCAAGCCGCCGACCCTCAGCGTACCGATCACAGGGAAGTCGATCTCGCCGGAGTTGTTCACGAGGTATTGCTGCAACGTGGGTTGCGTCGTCGTGTTGATGTTCGTCAGGGCCGCGTTCAACGGGGTCTGCACCGTCAGGTTGAACGGGGCCGCCGCCTGAGGGTCCGTCGTGTTGACCGTGATGCTCAACAGGTCCTTGGGCATGATCTTGGCGTCATACAGGGGAAGCGTCCCCTCGAGATCGTTCACCGCCTCCGGGTTCTGGAGGTAGGGCACGTTCTTGTAAGACGTACACGCCGCCAGCAAAAGGGGCAGCGAGAATAGGAACAGTAGTCTTTTGATCTTCATATTATTTTGTTATCGTTTTTATTTCTTTAAACACGGATCACACGGACTTAACGGAAAAGGCGGGACAGGAAACCTTTGGGTTTCTCCGGCTCGTACTCCGACTCGTATTTACGCGTCAAGTCCTCATAGCTCAGTCTCTTGGTCACCATCTCGTAGATCGTGCCCCAGTCCGGGAGGCCGCCGAGGTTGCGGTCGTCGATGAAAACGTCCGCCTTCAGCTTGCGGGAGAAGTGGTTGTTCCGGTCTCTCTCCTCCTCCGGGTAGTCACGGTTCACCGCGTAGAACTCCAAGCCACGCTCACGGCAGAAGGACAACGCCTCCTCCAAGAGCACTCCCTCACGGACCGTCCACAGGATCAGCTTATGCCGCTCCGATTGTAATTTCCTCAACGTCTCGATGGCGAAAGGAAGCTCACGCCCGATCGCCGGATACTTGTGCTCGACGATCGTACCGTCGAAATCTACCGCTATTATCATCTCTTTAATTCTCAATTTTCAATTCTCAATTATAAAAGGGCCGGACCACCGGACGGCCGGAGTGGTATATGTTAAAGCGGGGTCAGCCTATCGGCCAAAGCCAAGGGGTCTCCTAGCCGCTAGAGACGGCCATTGCCATCCGGGGGATCCGACCGTTTCTTTTCTGCCCTTATCTAATTCTCGCTTAACCGGGGCAATCCCTCCACCTCGCCGGCGTGCCATTCACGGTAGTCCACCAAGGGAAACCCGGGGACGGTCAATAGCTTGTAATCCGACCCGTCTCTTCTCAATATATGTTTACGGGCGTACGAGCGGAGCGAGCGATCCGTAACGGACACCATCACGATCGGGAACGGGTAGGCGAACAGGCGCAACGGAGTGGTCTCGCTATCAGGGAACGCACGATGCAGCTGGTAGGCCGAACGCTCGAACGCTACCCAGTAGGGACCCGTGCAATACAGGTGTATTGAGTTTCGGTTCGCACGCTCACGATCCATGATCTCTGTCAAACGCTCACGCAACAGGTTCATCAGCCGGATGCCCGAAGGGACGCCGCATGTCTCTCTCTCTTCTCTCATATCTTTTATTCATCGCCGTTCCCGTGCCCGAACCAACGGTCGTAATCACGTAAACGACGTATCAACACGGTCTTGCTCCTCTTGGGCGAGGCCTCCTCCTGCCAAGGGTCAACCAGCTCGTGCGCCATGCGCTGGTAGAGGCTGCTGTCCGTACAGCCGTACAGCGTGACCAGCAACAAGGCACGGGATTGCCCCGCTTTTATCACCGGGAGCATGCTGCGCATCGTAGAACGCAAACGATCGAACTCATCCTCCTCGCCCAAAAGCAGATAGGCTGGAAGGAGCAAAGAGTAAAGCTTGCAACGGATCACGTCGGTCTCACCACGGAGAGAGGCGTAGCCACGCAGGACCTCACGGGCCAGACGGGCATCCTCATCCACTACCACGCCGGAGGCGTGGTAACGGCCCAAGGCATCGTGCAAGCCCTCCGACAGACGGTCGTTGTCCAAATGGGTATACACGTGCTTGCCCCCCGTGTTCAGCTCGATCAACTCGTACTCCCCAGCTCTCACCTCGAACAAGGGGACCCACAGGCAGTCGAGGATACGCACCATCACGTCCTTATGCCCACCGCCCGGCTGCACCACCACCTCCGCCTCCATATTGGAAAAAGGGCCGGAGGTGATACGCACACGGTCGCCTTTCAACAAGCGGCCGCTATCTGGCACGTACACCGGAAGCTCGTTGGAGTAAGAAGCCGCGACCCAACGCAAGGTATCCATCTCACGATCCGAGAGGTACGGGAAATAAGACCGCCCGCCGGAGGAAACCCGGGGGAGGAAATTATACAGGGGAAGCGTACGCTTCAGGCTAAAGATCTCGTCCTCCGAGGCGTGGACGAACACGTAGTTGTACAGCAGGGGCCGTTTCGTGTTGACCATCTTACCGCCCACCTTCCTCGCCTCGACATACGAGGGGGAGAAATACTCGAACAAGGCCTCCCCACGACGCTCACGGCGGGAAAGCTCAGCGTCCAGCCCCTTCGAGGGACTGATCCTGTCACGCCCGCCACCGGCGGTAGGGAGCGTGAGCACGTACCAACGGACGGCCTCCTGGTCACGTCGCTTCAGAACATGCGCCATGAACCTATCCGAGCACTTGCTTGTCAATATATCCATCTCTATGATTATCTTTTCCAGTGGTTATCCCGTGGCCCGAAAACAGACCCCACGGCAATTCAGAGCCCTACCAAGAATCATTTATATAATCTTGATAAACAGCGTTTTATATTTTCAAATATGGCATTACTGAAAATTACCATCTCTCGAAATCTTAGGCTACTTGGAGAGTAGCGTAAAAAGGTAGGAGAATGGTTATTACCCGGTTGTAGAGACGGGGCATGCCCCGTCTCCCACCGTCTGGGAGTAATTTTAAATACCATTTTGAAGGGATGAGACGGGGCACGCCCCATCTCTACAGGGATACACACAGGTTATGAGACATGGCGGAATGATACCGAAAACAAGGAGTCGTTTCGCCCGCATCACCGTGTCTATACGTCTAGGAAAAAATGGAAAAATCAAAGAATAGAGAGGGTCAAACACCAATAATGAACAAACAAGCGGATCTATTCGCTTGTTTTTAGTTATTTTTTACTATATTCGCGGCATGAAAGAATACGCTACTTCCCGAGTAGCCAATCTCTTACCCTACCTCGGATACCGGTTTATACACGCTCTCGAAGCAAGCCCGGTTCACCGCCGACAGACGTTCCAAGGAAAAGCTCTTCAAGTAAATTTGCGTGGTCTTGATAGACGTATGCCCCAACAGCTCACTGATCATCTCGATCGGTACGTCCTGTTCCTTCAAGGTCGTGGCGAAAGAGTGACGGATCGTGTACGAGGTGACCGGCTCACCCACACCACAAGTCTCCGCCAGCGACCTCAAGGCGCGGTTAAAGCGCAGCAAGGCGCCGTTGTATTCCGCATAGGCCGCCTCACCCGTTTTCTTCCCGCTCAGAAACGGGAACAGGTAAGGCGAGTCCTTGTCCGTGCAAACCGCCAACTCACCCAACAAGAGCCGTACATCGGCCGGGATCTCCACCCGGATGAAAGACCCGCTCTTCTGACGGTGGTACGACAAGACCCCGTCCTTGACATTCTCTTTCCGCAAATGGGCGAAATCCACGAACGCCATCCCGCTGAACGAGAACATCAGGCAAAAACACAGCTGGGTTCTCCGCATCTCCGGCTCAACTCTCGGAGTCCCCATCAACGAACGCAAGCTATCCAGAGGCAACGCCTTCTTCCGCTTGCTCTCCACGCCTGTAAACACCCCCTTGAACAGATTCGGGATATACGAAACCTCGCCAGCCTCCACCGCCAAGTTATAGATATGCCGGATTCGCCGCATATAGGTGGACACCGTATTGCGCATACAGCCCCGCTTCGACAGCCATGCCTGATAAAGCAAGAGCCTCTCTTTGTCTATATAGGCATAAGGGATTTCCTCCATCCCGCAAAAACACTTGAACGAGCGTAAAGCGTCCAGATAACTCTTCGCCGTGGAATAACGCCCCACCTCACGAAGGTGGGCTATATAAGCCAACATACCCCCCACCACGTCTTCTTTTTTCATATAAATCCTCCTTAAATCCTTGTTTATTCTGTTATCTTTTATTTAATCATGTCAACACCATTAACATTGGGACGAACTGTTCGTCCCGCACTTTATTTTATTAATCCGACCTTCACCGCCGTTAATCTTAAGAAAAAGAATACATGAAAAATGAATTTAAAATGTCCCTTTTCGCAGCCCCGATCTCACCGGTCAAAGATAGCCTAACGGGACGAGTATCACGACCGGCTACCGTATATCCCAGTCGAGAAGTCACCTTACAGGAGGTGGCCCGACTCATCACCGGCGATCCGGCCCTCGAACGCCTCACCCGGCAGCTCCGCCTCCCGCTTGAGACGGGTGACAAGGAACGATTCAGCGAGCTGAAACGGCAAACGCTACCGTATGTCACGCCTTGCGGGACTTTCTCCTACCGGAAAAGCGATCGGCTCCTAGCCCCGAGCGGATTGGTAGTAGTGGATGTAGACGGATTGGACTCTACCGCGGAGGCGGAAGCTCTCCGAAGACAGCTGTTCGACGATGCCTACCTATGCCCCACTCTCTGCTTCATCAGCCCGAGCGAACGAGGCGTAAAGGCTTTCGTCCCCTATCCGGAACATCCCGGAAACGAGACACCCGCCTATATCTCCGAGCATATCCTAGGCGTAATGAACTACGTGGAATATGTGTATGGCGACGGAGAGACGCGAGGCTCCCGGAAAGTAGACCCGAGCGGCAAAGACATCGTCCGCTCCTGTTTCCTATGTCATGATCCCAACGCACTCTTTAGGATTTGAAATCATAACTCATAAATCATAAATTACATGTCAGACAGTTTATCCCGCTTAGTAGAAGCGGTTCGTTCGGCGGGTGTAGATATCGCCCCCGGATATTGTGAATACGTACGCTTGGCGTTTGCCATCGCCAACGATTGCGGCGAGGCAGGACGAGAAGGTTTCATCGCCCTGTGTTCCCTATCGGTGAAGTTTAACCGGGAGAAGGCCGAACGACTTTTCTCCAACTCCTTGAAAAAGGGAGACCACAGGATACACCTCGGTACGGCCTTCCACTTGGCCGAACTGGCGGGCGTACGCTTGGAGCCTCCAAGCCGCCCCCGCAATACGCACGCAAGTAATGCAAGTAATGCAAATAATGCAGCACCTGTTTCCCACACACGTGCGTGCGATAATAATGTAGAGACCGAGATCGAGGAGCAGGTCGATCCGTTCACCCACCTGCCCTTCTTCCCCGAGGGGCATGAGTGGCCCCGGATGTTGCGGCAGATCATGGCGTTCGGACAGAGCCGGGAGCAACGGGATGTACTCCTTCTGGGCGGGCTCACCACCTTGGGCGCCTCGCTCGCCCAGACGCTGCGGTTCCTATATGGAGGCAAATGGTTCTTCTCCAGTTTGCAAACCTTCGTCGTCGCTCCCCCCGCCTCCGGAAAAGGCGTGCTCGCGTGGACGCGAATGCTCGTGCAACCGATCCACGACGAGATCCGGGCGACCGTGGCGGAGGAGATGAAAAGGTATAAGAAAGAGATGACCTCCTTCAATTCCTTGGGACGGGAAAAGGCGAAAGCCGAGGAGCCGGAAATGCCTCTCAACCGTATGTTTATATTCTCCGGCAACAACACCGGTACCGGTATCTTGCAGAATATCATCGACTCGGGCGGCGTGGGGATCATCTGCGAGACCGAGGCGGACATGGTCAGCAACTCCATCGCCTCGGATTATGGCCATTGGAGCGAGGTGATCCGCAGCTCGTTCGATCACGACCCACTCAGTTACAACCGGCGGACAGACCGGGAGTATCGGGAGCTGCGGCACTCACACCTGTCGGTATTGATAAGCGGAACGCCCGGGCAGGTGAAGCCGCTGATCCCTTCCAGCGAGAACGGATTGTTCTCCCGGCAAATGTTCTATTATATGCCCCGTGTACTTCACTGGATCAACCAGTTCAGCCTACAGCGGACCGACACGTCGCTGGAGTTCCAGAAATTGGGCAAGGACTGGATCGCTCACTTGAGAGAGATCCAGAAACTGGGGGTGATCTCGCTTCGCTTGACCGACGCGCAAATCGTCTCCTTCAACGAGGTGTTCCAAACCTTGTTCGAGCGCTCCCGGAAGGGCACCGGCAACGAGATGAACAGCTCCGTCGTACGGATGGCCATCAATATCGGACGTATCCTGTCGATCGTCGCCCTATTGCGAATAACAGGGGAATGCGAGGAGGCGGGAGACTTCGCCGCCAGCCTGCGCAAGTCGCCCCGGCTCACACCAGACCCGCAGACCTGCTCCGACAACATCAAGGACGGGATCATCACCCGCTGGGATCTCTCCATCCAAGAGGATGATTTCCAAGCGGTCCTTTCCTTGGCCGAGCCTATGTACCTACACGCCGTACACATACTCTCGTTCCTTCCCGCCAACGAGGTGAAGAACCGGGGCATGGCCGACCAAGAACGTCTCTTCATCACCTTGGATACGGGTTTCACCTATCAATCCCTCTTGGAAGAAGCCGAGAAGCTGAAGATACCCAAAAACACCGCATGCAGTTGCTTGCAACGTTGGCAGCAACGGGGAATCGTCCGAAAGGGAGAAAAACGAGGGGATTATAAGAAAACATAATCCCTCTTCCTCTTCTTTTTTTAAGTATGTACGCACGTGTGTGGGAAAACAGGTGCTGCATTACTTGCATTATTTGCATTACTCGCACGCTCCACACGTACATCGGCATCGCCTCACGCCTACGCCCGTATAGGGCCACGGCGATATACGTGTGGGCTAACGTCAATATACGCATGAAGCGATGCCGATATACGCATGCGAAAGCGAACGTGGAAGATCCTCGTTCAAGGACGGCCCAAATAGCGAAAGATCAGTTCCACTTGCAGGGAGGTGAAAATCCGCTGCCGGTTTTGGTAGCCTGTCTCATCCAGCTCATCGCTGAGCCTCCGATGATGTCGGACCCATCCCGCCAAGCGGTTGAGAGCGGAACTCGGACTGATATCGGGAGCATAGGCCATGGCCAACTCCCGTTTGCTATAAGGGCGCACCGGCCACCCTTCCTGATATTCGTTGTTTGTTTGCATAAAATAGGTGTTTTTCAATTCATTTACAGGAATAAAGATACTGAAAAAGGACGAATCCGGCAACGATCCGATCCACTAATATTCATCTTTTATCACCTTATTCCCCTCGATTTCACACCGCCTCTACGAGACTCATTCCGGAGGAAACCGGAAGTCGTACATTCGTAATCGAAAACAGATCGATCCCATTTTCAATTATCAATTATCAATTTTTAATTATCAAAACTATGGCATTAAATTACAGTGTGGCCCTTCGGCCCAACCCTTTGAAGAAAGACGAGCCGGCGAAAGCGTACGCCACGGCACAGGTCAATGGAGAGCTGTCGCTCAAGCAACTGAGTCGCCGGGTATCCATGCAAACCACCGTCAGCCGTGCGGACGTGGTAGCGGTATTGATCTCCACCGTCGAGAACCTGCTTGATGCCCTCCAAGAGGGAAAGCAGGTGGATTTCGGCGATTTAGGCAAATTCCGTCTACAGATCCTCAACGAGGGGGCGGAGAGTCTTGAGAAATTCACATCTACAAACATCACCGGTGTCAACATCCAGTATATACCGGGTGAGGACCTGAAGAACATCTTCGCCGGACTGGAGTTCCAGCCGGTGGCCAGTCGCAAGGCTCAGCAAGCCGTGCTTCGTGCGGAGAAGGCTGGGGAGACCTCTGTCGATATCAGCAAGAAGCCCGCTTCCGGAGGGGACGACTCGGAATCGCCTGACGAGATCTAGCGTGTCACTTTTGGCTTGCACCCAATCGGTATGTCACTTTTGGCTTGACCCAAAAGTAACCAAAAGGTCAAGGCTGACGCTGACGGGCTACTTCGAGACCTGCGCTCGCTGTCGCATCCCAACTCGCTACGCTCAAACAGGGATGCTCCGGGCGCTCGCTACGGTCTCTCCGCTTCACGCCCGTCCGCTGAGGCCGTCCAAAGGAAAGCGTCGCTTTCCTCTTATATCAGCCGGGATATCATTATTCATTGTTCACTATTAATTATTAATTATCATGAAGAAGTCTGTTTGGAGTACCATTCTCAAAGTGATCATCGCTGTTGCTACCGCCATTGCGGGAGCCTTCGGCCTGCAAGCTTGCCAATTGTTTTAGCAAGCCTCCCCCACCCGTTCCCACTCCCTAAAGAAGACAACCTCCCCCAAAGAGGACACCCTCTACCCAGAAGGACAGTCTTTCTCAAGGGGCCGGCCTCTCCTCAAAGAGCCGGGAACGGCTCTCCATCTGGCCTTAGCGGGCGGGCGTAAAGCGAGGCGGCCGAAGTGAGCGACAGGAGCGTCCCTGTTTGAGCGAAGCGAGTTGGGACGCGACAGCGAGCGAAGGCCGACGAGTAGCCCGTCCGCGTCAGCCTTGAACTTTTGGTTACTTTTCTTTCAAGAGAAAAGTAACACACAAACTAAAAAAAGAATAAAAATGAAACAATATTGCTTTTACCAGAATTACAGGGAGGTTCGCCTCCTTGTAATTCATTGCAGCGCAACACGCTACGACCGGGATTTTCCCGTGGAAGCGCTTCGAGGCGCACATAAGGATCGTGGGTTCGCTGACATCGGCTATCATTACTATATCACCCGGGATGGCGAGCTGCACCGCTGCCGGCCGGAGAACCAGATCGGGGCACACGCCTCGGGCTGGAACGATCACAGTCTGGGTATTTGCTACGAGGGTGGATTGGATGAGCGAGGACTTCCCGCGGATACCCGGACGTATGCCCAGCGTTGTACCCTGCTCGATCTCTTGCGGCAGCTACGCCGTGATTACCCGTCGGCACGTATCTTAGGACATTATCAACTCAGCACCAACATTCGCAAGGCTTGCCCCTGCTTCGACGCGGAGAAAGAATATGCGGAATTGTATTAGGCTTCGTGATATTTGAATAGGCAACAGATTTTTTCGTATGTTTGCGGACAATATAGAAAATAAACAAAAAGATACGACATGAACTATTACGAACTTAGTTTCACATACACCTCCCCTATCGAGAAAGAGATTATCAATGACGTGCTGGCCGCCGAGTTGGGGGAAATCGGTTTTGAGAGCTTTACGGAAAGCGAGAAGGGTTTGCTGGGATATATATCCGAGGCTTTATACGACAAAAAGACATTGGATGATAAACTGGCCGACTTTCCGCTAGAGAATACCCGGATCGATTACACCTCCAAATGGGTAGAAAGCAAGGACTGGAATGAGGAATGGGAGAAGAATTTCTTCCAACCCATTATCATTGGCGATCGCTGCGTCATTCATAGCACATTCCACCATGACATCCCGCAAGCTGACTACGACATCGTCATCAATCCTCAAATGGCATTCGGTACAGGCCACCACGAAACCACCAGCCTCATCATCGGTGAACTGCTGGACAACAACCTTCAAGGCAAGTCCTTACTCGATATGGGCTGCGGCACATCTATCCTCGCCATATTGGCACGCATGCGTGGTGCTGCTCCCTGCACAGCTATCGACATAGACGAATGGTGCGTACGCAATTCACTTGAAAACATCGAGCTAAATGGCGTAGACCGTATTTCCGTATTCCAGGGAGATGCTTCCGCACTGGAAGGAAAAGGGCCTTTTGATGTGGTCATCGCCAATATCAACCGTAATATCCTGCTGAACGACATGAAGCAATATGTACGTTGCATGCGGTCTGGATCAGAGTTATACATGAGTGGCTTCTACGTAGACGACATACCTGTGATACAAGCAGAAGCCGAACGTAACGGGCTGCGGTTTGTACATCACCGGGAAAAGAACCGTTGGGCGGCTGTTAAGTTTGCATTATAAGCACCCGAAGTATAATACTGCAAATACTCCTAATAAGCCATCTGAAACAGGCTTATTAGGAGTATTTGGTTTCGCCTCCCCGGAAAACAAGGGGAATGCATACGAAAAAGTGAGAGGTGAGAGTAAGAAAAATAAAAGCCGGATGTCGGAATCCGAAACAGATTATTCGGCAGCAGCCTCTTTTTCCGCAGCTTCTTCGGCAACTTCTTCAAAATCCGTCATGCCGCTTGCTACCAGCAGATTATACCAAGTAATCAGTTTTTTAATATCCGATACATATACGCGGTCGCGATC
>ENA-UESD01001205-UESD01001205.1-human-gut-metagenome-genome-assembly--contig:-NODE-1205-length-21482-cov-30.335576_pt1 | contig 21482 bp, 16 predicted proteins | sample MGYA00242985_ERZ507986 | MGnify/ENA primary metagenome ERZ507986 (study PRJEB26167, sample SAMN06115408) | human gut metagenome | host: Homo sapiens | place: China:Guangxi | collected 2016-04-06... | reverse complement strand
GATTCACAAGTTGGTTTTAGGTTACATAAGTAGGTTAGTGGGAGATGCAGTGACGCGACGTCGCGGCATCTTCGTTTTTGTCAAAAGATGCCGCTTCGCTAAATCACCCTTAAAAAAGGGCGGCTTGAACACGACCGGACAATTATTCCGAATCCCGCTTGTCAAGCGGGTTCTCCATATCCTTGAGGTGAATCTCCAGCGCCCGGACCGAGATCTGAATCTCCCAGATCGAAACGCCCAGCGAACCGACCAGCAGCAGCAACGCCGCACCGAAGACATAAGCCGAAAGCAGCATCAGCCCCACGTAGATCAGAAACATCGTCACCACGCACAGGAACAGGCTCGTGACGCCCAGCAACTGCATCGTGCGCGTGAGGTGGAGCCGCCGGCGGAGGTTGTCGATCTGCGCGCGCGTCACCTTCGAGGGGTGCTGCAAATGCTGCTCCTTGAGCGTGCGCACCAATTGCGCGTAGGACAGAAACCGGTTGGTGTAGGCCAGCAGAATCAGCGACACGGCCGAAAACAGCAGGGCGGGGGTCGTAAGCGAGAGTTCTTCCATCGTTATCGGGATTTACGCTGCAAAGATACGCTTTTTATCAAAGCCAAAGGCGAAAGGTTGTAAATGAAAAATTCACCTTTCACCTTACAAAGCGGCGGGACCCGGGGGCCGGATGCGCAACTCAAACCCCCGGGCCGTAATCCGCCGCACCAATCGTCGGCCGTCAGTGATCGGTCTCCACCAGCCGGAAACGGCGGTTGAATTTCAGTTCCAGTCCGTTGTCGAGGGTGATCTCATGGTTGCGGCCGTCGCGTTCGACACCCCGGACGTGCCGCCCCGGATAGTTCGCAGCCACGAATTTCAGGATCGGCTGCGGAATCAGCCCGTCGGGCACGACACCCCCCGGCCGCTCGACATCGGTCCACTCGCCGCGGGCGTCGAAGTCGATCTTCGTACCGTCGGCCAGCTTCACCTCATAGCTCGGGGCCACGCCCTTCTCCATCGTGGCGGAAACCACCTCGATGTCGTGAAAATACTTTTTCACCAACGTCTTCGCCGCATCGGGCAGTTCGTGCATCCTGACCGGAACTTCGTCACCGCCGGCGAACGCCGCCGTCGCAAAAAGCCCCGCACCCAGCAGGGCAATCCAGAATCTTTTCATCGTTTTTCGTATTTATACACTCCCGCCCCTGCAAAAGCAGGGCCACAAACGCCGCAACGCCTTCCTGTAACTATTGCATGTCCCGGAAGGCGCCGTCAATACCTGATCGTAGGTATTTTTTAAATTTTTATAAAAAATTGTAACCGCTCTTTGGCCGGTGTGAAAAAAATAACGTATCTTTGCCGACCGAAATAGGACAATTATCATCTCAAAACGAACAATATCATCTATGGAACTGAACAAAACCTTTATCGACGGGCTTTGGAGCAAAGAGATCAACGTGACGAGCTTCGTACAGACAAACATCACCCCCTACCTGGGCGACGCCTCGTTCCTCGCAGGACCTACCGAGCGAACGAAGCACATCTGGAACCTCTGCCTCAAGGCCCTCGAAGAGGAGCGTCAGCATAACGGCGTCCGCGCGCTGGACAACAAGACCGTTTCGACCGTCACCTCGCACAAGGCCGGCTACATCGACCGCGAAAACGAGCTGATCGTGGGCCTGCAAACCGACGAACTGCTCAAGCGCGCCATCAAACCTTTCGGCGGCATCAACGTCGTATCGCGCGCCTGCAAGGAGAACGGCGTGGAGGTCGACGAGAAGGTGAAGGACATCTTCACCCACTACCGCAAGACGCACAACGACGGCGTGTTCGACGTCTACACCGAGGAGATCCGCTCGTTCCGCTCGCTGGGCTTCCTGACGGGTCTTCCCGACAACTACGCCCGCGGCCGCATCATCGGCGACTACCGCCGTCTGGCCCTCTACGGAACCGACCGCCTGATCGAGGCCAAGCAGGAGGACCTCCGCAACCTCACCGGCCCGATGACCGACGCCCGCATCCGCCTGCGCGAAGAGGTCGCCGAACAGATCAAGGCCTTGAAGGACATCCGCACGATGGGCGAATACTACGGACTGGACCTCAGCCGCCCGGCGCATTCGGCGCAGGAGGCCGTGCAGTGGGTCTACATGGCCTATCTGGCCGCCGTCAAGGAGCAGGACGGAGCCGCCATGTCGCTGGGCAACGTATCGTCGTTCCTCGACATCTTCATCGAATACGACCTCGCGCACGGGACGATCGACGAGTCGTTCGCCCAGGAGCTGATCGACCAGTTCGTCATCAAGCTGCGCATGGTGCGCCACCTGCGCATGCAGTCCTACAACGACATCTTCGCCGGCGACCCGACGTGGGTGACCGAGGCCATCGGCGGACGCTTCAACGACGGCCGCACGAAGGTGACGAAGACCTCGTTCCGCTTCCTGCAAACGCTCTACAACCTCGGTCCTTCGCCCGAACCGAACCTCACGATTCTCTGGAGCCCCGAGCTGCCGCAGGGATTCAAGGACTTCTGCGCCAAGGTTTCGGCCGACACCAGCTCGATCCAGTACGAGAACGACGACCTGATGCGCGAAGTGCGCCACTCGGACGACTACGGCATCGCCTGCTGCGTCTCGTTCCAGGACATCGGCCGCCAGATCCAGTTCTTCGGCGCCCGCACCAACCTGGCCAAGGCCCTGCTGCTGGCCATTAACGAAGGTCGCTGCGAGAACACCGGCACGCTGATGGTCAAGGGCATTCCGGCCCTGTCGGAGGGTCCGCTGCGCTTCGAGGAGGTGATGCGCAACTACAAGATGGTGCTCAAGGAGATCGCCCGCGTCTACAACGAGGCCATGAACATCATCCACTACATGCACGACAAGTACTACTACGAGAAGGCCCAGATGGCATTCGTCGACACCGATCCCCGCATCAATCTCGCCTACGGCGTGGCCGGTCTCTCGATCGCCCTCGACTCGCTCTCGGCCATCAAATACGCCCGCGTGACGCCCCGCCGCAACGCCGAGGGTCTCACCGAAGCCTTCGACATCGAGGGTGAATTCCCCTGCTACGGCAACAACGACGACCGTGTCGACCACCTGGGCGTGGACCTCGTCTACTACTTCAGCGAGGAACTGAAGAAGCTGCCCGTCTACAAGAACGCCCGCCCGACGCTGTCGCTGCTGACGATCACCTCGAACGTGATGTACGGCAAGAAGACCGGCGCAACGCCCGACGGACGCCTCAAGGGCGTGGCCTTCGCCCCGGGAGCCAACCCGATGCACGGCCGCGACAAGAGCGGCGCCATCGCTTCGCTCGCCTCGGTGGCCAAGATGCGTTACCGCGACTCGCAGGACGGTATTTCGAACACCTTCTCGATCGTGCCCAAATCGCTCGGCCCGACGGCCGGAGAGCGTATCGAGAACCTCGTGACGATGCTCGACGGCTATTTCACCAAGGGCGCACACCACCTGAACGTCAACGTGCTGAACCGCGAGATGCTCGAAGACGCCATGGAGCACCCCGAGAAATATCCGCAGCTGACGATCCGCGTCTCGGGCTACGCCGTGAACTTCACCAAGTTGAGCCGCGAACACCAGCTCGAAGTCATCAGCCGCAGCTTCCACGAAAGGATGTAACGGCTTGAAAAGCCGCTTTTAGGGGCGGGCGCAGGATTTGCATACCGGAACCCGGTTTGCGCCCGAACCCCCTTATTCAAAAACAAGGAACAATCATGCTTCGTGTACATTCTTACGAATCCATGGGAACATTCGACGGGCCGGGACTCCGGCTCGTCGTTTTCCTCCAAGGCTGCAATTTCCGCTGTCTCTACTGCGCCAACCCCGACACGATCGAGGCCGGAGCGGGCACATTGACCGACCCTGCGGAGATCCTGCGCATGGCCGTCGACCAGAAGCCCTTCTTCGGGCGGCGCGGCGGCGTGACCTTCTCGGGCGGGGAACCCACCTTCCAGGCTGCGGAACTCGTTCCGCTCGTAAAGTCGTTGAAGGAGGCCGGCATCCACGTCTGCATCGACTCGAACGGCGGGGTGTGGAACCCGGCCGTCGAAGAGCTGCTGGGGCTGGTCGACCTGGTGCTGCTGGACGTGAAGCAGGCCGATTCCGAACGCCACCGCGCCCTCACCGGACGCGAAAACGCGCAGACGCTCCGCACGGCCGCCTGGCTCGAAGCCCACGGAAAACCCTTCTGGCTGCGCTACGTGCTGGTTCCGGGCATCAGCGACGCCGAAGCCGACATCCGTGCGCTGGGCGAACGCCTCGGCGGCTACAAGTCGGTCGAGCGGGTCGAACTGCTCCCCTACCACACCCTCGGAGTGCATAAGTACGAGGCGATGGGGCTGGAGTACAAACTCCGCGACGTGCGGGAGAACACCCCCGAACAGCTCGACCGCGCCGCGGCCCTGCTGCGCGAATACTTCCCGACGGTGGTGGTCAACTGACCCGAAGGGGACGTCCGCCGGAGGGAGTGCGGACAACGAAAAATCCGGGACGCCGCGGCGAAAACGCACGGCGGTCCCGGATTTTTTTCGTACCTTCGCCGGAAATCCATTTCTGCGACAATGAAGAACCGACTTCCCGACCTGAACGTCCCGGCCCGCGAACGCATCGGCTGGGTGGACCTCCTGCGCGTGATCGCCTGCTTTCTGGTGGTCTTCTCCCACAGCTGCGACGCCTTCGTCGCCGTGTTCGACAGCGACCGCGCCACCTTCCTGCAAGGAGCGTTGGCAGGCAGTTTCGTCCGGGCCTGCGTGCCGCTGTTCGTGATGATGTCGGGCGTGCTGCTGCTGCCCGTGCGGACCGGAACGGGGGCTTTCTACCGCAAGCGGATCGGCCGCGTCCTCCTGGCGCTGGTCTTCTGGTCGCTGACGCTACCCGTGCTCTACTACCTGTATATGCGCTACGTCGGGACCTCCAGCCCGTCGATCGACCCCGCGCTGTTCACCGGCGAAGCGACACTGCACAAAATGTGGACCTTCGTCTTCAACTTCTGCTACGACACCACGCCGCTCTGGTATCTCTATATGCTGATAGGACTTTATCTGATCATGCCGCTGATCAGCCCGTGGCTCGAGCGGGCCTCGCGGCGCGAGTTGCAGAGCGTCCTCGCGATCTGGGGCGTGACGCTGCTGCTGCCCTACGTGAAGATGCTCGCCCCGGCGCTCGGCTACACGGGCAATTACGGCAACACGGGGCTTTACGGCGTCTGCGACTGGAACGAGTTCGGCACGTTCCACTACGTCTCGGGCTTCGCCGGTTACCTCGTGCTGGCCTTCTACCTCGTGAAATTCCCGCCCGCATGGAACTGGCGCAGGACATTGGGCATCTGCATCCCGACCTTCCTCGCCGGATACCTCGCCACGGGGCTGGGCTACGTGGTGATGCAGAAACATTTTCCGGGCAACTACGCCTACCTCGAAATCGTCTGGTATTTCGCCGGCATCAACGTCTTTATGATGACCGCCCCGGTCTTCATCCTCGTGCAGAAGGCCGCCGCACGGCCCCGCGCATGGCTCTCGCGGCTGGCGGGCGCGACGTTCGGCATCTACCTCTGCCACTTCATCTTCGTTCAGGCCGGCTACGACCTCGTGCAGCGGATTCCGGGACTTCCCGCGCTGGCGCGCATCGCGCTGATCGCCTGCGGGGCCTTCGCCGTGAGCTGGGCGGTGGTGCGGCTGATGCAGCGGTGGAGCGTGACGCGCCGGCTGGTGGAGTAATGCGCTACCAGCACTCGGCCTTGTCTTTCAATTCGGGAATCCGGTCTTTCGTGAAGACCGGATTTTTGATGCCCTGCCGCTTCTGGGCCGTGTAGTCGGCCAGCAGCAGGAAGGCCTGACGGCCCAGCAGCACGATCGCCGCCAGATTGCACAGCGTCATCAGCGCCATCGTCACATCGGCCAGGCTCCATGCCAGATCGAGCGTCGCCAAGGCTCCGAACAGCACCATCGCGCCGACCAGCAGCCGGTAGAGCGTCAGCGCCCACGGCCGCGGAGTGATGAAGCGGATGTTGGCTTCGCCGTAGTAATAATTGCCGATGATCGACGAAAAGGCGAACAGGAAGATCGCCACGGCGACGAACACCCCGCCCGCAGGACCGATCTCGCTCTCCAGAGCCGCCTGCGTCAGCTGAATGCCGTTGAGCGAAGCATCGGGAACGCCCCCGAACAGGATGATGAAGGCTGTGCAGGTGCAGATGACGAGCGTATCGGTGAAGACCCCGAGGGTCTGGATAAGTCCCTGCTTCACGGGATGCGAAACGTGGGCCGTGGCGGCGACGTTCGGGGCCGAACCCATACCGGCCTCGTTGCTGAAAAGTCCCCGCTTGATGCCCTGCATCAACGCCGCGCCGACCGCGCCTCCCAGCGTCTGCTCCCAGCCGAAAGCGTCGGCGACGATCAGTTCCAGCACTTCGGGCAGCCGCCCGAGGTTGAACAGCACGACGCCCAGCGCCAGCACGATGTACCCCAGCGCCATAATCGGGACGATCACGCCGCTGACACGCGCAATGCGCCGTATGCCGCCGAAGATGATGAGCAGCGTCAGCGCCGTGAGCACGACGCCCACCCACACACGATCGGCGCCGAAAGCTCCCTCCCACGCGGCGCAGATCGTGTTGCTCTGCACCGAGTTGAAGGCGAATCCGAAGGTCACGGAGATCAGCACGGCGAACAGCACGCCCATCCACCTCCGCCCGAGGCCGCGTTCCATGTAGTAGGCCGGGCCGCCGATGAAAGAGTCCCTGCCGCGGCGTTTGTAAAGCTGCGCGAGGGTCGACTCGACGAAAGCGCTCGCGGCGCCCACAAGGGCGATGACCCACATCCAGAAGACCGCGCCGGGTCCCCCGACGACGATGGCCGTGGCGACGCCCGCGAGATTCCCCGTGCCGACGCGGCTGGCCAGCGACACGGCGAAAGCCTGGAACGACGAGACGTGCCGCTCGCCCTTCGGGCCGCTTCCGGCCGACTCGCCCAGCACGCGCATCATCTCGCCCAGCAGGCGGAACTGCACGCCCCGCGTGCGCAGGGTGAACCACACGGCACACCCCAAGAGCGCCGCGACCAGCACATAGGTCCACAGCACGTCGTTCACGCCGCCGATCCAACGGGAAATAGTCTCCATCAGCATACTTTACACGATCCGACAGCAAAGTTAATGCTAAAACGCATTTTCCGCCGGACATTCGCCGGAAAGATACGGCGCGGCACGAAAAAAACACCCCGCCTGCGCAGGGGCGTCCGTCGTCACCGCGCCCGCAGGGTATACTCCCCGGCCCGCTCCGTAACGGCCTTCTGCAACTCCCCGAGGCCGATTTCCGGCCCGGAGAACTCCACGGCGGCCACCGGAGGGTCCAGCGTCACGACCGCCTTCACGCCGTCGAGGGCGTTCAGCGCATGTTCCACATGCATCCGGCAATGATTGCACGTCATGCCGTCCACGATAAATTCCTTTTTCATCTTTTCTTCGGTTTCAACCGGTTCGTCATGTTCACACTCATCGCCGATCCGCCGGCGTTTCAGCCGCAAGCTGTTGGCCACGACGCTCACGCTGCTCAAGGCCATGGCCGCCCCGCCGATCATCGGGTCGAGCAGAAACCCCCAGAGGGGATAGAGCGCCCCGGCCGCTACGGGAATGGCGACGAGGTTGTAAATGAAGGCCCAGAAGAGGTTCTGGCGAATCGTCCGCACGGTGAGTTGCGACAGCCGGATCATCTCCGGGATTTTCCGGAGGTCCGACGAGAGGATCGTCACCATCGCGGTATCCATCGCAATGTCGCTCCCCTGCCCCATGGCGACGCTCAAATCGGCCTGCGCGAGAGCCGCGCTGTCGTTGATCCCGTCGCCGGCCATGGCCACCGTCCGGCCTTCGGACTGCAACTGCCGGACGAATCCGGCCTTTTCGTGCGGCAGGACGCCCGCCCGGAAACGGGTGATCCCGGCTTTCCGGGCCGTTTCACGCGCCGAACCGGCGTTGTCGCCCGTCAGCATCCAGACCGTGATTCCCAGCGCGTGCAGCCGGGCGACGGCCCCGGCCGACGAGGGTTTCAGCGCATCGGCAAGGGCGAGCACGGCGAGCGTCCGCTCCTCGTCGGCGAACCAAACCACGGTCTTCGCCTCCTGCATCCACCCTTCGGCCAGCCGTTGCAGGCGGGCGTCGGGCACGATGCCGTGGCGGGACAGCAGCGCGTCGTTCCCGGCATACCAGGTCCGCCCCTCCGCGACGCCCCGGACACCCTGCCCGGGAATGCTTTCGAACCCGGTCACGGGAACGTCCCGCTCCCCGCCGAGCGATTCGACGACGGCCTGCGAAAGCGGATGCCCCGAGCGTTTTTCAAGGCTGAACAGAATCCGCCGCGCCGTCTCCGACCCTTCGGCCCACGCAGCGTCCACGACCGACGGACGGCCTTCGGTGAGCGTTCCGGTCTTGTCCAGCACCACGGTGTCGACCTTCCGGGCCACCTCCAGGCTCGCAGCGTCCTTGACGAGGATGCCCTGTCCGGCGCCCTTGCCGATCCCGACCATGAGGGCCGTGGGCGTCGCCAGACCCAGCGCACAGGGGCACGCGATGATCAGCACGGTCACCAGCGCCAGCAGCCCGCGGGTGAAGCCCTCCTCCGGCGCGAAAAGCATCCACGCCGCGAAGGTCAGCACGGCGAGGACGATGATGGCGGGAACGAAAACGCCGGCGATCCGGTCGACGGTCCGCTGCACGGGGGCCTTGCTGCCCTGCGCATCCCGCACCATGCGGATGATCCGGGCCAGCACCGTGTCCTGCCCCACCCTGTCGGTCCGGAAACGGAACGCACCGTTGCCATTCATCGTTCCGGCGAACACCGCCGCACCCTCCTGTTTGCAGACGGGGAGCGGTTCCCCGCTGAGCATGCTCTCGTCGACATACGACGCGCCTTCGGCCACCGTGCCGTCCACGGCGATGCGTTCGCCGGGATGCACGGCGACCAGATCCCCGGCGCGAAGCTCCGCAACGGGCACGGAGCGTTCGCCCGAAGGGGTGATCACCGTGACGGTTTTCGGTTGCAGGCCCATCAGTTTCGCGATGGCCGTCGTCGTGCCGCGCTTCGCCCGCTCCTCAAGCAGCCGCCCCAGCAGGATGAAGGCGACGATGACGGCCGCCGACTCGAAATAGACGTGCGGCTCGATGCCCCTCGACAGCCAGAATTCCGGGAAAAACAGGTTGAAAAGGCTGAACAGATAGGCGATTCCGGTACTGACGGCAACCAGCGTATCCATGTTGGCCGCCCCGTGGCGGAGCTGTTTCCAGGCGTTGACGAAGAACTCCCGTCCCAGTCCGAAAACGACCGGGGTGGAGAGCGCCCACACGGCGTATTTCACGGCCGGAGCGTCCATGAACAGCATGCCTCCGGCCACAATCGGAAGACAAAGCCCCGCCGCCCAAAGAGTCCGCCGTTTGAGCGCCCGGTAATGCGCCGCACGGACGTGCGCCGCCTCGTCCTCCGCCGGGCCTTCCGCGTCGATCAGCAGGTCGTAACCGGCCGCCTGCACGGCCCGCTTCAGCGTCCCGGGAGAGCACTCCCCCGGACGGTAGTCCACCCGCGCCGTAGCGGAAGCGTAGTTCACATGCGCAGACTCGACGCCCGGCAGGCCGTTGAGCGCCTTATCGACCCGGACTGCGCACGAAGCGCAGCTCATGCCTGCGACCGGGAACGTATTCGTGACGATCTTACTCTTTTCCATGGGAACAAAGGTAAGGTCCCGACACGCTCCGGGTGTTACAGAATTATGGATATGATTTATACCTACACTTCATCCAGCGGTTTCAGGCCGCGTCCTTTCAGCCGGCGGAATTCAGTGGGCGACATCCCGGTCTGGGCGCGGAACTGGGCGCTGAGGTGCGCCACGCTCGAATAACGGAGTTTGTCGGCGATCTCGCTGACGGTCAGGTCGCCGTAGGCCAGCAGTTCCTTGACCCGCTCGATCCGCTGGGCGAGGAAGTATTTCTCGATGCTGATGCCGTTGACCTCCGAAAAGAGCTTGCTCAACGCACTGTAATCACGGTGGCAGCGTTCGCGCAGGTAATCCGACAGGTTGACTTTCGAGGCATCTTCGCTGTAATGCACCAATTCGATCACGGCCGTCCGGATCTGCTCGATGAGGCGCATCCGGCTGTCGTCGATCAGTTCGAACCCGTAGGCTTCGAGCAGTTTGCGGAACGCCTCCCGCTGCTCCCGGCCGGGCTTCTCCTGCACGACGACCGTTCCCAGTCCGACATCGAGGGGCGTGAACCCCGCTTTTTCGAGCAGCCGGGTGACGACCAGAATGCAGCGGTTGCAAACCATGTTTTTGATATGAAAGACGTTCTCCCGTTCCATAACCGCATTCGTTTTATCCGTAAATATAACACAAAAACGATTCCGTCCCGCCGACCGTCTTCCAGCCTTTCAGGTTCCGGCCGTTGAAAAGCGTCGGCCACGGGACCTGCGCTCCGACGAAGGTGCAGGGTCCCCAACAGTGCAAGAGTCTCTTTTTCCTATCAGTCGGGCAGTTTTGATCGTACGAATATAGTCTATTTTTTTCGGGTCTTCAGCCTGTCCCCCTGCAAAATTAACCTCTGACCCGCTCCGTATTCCGAAAAAGTTTCGTAACTTCGGCACAGCAAACCCATAGACGAAGCCATGAAACATGCGCACATCCTGCTGCTGCTCCCTTGCGGCATGCTGCCGCCGCTCGCCGGGGCGCAGCGCACGGAGCCGCCCGACCGGTTCGACATCGCACCGGAATAACCACCCCGAAAACAAGCAAACCAACCAAAAACAACCATGAAGAAAACCGCAATCACCCTCTTTTTCCTGCTTCAGGCCGCGTGTCTGTTTTCGCAGATCCCCCGCCCGGAATATCCCCGCCCGCAGTTCGAGCGGACGGACTGGATCAACCTGAACGGCGAATGGACCTACACGTTCGATTTCGGCGCAAGCGGCCTGGAACGCGGCTACGCCGGCTCGAAGGGATTCGACGGCAAAATCATCGTGCCGTTCGCCCCGGAGAGCAAGCTCTCGGGCGTCGGCCACACGGACTTCATCGGCCGCATCTGGTACCAGCGTACGATCGACATTCCGGCAGACTGGTCGGGACGCAACGTGATGCTCAACTTCGGAGCCGTGTACTACACCTCCGAGGTGTATGTCGACGGCCGCTTCGTCGGCCGCCACTTCGGAGGCAGCACGTCGTTCTCCTACGACATCACCGCATTCGTGAAGCCGGGCGGCAGCCACAGTCTGGTCGTCTTCGCCACGAGCGACCTGCGCAGCGGCAAACAGACTGCCGGCAAACAGTCGCTGCAATACGCCTCGCACAGTTGCGACTACACCCGCACGACAGGCATCTGGCAGACGGTGTGGATGGAGGCCGTGGCTCCCGAGGCCCTCGCACGCGTCCAAATGACGACCGACATCGACCAGCAGCAGCTGATCGTCGCCCCGCAGTTCTTCCGGGAAAGCCCGAACACGCTCCGGGTGACCCTTCGGGACGGCGGCAAGGTCGTCGGCACGCGGCAGGTCCGGGCGTCGAACAGCAGCGTCGTCGTCATCCCGGTCAAAAAGGCCCGGCTCTGGTGTCCCGAAGACCCGTTCCTCTACGACCTGACCTACGAGGTGGTCGCCCCCGACGGCCAGGTGCTCGACGCCGTGAAATCCTATGTCGGGATGCGCAAGGTCCACATCGAAGGCAACAAAATCTACCTCAACAACGAACCCTATTACCAGCGGCTGGTGCTCGACCAGGGTTTCTACCCCGACGGTATCTGGACCGCCCCGTCGGACGACGCCCTGCGCCGCGACATCGAGCTGGGACTGGCCGCCGGGTTCAACGGCGCACGCCTGCATCAGAAGGTTTTCGAGGAACGCTACTATTACTGGGCCGACAGACTCGGCTACATCACCTGGGGCGAAAGCCCCAGCTGGGGAATGGATGCCAACGACGTGGAAACGGCCCGCAACTTCCTCTCCGAGTGGGCCGAATGCGTGGTCCGCGACCGGAACCACCCCTCGCTGCTGACGTGGACGCCGATGAACGAGGAGTGGTGGCCCGACAACACGCAGTTCCCGCGCTTCGCCTCCGACGTCTACGACCTGACGGGACGCCTCGACCCGACGCGCCCCGTCAACACCGTCAGCGGCGGCGCCGTCGTCAGGACCGACATCTGGGCCGTCCACAATTACGAGCAGAACCCGGCCAAACTGAAAGAGAAAATCTTCAGCGACGGCACGTTCTTCCATCCCCGCCTGCGGACGACCCGCGACCAGACGCGCAACATCGGATTCAACGAGGTGAAGGCGACCGCAAACTACGCCTGGCCGCAGTACGATGGCTCGTGCCCCTACCTGGTCGATGAATTCGGCGGCATCAAATGGGTGAAGGACCAGGAGAAGCAGGCCACGGATTCCCAGACCGAATCGTGGGGTTACGGACAGGCGCCCCGTACGCTCGAAGAGTTCTACACGCGGCTCGAAGGCCAGGTAGACGCGCTGCTCTCGCTCTCCGGACAGGTGTGGGGCTATTGCTACACCCAGCTCACGGACGTGGAACAGGAACAGAACGGCATCTATTGCTACGACCGCTCGGCCAAGTTCGACATGGACCGGATCAAGGCCATTTTCAGCAAACGCCCGGAACATCCCGCCCGATAACGCGCCGGACAGCCGCCCGCCCGAATGAAGCGCACCCCGAAATCCCTTTCCGGATTTTCGGGGTGCGCTTTTTATCCGGTTCGTCATCGTCCGCCCGCGGCAGAGCCTCGTGCACGAATGCGCCCGGAAACAGAAGGCGTCGCTGAATTTCTATTCGCGTGTTTTCCCGGTTTCAGAGTCTCGATATAAAGTATTCCTGCATATTCCAACGATATGCCCTTGATGAACGCTGCAATTGGAGATGCTTCATGTCGGTGCGTCGCACGGCGAGTGGCGGACGGTCCGACATGCGACCTTCTGTTTTCGGCACCATGAACTCCCGAAGGCAAAAAGCCACAGCGCCGGCACACTCCGCAATAGCAACCGACGGTTTTTAAATTATTCACGAAATATAAAAAAAGTCTCCACGGAGTACGCGGAGACAATAGGTTGAAAACCTTCGGCATATAGCCTTATTGTGATAAGATGTAGAATTCTTACACCACAAATATAGTAAAAAAAGATGAATTTCTGCAATTTTTTATTTAATTTTACAGAAAACACTTTCTTCATATGGCAAAAGTATTGGGTTTGGACCTTGGCACCAACTCACTGGGATGGGCCCTTGTCGATGAATCGGAGAACGAATATACGCTGATTGACAAAGGTGTAGACATTTTCCAGGAGGGAGTTGCCCGCGACAAAAACAATGAAAAACCTGCCGTTCAGGATCGGACGAGCGCCCGGGCACTGCGCCGCCACTATTTCCGGCGGCGTCTGCGAAAAATCGAACTGCTCAAAATACTCATCCGTTACGACCTTTGCCCGCCGTTGCCCGAGGAGCTGTTGACCGCCTGGCAAAAAGAGAAACGTTACCCGCAGGACAATGAATTCCTCCGTTGGCAGCGAACCGACGACAATGGGGATCGAAATCCTTACCACGATCGTTATGTAGCCCTGTCCGAGCGGCTCGATCTCGGGAATCGCACACAGCGCTGGCTGCTTGGCCGGGCGCTTTATCATTTGGCACAGCGACGCGGATTCCTCAGCAATCGCAAGGAAGCAGGAAATGAGAAAGAAGACGGCACGGTCAAGGAGTGTATCAAAAATCTGTCGGCTGAAATAGCAGCGGCAGGGTGTCGGTACCTCGGAGAATATTTCTACGGACTGTACCAACACAAGGAACGAATCCGCGACAAATACACCTCGCGCAACGAACACTACCTGGCCGAGTTCAATGCCATCTGCGACCGGCAGCAATTGCCCGACGAATGGCGTAAGGCGCTGCATCGGGCAATCTTTTTCCAGCGCGACCTCAAATCGCAGAAGGGGTCAGTCGGCCGATGCACCTTCGAGCCGACGAAGAGTCGGTGCCCCGTTTCGCATCCCCGTTTTGAGGAGTTCCGGATGCTGTCGTTCGTCAACAACATCCGGATTACAGGACCGGGCGACAATGCTCCACGACCTTTGACACAGGAAGAGTTCGAGACGATTCGTTCGCTCTTCTTCCGGAAAAGCAAGCCTTATTTCGATTTCGAAGAGATCGCCCGCAGAATCGCCGGCAAAGGGAAATATGCCTGCAAAGAGGAGCGTACAGAAGCTCCTTATCGTTTCAATTTCGCCCGCACGGCCACCGTATCGGGATGCCCCGTCACGGCATCGCTGCAAGCGATCTTCGGAGACGACTGGATTACGGAGATTCGCAGCCTTTACCTGCTTGGAGCAGGAAAAAACGAGGACCAGATGTTGAATGACGTATGGCACGCCCTCTTTTCGTTCAACGACGAAGGTCGGCTGCGTAGCTGGGCCTGCGAAAAATTGCAACTCACGGATGAACAAGCCAAAGCGTTTGCAGCCATCAAACTCCCGCAGGATTACGCGGCGTTGAGCCTAAATGCCATCGGCAAGATTCTGGTCTATCTGCGCTGTGGCTATCGGTACGACGAGGCGGTATTCCTGGCCAACCTGCGGGCGGCACTTCCGAAGGAGGTCTATGCCGACGAAAGCCGTCGGCATGAAATCGAACAGGACATCGCCTCGCTGCTGCTTGACTACAAGCGAAATCCGTATAACAAGTTCGATTCAAAGGAGCACCGCATTGCCGACTATTTCAGCGATCATGGATTGGATGCCTCTCGTCTGATCCGTCTTTATCATCCCTCGAAAATCGAGACCTATCCGGATGCGCAACCCAAGGCAAATGGCATTCTGCAACTCGGCTCTCCACGTACTGCGACCATTCGCAACCCGATGGCCATGCGGGCCCTGTTCCGATTGCGCAACCTGATAAACACGCTGTTACGCGAAGGCAGGATCGACCGAGACACGAAGATCCGGATTGAATTCGCCCGCGGACTCAATGATGCGAACAGGCGGAAGGCCATCGAGCAGTATCAGCGGGAACGGGAGGTTGAGAATCGGAAATATGCCGAAGAGATCCACAGCCAGTATGCCGCCGAAACCGGCCGCGAGATAAAACCCTCGGACGACGAAGTGCTGAAATACCGGCTGTGGGAAGAACAGCAGCACGTCTGTCCCTATACCGGGCGGCAAATCCGCATTTCGGACTTCGTCGGGTCGGCTCCGGATTTCGACATCGAGCACACGCTCCCGCAGGCTCGCGGCGGCGATGACTCGCAGATGAACAAGACGCTCTGCGAAAACCGGTTCAACCGGGAGACAAAACGGGCGAAACTGCCGGCCGAGTTGTCCAACCATGTCGAGATCATGGAGCGGATCGAATCGTTTGGCTGGCGGGAAAAAATGGAGAGTCTGCAAAAGCAGATTGAAGCCCAGGTTCGCAGGAGCAAAAGCGCAGCGATTAAATCCGAAAAGGACGACGCCATTCAGCGCCGTCACTATTTGCAGATGCAACTCGACTACTGGCGCGGGAAATACGAACGCTTCACCATGGCCGAGATTCCCGAAGGATTCAGCAATCGGCAGGGAGTCGACATCGGCATCATCGGCAAATATGCACGGCTCTATCTGAAGACGGTTTTTGACCGAATCTATACGGTCAAGGGTTCCACGACCGCCGCGTTCCGCAAGATGTGGGGACTGCAGGAGGAGTATGCCCGCAAGGAGCGCACGAACCACGTCCACCACTGCATCGACGCCATCACGATCGCCTGTATCGGCCGCCGGGAGTACGACCGCTGGGCGCAATATGTCGCCGACGAGGAGCGATACGGCTACGGCGAAAGCGGCAAACCCCGCTTCGAGAAACCCTGGCCGACCTTTACCGAAGATGTCAAGGCGGCGGCCGACGAACTGCTCGTTGCCCACCACACGCCCGACAACATGACCAAACAGACGCGCAGGAAGTTACGGGTTCGCGGCCGGATAAAGTTGAATGCCGACGGGGAACCAATCTACCAGCAAGGAGACACGGCTCGCTGCCGGTTGCATCAGGATACCTTCTACGGCGCTATTAAGCAGGATGGAGAGATCCGCTATGTCATCCGCAAATCGCTCGCGCAGTTACAGCCGACGGACATCGACAAGATTATCGACGATGCAGTCCGGGATCGCGTACGGGAGGCAATCGACGAGGTCGGATTCAAGACGGCGATGAATCCCGATGAATACACGATCTGGATGAACCGGGAAAAGGGCATTCCCATCCGCAAGGTGCGGATCTTCACACCGAGTGTCAAACATCCGATCGCGCTAAAAAAACAGCGCGACCTATCTGCAAAAGAGTACAAGCGGGATTATCATGTCGTAAATGAGGGGAACTATTGCACGGTCATCTATGAGGGCCAGGACAAAAAGGGCAAAACGAAACGCACCTTTGAACTCGTCAGCAACCTCGAAGCTGCCCAATATTTCAAAGCCAGCGCTGACCGGGAAGCCCGCCCCGATCTGGTACCGCAGACCGACACGAACGGTTTCCCCTTGAAATACATCTTAAAAACGGGGACCATGGTCCTGTTTTATGAAAATACCCCGGCAGAACTTTATGAATGTACCCGCAAGGAGTTGGTAAAACGACTCTACAAGGTAACAGCAATGGCTGCAGAAGGACGGGTACAGTTCCTCTTTCATCAGGAGGCCCGAGATCAGAAAACACTTACCTCCTTATATGGAGCTGGGACCTCTCAATTCTGCCAATCCAATCCATCACCGAAATTGCGCCTCAGCGTTTCCAATTTTAACATGTTGGTGGAAGGTTATGATTTCGAACTGACCGTAACGGGCGAGATAAAATTCAAAGATGACCGGCCATGCTGAAACGAACCTTGTTTTTTTCGACACCCTACTGTTTGAGCCTGCGCAACGGCCAGATGATCATCCACACGCGCGAGGCCCCCGACCAACGGAAAAGCATCCCGATCGAGGATATCGGCTTCGTGGTGCTGGAGGACCAGCAGACCTCCATCACGCTGCCGCTCTTGAATGCGCTGTCGGACAACAACGTGGCAGTTATCCTGTGCGGAGAGAACCGAATGCCGAACGCCTTGTTGATGAATTTGGATTCAAACAGAACGCAAGGTGAACATTATCGGATGCAGATCGCTGCATCCGAACCGCTGAAGAAGGGCCTTTGGAAACAGATCGTCGAGACCAAAATCCGCAACCAGGCTGCCTTGCTGCGGAAGCTGGGGTATGACGGAGACAAACTGAAACCCTGCTACATGAATGTCAAGAGCGCCGACGCCGACAACCGGGAGGGCATAGCAGCGAGAATCTACTGGTCAGAACTGTTCGGTGCCGAATTTTACCGTTCCCGCGAAGGTTCGCCGCCCAACAACCTGCTCAATTACGGCTATACGATCCTGCGAGCCGCCGTGGCCCGTGCGATCATGGGCTCCGGACTGTTCCCAGCATTCGGGATCTTCCATCGGAATCGTTACAACTCCTTTCCGCTGGCCGATGACGTAATGGAACCCTATCGACCGTATGTCGACGAATTGGTCTACCAACTTTACAGGAACGGGAATACACAACTGACCAAAAAGGTGAAAGGCGAACTGTTGCGGCTCCTGTTTGTCGATACTCGTTTCGACAAGGTTGTGCGACCTCTCGAAGTAGGACTTATGTTTTCAGCCTCTTCCCTGGCTAAATGCTTTGCTGGAACCCAAAAAAAGATTGCATATCCTTTATTGGAGTAGTCGAATGTCAGAAGTACGCTTGAATGCTTATCGAATCATGTGGTTGTTTGTCTTTTTTGATTTGCCAACCAATACAAAAACGGAACGACGTCATGCGGTGCAATTTCGCAAGGCGTTGGAAAAAGATGGTTTCACAATGATGCAGTATTCAGTCTATGTGCGCCATTGTGCATCGAAGGAGAATATGCAGGTTCACATTAAGCGGGTTCGACGATCGATGCCTCCGACAGGATTTACAAGTATTCTTGCTGTAACGGACAAACAGTATGGAGACATATTAAATTTTTGGGGTAAAAGCGAACGAGCAAAACCGGAAATTCCGCAACAATTGGAATTTTTCTGATAAATCGTTATTTTCGTTCTTTGAAATACGGAAAATGCATCAAACTGGCTTCGTCGGAACACCCGATCGTATTTTTATAGTGGCAGACAGCCCGTAAGTAACACTTTATCAATCAATATGAGGCCCGACGTTGTGGTTTGATGTAGAATTTCGATAAGATACAACGAAATGACATTGCGAGTAATACCGAAAGGGTTGTGGTTTGATGTAGAATTTCGATAAGATACAACGTTTACTTCGCCGTTGAATAATACTTGTAGTTGTGGTTTGATGTAGAATTTCGATAAGATACAACAATCGAGGTTCATTTCCTGTTTGGGGATGGTTGTGGTTTGATGTAGAATTTCGATAAGATACAACCAGTTGGCTCGGACACCATCAATGCTGGCAGTTGTGGTTTGATGTAGAATTTCGATAAGATACAACATCCCCACCGTAAACCCGATGCGAAGTCTTGTTGTGGTTTGATGTAGAATTTCGATAAGATACAACACCTTGCTGACCAAGAGGACCGTTGACGCTGTTGTGGTTTGATGTAGAATTTCGATAAGATACAACCCCGTGACGAACTTTTGACAGGTCGGGTTAGTTGTGGTTTGATGTAGAATTTCGATAAGATACAACATTTCTGAGGCACTCTTTGTCGTCCATAGGTTGTGGTTTGATGTAGAATTTCGATAAGATACAACATCGCCGCACGGGAGGCGTTATACGTGTTCGTTGTGGTTTGATGTAGAATTTCGATAAGATACAACAGAGCCTCGATAATTCAAGTAGTCGGGGGTGTTGTGGTTTGATGTAGAATTTCGATAAGATACAACAGAGCGGAATTAGGCGTGGTTGTGCCTGAGTTGTGGTTTGATGTAGAATTTCGATAAGATACAACAAGATAATCATTTGCGGAGTGCTCGTCGAGTTGTGGTTTGATGTAGAATTTCGATAAGATACAACGAGCCTCGTGACAATCTTCCGCAGCTCCGTGTTGTGGTTTGATGTAGAATTTCGATAAGATACAACCCTCGATAATTCAAGTAGTCGGGGGTGACAGTTGTGGTTTGATGTAGAATTTCGATAAGATACAACTTCAAACGACGAACTTCCGCAGCAATAAGAGTTGTGGTTTGATGTAGAATTTCGATAAGATACAACCGCTTGGTGGAAGAGTTCTTTAACTCGTTGTTGTGGTTTGATGTAGAATTTCGATAAGATACAACAGGAAATCCTTCGGAGGTGTTGAAATTGTTGTTGTGGTTTGATGTAGAATTTCGATAAGATACAACCTAACAACGTGGGGATCGCTCCCCTGTTGAGTTGTGGTTTGATGTAGAATTTCGATAAGATACAACCAGTGCTGAATTGGGTGTAGTTGTGCCGGAGTTGTGGTTTGATGTAGAATTTCGATAAGATACAACTTGGAGGCATGAACGCCCGCCGCCAGTGGAGTTGTGGTTTGATGTAGAATTTCGATAAGATACAACAACGTCCTCGGTACGGTGTCGGGTGATACAGTTGTGGTTTGATGTAGAATTTCGATAAGATACAACGACGAACCCATCGAGACTGATCCGTTCACCGTTGTGGTTTGATGTAGAATTTCGATAAGATACAACTACTACTTCATCGAACACTACTTCCGATGAGTTGTGGTTTGATGTAGAATTTCGATAAGATACAACATACAGCAAGCACAGATGGGGCTCGGGCTCGTTGTGGTTTGATGTAGAATTTCGATAAGATACAACTGTAATATCCGCGATTCCGCCCTCGCCGTGTTGTGGTTTGATGTAGAATTTCGATAAGATACAACACCTATCCCGAGACATATATTGCGGGGATAGTTGTGGTTTGATGTAGAATTTCGATAAGATACAACAAGAGGCTGATTTATCCTTCGTCGAACCTTGTTGTGGTTTGATGTAGAATTTCGATAAGATACAACAGTCTTGTTGTCCTGAGGCAGAGCTTTAAGTTGTGGTTTGATGTAGAATTTCGATAAGATACAACCGTATCGCGCACGCTTATGCGAGCCTTTCGGTTGTGGTTTGATGTAGAATTTCGATAAGATACAACTCCTTGGTGAACAGGCTCGTGAGGTTATAGTTGTGGTTTGATGTAGAATTTCGATAAGATACAACCGGAAGTCGCACCAGTGGGAATAAGACGACGTTGTGGTTTGATGTAGAATTTCGATAAGATACAACTTTAGCTGCATTTACAAGACGCGCTTCGTCGTTGTGGTTTGATGTAGAATTTCGATAAGATACAACGATAAAACGGTAGAAACCTGCGGCTGTCTTGTTGTGGTTTGATGTAGAATTTCGATAAGATACAACCGCTTGTGAGTAGCCTTCGCCAGCCACACGTTGTGGTTTGATGTAGAATTTCGATAAGATACAACCGGACGGCCAGGAAGAACATCTACAGAGCCGTTGTGGTTTGATGTAGAATTTCGATAAGATACAACTCGAATGTCGCAGGTTGCGCAATCCCCGCCGTTGTGGTTTGATGTAGAATTTCGATAAGATACAACTCTGATAGCGGGCAAAAACCTTCGAAGGGTGTTGTGGTTTGATGTAGAATTTCGATAAGATACAACTTCAAGATTTCCGTAACACTGTGAGAAGAAGTTGTGGTTTGATGTAGAATTTCGATAAGATACAACATAAAGTAAATTGTATACATTTGCAGTGTGTTGTGGTTTGATGTAGAATTTCAATAAGATACAACCGGCAGTATTGGAATGCTGCATAATTGCAACTGTTGTTTACATTACCCTTTTGACTCAAGAAGATTTCAAACTCCCTTAAATACGTCAAATCCAATTCATCAAAACGCATATTGACCGAGCGGAATTGCGACACAAGGACCAACGTTACCTTATGTTTGCTGGCGGAACTGTACTTTTCGACTTTTTCCAAGCGTTCGATAATCTGTTTGAAGTACTCCCCGACCGTGCAGTTGATTCGTTTGCCGTTCTGTTCAAACAGCGTATCGAATGTAACGGGAATTTCCAGCACCTCCAACTTTTTGATTTTCTTCTCGTATTCACGTATCTTGGAGGTTATTTGAAACTGTATTTCTGCTCTATCGGGGCAGTCGGCGGTAGGTTGTTGCTTGTCGAAATCCCAATGCACCAAAGCTTCCGAAATGCCCAGACCGACGAACTTACGGCGGCGGTCATGGGTAAAGACAAGAGCAAGAGGGGCTAAACGGTTTCTGTTGATAGCGTCTCTGCGACATACGACGTTGATTGTCATAATCTTTACGGATTACGCAAGCAACAAAATGCGATTCGTGTGTTACACGATTTTCATTAGTGTCCCGTTAAAATTGGGACGAAGTTAATATTAATCAAATAGTCCCTCCAAGAGGGGATAATCGAGTTCTT
>ENA-UESD01001177-UESD01001177.1-human-gut-metagenome-genome-assembly--contig:-NODE-1177-length-21729-cov-8.906475_pt1 | contig 21729 bp, 12 predicted proteins | sample MGYA00242985_ERZ507986 | MGnify/ENA primary metagenome ERZ507986 (study PRJEB26167, sample SAMN06115408) | human gut metagenome | host: Homo sapiens | place: China:Guangxi | collected 2016-04-06... | reverse complement strand
CAGGAGGAAAAAAACTGAATACAAAGGCAATAGCCAAGGCAATCACTGCCTGTCATTTGGTAGGTGGCGGTCGTGTAGTCATTCCCAAAGGAGAATGGCTGACTGGTCCTATCCACTTGAAAAGCAATGTAAACCTCTACATGGAGGAAGGAGCGGTATTGCGTTTTACAGACACTCCTTCGGATTATCTTCCGGCGGTAATGACCTCATGGGAAGGCATGGAGTGTTATAACTACTCTCCGCTAATTTATGCATCTGATTGCGAAAACATCGCCATTACAGGAAAAGGAGTATTGGCTCCCAAGATGGATACATGGAGAATATGGTTTGCCCGTCCGCAAGCTCACATGGAGGCTTTGAGGAAGTTATATACAATGGCTTCCACTGATGTTCCTGTGGAAGAAAGGCAAATGGCTGTTGGTGAGAATAACCTCCGTCCTCATCTGATTCATCTGAACCGTTGCAGGAATGTGTTGCTTGACGGCTTTAAGATCAGGGAAAGTCCCTTTTGGACTATACACCTTTATATGTGCAAGGGTGGCATTGTCCGTGGTCTTGATGTCAAGGCGAACGGCCACAACAACGATGGCATAGATTTGGAAATGAGCCGTAATTTCCTGATAGAGAATTGCAAGTTTGACCAGGGAGATGATGCTGTAGTTATTAAATCGGGGCGAAACCGAGATGCGTGGAGATTGGGCACCCCTTGTGAGAATATCGTTGTACGTAATTGTCAGGTAATGGAAGGACATACTCTATTGGGCATTGGCAGTGAACTGTCTGGAGGTGTGCGAAACGTTTATATGCATCATTGTGATGTACCCGCATCTGTGCATTGCTTATTCTTTATCAAAACCAACCGAAGGCGGGGTGGAATTGTGGAAAACATCTACTTGGAAGATGTTACGTGCAAGGATACTGAATATTTGGTTGGGTTGGACATGGATATTCTCTATCAATGGCGGGAGTTGGTTCCTACTTATGAGGAACGTCTTACCCGTATCGAGGGAATTCATGTGAAGGACATTCGGTGTGGTTCCGCGGATTTTGTCTATGAGTTGTGCGGTGACGAAAGGTTGCCACCCAAGGACATTACTATTCGAAACATTGTAGTGGATAATTCCAAGGGAGTCCCCAATCAGAGCCATCATATTACAGGACTTACATTGGATAGTATTTGTTATTCTCATATTCGGCCGGATATGGTGACAAAACCACGGAAAAGATGGCGCTGAAGGCTGTGCTATTGTGTTGTCAAGAATGAATAATATCCACAAGAGTTAACGTGAGTTCGATATAATCCAAAACATAACAAGTTACCCGTCTTTGACAGAACATACGTCAATGGCGGGTTTCTTTTCAAAGCGCGTTTCCTCAACAAGATATTGGCCGCTATACTCATCAGGGAGTTCTTCATGTTGTTCTTCACTTTAGTTATCAGTTGTATGCCGTTAAGGAAAAGATACTCGAACAGGACCAAACCGATAACCCTTTGTCCGCACAAAGCCTACCTTTTTGTTTCTCATAAAGTTTTTCTGCTTCAACGAATCACGGTTATCCACATTTCCAAACGTAAACATGAAATTAAGGATTTTACCTTTATCATTGACAATCAGGTGTAATTGATCCAGAAAACCCAGTCTATGGAACATTCCCCACCTCTGGTAAACCACTTAAAAGTTTTATGAATCAATATCCACTGATTACGGAGTACCCGACAAGCCCTTTTGATGAAAATAGTAAGTGGCAACAGCACATCCTTCTCCAGTTTCACAAAACGGTTATAGGACACACATTTGGGAAAGGTGCGTCAGATGCTTGATGACTTATTCCTCGTAATAATGCTTAAACCTAAATCCTAATGACCGATTTGGTTTAAAACAGGTGTAGAACACAAAGATTACGGCCTGTCCAACCGGGATTTTACTGTCATTTTGATAGCAAAACGGCAAAAACGGCAGAAGAATCCATCCTGAAAGGCAAACGAAAAGAGGCCGCCTGCGGCAATACGCCGGACGGCCCCACGCTGTTTCATGCCACAGCTTGCCTGCCGCTCCTTACGGAAGGTACAGCATCACCTGGTCCAAGACTACACCTTCGTCCAATGCACGGACAGCAAGCCGGTGCTTCCGCTTCCCCCCGAGCGGCAACACGACGCAGCGGACGGCCTGGTTCCGCAGCACATTCTCTTTCCACTCCTCGCTACGCCCCAGGGTCTCATAGCCAACCGGAGCAGAATCCGTCCCGTCCAGCGACAAGAGGAAACGCAGGCGGTTCCCCTCCACCGGATGGTTGGGCAACAGACGGACCTCCACCTCCACGGAATCCTGTCCGGAAAGGTTGAAATCGAACGACAGCTCCGCGCCTTTCTTCACATGGACGGCCTTCCCTTCATAGCCCAGGCCCTCGCATGCCACGTAACAACCACGGCTACACTCATTCCCGTTCCAACGGAACAGGACCTCACGTCCTTCCGGCAAAGCATCCTGCGCAGCCTCACGCTTCACAGGCTCGAACACCGGCAAACGGCGCGGACGATAGTCCATCATCCTGTTCCACTTTCCGCCATTGGCTATGCCTTCATTGTACCGCCGCGTCAAGGCCACAATACTGTCGTAGGCCATGTCGCTCAAATTCCAACCGGCCTCACCGTGGCGTGCCAGTTGGGCGTAAAGCATTTTTTTGTTCATCTCCGCAGCCGCCTGCACGGGGTACTGCACCAACTGGTAGTAAGCATCCCGGCGGCCGGCATCCACACGTGAAGCCCACCGCCCAGCCTCGTCGGAAATCTCCCGGTAGTCCGTCAAGCGTTCCTGTATCTCCCTGCGGCTCCAAGGCAAATCCTTCACCACGCGGTAAGCCCGGTCGCGTTCTTCCTCGCGCGTATTGCCCATAAACTCCGGTTTGCGGACGTATGCCAGACGATAATGCTCCTCCATGACCGGACGCAGGGCTTTCCCGGCCTTCCGGCCAAACTCCCGGCACAGGAATCCCTCCAAATGGGCAGACACGCCCTCTGCGGCCACCTTGTCCATGTCCCACGCCATATCGAGGAACAATTCCGTCTGGTATTCAGCCGGTTTGATGTCGCCCACGTTGAGCACCCACACTTTCCGGATGCCACGGTCGTACGCCAGTTTCATCTGTTGGTAAAGCAAGGCCGGGCTGAAAGTACCCAACCAAAGATAGTCGTGCGGACGCCCCCAATACGACACATGGTAATAAATCCCGTTGCCGCCCCTCCGGGCACGTTCCTCGGGTGTTGGGAAGTGACGGATATAACCGTAATTGTCATCACACCACATCAGGGTGACATCCTCCGGCACCTGAAGCCCTGCACGGTAGACATCCAACACCTCTTTGTAGGGAATGAACACTTGCGGCACCGCCGTCACGTCGGAATCCACGTGCTGCCGCAGCAAATCCCTCTGGTCGCAGATGACCCGCTCCAACACGGCCTTCTGTTCGTCCACGGTCTTGGCTCCCTGCATCTGCCCGTCGTGCACGCCACGCATCCCGATGGTATAGAAGATTTCCTGCCCGGCCACTTCTTTCACACGCTCTTCCCAGAAATCGCGCACTGCCGCATGGTTGCGTACATAGTCATAATCTCCTTTCCCTCGCCTCCGCCATTCCCCGGCCGTACTGGATGCCATCGGTTCACAGTGCGAACCACCGATATAAATTCCGAACCGCCGGGCCACCTCGCGGTTCCCGTCCGTAAGGAAGAATGGCTCGGTGCATTCGTGCATGGCAGGCCAATAGAGGTTGGCCCGCAAGCGCAGGAGCAACTCAAAAATGCGCTCGTTCGTGCGCGGCCCGATGCGCCCTTTCTTATGCCAAGGTTCGTAACAGGTGCTGCTCCACGGCATCAGTCCCCAATCCTCGTCATTGATGAAGATGCCCCGATATTCCACGGAAGGGAATTGCAAATCACGGTAGCCCGCAGGCAATTCAAAGTGCGTACGAGTCTCGGGAGTGGCATCCGCCCACCATTCCCACGGTGAGACACCCAATAGCCGCGACACTTCCATCAGGCCGTATGCCGTGCCGTGGCTGTCGCTTCCGGCCACAAGCAGCCGCCCGTCGGGGAGTACCGACAAAAGGAAAGCCTGTTTCCGCCCCTCCAAGGCATCGAGGTCAGCCCCCGTTTTCTCGACAAGACCACCCTCGCCGACCGTACCGGCCACGATGTCTCCCCCTGCCGGCAAAATCCGCAGGGAGTCGCCCAAGACCGCCCGTACGTCGCGCTGCAAAATCGACAATGCCGTATGCACCACCGGCTTCTCTGACGGGGACAGTTCCACACCGGCAGCCCTCCCGGCCTGCAAGACGAAAGCCATGCCACGCGCCGACAACCGGCCGGGCCACACACAACACAACAGTCCACAAAAACTCACTATAAACTTCTTCATATCCTTAATTGATTTACCATACATCCATACTCCGGCCCGCTATGCCATATCATTTATTCACGTCCAAACCCTCAAGCCAATTTTCCAGTTCGTACATCCACCGGCCCTTATAAGCAAAAGAGTCCTTCATCCCCCATCCATGGCCGCCATCGGGGTATATGAACATGGACACGGGGACATGATTTTCCCTGAGGGCATTGAAATAGCGCAAACTGTTCTCGGGACTGACGGCAGGGTCATCTGCAGAAAGTATGATGATGGCGGGAGGCGTCTTCCCGTCCACTTGCCTTTCAAGCGAATAACGTTCCGCCAATAAAGACGGGGCATCCATGCCTATCAAATGGTTGCGTGTGCCCCAATGCGTTATTTCCGGCGACATCGATATGACCGGATACATCAGGATTTGAAAATCCGGCCTGCCCAAGCTATCGCCCAACGTGGCCACGCTTGCGGCCAAATGTCCCCCGGCAGAAAATCCCATGATACCGATACAGTCAGGACTTATACACAACTCATCGGACTTGCCGCGTAACAGGCGTATGGCATCCCGGGCATCGTCAAGGGGAATGTTGCTTTGCCCGCCGGGCAAACGGTATTTGAGGACAACACACAAGTAACCTTTTCCGGCAAGCCATTCGGCCACTTCGTTCCCTTCATGCCCCATGGCATGATGCCCATATCCCCCCCCGGGACATATTACAACCGCCTTGCCATTTGGGATTTGGGGATAGTGCCATGTCAAAAGACTGTCCACCCCATTGGCAACCGGCGGACGGGACGCACCTGCCGGAGGAGCATCTACAAGCCCTAACCCGACTAGCTTGTCAAACATGAGCTTACCGACATATTCCGTCCATGCCCCGTCGAAGTGCAACCCGTCGGCCTGTAGCCCGGCATCGCTCAAGTCAATGACATGGACATTGGGCAACTCCCGGGCCACCTGAAGTTGGGCCGCCTCCACAAGCGGGTCATATTGGCGGGAAGCATGGGGTACAGTCCCGAATATGAACGGCAATGTCTTATCCTTTTCCTTACCGGTCACGGCATATATCCGTTCGCGTATGAACGTTATCATTTCCTTGAAATTCCGATAATAATCCCCGGCCTTGGTACGGTCGCTCTCCCCCTGATGCCACATGATGGCCTTCACATCATAACCGCCTGGCAATTTAGACAGGGTCGTCCCTGCACACTTGGCAAAACCTTCGGTAAGCGAAAGAGCCAACGACATTCCCCCATGGGCATCACTGTGGGCCTTGTTCTTCCTGAGCCATTCCCTACCGGCATACCATACAGGTTTGCCAGGCTCAGTCGCGCCGGGAGCAATGGATGTCCCTCCGTAGGTACATTTGATGGCATAGAAATCGGCATCCATGGCCCGGTCTATGAAATAGTTCGTCACATCGCAAAAGGCGAAAGTATCCCCAAACCTGAAATCACCGAACTTGCCCGTCTGCGCGGAACGTACAAAAGCGTAACGGAGATGGCCGTAAGAGAAATCCTTAAGGTATACGGGAAGGTCTTCCACTGTCGCCCTCCCCTCTGCATTGGACTGCCCGGCCGTGATGAAAACACTTGCCGGGTTCTGAGGCAAGACCGTAACCGTACACATCGCCAACGCCAATGAAAAAATAAGCTTACATCTATAACCTCCCATAATTGCATGCAAATGCCCCAACCTGAAATTCATATATGTTGTCATGTATTATAAAAAGCCAACGTGCATTGTTTCCCGATGCCATAAGCTATTCAAACGCTCCACGACATGAAAGAAAGAAGCACGTTGGCACTCAACAAAACTAATTAACGTGAGTTCGACGAATTAGAATAACGTTAATTGTCTATCTACTGTCCTTTGAACTGCAATTGTTGGTTTCTTAGGAAAGAAACAATAAGCAGCCAAAGATCCAAGAGTGTTGACAATGAAGTTATCGAATGATCTGTGTCTGGAATGTTCCACTTGTGCAATATTCTTAAGTTCGTCGTTAATGGTCTCTATGATCGCCCTCTTTCTAAGCAAGAGCCTGTCTGATATTTTCATGATAGAACCCTTCATGTTGCTTTTTAGTTTCGTGATGAGTTGTATTCCATCAACGAAAAGTCGATTGAACAGGTTCTTGCTTATATATCCTTTATCTCCTACAAGCTTGCCGTATATGAAATCCACAAACGCTTTGTATTCTAATGGTTTACGGTCGTCAATATCGCCAGGAGTTATCATGAAGTTAAGCAATTCTCCCTTTTCGTTACATATAAGGTGGAGCTTAAAGCCGAAAAACCATCCCATAGAACATTTGCCTTTTTGTGCGATGCCTTTAAATGTCTTGTGAATATGGATTCTTTGGGTTCTACATACACGAAGAGGTGTGCTGTCTACGAAACTTATTCCGGTACATTTTCCCAAAAGAACCTTCTTTATAAAGATAGCCAACGGAATGGCAATGGTCTTCTGAAGTTCGACAAAACGGTTATATGATACTACATTTGGAAATAAATGTCGAAGATGAACACATACATATTCCTTATAGAAATGTTTCAGGCAACGAAAGCCTGAACTGTGGAAAAGTATAACGATAACCATTATTTCTGCCTTTGACATGGTGAATTCACGATGATATCTACGTTTGGTGTTGCTTTTTATGGTGTATTTTTCCATTTGGGCATCAAAAACTTTGCAGAAGTCATCCGCAATACAGAAAATTTCAGTAACTTTGTCCTCGGTGATCATAGCGATTATTGTTTGTAAACTTTTGATTTTTAGCACATTAAAGTTACAACAATTTTCGCTAATCACCAAATTTTTAGACACTTATATTTCGTCGAACTCACGTTAATTACCTATTCACGAAACATTATTTTAGTATTACTTGCTTTGCCTTTCACTATATAGACACCACACGGCAACCCTTCAACGGCTTCTTCCGGCATGCCGTTCCCCGATTTCACACGGATGCCTTGAAGGGTGTACACCTCAAAGTCCTGCGGGGCCGCGCCGGAAACCGGCAAACCGAAAATCCCCGAACCTACCGGAACAAGTTTCACATGGTCGAACTCAATGGTGGTCTGTCCTCCGTCTGTCTTAATGTCCAGCCCTATGGGCAGGCTGCCGTCGCCACTTACCTCCGCTTCCACTTCATAAAAAGCAGAGATGCCGCTACGCACGGACACCTCCGCGTCCCCTGCAAAAAGCCGGATACTTCCGCCGCTAAAGTAACATACCAGACCGGCAGACAAACGGTAACGCCCCTCAGGCAACCCCTTGACCACCTGCATCACCTTGCCGTCAAGGCCACCACCATGCCATAACTGCCAATGGTTCTCATCGCCTTTTATCACAGTTCCGTCGCCTTTAGCCGCCACACTGATTTTGGAAGTGGCAGCATCCGTCGTATTCACCCAACCGTAAGGTGCCCCGTCCGTCATATATCCGTTGTTAAACTCCGGGTTCACCACGTAGGGATTGTCCTCCGCCACGTCTTCACCCAATTCCAAACGGACGCAAGCCGTCTCGGACAATGTGACTGTCCGGTCCCGGATTTCTGCTTCGTGTTCGCGCACCCATCCGCCCTCTTCACCCACATGCCCGAAAGAAGCATCTTTCACGTTTAATGCTTCTGGTAGCACAAAGGTTCCTTTCGATGTGGAAAGGAGCAAAATCTCATCCCCACTGCGACGTATCGCCACAGCCTGTACCCGAGCGGCCGACGGAATGAAACTGATACCTTCAAGCCCGTTTTCGGAAACTGTTGAATTGCCTGCGTAATTGTAGACATAAAGCCCTTTCCCATGCGCTTTGACCGCAATATCCTGATTGGCCAGATTCAGCATTTTGTTCCTTTGGCGCACCTCCCGGACATGGGCACGTTCCACAAGCTTGTGCCCGTCGGCTGCATAAAGGGCGTTGCCGTCCACCACACAATAATTATAGTAATCAAACGATTTGTCTCCAGCCAAGGCTGCCATCTGGTAGATGGGCGAATTGCTATCCTTGGCATCAATCTCCATGATCATGCGGAAATTTTTGCCATTCGTACCCAACTGGCCATCCATATTGCCTTTGACTTTCGACGCGTTCGTTCCGTAAATGTCTATGCCGACGAAATCGATATTCGTCCCCCCGTCGTTTCGCTTGGCCTCGTTGGCCGAAGTCCTCCCACTGGTCTCATAACTCACGCAATTCAGGCGCGTCCACACGCTGTATTTTGACTCTTTCACCGCCGCGCCGACATGGTGGTAGTAATCGATGATTTCGGCAGAAGTGGCTGTATTACGGCCATGTGCCCGCGCCTCGTTGCCCAACTGCACGCCCACTACGACATGGGGCATTCCATTGTTGGCATCCCATACGGCCACATGCTCCATAATCTCGGACAACACGTACCGCTCACGGTCACGCAACTTCTTGTCACGCCAGTCCAACGAGTACTCAAAGTCCGTTTTAAGCATATTGAACTCCGATGTCCCGGCAAGGGAACACACATAATCCGGTGTTCGCAGTTCCTTCCGCCCGTTGCAGTTCCAAAGATACTGCACACGTCCTCCACTGCTCCAGCTAAACCATAACAATTCCATTTTCAGGCCGTATTTCTTGCACCACCCCATATATTTGTCCAAGATTCGCCAGTCGAGAAGATTTTTCTCGGGTTCCACTTCTCGCCAAAATAGAGGTATGGACACGGTATTGAAGCCATCTGATGCCGCCTGTTCCATTACGGACTCAAGTTCTGTGTCGTTCCATCCCTCATAGCCGTACAGTTTGTCCAACCGCACTTGCACGTTAGTCATATAAAACGGACGGCCATCCACGCGAAGCACATACTTCTCCACTCCGTTTTTCAGGTTGTAGTCAACCTCACTCACTGTCTGCGCCACTGCCGGACGAGTGTATTGCGAATTATAATACCGAACCTGTGCCAGACGAAGTTCCTTCAACACAGCCTGCATGTCCGCCCCCACCGGAGAATCGTATGCCGCCTGCGCCGCAGCTATGGCTTCGGCAAATTCCGGCTTACCGGGATAACCGGTCTCGTCCATCATGGCTTGCGCAGCCTCTATCGCCTGTTTCAGTCCGTCATGTTCCTCCAACACGGCCTCTTGCCCCGTAATTTTGGTTATCATCGCCTCTATATCCCCACGCCCGTCTTCCTTGCTTGCATACAGGACCTTTGCCTCGGCGATTGTTTCCATAAAAACACTCTTGTCGGCATAGCCTGATGCTTCCACGGCCGTCTCCAAACGGGTAAAAACCTCTTTCAAGCGACCGTATTCGGCCAAAATGCCATCATAATTCTTCATCGCCTCATCCAGTCCCCTGATAGCCAGGACCAGTTGGTCGGACGAAGCCTCTCCGCCGAATGACTCGGCCAAGGCTATGGCTTTGCGGTATTCACCCAAATTGTTGAATCCGGGCACATCCTCGGACAAGGAAACCATGATGACTGTATCCGCTATGGCTTCTTTGAGCATGCTCGCCATTATCACGGCATACCCTTCACGGTCGCTTCCACAGTAAGTCAACGTAAAGTCATCCATGTCAATGGTAGGGCTTCCACCGGCATTCACTTCTATGCCCAATTCGAGCGTCCCGTTGAAAACAATCCCCAAGACCTCGTACACCCGATGTTCTCCCGACGTAACCTTTGCCTTGCCATCGTTGGCAAACAGGCTTACCGTACCGTTAAAAGAAGAAGATACGGCAGCTTTCACGCTATATTTCCCATTAGGAAGCCCAGTCACGGCCTGATAAGCCTTTCCGTCCATGCCACCACTTCCTTTCCATAATTGCCAATGGTTCTGACCCTCCGGTATAATTCCACCGCCCTTCCCCGAAGTACTGATCTTGGACTGTGCCGGGAAAGAAAGCTGCCATCCGGACGGTGCATTGTCCGCGAATGTCGCATCCGAAAAACCGGCATTCACCATACATGGAGTCATCTCCATACGGATTCCGTCGGGCAAGGCCATGTCGTCCGGGGCATAGGCATATCCTCCCAAATAGGCCACGTCGCCCACATTTCCTTTTATGCCCTCTGCCCCGGGCTTCACTTCTACCAGACGGATGTCGTCTATCCAATCGACTTTCGCCTCACTCCTATATAAAGAAAACCATATATCACCGGGCAACTCCTCTGGAGTCTGTATAAGCAAGGCGAAACTTCCTTTCGCCCTCCCGGCCACCGGCGTCGTGTGCCCTGGCAAATCTATGAGGTCTCCCCCGCAACGGTCGGATCCGAACAAAATCCGGTAAGTCGTATTTCCATTGCCCGTACCTTCGGATGTCCAATAATCGTAGGTAAGCAAATAGGCCGTATGGGGTTTTAACGCACCGGCAGGCAACTGTTGCATCAAATACCGGCTCTCACTATGCATAATCAAGGATTTCAGACCTTCACTCCGATAAGCCGCATCCTCCCTTACATTGGTTTTGCCCGTTTCTCCTCCCCAAGTGGGACGCCCACCGTCCCAAGTTTCCCATGCCGCAGGCTGCCAACGGCTTTCGGCCAAAACAGCTTCCACCTCCTCGAAACCACCATTACGGACAATGTTGTCCTTCGAGAGTTCATATCGTGCATCTACCGCCTTTTTCCCTTTGAACTTCCCGTTCTCAAAAATATAGGCCGTACCGTCGGAACATGCCACACGCAACAAGCCTCCTTCTTCCATGACATGCTCCACATTCCCGAAAGCAATGCCCACCGTTTGTCCGGCTCCGGCCGATAACTGGAGCGTGTAGTCACCGATGTTCGGTACAAAATGCCCTGTATCCATCACCTTCGTTCCACCGAAATCACCTTTCAACGGCATATAGGGCAAGACCTCGGTTTCGAGTTCGTCTGCCATTCCTATTGCGCCTGTCACGCTTGCCATACCGGCCACAGTGCCCATGACCACAGCCATACCCACCAACCATTTATCGAGTTTCATCATTTGCACATTTTTACATTATGATTCCGTTATCCAAAAACACCTTTTCCACCTTCACATGCCCGTCGGCATAATCCGTCTTCACTATATACAAGCCTTTGTACGAGGGAACGGGTATTTCCACTCCCTGCAACGTATAGTACCTCCTGTTTTTCACGGCCGTTCCCGTCTCCACGCCATCTATCCCCGAACCTCCTCGCACGGACACCTCGAAGTCCACCTTGGCACTTTGGCAAAACTGGTCACTATATATAAAGGTATAAACGCCCGTATTCTCATCCGAAACCTTACTTATCTTATATTCGTTCACATGCCCCATCTCACCGTCCGGACCATAAAAAGCCCAACTTCCGTTTTCCGCATCGGTCTTGGCCGCAAGCGTCACGGTGCTGCCTTTCCTGACCACGACCGCCGTGTTATAAAAAGGAGAATTGCTTCCCAAACGCCACGAAGCACTCACACGTTCCGGTGAAAAAGAAGAGGGTGCCTCTTGCAATATATCGATTTCAGAGATGCTGGCATACTGCCCCGCCAACGCCACCAACCGGAAATAACGAGCCTTGACAGGCTCAAAATAAACCCCGGCATAATAAGGCAACCATGTGCCTCCGGAGACAGCCTCCCATTGTTCTCCGTCGGTACTTACCAAGAACATATAATCACGAACCAAGCCATTGGAAGAATTGTCCATGCGCGGAGCACAAAGGAAACCGGCAATCTCATGTTCTTCTCCCATGTCAATCTCGATGTGATGGGGAGACGGTGCCACGCCTCCGCTATACAGGGTGTGCCATTTCGTCTGCAGGTTCCCGTCGATGGCATTGGCTGCCGCTCCGTTCTCCGAGCCGGTCTCCTGACTGCTGAATGCCCTCACTTTCCATTTGTCTTTCGGGACGTAGCATGACTGCGCGACATCCCGGCATTGCCCTGTGGACAAATCCAGATCAAACTGGGGCTTATAATCGAATACGATGGAATTTCCATTAAAAGATATAGGGAACATGATGGTCTTGGATTCAGCCAATCCCGGGTCTTGCCAACGGTCACCGACATACACATACGACGTGCCTTTGGAACCGGTAACCGTCAGGACAGAAGCCGCCTGGGTGTCATACGCGACAGAGTTACCGATATTTGCACGCGAAGACCATCCGGAAGTAAGCGATTTGGAATAAGAATAAGACGCTTGGTTCGGATCCCAACCGGAACAGGCCGAAAACATCATGAAATAGGTATCGCCATGGCGCACGATGGCCGGTGCTTCGCGCGACTGCCACTTAAACAGTTCCGTGTATTCCACCGCACTTAAATAATCGTCCGACAGCCTAAAAAGCCCCAAATGCTGGTTCTCCTCGATGGTGGATATGAAATAGGCCGTACCGTCATTATCCACAAAGACATTGCAATCCCGCGACTTGACCCCCAACGGACGTCCTGCCCAATGGAACTTATAATCCCCGTTCACGGAGTCGCAATAGAAAACAGCAGCTTCGGAAGCCCCGTAGTTCCCTTGTTCCCAATGGCACCACACGACATACTTTCCCGTCTTGCGGCAATACATAAGTTTGGGACGCTCGATGAAACGGCCATTCCCCAACGACGGGTGCGTCACTCCGTTCTTAATGATCTTACGCTCAAACTTCCAATGCACGAAGTCTTTGGTTGAATACATGTTCACATCCGGATTCCATGTATTATTACGGTCTTCGCCTATCATGTACCACGTGTCGCCGACTTGCAAGAAACCGGCTCCGTGAGCCTGTACCGGCTCACCTCGGTCGTCCACCCATAAAGCCCCGTTACGGATAGTCATCCAATTGGACGGACGGGTGTCCAGATAGTCCTGTGTGGCTTTCTCCAATTTGGAAACCGCCTCCATCAAATCTTGCCCTTCCGGATTGTCAGCCAAAGGTTCAAGTTCCTCTATCACTTTTCCGAACAATGATTTTCCGGCATAATCGCTGCCGTCATACAACTTTTTCGCATTGAGCAACGCCCGTTCAAAAGCCCCATACTGCACAGCTAACCGGTCGTATTCATTGATAGCTGCATCCAACCCTTGCAGTGCGGCTACCAACTCATCCACCGAATCCCCTGTTTCCTTTGCCGTTTCAATCGCCTTGCGAAGGCTCGTCAGGTTATGGCAGTTTTCCTGTGCCGCGTCTTCCTCTGCCACAGCCAACAGGATGCCCAGTTCCTCTTTATAAGCCTCCACATCGTGTCCTTCATACAACAAACGGAAATGGTCGACCGCTGCCCAGTTGGCATCCGTACCTTTCAGCCTGAACCCGATTTCCAATGTGCCATTCACGGCTACGGCACGAAGTTGGTATTCACCACCCTTATGGACAGACGTTTCATGCCGTCCGGTATACAGGAAAGCTCCTTGGCATACTTCCGGTTCTCCCTCTTGATTCACGGCATGCGCATCGACAACCACCTTAAACACACCGACCGGAAGTTCCGAAACGACTTGGTGCAAATCAGCATCAGGCAACGTTTGGGAACTAGCAACCCACCGCTCCATATAAACCTTGCCATCCTTCGTCCATCCTTCGGCTGTCGGTGAATCATTCGTCTGTGTCCAAAAGCCGGCATTTGTCCAACCCGTCGTCCCGTCTTCAAAACTCGGGTTTACAATAGAAGTCGTCATTTCGGTAGGATTCTCCCGAAATGCCGCATCGGCCATACCATGGCCAAAGGTTAATGCAGCCAGCAAACATAATTTCATTCTGCTCATGGATAATACTGTTTTTTATAAGATTAATGTATTCTTGGTTCTGTGCAGCAAAGATAAGGGTATAACAAGGAAAGCAAGGAGCAGAATCGTGCAAAAAAGAGCCAAAAATCATTCATAACCTGTTTTTAATACTTTTTTCCCCGTCCCCGGCAAAATAGAAAAAAATGCAAAAATCTTTGTGATTCAGATTTTAAAGCTTAACTTTGCATCGAATCATTAAAGGAAAAGGCAAAAGGGTTCCGGCTGATTAAGGCCGGAATTCTTTTGTTTTTATCTTTTCAAGTAAAAACGCATAATAATAATTAAGGAGGAATAATTATGGCTTATATGTCACAAGAGGGCTACGACAAACTGGTGGCCCAACTCAAAGAAATGGAAACCATAGAACGTCCGGCAGCCTCGGCAGCCATCGCAGAGGCGCGTGACAAAGGTGATCTGAGCGAAAACTCGGAATATGATGCAGCCAAAGAGCACCAGGCGATGCTGGAAATGAAAATCAACCAGTTGAAGGCTGTCATCGGCGATGCCAAAATCATCGACACTTCGAAACTGAAAGCCGACACGGTACAGATTCTGTCCAAAGTGGAGATGAGAAATGTAAAAAACAACATGAAGATGGCGTACACCATCGTTTCTGAAACGGAAGCTAACCTGAAAGAAGGTAAAATCTCGGTTCAGACTCCTATTGCACAGGGATTGTTGGGTAAAAAGGTCGGCGATGTGGCAGAAATCAAAATCCCGCACGGCACCGTACAACTGGAAATCACGAACATCTCATTTGAATAATCGCCATGGCTACCATCTTCAGTAAAATCGTAGCCGGAGAGATTCCGAGCTATAAATGTGCGGAGAACGACCGTTTCTATGCTTTCCTCGACATCAATCCGTTGGTGAAAGGTCATACCTTGGTCATTCCCAAACGCGAAGTGGATTACATCTTCGACCTGTCAGACGAAGAAATCGGTGCGATGCAAGTTTTTGCCAAGCACGTAGCAGCAGCTATCAAAAAGGCTTTTCCTTGCATCAAAATAGGACAGGCCGTTTTAGGACTGGAAGTACCCCATGCGCACATCCACTTGATTCCCATGCAGAACGAGAAGGACATGCTTTTCAGCAACCCAAAACTGACGTTCACGGATGAGGAATTCAAGGCTATTGCCAAAGCTATCTCGGATAACTACACGGCAGACATTCGATAACACAAAACACACGACAAAATAAAGGCGCGGCTTTCCGAAGAAACCGCGCTTTTATTATACCTTATATAATAAGAAGACTAAATAAACTCTTCTCCTAACTTCATCTGGGCATCTGTCATCATCCGCCTTAATGCCGCACTGTCATCCTTGGGACAGATCATCAGCACATCGCCTTTTTCTGCCACGACAAAGCCTTTCAACCCGTCGATTACCGCTATCCTTCCCTTAGGCAAACAAATGACATTCCCCTCACTATTATACAGCAAGGCTTCGGTATTGAGCAATACATTATCCTGCCGGTCGTGCTGCGTATCATTGTGGAGAGAGCACCATGAACCCAAATCCGCCCATCCGAAGTCGCACACCTGCACATAGACATTCTCGCTCTTTTCCAGGATACTATAATCCAACGACAAGTTCGGCAAGGTATCGAAATGAGCCGGCACCCGGCAGAAGTCATCTTCGTCGATGGCATCGATAGCCTCCGTCAGGCTGTCCCTATAGTCCGGCACCAAGTCATGAATCGCCTTCATCATGGTACGCACGTTATACAGGTATAAGCCCGTATTCCAGTAAAACTCCCCGCTTTCCATGAATACACGGGCAAAATCCAACGCAGGCTTCTCCGTAAAGGACTTCACACGGGCAAACGCCCCCTCCTCCATATTCTCATGGGCTTGGATATACCCGTACCCGGTATCGGGACGGGTCGGCTTTACCCCCATGGTCAGCAGACAATCCGAATGCCCCACGAAGTCCAATCCTTTCAGCACGTCGTTATCGAAGTTATTCTCCTCCAGAATCAACTGGTCGGCGGGAGAGACTATCACATTACCATGCGGACAAAGGTGGCTGATACATGTCGTAGCCCACGCTACGCTGGGCAGCGTGTTCCGCCGGATAGGTTCTTTCAATATTCTGTCTTGTGCCACATCCGGCAACTGTTCTCTCACCAAATCCGCATAATGCTCGTTGGTCACGATAAAAATATGCTTGGCATCGATAATCTTGCGAAAACGGTCATAGGTCTGTTGCAATAAAGTACGCCCCGTTCCGAACCAGTCGAGAAACTGTTTGGGCAACTCTTTACGACTTACAGGCCACAAACGACTGCCGATGCCGCCGGCCAATATCACACAATAATTCACGTCTTTTGCTTCCATAATTCAAAGGCTGGTATAAACTGTCGCTAAGTTAACCCTTTTCACGAACAAACTCGAAAAAGGAATTTTAAAATCACTTAAATACACAGTTTATTCCACAAACTTAACCTTCTCCGCGTCTCTCGGTTTGGCAGCGGGAGACTCGTCAGGATAACCCACGGCAATGGCATACAGCAGAACATAATCTTCCGGGAGTTGCAAACGTTCCAGATAAGAAGCAGCCTCCTGATTACCTGTCATGAAAGCAATCGGACCGCCAAGACAACAAGTGCCGAGCCCCAAAGACTGTGCCGCCAACACCATGTTTTCACCTAAAAGCCCGCAGTCCAACTGGCCGCTTCCGTCTTTCGGGGATGCGATGAATATTACGGCCGGAGCATTTCGGAACATATTCTTAAAACCGGGCTCTTCGGCCGCCTTCGGATTGGCTTTTTTGAAAACCTCCGTGATTCCATTGATATAATCGGCATTGTCCACCACACGCACCTGCCAAGGCTGACGGTTCATCCCGCTGGGCGCATTGATACCGCAATTCACAATGGTCTCCAGTTTCTCGCGTTCCACCGGTTGGTCTTTGTACTTACGAATACTGCGCCGTGACATTATGGCTTCGACCACCGCATTCCCTTGCTCTGCATCCACACTATCGGACATGACCGTCTCTGTCTTTCCACCCGAAGATGTACAAGAACCCAACAGGGTCAGCCCCAACCCGAATGTGCCGCACAAGCACATACCGAAAGCAAAATTCTTCAATGTATTCATACGCTTCTTCTTTTGATAAATAATAAATAAGTAGTCTTCGCAAAACTAATAAAAAACGCCTTCAAAGCCAACTTTTTCCTCATAATCTTCCGGTAAGAAGCCATAAATACTTTCAGCTATAAACTTTTATCCCCTCTTTGCTTGTTATTCTTGCAGATTCATCGTACTTTTACCCCATCAACCTGATTTCAAATTCAAAACAGATGAAGAACAGACTTTACACTTATCTGGCCGGTTGGATATTCTTGTGGTTACCGACCCTGCTTTTGGCACAAGCCATCGACGGTCCTACAGCACTTTTCCTCATGCACTCCAGTGGAAACCATGTGGCCAAAGACGCCCAAGGAGGGGCGGTATTGGAAGCCGCCGATGCCCCGTCGCCCCAAAAACTTACATTCATCCCTGACGGCAACGGATATTATGCCTTGCAATCGGCCGACGGGCAAGGTTATCTGTCACTGACCGGACAATGGAACACGTCCTTCACAACCGACCCCTCATCGGCAAAAGCCTTGTATGCCATAGAGAACTCCGGAGAGTTCTTCGTCAAGCTACGCTGCAAATACAACAACAAATATTTAGGAACGGACGGGACGACAGCGTCGTCAGCCGTGTATTCGGACAAAGACGGGACGGACACCCGGCATCTGTGGTATCTTACGACCGACGTGCATCAGGCTCCGCCTGCCGACACCTCGGTCTACGTCATCAACCCGGCCGCCACCCGTCAACAGTTCGAGGGATGGGGCATCTCGCTCTGTTGGTGGGCCAACATGTGCGGGAAGTGGAGCGACGAGAAGATAGACGAACTTGTGGATTGGCTGGTCAGCCCGGACGGACTGGACTACCGTATTTTCCGCTATAACATCGGCGGAGGAGACGACCCGCAAAACCGGAACTGCACGCCGCACCACATGGGAAGCGGAAAAGGCCTGCGTGCGGAAATGGAAGGCTTCAAAGACAGTCCGGACGGTGAATACATTTGGAGCCGTGATGCCGCACAACGGAAAATCATGCTGAAAATCAAAGAAAAGCGTCCGGATGCCATATTCGAGGCCTTCAGCAATTCCTGCCCCTACTACATGACTTACAGCGGATGTTGTGCAGGCCATACCGATGCGTCTGCCGACAACTTGAAACCGGAATACTATGAAGCATTCGCCCATTATCTGGTAGACGTGTGCCGACATTATAAAGAGGAATACGGCATAGAGTTCCGTACGCTTTCGCCTTTCAACGAACCGATGACGAGTTATTGGGGAGCCAACGGAGGACAAGAGGGATGCCATTTCGATATTGCCTCACAAGTGGCTTTCCTCAAAGTGTTGCACCCTATCCTGGAAGCCTCCGGCCTGAACACCGTCATCTCGGCCTCGGAAGAAACCGATGCCGCACAGTCGGTCAGGGACTTTGAAGGCTACCAAGCCGCCGGAGTGCTGCCCCTCGTCGGACAATGGAACACGCACACCTACTCGGCCACCACGCAGGCACGCAGCCAAATCAGCGCGCTCTGCAAGGAACAGGGCATCCGTCTATGGATGAGCGAAGTAGGCAGCGGCGGAAGCGGTATTGCCGGAAACCTGAACCTGGCACAGAAACTGATGGACGACATACGCTACATTATGCCTGTGGCGTGGGTGGACTGGCAATACGTGGAGGAGGGCAACGACCAATGGTGCCTGGTGCAAGGCGACTTCACGAAACAGACTTACCACAAGGTGAAGAACTATTCCATCCGCCAACACTTCAGCAAATTCATCCGTCCGGGCTACACATTCCTCACGTCGTTGAACGGACAGACACTGGCAGCCCGCAGCCCGGAAGGCGACAGCCTCATCATAGTGGCCATCAATCCGAACGCCTTGCCCGTCGTGCATCGTGCCGATTTAAGTTTTTACGAATCCATAAGCAGCGAACTGACGGCACTCCGCAGCTCGGAGACCGAGGATTTGTCCCCAACGGCCGATTACACACTCAAAGACCGCATACTGACCTACAAGCTCCCGGCTTACAGCATCGTCACGTTCGTCATCCCCGTGGAAGAAAGCGCGGATGCCGACAATGCCATACGCCCCGGACTTCCTTACTGGATATGCCCCCGTAACGCAGCCGACCAAGCCCTGCAGGCATCCGGCGGCAAGGTGACTCTGCAACCTCTGTCATACGCTCCGGAACAAACTTGGAAACTGCAACCGGACGGAAACGGATATACCTTTACCAACGGCAACGGTGATATCCTGACCGAACACTCACCGGACTATGCGTTAGGATATGAACCTTCTCCTCAAGGCGGACAAACCTTTACCCTCACTCCCATCGACCGGCTCTTCTATAAAATCATGACAGAAGACGGGTCGAAGGCTTTCGACTTGGAAGGAGAACATCATACGGCCGGCACAACAGTCGGTCTGTGGGAATACGGTTCCGCTCCGACTGCCTGCCACCGTCAATGGTTCTTTATGCGCCAACCGGACAGCGGAAGCCCGGATGCCGTTCCGGGCATCTCTTTTCCCGACAATACATCCCGCCCCCTTTTCCGTCTCACATGCGAACCGGGAAACATACTCCGGGCAGACAAACTTTCGGATACCCCTTGCAGGCTCGGCATCTATACCCCTTCAGGAGGCTGCATTTACCAGACCTTACTTCAGGACGAGACCCTACGGGTTCCGCTCCATCCGGGCATTTACATCGTCAGTGGCATAAGCCGCTCTGCCCGCTTCCATCAAACGATTTTCATAAAATAATGCCGGAATAAGAAAAAAATCCGGCTAAAGTTTTGCAAATATAAAAAAAACGCCTACCTTTGCACTCGCAATCGAGAGAGATGCGCCCAGATGGCGGAATAGGTAGACGCGCTGGTCTCAAACACCAGTGGGGCAACCCATCCCGGTTCGATCCCGGGTCTGGGTACAAGGAGCTGCAAGTTTTTACTTGCGGCTCTTTTTTTTTTGCCTGATTAGGAAAAGGGCATCACCCTCGACTTCTAATCAAACTCAAAAGCCGCTCAACAGGCAAATCTGTTGAGCGGCTTTTTTATATGGAAATCATAGCACTGCAGCTATGATGCCTAGTCTTTAAAATCGAGTGAGAGTTCACCTGTGCCTAGAAGATTGTAGCTCTTGCGATGATAAGGCGTAATGCCAAACTCCCTGATGGCAGCACGATGCTTCTTGGTAGGATAACCCTTGTTACCCTTCCAGTCGTACTGTGGATATTCCTCTGCAAGCGCATCCATATAGTCATCACGATAAGTCTTGGCAAGGATGCTTGCCGCAGCTATCGAGAGATACTTTCCATCGCCTTTTACAATCGTAGTATAAGGCAGGTCCTTATAAGGCTTGAAACGATTACCATCCACAATCACCGCCTCAGGACGTACCTTCAGCTGGTCCAAGGCACGATGCATCGCCAAGAAACTCGCATTCAGAATATTGATCTGATCGATTTCTTCGGGAGTAACAATGCCCACAGCCCAAGCCACAGCATCCCGCTCTATCTGTTCACGGAGTGCCTTGCGTTTCTTGTCTGTCAGCTTTTTGCTATCATTGAGGTCAGGGTTCTGATAATCGGGAGGAAGAATCACTGCTGCAGCATAGACGCTACCAGCTAGACAACCTCTGCCCGCCTCATCGCAGCCCGCCTCAATCATATCCTTATAATAATGACTTTCTAACATATTCCTATCTACTTAAGAAGATATATTGGAGTTAAGAAGATGAACGGAGCATTGTCCTGCCTAGAACATCTGTGAAACGCGTTTTACGCCTGCTATAAGCGCATCAACCTCTTCCTTGGTGTTGTACAAGGCGAAGCTTGCACGAACGGTTCCCAGAATGCCATAGCGGTCCATCAAAGGCTGTGCACAGTGATGACCTGTACGAACGGCGATGCCCAGGCGGTCGAGCAAGGTTCCCATATCCATGTGATGAATATCACCAACCAAGAAGCTGACAACGGCGTCCTTGCCTTCCTGCTCACCAAAAAGTCTGATTCCATCGATGGTTCTCATCTGGTCCATACAGTAGCGGGTGAGTTCCTGCTCATGCTTGGCAATGTTATCCATACCGAGCGCAGAGACATAATCGATGGCTTTTGCCAGACCATGGGTAGCCACATAGTCAGGAGTACCAGCCTCGAACTTGAAAGGCAGTTTCTCGAAAGTGGTCTTCTCGAAGCTCACACTCTCAATCATCTCGCCACCTCCCTGATATGGAGGCAACTTCTCGAGCCACTCTTCCTTGCCGTAAAGTACGCCGATACCGGTAGGACCATAAATCTTATGGCCACTGAAAGCGAAGAAATCGCAATCCATATCCTGTACATCCACCGCGAAGTGAGGAGTACTCTGAGCTCCATCTACCATCACAGGCACACCGTGCTCATGGGCAATCTTAATCATCTCCTTCACCGGATTCACCGTACCGAGCACGTTGCTCACCTGGGCAATGCTCACGATTTTGGTGCGTTCGGTAAATAAATTGGCGAATTCATCGAGGTTAATCTCACCTTTATCGTTGATA
>ENA-UESD01001159-UESD01001159.1-human-gut-metagenome-genome-assembly--contig:-NODE-1159-length-21970-cov-26.188508_pt1 | contig 21970 bp, 11 predicted proteins | sample MGYA00242985_ERZ507986 | MGnify/ENA primary metagenome ERZ507986 (study PRJEB26167, sample SAMN06115408) | human gut metagenome | host: Homo sapiens | place: China:Guangxi | collected 2016-04-06... | reverse complement strand
AAGGTGATTGTGAAATAGCAGTCATTTCCCCATAAATAGAAACATCCCGGTTGCGGCTGCAATCGGGATGTTTTTTTGTCCTTGACAGAGCGATGATTTGTCAATTCAGGATTTCAAGGATGTCGGCGGTGATTTGGTCGGGAGTCAGACGGTTTGCCGCATACTCCTCGCCGACGTTGTATCGGTCGATGAACTCTTTGCGAACACCACGGCACATCACGCGCATCTCCGATTCGCCATAATAGCGGGCAATCTTTTCCCCATATCCGCCGTCGAGCACACCGTCTTCAAGCGTCACCACCAAGCTGTGGTTGTCGCGTAGGCCTTCAAGACGCTCTGTGTCGAGACCGGTTAGGAATCGAGGGTTGACAACAGTCGCATCGATGCCGCTTTGCTTCAGCTGTTCAGCCACAGTCACGGCAAGAGCAAAGAAATTGCCCACACCGATGATTGCCACACCGCTGCCGCGATGAGCCATCTCAAAACGATTCATCTCCGGCTCATAGTCGGTAGGGAAGTCAACGCTGCGCGACCCAGCCACGCCAGTGGCAGGCACACGTATAGCCACCGGATGCTCAGTCTGCTGGATGCTCCAGTCGAGCATTGTCAGATATTCCTCACGGCATGTAGGCGCAAGGTAGACCATATTCGGGATGTTTGAAATCAGCGGGATGTCGAACAGACAGAGGTGTGTCACGTCGTTCATCGCGCCGAGGCTGCCCCAAAACACGAGAATCGTGGCAGGATTATTGTTGATGCAGAGATCCTGCGACAACTGGTCGTAGGCACGCTGAATGAACGTGCTGTAGACCCCGAACACCGGTTTCGCCCCGCCTTTTGCAAGAGCCGAAGCCATAGCCACAGCCTGCTCCTCCGCGATTCCCATGTCGATAAACTGCTTTCCCGCGCGCTCGCGTCGGTCTTTAGTGAAACCGAACACCGCCGGAGTGCCGGCCGTAATGCCCACCACCGTCCGGTCGGCCTTCATCAGCGACAGCAGATGCTCCGCAGTCAGAGTGTCATAGCCCTTGTCGCCAGCCGGCTTTTTCAGTTCTCCGGTAGGGATGTCGAACGGCATGCTCCAATGGAAACGTTCCTTCTGGCACTCGGCAAACCGATACCCTTTGCCTTTAAGCGTGTTTATGTGGAGCACGACGGGATGGTCGATGTCGCGCACACGACGGAAAGCCTTGATCATCGCCTCGAGGTCGTTGCCGTCAGCCACATAGAGATAGTCGAAGCCCATAGCCTTGAAGAAGTTGCAAGACGCCTCGCCGTTGGTTTCGCGCAGCAGCTGCAGGTTGCGGTAGAGTCCGCCGTGGTTTTCGGCAATCGACATCTGGTTGTCGTTGACCACCACAATCATGTTTGAGCCAAGCTCAGCAGCCACGTCAAGGCCCTCAAACGCCTCACCGCCGCTTAGCGAGCCGTCGCCGATCACCGCCACCACATTAAACCGCTCGCCGCGCAGGTCGCGCGCCTTCGCCAGTCCCGAAGCAAGGCTTACAGAAGTCGAGGTGTGTCCGATAACAAAATGGTCGTGCACGCTTTCAGAAGGCTCGGTGTAGCCCGACACCTCGTCGTAGCAATCCGGGTTTGTAAATGCCTCTTTGCGTCCGGTGAGCATCTTGTGAGCGTAGCTTTGATGAGACACGTCGAACACGAATTTGTCCACCGGCGAGTTCATCACATAATGCATAGCCACTGTGGCCTCCACCATGCCGAGGTTCGGGCCCACGTGTCCGCCATGCACGCTGAGTTTCTGAATCAGCGCCTCGCGCATCTCAGCACATAGAGAAGTCAGTTCGCCGACAGACAGCTTCTTCACATCGGCAGGAGAATTGATGTTTTCGAGATACATGTTATAGTTGTTTTTATTGATTTACCACTGTGCAAAGTTATATCATCATTGGCAAACAACAATAAACAATCTTACTTCAATGACAACCCGAAATACAGAGCTTTTCCCCAGCAAATGGAAATTACAGGAGCGACATTCGGAACGTCTTGGTGTATGGAGCGTCGGTGGGCTGAATGAGAGAGATGCCGCCGTCGTGGAGCGACAGCACACGCCGAGCCACGGCAAGTCCGATGCCCGATCCGTTCTGCTTCGTGGTGAAGAACGGCACGAAGATGCGGTCGCGGCATTCTTCAGGAATCGGAGAGCCATTGTCGGAGATGTCGATAACCACCGAGTCGTCGCTGCACGAACGAGAACAGATGTCGATTTTTGTAGCTCCGGCGTCAACCGCATTGTGAAGAAGGTTTACAAGCGCGCGGACCATCAGCGTGCGGTCGGCATTGACAATCAAGTCATTTTCCGTATGTATTTTCACCGAAGCATTCGCTATTGACTCGCTGAGCAGAGTCGTAGCCTCGGATATGAGATCCGCAACGTAGACCAATTGCCGTTGCGGCTTTGGGATGGCAGAGAATTTGCGGAAAGTCTCGGTGAATGCCATCAGCGATGCCGAAGTGTCGCGGATTACCTCGATTTTTTCTTTCATTGTGCCGGATGCCGTCGGCAGCAGGCTGTCGCTCAGGGCGTTGATAGGAGCGATACTGTTCATAATCTCGTGCGTAAGCACCCTTGTAAGGTTGATCCATGCATCAACCTCCTTGTGGCTCAGCGCATTGTGGATGTCGGTCAGCACGCACACCGTCGTCGTGTTGCCGTCGTGAACGAATCCCGACACGCTTACCGACAAGTTCTTGTCTTTGCCACAGCCGACGATTGTAGTTCCCGCGACAGTAGAGTCGGCTATTATATTGTCGAAACCAGGCAAAGAGCGGTTTATAGCGGCAGTGTTGGCGGCATATTTCATTCCGAGCATTTTGAGCGCATTGTCGTTGCAGATGCGCACGTTGCCATTGCTGTCGATTGCAATGATTCCCGCATTGACCCGGTCGATGATTGCCTTGTAGTAGCGTTCGCGCAGCTCGGCGCCCGACTTAGACAGCTTTATAATCTCAGTCAAAGAGTCGAGCAGAGCGTTGATTTCCTTGTCACCTTTCTGGAAGCGCATTGTGAAATCGTTGTTGCGTATGGCTTTGAGCAGCGTAGCGTATTTTTGCCGCTCATGCCTGACAGCCGCTATTCCGATTGCAGCGGCTGCAGCCACGGCAGCCATTGCGACAGCCATAACCGTCGGCGAAGCGCCAGCAGAGAAAAGCAGAGCAACGGCAATTACGGCTACGAAGACAATATGTTTTAGAATCCTGGTCATTGTCAAGGCTCAATTTCGTAGCGTTTCATCTTGTTGTAGAGAGTTTGGCGGCTGATGCCGAGTCTTGTCGCCACAAGCGACAGGTTGCCTCCGCAGCGCGCAATGGCGTCGCATATCATCTTCCGTTCCATCGCCTCAATCGTAATCTCCAGTTCAGCTGAAGTCGTGGCAGCCACCGGCAGTTGCAGGTCGGCAGAGCCGATAACCGCGTTGTCGGTGATTATCACCGCCTTCTCCACGGCGTGGCGCAGCTGCCTGATGTTGCCGGGCCAGGCATTGCTCTTCAATGCCTCCATAGCCTCCGTCGAGAAGCGGCATATATCCTTGCCGTAGCGTCTGGCATAGCATTTAAGAAAGCTGTCGGCGAGCAGCGGAATGTCGTCACGGCGATTGCGTAGCGGCGGCAGTTCGAGCTGTATGGTGTTTATGCGGTAGAGCAAATCCTCACGGAAAGAGCCGTCGGCAACCATCTTTTGAAGGTCCTTGTTGGTGGCGCACACAAGGCGAATGTCGACAACCGAAGGCGTGTTGCTGCCAACGCGCTGCACATACCGTCGTTGCACCACGGTCAGCAGTTTTGCCTGCTGGTGCAACGGCAGGTTGCCTATCTCATCGAGAAACAACGTGCCACCGTCGGCCTCCTCGATCAGACCCTTGCGGTCAGTCCTGGCGTCGGTGAACGCACCTTTGACATGGCCAAACAGCTCGCTTTCAAACAGCGTGTCGGTAATGGCACCCATGTCGACACACACCATCGGTTTCGCCACGCGGGCAGACAGGCGGTGAAGCTCATTGGCGAGCACATCCTTTCCCGTACCGTTCTCGCCAGTAATCAGCACATTGGCGTCGGTGCGTGCCACTTTCTCCACCAAAGTCTTCAGTCGCAGCATTGCTTCCGATTGTCCCCAGACCATCTCCGTCGGAGCTGGATTGGTGGGAGCGGAACCCAGCCGCGATTTAACCGCGCGCATAAGCGTGTCGATCAGGCGGGTATTGTCCCACGGCTTTTCCACGAAATCAAAAGCACCGTCCTTCATCGCCTGCACCGCCAACTCCACATCGGCGTAAGCCGTAAATAGCACAACAGGTACATCCGGAAACTTGTCGTTGATTTTGTGAAGCCAGTACAGCCCCTCGTTGCCATTGTTGATTCCAGTCACGAAATTCATGTCGAGCAGCACGGCATCGACGCCTTGCGCCAAGACATTCAGCATGGTTTTTGGCGACGGCAGCGTCGTCACATCCTCAAAGACATCGTCGAGCAGCAGCCGCAACGATGACAGAATGTTGCGGTTGTCGTCGACAACAAGTATTTTGCCTTGCTTTTTCATTGTGTTGCGAAGTTAAGAAAAATCCCGGCAAAAACAGCAAGAGTCAATTGCCTTTCTGCCGGGATTGAGGAAACTTATATTTTCAGGAAGCTATTCAGCGTGCAGGCTGTCGACAGGATTAGCCCTGGCTGTGCGCCAGCATTGATAGGTGACAGTGGCGGCAGTCAGTGCGGCAAGGGCGATGAACGTGGCGGCATACACCATCCAGCTGATACTGATTCTATATGCAAACTCCTCAAGCCATCGGTTCACGAACCAATATGACAGAGGCACAGCAGGAATGAAGCTGACAGCCAGAATCTTTAAGTATTTCAGATTGAACATTGCCACAACATCGGCAGTCGATGAGCCGAACACTTTGCGCACGGCAATCTCTCGTCGGCGATACTCGCTGTCGAACACCACCAGCCCGAACACACCCATAATGCTGATAGCGATGGCAAGCAGCGAGAAAACCGAAATCTGATTGGTGAGGCGCATCTCGTTTTTGTAGGTGTCGTCGAGAATCTTGTTGTAGAACTGCATCTCGAAAGGGTATTCAGCGTTGAATTTCGCCAATTCCGTGCGAATCTTGGAGGCGGCGTCAAACATGTTTGCGCCTTTCTTGACACGCACAGTCAGGTTGTCGCAATTAAAGTCCTTACTCAACACAATCATTACAGGCTCCGTCTTGCTGTGCAGCGACGAGAACTTCGCATTGTCGCAGATACCCACGATTGGAAACTGTGTGCCGCCGAACATAAGGCATTTGCCAACATCGACAGAGCTGCTGTATTTGTCGCGTGCCAGTTTGTTGAGGATTATGGCATTTGTGTCGGTGGCGCAGAAGTCGCGTCCGTCGATGATTTTTATGCCCATTGTGTTGCAATAGCCGGCGGTGGAAAACAGGGTGCGTGGCGCCACCTCATCACCGTCGGCGCTGTGGAACACCCATCCCTGGGAGTTGTCTTTGCGCCCAGCCACACTCCACGACAGCGAAGCATCAGCCACCATCGGCAGACGTTTCAAAGCCTCGACGGCGGTTTGCGGCTCGGAGATGTCGGCGCGGGTGATGTCGCATACTATCAGCTCATCCTTCTGAAATCCGTAGTCGGCGGAGTTCACAAGGTAGTCGCGTTGCCGTTGCATAAGCAGGGCACTGACAATCAGCGAAGCCGAGATGAAGAACTGCAGCCCTATCATCGCCGTGCGCATAGCCTTGCCTCTTGGCGACAATCCGAAGTTGCCTTTAAGCGCCACGGCAGGGGCAAACGACGTGATCCGCCAAGCGGGAGCCAGCCCGGCAAGAACACCTGCCACAATCGCCGTCGCGGCAGAAAGGCCAAGCACGTGCAGGTTGCCGAAAGGATTTATGCCAGCCACGGTCAGTTGGTTCATCTCCGTGTGCGACAGCAGCAACAACCCACCGACGGCAATTATGAATGCCGTAAAAGCGATTCCGGCAGCCTCTGCTGTCAGATACAGGCGCAGCGACGATTGTGTGGCTCCGAGAATCTTTTGCGTGTTTATGCTGCGCACGCGCATCGGAATCAGCGCGTTGGAGAAGTTGGCGAAATTGATGGCGGCAATCAGCAGAATCAGCAAGGCTATTGACAGCAGAATCTTCTCGTTTGACGCTTTTATTTGTTCTCCCACCAGAATGAAATCGCTGTTGTAGTGGGTCTCGGTCAGCGGAATCAGCACAAACTCCTTGCGGGTATTGCCAAACCACTCGTTGCCTTTGCAGATTTCTTCAAACTGCTTGTTGGCCGACGCCTGTATTGCAGGGAAATTCTCCGCTTTGTCGGCTTTTATGAACATTGTGAACGAGTTCATGTTGGGGTTTGTCAGATTGTCGCCAAACCACGATTTGTCGATTACTCTGAGCACAGGATTCCTCAGCCATGTGTTTTTGGCGTGGATGTCGCGGTAGACGGCACCCACAATCCATGTTTTCGCTTTGTTGATGCTTTTGCCCAATGGCGAAGCGTCGCCGAAATATTTCTTGGCGAAACTTTCCGGTATCATCACCTGATTGGCGTCGAGGCATTTTTTGTCGCCCACCACGATGTCGAGATTGTAGAAGTCGGCAAAATTCGGAGCGCACATCATAAACGTCCCGGAGCAGAAATGCTCGTTGATGTAGAATGTCTCCTCATAGCAGTCGCCGAGGATATAGGTGTAGCTTTCCACATGCGGTTGCCCGCCAATCAGCTCCATTATAGGGAAGCTCATTGACGAAAACTTTTCAAAATCGCTGTCTTTTGGCGGAATGTTGCAAGGCATGGCTATGCGGTCGGCATCCGCCAGTGCGGCATTGTAGCTGCGGTCGTAGTCAATCTGCATCAACAGTGCCACAAACACCATGAATGCCGCTGTCAGTCCCAGCAGGTTGAGCACCACCGACAGGCGGTAGCGCCGCGCCACGAACATCAGGTTGCGTAATAGTGATTTCATCGTCTGATTCCTCCGCAGTTTAAAGATTTTTGTTTTGTATTGTCGACACAATCTTTCCGTCGAGCATCTCTACCACACGCGCGGCATACTCGGCGTCGTGCTTGTTGTGGGTGACCATCACGATGGTGGTGCCGGCGGCGTTGAGCTCGCTGAGGATTCTCATCACCTCCGCTCCGTTTTTGGAGTCAAGGTTGCCCGTAGGCTCGTCGGCAAGCACGAGGTCGGGATGGCTCACCACAGCCCGTGCAATAGCCACTCTCTGCTGCTGTCCGCCCGACAGTTGGTGAGGAAAATGCTTGGCGCGGTGGCTTATCTCCATGCGTTGCATGATGTTGTCGACCATTTTTCGGCGTTCAGCCGATGGAATTTTCATATAAGTGAGCGGCAACTCGATGTTTTCCCTCACAGTGAGTTCGTCGATGAGATTGAAACTCTGGAACACGAATCCAATCTTTCCGCGTCGCAGGCGAGTGCGGTCGCGCTCGCCGAGCGTTCCGACGTCTGAGCCGTTGAGCATAAAAGAGCCGGAAGTTGGCGAGTCAAGAAGTCCGAGAATGTTCAGCAATGTGGTTTTGCCACATCCCGAAGGACCCATTATTGCAACGAATTCGCCTTTTTCGATTTCAAGGCAGATGTTGTTGACCGCAATGGTCTCGATGTCGCTTGTGCGGAATGTCTTTGTGAGATTTGTTGTTTTGATAATCATATCTGTGGATGTTTTTATATTATTCAATAATCAGTTTTGTGCAGTCGCCGAAATTATCGTAGCCGCCAAGCACAACACGCTCGCCCGGCTGCAGCCCCTCGGTCACCTCATAGAAACTCGGATTCTGCCGTCCGATTCTTACAGAACGGCGATGGGCAGTCTTTCCGTCTTTACCTATCACGAAAATCCAGTTTCCGCCTGTTGCCGTGAAGAAAGATCCGCGAGGAATCATTATCGCCGTCGAAGGTTCGCCGAGGCGCAGGTTGACATAGTTTGTCTGCCCGTTGCGCATATTGGCAGGAACGTTGCCCACAAACTGCATGTCGATGCGGAATTTAGAGTCGCGCACGTCGGGATAAACCTTGCCCACCATCACTTGATAGGTGGATTTGCCACGCTCCATCGTCCCAGTCAGCCCGGTGGCGATGCGGTCGATGTAGTGCTCGTCAATGTCGGCTTCCATCTTATGCCCGTTCACCACGTTGATGCGGCCTATCATCTGTCCGGAAGCGATGGTTTGTCCCAGCTCCAGCGACATCTGTCCCAGCTCGCCGTCGGCAGAAGCGCATACGGTCAGCTTGTCGCGCCGCTGGCGGATAAGGTCGAGGCTCAGACGCATGTTTTGAAGGTCGCTCTCAAGTTGGCTTATCTGGATGCTGCGGTAGATGGAGTCCTGGCGCAGCCGCTCGCAGACAAGCTTGCGCTTCTCCGAGGCAAGCTGAAAGTCCTCCTGTGCCTTCAGATATTCTTCTTTGGAAATCAGGTCTTCGTCGAGCAGACGTTTGTACTGCTCAAACGTGCGTCGTTTTTGTCGCACATCGATGTCGAGCTGCAGTTTTTCTGTGCGGTTGCTTAGCTTGTCCTGCTCCATTGTCACTTGCGTGTTGCGCAGGAAATTCTGTTTCTCGGCGAGGTTTGCCTCGGCATTGAGAATCTCAAGGTCGAGCGAAGAGTTGCGCAGCTGTGCTATTGGTTGTCCTTTCACCACTCTCGTGCCCTCTTCCACGAAAATGCGGTCCACGATGCCTCCCTCCTCGGCGCTCAGCTGTATCGATGTGAGCGGCTGCACCTTGCCGAGAATGCGGACGTAGTCGTCAAACTGACCTCGCGTCACGTCGCCTATGAGCAGCGACTCCCTCTCCACTCTCATTGCCGACGCTCCGCCTTGTAGCACCACAATAGCGGCGGCTATAGCCACTCCGGCGGCAATGGCGATTATTGTAATCGTTTTGCGGCTTATTGGGAAGCGGCGCTTTTTCAGTTGTATGTCCATGTCAGTCAAAGATTTTGTTTGTAATGTAATAGTTGGCGAGGCGACGTTTCACGTCGAAGAGCAAACGGCAGCGCACGAGTTCGGCTTGCGATGCAAACCAATTGTCGGCACTTTTGCGCAGGTCGAGCACGTCCATCAGTCCCTCGTCGTATTTGCGTCGCGCCAGAGCGTATGCCACCGAGTCGGCATCGACCTTGCGCTCCATCTTCACAATCTCTTTGGCAAAGTTGTCGCGGTCGATGACGGCTTGCGAGAAGTCGGTGTCAAGTTGCAGCCGCTGCCGTTCCAAGGCAATCTGCGCCGCCACATATCTGTTGCGCGCCTTGCGGTAGCCGTTGATGCGGCTCAGACCGTCGAACAGCGGAATGCTTACCGACACACCGACGTATTGTCCGAAGTTCACGTCCATCTGTCTGCCGAACGACTCGTTTGTCTGACCCTGATGGCTGTAATAGTAGTCGGAAATGCCGGCGTTGAGGAAGATTGACGGCATCAGCCGTCCGCGGGCAGAGAGCGCGTTTAGCCGTTGAGTCTCGACGTTTGCCTCGGCTTGACGCAACAGAGGATTGTCGGCAGCCAGCAGCCCGTTGCTGACCGTAGCCGCCCCTGTTGCCGGCATCTCCACCGAAAGACTGTCGGCGAGCGGAAAATTCATCGTCGATTTCAGTTTCAGTTCGGCAGAACGCAATTGTGCGAGCGCGGAGGTGAGGCAATAGTCGTCGTCGGCTTCCTGGGCTTCGCTTTGGCTTAGGTCTACGGCGCTTTTCAGCCCCAGTTCCTTCATGCGGCGAGTCTGCTTCAGAGCGTCGAGGCTTTCGCGGTGTTTGGCATCCATAATTTTAGACAATTCCTGACAGTATAGCAGATTGATGCAGGCGTCGAGTGCCGCGATAGAGGCGTTGTCGCGCTGTGCGTCGACTTCCGACTCCGCCTGGCGTTTGGCTGCACGCGCGCTGCGGAAGTCGTTTACAAGACTTCCACCGGTAAACAGCGGCACGCTTATGCTCAACCCGTAGGAATTGCCGAATGTGCGCAGGTTGTTGTAGGTGTTGGTGGCGGGGTCGATGGAGCGTCCGAAGCTGAATTGTGCGCCTATCTGAGCGCCCACCGACGGCAGTGTGCTTGCCAATGCCGACTGCTGGTCAAGACGGCTGTCGCTGAGCGAAATGCGGGCTGCGCGCACGTCGAGATTGTGGTTTGCGGCATAGCGCATGCAGCTGTCGACCGACATCCGTGTCTGAGCCGTGGCTGCCAACGCCGCCAGAAACATTGATATGACAAATTTTATTCTCATGTAAAAAAATAGTGCTATAATAGTGCCAAAAGAGTTAAATTGTTGAGACATAATTGGTAACGATTTTAGGCGGGATGCCTGACTGTCAAAAAATTTGACAATGGCGTCAAGAAAATAGACAATGAGTCAGACGGCACAGGTGTGCTGTAAATGTTTGATTCCGCACTCCGGAAAGCAGTGAAAAGATGGTGTGGAGGGGAATGAAAATCAAAAAAAAGCAAAGGAGTGAATTAATTGTAGGTCAGAATGTTATATTGACAAATTGCGTCAGAGGAACATCGGATTGCGCGAGAGGAACATTTTTGTGGCTTTGATTTTTTGCAGTAGGTTTGAAAATGCCGATTTTTGCGAGTGAAAAAACAAACCAAATCTTATGCGAAAAATCAGAATTAAAATTTGTCTGTTGGCGGCAATGCTTGCCGTTGCGACAGGCATACAGGCGTCCGACTTTGTTGTCGATGAGCTGTGTTACAACATCACCGACGCTGAGGCGAAAACCGTCGAAGTGGCGAAGTATGACTATGCGGTAGACGGCGAAATGGTGCGTCCCACAAAGATGGATGTAGTGGTGCCGACGACAGTTGTAAACCCCAACGACAATCAGACCTACCGCGTCACGGCGCTCGGCGATGGAGCGTTCACCGTCTATGGCTTGAGGGGTGGCTGGTTCGACTACACGTCGATAGTTCTTCCGGAGGGTTTGCTTGAAATCAAGGCAAACGCATTTTCCGGGCAGAGCAACTTGACGTCGCTCGTAATCCCCGGCACGGTGAAGTCGGTAAAAACGAAATTTGCACAAATGTCGGGCATCAGCGAACTGACATTTCCGGCATCGGTGAAGGAGATGGTCACGATTGAGTCGGGACGAATACAGAAGCTGACAATCGAAGGCTCGCCAACGATAACCGCTGGCAGCCGTGATTATATCACAGGCTCTGTTACGAACAACATCGTTTATTTCATTGACAATGACACGTCTTATAAGAATGTGGAGATTACGCTGACGTCGGCCGTTCCGCCCACGTTGCCGGAAGTCACCCGCATACAATACAAGGCATATTCGGGCCGCACCACAGTGCACGTGCCGGAAGGATGCTCCGATGCCTATAACGCTGCCGGATGGAATCAGGCGGAGGTGCTTGTGGAAGGCACAGACCATGCGGATGTAGACGGCATACGTTATTATCACGATTCCCACCGTGCAATCGGCTACGATGTGGTGAGCGAGCTCAACGGCCCGCTCAATATTCCGCAGACGGTGCAGATTGGAGGAAAGACCTATCCCGTGGAGGTGCTTGCTGTGAGAATGTTTGAAGGCGAGGGCGAATCGCTTATAAAGAACATTACGGCGATAACGCTTCCAGAAGGCTTGAAACGACTGGAAAAGAATTCGCTCTACTCTGAAGTTGTTTCGGCGACGGAAGTGACAATTCCTGCGAGTGTGGAGTATGTAGGCACATACTTTCTGCGTGGAAAGACTCTGAAAAAGATTACGTTTAAAGGCTCTCCTGTGCTCGCTGATAATTCCGTGGGTTCCGACTATAAGTTGATCCACTTTATGAGCCAGACGCCTCCGGCGGTTGGAAAATATTCGTTTCAGAGTGCACATCTGATGGTCGTGGCTCCCGACATTGCGAGCATTCCGGTTTATCGGACTACTCTGTCGGGGCATTGGGGCGTTGAGAAAGGCTATGAATTGTCGGTTTATGGCGGATTGAAAGAGGCAGACAATGTTTATTATTCCGCAATGGAAGACGGCAATGCCTGCGCCATATATTTTGACGGAACACAGACTTCGGTTGCCTTGTCAAAGACAATACAGATAGGCGGAGCAGCCCGTGCGCTCGCAAAGATTCAACGCGGACTATTCTACTACAAAAAGATTACGGAAGTGATTGTTCCAGAAACGGTAAAGACTATCGGCGGCAATGCGTTCTACAAATGCTCCGCGTTGACATCGCTGCAGCTGCCGTCGGAAGTCGAGGAGATAGGCGATTATGCATTTTATGAATGCAGTGCTTGGGCCATTGACGTGACGCTGCCTGGCTTGAAGACATTAGGCAAGGGGGCTTTCCAAAAATCGGGAATCAAATCGCTCAACCTCACCGGAGCTCCATTGGCAACAATTCCGGAGTCTGCGTTCGGCGAATGCTCCAGCCTTGCGTCGATAACGCTCAACGAAGGCTTGTCGATGATTGAAAGTTATGCCTTTACTGGAGCCGTTGTTACAGAACTGACCATTCCGTCGACTGTCACAGACATATATACGGTTGGAATTTGGAGTAAAATAAAGAAATTGATTTCAAAGGCAACGACACCGCCAACGTTGAGAAATTCGCGGCAGTTGAATTGTCCGCTTTTCGTGCCCAATGGTTGTGTGACGGCATATCGCCAGGCAGACCGGTGGGTGGAGTCGACAAGTGTGATAGCTGTCGGCGAGATGCAGACCGGCGGACTGTCGTTTTATTTTGGCGACACTGACGCATTGCTATATAATGTCGATACCGATGTCACGGGCTCAGACGTAGTGATTCCAGCCACTGTGGAGCAAGACGGAAACAGTTATACGGTCAACGAGATGCGCGCGGCGTTGCTGAAAAACTCCGCCGCAGTCAAGTCGGTGACCATTCCCGCCAGCATCACGCAAATCCCCAACGATGCATTCCTCAACTGCACGGGGTTGACGTCGGTGACGATGCCAGCCACGGTCACATCGATAGGTGCTTACGCTTTCAATGGTTGTAAGGCATTGCCGTCGGTAGTGCTGCCCGCTTCGCTGGGAAGCATCGGCGAATATGGATTCCTCGGCTGCAAGGCTCTGACGTCAATAGAACTACCCGCCGCGCTGACTGAAATCGGCGTGTCGGCGTTCAACGGATGCTCTGCGATGGCGTGTGATGTCAACATCCCTGACGGCGTGACCGTAATTCCTGATGGCGCATTCGACCAGAGCGGAATAACAGGCATTACGCTTGGCAAGAACGAGGCCGCAAGGCATTCTACAACTGTCAGAACATATTGTCGATAACGCTCAACGAAGGCTTGACTGAAATCGGCGAGATGGGATTTTTCAATTGTAGCAAAATCAAGGAGCTTGAATTGCCGGCATCGCTTACAACCATGGGCAGCAGCGCTTTCTGGAATGTCGGCATAAAGGTGGTTTGCCACAGCGCGGCTCCGCTGACGCTGCCAAAGTCGACGATGTATTCTTATCAGTTCAAAAAATGCACGGTAATCGTGCCGGTTGGAAGCGTCGCAGCGTATGTGGCAGCAACCGACAAAGGCTGGGACGAAAGCAACACGTATCTGACGTTTGCCGGATTGGCAGACGGCGTTGAGTATAGGGCAAACGATACGGAAGCGTGGGTGACAGGTGTTGCCGACGACACTGTGGTTGCCGACATCAAGGACTATCTGTCGATTGACGGCTCTCAGATGCCGGTGACTCGCATCGATGCTGCGTTCAGCGGCAAGACACAGTTGCAGAAGGTGACCGTTCCCGCAGCCGTCAAAGCGCTTCCCGAGAATATGTTCAGAGACTGCACGTCGCTCAATGCGGTGACGTTTGCGTCAGGCAGCCAGTTGCAGACCATCGGCAAGTGGGCATTCATGTCGACAGCCGTTGCAGCGATAGAGATACCGGAGGGCGTCACGGAATTGCCCGACGGAGTGTTCAGCGGTTGCTTGTCGCTGACAGAAATCACGCTCCCGTCAAACCTCGTCTCGGTGGGTGGCGGATGCTTCTACAACTGCAAGGCTTTGAAGACGGTAAATGTCTGCGCCGACAATCTGACGATAGCCGACCGTGCATTCTATAGTTGCGAGTCGCTTGAAACGATTAATTCCGCCAATCCGTTGCAGCTGAGCAGCGATATCCGCAAACTTGGAATGGAATTTGTTGGGTGCAAGAGTCTTAAAGCCGTGAGTGTGGCAGGCGGGATGATAGGCTCATTCGCTTTCGACGGCTGCGAGTCGCTCGTGTCGGTGGGTATAGCCGAAGGGGTGAAGACAATCGGTGAATATGCCTTCGACGGCTGTACGTCGTTGAAACGCATACTATTGCCGGCATCGCTCCAGGAAATTAAGCATGAGACGTTCCGTGGCGTCGTGTTTGAGGAAATCACGTGTCTGGCTGTTACACCGCCATCGATACGAGACAATACATTCACCGACTATTCGGCGCATCTCTGTGTGCCGGCAGAGTCGATGGCAGCCTATGCCGCAGCCACCGGATGGAAGGAATTCTCGAATATCGGCGACCTGACAACAAGCGGCGTATCGGCGGTGGCCAACGACGGTTTGAGTGTGGCTGTGTGCGACGGACGCATCTGCGTTGACGGCGTAGGTGAAACAGAGATGATTAAGGTTTATTCGACGGGCGGAATGCTTGTCGGAATGGGCTTGAACCGGCAGGTTGAAGTGCCGTCGCCGGGAGTCTATATCGTGGAATTCAAGAAAGGCACCGTCAAGGTGGCAATAAGGTAAGTTTTATAAAAAATATTAGTGTAACATCATGCGCTCTCTGGTTTGTGAAAATCGGAGGGCGTTTCTTTTTGTTGTAAAAAATCATCATAATCAAAAAATAGAGTAATTTTTTTAGACATAAATGTTTGGAATTTGGATATATTGTATAACTTTTTGGCGCAGGCCGAAACCAGGCTAACGGATTTTAGGGAGAGTCGGACAACGGGAGTGGATTCTCCGCTTTGTTCAGGAATTTAACGCCGACGCAAAGGGATGCGTTGTGACATATAGGCAATAAGCTGTGGAAACCAGACAAATGTCAGTCAAACATTGTGGATGGCAAAGCCGCATCGATTGGTGGCGCAGCGGTTGTGAAGATGAGATAGAAACCTATAAAATAAAAGAGTATGAAAAGCAAATCAAAAGTGACAATGTTGGTGGTGGCAGTGCTGCTGTCGCTGCTGTCGAGTGTAAATGTGCAGGCTTCCAAAACAGGCAAATGCGGAGACAACATCACATGGACTCTTGACGATATAGTCAAAATATGAAAAATTCTTTCAAAGGAACCAATTTCCTAATTAATATTTACAAACCTCTGGGTATGTTTCGGCTGCCCAGGCAAAAAACTAAAAAAAATTATGAAACACAACAAACCAACAAGACAAGTAAGCATGCGTATGTTTCTCACGCTTGTACTAATTATGATGTCGTCAGCATTCGTGATGGCGCAAGAGAATTACGGCTTCAAGGTAGCCGGCGTATATGTGACGAGCGACAACTATCTCGACCTCACCGAAATCAGCGGAGTGAGCGGTAAGGTGTATTTCGACCCCAACACCAGAACCCTCACCCTCGACAACGCCACTATTGAGGCAGATGGCAGTAACGCCATCTTAAACCAAGACTGCAAATACCTTGTGATAGAGTTGATCGGCACTAACACCATTAATGTTACCAACTCGGCTGGTATATACCTGCAAAAGGAGACGTCAATCTTGGGTACCAGCGGTTCAAAACTCACCATAAAGAGCGACAAAGGCGCCGTGCTTTTTGGAAACTCTCCTCTCGAGATCAACAACTGTTGGCTGGAGGTGGAAGGCAAATGGGGCATATCCGCAAGCAACAACGAGGCAGCAGAGGTGCTCACCATCCGCAACTCTCACGTTGAAGCCAAGGGCACTTCGGGCTCCATCTGCGACATCTCCGGTCTGAAGCTTGAGGGATCTTACATCGATTCACCGTACAATGCGGCATACGATGCCGATACGAAGTCGGTGGCAGTGAACGGGGTAACAGTGAAAGAAAAAGTTGTGATTGAGCCAGGCTATGGCTTCAAGATTGCCGGCGTGGATGTGACATCCCTAAACAGCAAGGACCTCAGCGTCATTGACGGTGTGGATGGAAAGATGAGCTACAATCCCGAGACAAATACCCTTACTATGGAGGATGTTACTATTAACACAACCGATCTCAATGGAATTTGGAATAAAAAAGTAAAAGGCTTGAAGATTAATTTAGTCGGCAATAACACTATTACGTCAAGTGTAGCATGCATTTCGATAATAGAGCCATCCACCATTAGTGGTTCTGGTACTCTCAGACTGAAGAGCAGTGGTAATTGTGGATTATTTATGACCTCTTCGCTCACTGTTGAAGGCGTCAAGCTATATGCAGAAGGAAAATGGGGAATCGCCGGACAACTATCTCAGAAATCTGGTAATGTGCTCACTATTCGCAACGCATACGTTGAGGCAACTGGCAGCAAGGGTTCAATCATCGATGTCGAGGACCTCGTGCTTGACGACTGCTCCATCACCCAGCCCAACGGTGCTGAGTTCGATGCAAATGTGCACGCCGTTGCTCTCAACGGCGAGGCGGTCACCGACAAGGTGGTGATTGAACCCAACGGCTATGGCATCAAGATTGCCGGCGTGGATGTGACATCCCTAAACTGCAAGGACCTCAGCGTCATTGACGGTGTGGATGGAAAGATGAGCTACAATCCCGAGACTAAGACTCTTACTATGGAGGATGTTACTATTAACACAACCGATCTCAATGGAATTTGGAATAGTGATGCAAAAGGCTTGAAGATTAATTTAGTCGGCAATAACACTATTACGTCAAGTGTAGCATGCATTGCGATAATAGAGCCATCCACCATTAGTGGTTCTGGTACTCTCAGACTGAAGAGCAGTGAGAATTGTGGAATATATGTGAAATCTTCGCTCACTGTTGAAGGCGTCAAGCTATATGCGGAAGGAAAATATGGTGTTGCAGGAATAGATGGCAAGAGTGGTGAGATACTGACCTTGCGCAACTCATTCGTTGAGGCAACTGGCAGCAGTGGCTCAATCTGCGACCTCCAAAACCTCGTGCTTGACGGCTGCTCCATCACACAGCCCACTGGCGCAGCCTTCGATGCAAATGTGCACGCCGTTGCTCTCAACGGCAAGGCGGTCACCGACAAGGTGGTGATTGAGTCTGACAACAACAGCATCGGCACCATTACAGCCGACGTGCCCGCCCGCAAGCAAGGCATCTACAACCTTAACGGCGTAAAGTTGACCCAGCAGTGGGACGACCTGCCTGCCGGCATCTACATCGTAGACGGCGTGAAGCGCGTGAAGAACTGATACAGCAAACGAATAACTAAAAAATAACGGAGGGTGTGCATGGAAAAATAGAATGCACACCCTCTAAATATTCCTCATGTGTGTCAAACTAAGAATAACCTCCACAAATTCTTCTACTGGTTGCACCTCGTATATAATACGAATTATCATCAGCCGAGGGCAATGCTACTTCAATTGGAGCGGTGGCGGTTAATGATGCCATGTGCTTCAGCGGCACCGCGTTGCGGTGCATGCCGGGCAGGAGTCACAGCCCCGGACGCGGTCCGGGGTTAACTGAAAGCGCGTCCGCGTTGCGGACGTCGGATGCTGGATTGTTGCCGATGCGGTGGTTGAGGGCAATGCTACTTCAATTGGAGCGGTGGCGGTTAATGATGCCATGTGCTTAGAACTTTTTACGTTAAAACCCATATTTGACAAGCAGATTTTGAAGAAAATATTTGGAGTTTCCAATAAAAAAGAGTATTTTTGCAGCAACAAATCCCACCACGCCTCTCAACGATGCGTACCACGGTGGGACTTCGCTTTTTATAAAGGGTATATGGATTACGACAAACAACCGATAAACGTAGATGAACAGGTTGCCTTGCTCCAGAACAGAGGGCTGGTGATAGAAGAGAGAGCCTGCGTAATAGGCAAACTGGAGAACGAATGCGTAAAGGCATTCCTCGACCACGAGGAAGAGATTCTTGCCGGCACCTTCGAGGGAGCCCTCATCGACCACATCTCGGAGCACGAGCGCAATGCCTACATCACCTGCACTCAGGTTTCGAGAAAGAAGATTTATGCCAGCAAGCCCGTTCTCGACATCGAGCTTTCGGGTTACAAGATCATGGCTACGCTGATGGAGGTATTCATCGATGCCGCCGAACCCGTCCCGTTTCTACTCCAAGCAGCTTCTGCGCCGGGTAAGCAGCCAGTACGATATCGAGAACGAAAGTCTGGAAGAGCGAATCATGGCAGTATTGGATTACATCAGCGGCATGACGGATATCTATGCCTTAGATATTTATCAGAAGATCAACGGAATAAGTCTGCCGATAGTATAGAAACAAAACAGGCGTTTCTTATATTTTTGCGTAAAAGTGTGTTAAATAAAGAAAGATAATAGGAAGAAGAATGCAATAATGGGGGGAGAATAATGTTTTATAAATAGAGGATGGGCAAAGCGCCTATCATGTATAACTCATAAAAACAACAGTTTATGAAAGCAAAGATTTACTTTTTGGCAATGGCTTTCGTCGCTCTCTTGATGGTAGGGTGTAGCGATGATGATGGTATTCAACTCACACAGGATGAAATCATTGGTGATATTAACACAGGCAAACAAGTGGGTATCAAGGGCAATAGCCTTGTCATATATACCACCCAGGGTGCCTACGTGAATGTGCAAGGAGCCAAGGGCAAGATTTCGGCACAGTCTTCTGATGAGAAAGTAGTCACTGTAACTTGCATCCATGAGACGGGGCAGTATGGTAAGGATGAGCGTATTAGCTTGTCTGCTATCGCTGTGGGAAAGGCTATTGTTACAGTGACTGATGAAGATGGTAATGAGGCAAAACTTGCCGTGGAAGTCAAGGATGTTGAGACGTTATGGAAGACTACACAAGTATTTAGTGGTTATCAAAAATATTGTAAGGTGGAGGGTGTTTCCAAGGAAGATTCTTTGGTGATAGCATCGGATGCGATAGCAAGTAAGCCTTATGAAGCTGTTAAATTCAAGAGCCGTGGTGATGTATTTACAGTATCCCGAATCCAGTTTCTTGCTGGTGGAAAGGTGTTGGTGGATGGGTATTATACTACTACGTATAATGAAGATCACAGTATACTTTATTTCGAGGTTGGAGATGGTAAAGGCGGAACATTGGAGAATTTCTATTTGAAACCAAAAGAAGGCTCGCTTTTCTTCTGGAATTTTTCCGACTGTCCGATGACGGAGGAGGGGATTCGCTTTACCGTGACGGCGGAGGCGGACGGCTATGCGCCCTCCGTTTCCCGTACGTTCGTCTATAACCGCACGCTGTCTGCGGTGACGGGCCTGCATTTTGACGAGGGCGAACAGAAGCTCGTCTGGGACGCCGTTCCCGAAGCGACCGGCTATATCCTTTCCGTGCGTTGCGGGGATTCGGCTCACGCGCATGAGTTTGTCGATAACGGAAGCAAGACGAGCTATTCGCTCAAGGAATGCGCGCCGGGCGAAATTACCGTAAAAGTATATCCGTTTACGAAGGGCTACAACTCTCCCGCCGCAAGCGAATATACATACACCAAAACCGCGCTTGCGACGCCCCGCGACCTTCGCGTTGAGGAAAATACGCTCGGCTGGACGGCCGTTTCCGGCGCAGCCGAATATGAAATCAAAATCGGAAAAGAGACCTTTACGGCAAAAACCAACAGCTTCGATATGTCGGAAGCCGTCGAATGGCTCAGAGGAGCGGACTATCAGTTGAGTATCCGCGCCTTGGGCGCAAAGGCTTCCGCCTGGAGCGATCCTCTCGACGTCCGTTACTACGGAATGTACGAAAGCCTTTCCTATTCGAACAGCGTGCTTTCCTGGCGGCCGGTGGTGGGCGCGGTCTCCTACGAGGTGACGGTAAACGGCGGAGAGCCGATTTCCGTCGGGGGCGGAGCCTGCGCTGCGGAAATCGCGTTGACGAAAGCGGGAAAGAATGAAATTTCCGTCCGCTTCTATGACGGCGTTCTCTATTCCGAAGCGGTGACGATAGAAATCTATGCGCATACGGTGAGCTTCGACACCCGCGGCGGCTCGGGCGTGAAGGAGCTGTATAAAGCGGTGGGGGACAAAATCGCTTTGTCGGAGCCGACCAAGGACGGATATAATTTCGCGGGCTGGTACAACACACCGACGGGGCCGAAAGGCAACGGGGCGCAGTATGCGGACGAAACTTTTTCCGAGTCGGGAGATATCGTCCTGTACGCTTATTGGACGCCCGTAGCCTACGATATCGTTTACGATTACGACGGCGGGAGCGGCGAAGCGGAGAAGGGCGAGGTCGTATTCGGGGAAAAATATACGCTTGCCGTTCCTGCGGCCGCGCCTAACGATAACCTGGTCTTTACGGGCTGGTACAGCCAGCCGAACGGAACGGGAACGCAATATACCGACGAAAAGGGCGAAAGTATTTCCCCCTGGCAGCTCAGCCGCGGAGGAACCGCTTACGCGCGCTGGGAAGAAATCCTTACATATAGCAAAGAAAACGACGATACTTATTCGGTGACGGCCGGCCCGGGCGTCGCCTATGTGTCGAGCGTAACCATTCCCGCAAAGCATAACGGCATAGACGTCACCATCGTCGATGCTTACGCCTTTAAGGGAACAAATTCCTGCAGAAATATCCTTTCCGTCAATATCCCGAATACGATCAAAATCATTTATACGGAAAATGCCTTTGACGGCTGCGCCAATCTCCGCGAGGTAAATATCTACGAGGTGGAAGGCTATACCGGCGAGGTGTTCTATCAATCGGACAACGGCGTGCTCATCTATCACGACCCGATCGCCGAAGGACAGCCCGTTTCAATCGTTTACGTTCCCCGCGCAATGACGGGCGCGTATCGTATCCCCGACAGGGTGACAAACATTCCCGCCAATGCTTTCTCGGGCTCTTCTTTATCGCAGGTGACGATCCCCGCGGGCGTGACTTCCATCGGAAAAATGGCGTTTTCAAGCTGTAAAAAGCTCGTCAAGGTCGAATTTGAAGAGCCGACTTCGGGCGAAGAACAACCTCTGGCATTCGATTACAGAATTTTTTCCATGTGCACCGCGCTCGTGGAAGTAACCATTCCGGCCCGTGCGGGGGAATTTCTCGATCTGAGCATTTTCAGCGGGTGTTCCGCACTTCAAAAGATCTACGTTGACAAGGAAAACCCTCACTATTCGTCTATCGACGGCGTGTTGTGCAATAAGACGGGCGACATAATCCTTTATTGTCCTACGGGAAAAACGGGCGTCTATACCGTTCCCGCCGGCGTCACGACGATCGGCGCTTCCGCTTTCAACGGCTGCGTCGGCTTGACGGGGCTCGTTATCCCCAATTTTGTGACCGCCATTGAAAAAAACGCTTTCGCAAGCTGTTCCGCGCTCGTTACCGTCACGTTCGAGGGCGGCGGCAGCTCTGCTCTCACGATAGGGCAAAGCGCGTTTTCGAGCTGCAGATCGCTGAAAAACATCGTCTTTGCGGACGGGAGCCGCGTGAGCGAAATCGGAGCGGACGCGTTTTACAGATGCGTATCGCTGGCCTCCGTCAAACTCCCCGCCAGCGTGACCTCTGTCGGTTCGGGCGCGTTTGAGGACTGCACGGCGCTCCATGAGATCGTCTTTGCCGAAAACGGAACCGACCTTGTGCTCGGGGATTCGGCATTCGACGGCTGCACCGCCCTCAAAACCATTACGCTGCCCGCCTATATTTCCGAAATCAGCTCGGGCGTGTTTACCGGATGCACCAATCTCGAAGGCGTAAAGGTTTCTCCCGACAATCCCAACTATGCGGATTTGAACGGCGTGCTTTTTGACAAGAATTATACGGAGCTGCTTTTCTATTCGGCCGCTATGCCCGCGGAATACGAGCTCCCCGAAACCGTGACG
>ENA-UESD01001148-UESD01001148.1-human-gut-metagenome-genome-assembly--contig:-NODE-1148-length-22058-cov-56.473090_pt1 | contig 22058 bp, 12 predicted proteins | sample MGYA00242985_ERZ507986 | MGnify/ENA primary metagenome ERZ507986 (study PRJEB26167, sample SAMN06115408) | human gut metagenome | host: Homo sapiens | place: China:Guangxi | collected 2016-04-06... | reverse complement strand
CAGAGGTATGTATTCCTGGAGCATGAGGCGTGTGATAGATTTTGGTTTTCCGAGTTGAAACTCGATATAGGCATCTTTTTTCTTTTTAGAAGCCCAGAAGGTGTCATACTGGCCGTCTGTGGTATTCTTGCCAATGTGCTTGCCTTGCTGGCTGTCTACTTTAGGTGTGATGCCTTTCAGTAGATTGACAGATAATTCTTGTCGGATTTTCCTGTGGAAGTTTACTGCATTTGCAGAGTCGATAGGGTGGATGAGTCCATCCTTGTCTACCGGGAAGTTGAGTAACATGGTAGCGTTGTGTCCTACACTCTTGTAGTAGAGATCGCACAGGTCTTCAACGGTTTTTACCTTACTGTCTTCTTTCTCATGGTAGAACCATCCCGGGCGGATAGAAACATCGCACTCAGCTGGTGTCCACTGGTCGCCGTCTTCCCATCCAAACTGCAACTGTTTGTAGTCTTTGAAGCCTGGATAGACGGTGTTGGATGGTATTGTAGACCAGCAGGTTTCGCCTGCAAATCCATTTTCATTTCCTACCCATCGGCATCCCGGTCCGCCATCACCGAAAAGAATGGCATTGGGTTGTAAACTGTCAACAATTTCGAAAATTCTAGGGAAATTGTAGTAGTTCCTTCTGTCGATGGTTCTGCTTTCTTCGGCACCTCCGTACCAGCCGTCTCCTCCGTTGGCTCCGTCAAACCATACTTCGAAAAGTTCGCCGTAGTTGCTCAGAAGTTCCTTGAGCTGGCGCTGGTAGAGCTTCAGGTAGTAGGGAGAACCGTAGCTTGCCTGGTGTCTGTCCCAAGGCGAGAGGTAAACTCCGAATTTCAAACCGTATTTCTTACATGCTTGGGAGAGTTCTCCTACCACATCACCTTCACCATTCTTATAAGGTGTGTTGCGGATGCAGTAATCTGTGGTGCGTGTAGGCCAGAGGCAGAAGCCGTCGTGATGTTTGGCTGTAATGATGACTCCTTTCATGCCCGCTGCAACCAGGGTTCTTGCCCATTGTTCGCAATCCAGTTTCTTTGGCTTGAAGGTCTTTACATCCGAATTTCCGTATCCCCATTCCTTATCATTGAAGGTGTTGAGGCCGAAATGGATAAAAGCATAGGTTTCCAGTTTCTGCCATGCCACCTGCTTGGCGGTTGGCACAGGTTGGATGGGGTCTACCTGGCTGTTGTTGCGCTGGGCGGCAGCTGTTATGGTTGCCAGCCCCAGGCATAGTGCAAAAAGAAGAGACTTCTTCATACTTAAAATAGGTTTTGTATTGGTTGTTTAAATTCCTTATTTGTCGATGTTCTCATTTAGAAGCCGGTATCTTGCCATCAGACAGGCTCCCGTGATTCCTGCAAGACCTTTCAGACTTGAGGTAACGATCATAGAATCCTCATTCATGATGTTGAGAGAGAATTTCTTGATACCCATTTTTACCGGTAGCGTGAGGTAGTCGCCTGTAACCGACATTTCACCTCCGATGACCAGCATTTCTGGGTTGAAGATGTTGATGACTCCTGCCAGCTGTTTGCCAAGTTCATCTGCTATGCGCTGCAGTGTGGCAAGGCTCAGTACATCTTCCTTTGCTATGGCGTCCAGAATATCCTGGAGTGATAGGTCTTCATTCTTTTTCAGAAATCTTTCAGAGAGGATGGAAGTCTTTCCTTCCTTTATCTTCTCGATGAGTTTCCTTTTGAGTGCTCGGCCCGAAACTTCTGTTTCTATGCAACCAATCTTGCCGCAGTGGCAGATGATGTTGTTGTTGTAGGCAGTCATGTGACCGAATTCGCCAGAATATCCCGACTTGCCGTAATAGAGTTTGCCGTCAATGATGATTCCGATTCCGATGCCCCAGCATACGTTCACGAAGATGGCGTCTTTCAGGCCTTTGCACTGTCCCTTAATCAACTCAGCGAAAGCCATGCTCCGGGTATCGTTCTCGATACATACAGGTAGCTGTATGAGCTGGGTCAACTTGTCGGCCAATGATTCTTTCAGGAAGGTGAACATGTTGTAGGCATTTCCCTGTACAGGATTCACGCGCTCAGCCACGTTCACGCAAACTTGAAGTATTTCTTCTCTTGAAACAGGAAGGCTTTCGATAAACTCATTGATGATTCTGCTTATCTCTTCCAGGTTTTCAGGAGAGTTCTCATATACGTAAGGCACTCTTGTTTTTTCGGTAATCAGATTGCCTGCGAAGTCGCTTGCTGCAAGTGCCAGGCAGTTCATCTCAGGATTGACGCCGATGAAGTAGCCTGCTGTTGGAACGAGGTCGTAAACCATCGGGATGCGTCCCGAAGAATTGTCTTTCTTTCCAATCTCTCTGGCGAGTCCTTCTTTTATCAACTCGTTGAGGGCACTTGTTGTTGTCGGTAAGCTAACTCCGATAGCCTTCGACATCTCTGGGATGGTGGAGGCTCCGTGAGAGATAAACTGCTCCAGGAGCTTGCCCTGAACTGAGGGCTTTTTGCTTATCTTTCTAAGATATTTTATTAAGTCAGCTTTCATAACTAATATTTTTTAGTTGCAAAGATAAGGTTTTTCTGTATTGGTGCAATATTTTTGTTGTTAATAAAACTTAAATGGCGAAAAATAGTATACTTTTCGTCGTTTTCGGACATCCTGTTTTCTTCTATACCTTATTATATATAGAGAGGTTGGATACGTAAGTGCACAAAAGGGGGTTACACTTAATCGGCATCAGAAGCGAGCGAAGTGTAGGTATTTCGGCTATAAGAAGGCTCAAAGTATAAAAAATGTTTCTGTTTTAGAAATATTAACGCTATTTTCATTGCTGTGTTTGATAAAACTAGTAACTTTGCAAAATAAAATATTTTAGTAATGAGCTGAGCGTTAATAAATAATTTAATAAATGGAAGTTTGTGTCGCTCCTCGTTATTTTTCGATTTTAACCTATTAATTAAAAGAAGTATGGAATACGATGTAAAGTCTTTAGTGATTGGCTTGGATTTGGGTGGAACCAATTCCGTTTTCGGCATCGTTGATGGGGACGGAGAAATAATAGCTACAACCTCAATCAAGACCCAGACTTTCCAACGCGTAGAACAATACGTAGAGGAGTCGGTAAAAGCTGTGATGCAGATAGTAGAACAGGTAGGTGGTATGGAGAAAATTCGTGCCATGGGCATCGGTGCGCCTTGTGGTAACTATTACAAGGGGACCATTGAAAATGCAGCAAACCTGGTATGGGCTAAGGGTATTGTACCGCTGGCTGACATGTTTGCAGAGAAACTGGGCATTCCTGTTGCTATTACCAATGATGCAAATGCGGCTGCTATGGGAGAAATGAAATATGGTGCTGCGGTTGGTATGAAAAACTTCGTAGAACTCACTCTCGGAACAGGCGTAGGATCGGGTATAGTGGCTAACGGACAGCTGATTTATGGTTGCGACGGTTTTGCCGGTGAGTTGGGACACATGGTAGTGGATCCTGACGGTAGACCATGCGGCTGTGGCAGAAAGGGCTGTCTGGAGACCTACTGTTCGGCTACAGGCGTGGTCCGTACTACCTTGGCCATGCTCGAAGCATCAACTGGGGCAACTGAGCTGAGAAATATTCCAAGGGAAGAAATTACATCTTATGCAGTTTATAAGGCAGCCATGGCAGGAGATACACTGGCACGGGAAGTGTTCAGACAAACCGGTACAAGAATCGGCAAGGCCTGTGCAGAGATAGCTACCTTTCTGAGCCCGGAGGCTTTTATCTTCTTCGGAGGATTGGCACAGGCTGGCGATCTGCTCTTCCGTCCTATTGAAGAAGCATATAACGAGCATGTGCTCTCATTATATAAAGGTAAGGCTAAGTTCCTGATGAGCGGACTGGATGGTGCCAAGGCGGCCATCCTGGGTGCTGCGGCAATGGCATCTGAACTCTAATCCGTCATTTTAAAAAAAGAAAATATAACCTATTTAAATATAGATAAAGATATGAGACTCAATCTTAGTTCGCAAATCGTACTCAATAAAGTACCTGTAGAGTTCTACAAGCCAAAGACGACTGTAGAATATTCTGAAATCTCCAGAATGGAGAAGATTCATACAGACATCTTTGCCTCTATGGCAGAAGGTGCCAGTCATGTAGCGGATAAAATAGAAGCTGGTATCAAGGCAGCCCAGCAGGAAGGCAAATTCTATGTGATGGCGCTGGGTGCCGGTTCTTCTCTCTATTCTGTATACGATGAACTCGTTCGCCGTTACAACGAGAAGACCCTGAGCTTCCGCAATGTTGTTGTATTCAATGCATACGAATATTATCCGCTTCAGAAGGACAGTTCTCTCCGTACCATCAACCAGTTGAAGGAGCGTTTCCTTGATCATGTGGATGTGGCTGAGCAGAACATCTTTACACTGGATGGTTTTGTGGCACAGGATGCCGTACAGGACAGTTGCCGTCTTTATGAGCAGCGTATCAAAACCTTCGGCGGTCTCGATGTAGCCCTTATAGGTATAGGCCGTTCGGGTAATATTGCAGCCAACGAGCCAGGTTCGGGCATCCAGTCGATGACCCGTATCATCCTCATCGGCAATACCTCTCGCGAAGAGATGGAGAACAGTGAGCAGACCAAGGAAACCATTCCTCCATGTTCGCTCACCATGGGTATCGCTACCTTACTCTCAGCCAAGAGCATCTATCTGACAGCCTGGGGCGAAGAGAAGGCAGAGATTATGCAGAAGGTGGTGGAGAACTCTATCACAGATACCCTGCCGGCATCATTCCTCCAGACTCATCCGAATGCACATGTTGTCATCGACTTGGGTGCAGCTCATCATCTGACACGTATTGAGCATCCATGGCTCGTAACTTCATGCCAGTGGAGTGATAAACTGGTGCGTTCGGCACTGGTATGGCTCTGCCAGAAACTCGGCAAGCCTATCCTGAAGTTGACCAATAAGGATTATAATGAGAACGGACTGAGTGAACTTCTGGCTCTCTATGGCTCAGCCTATAATGCCAATATCAAGATTTTCAATGATTTGCAGCATACCATTACCGGATGGCCAGGTGGTAAGCCGAATGCCGATGATACCTATCGCCCAGAGCGTGCAACTCCATTCCCTAAGAAGGTTATCGTATTCTCTCCACACCCAGACGATGATGTTATCTCTATGGGAGGAACCATCCGCCGACTGGTACAGCAGAACCACGATGTGCATGTAGCTTACGAAACATCAGGAAACATTGCTGTGGGTGATGAGGAAGTAACAAGATTCATGCACTTTATCAATGGTTTCAACCAGCTTTTTGCAGACTCAAAAGACAGCATCATTTCTAATAAATATAAGGAAATCAAGACCTTCTTTGCCAAGAAGAAGGAGAGTGACTTCGATACGAGAGATATCCTGACCATCAAGGGACTGATCCGCCGTGGTGAGGCTCGTACCGCTTGTACTTATAATGAAATTCCGCTTGACCATGTCCACTTCCTCGACCTGCCATTCTATGAGAGCGGCAAGATAGAGAAGTTGCCAATGACCGAGAAGGATGTGGAGATAGTGAGAGCTCTGTTGCAGAAGGTGCAGCCGCATCAGATTTATGTTGCCGGCGACCTTGCTGATCCTCACGGAACCCACAAGAAGTGTACTGATGCCGTTCTGGCAGCTATCGACGAAGAGAAGAAAGCGGGTGCAGAATGGTTGAAGGACTGTCGCATCTGGATGTATCGTGGTGCCTGGGCAGAATGGGAGATTGAGAATATCGAAATGTGTGTTCCATTGAGCCCTGAGGAGTTGCGGGCAAAGCGTAACTCTATCCTCAAGCATCAGTCGCAGATGGAGAGTGCTCCTTTCTTAGGCAACGACGAGCGTCTGTTCTGGCAGAGAGCCGAGGACCGTAACCGTGCTACTGCATCGCTCTACGACCAGTTGGGTCTGGCATGCTATGAGGCCATGGAGGCTTTCGTGGAGTACAAGCCATTGTAATACCTTATTAATATATTTAAATCATGGCAAAGTTCAATCGTTTATTAGGCTCGTTTGTAGCCTGTGCAGCGATGCTGGGTGGTATCTCCTCTCCGGTATCTGCTGCCGATATTAATATTATCCCGATACCGGTGAAGACTCAGGTACAGAAAGGTGAGTTCGTATTGCCACAGAAGGTGGTAATCGCTTACCAGACGGCTGAAGGCAGAAATATCGCCCAGTACATGGCAGACAAACTGAAGGCTTCTACAGGTTATGAGGTAACGGTAGGTGGAAAGAAGGGGAATATCTCTATACAGATTTCTCCTTCGCTGAAAATTGCCGAGGAAGGTTATCGCCTTACCGTAACCGCCAAGGGGGTTGTTATCAAGGCGAAGACCGCCAAGGGCGCCTTCTATGGTATGCAGAGTTTCATGCAGTTACTCCCTGCCCAGATAGAGAGCGCAACCCGGGTGGATGGGGTGAAATGGGTAGCACAATGCTGTGATATCCAGGATGCTCCACGCTTCGGCTACCGTGGATTCCATCTCGATCCATGCCGCCATTTCATTTCTGTCGAGAATGTGAAGAAGCAACTGGATCTAATGTCTATGTTCAAGGTGAACACCATGCACTTCCATCTGACGGAAGACCAGGGCTGGCGTATCGAAATCAAGAAATATCCTAAACTTACTTCTGTGGGCAGTATCCGTACCGAGGGCGATGGCTCTCTTTATGGCGGTTTCTATACCCAGGAGCAGATTAAGGAAATTGTGGATTATGCTGCCAAGCGCTATATTACCGTGATTCCGGAAATCGACCTTCCTGGTCACATGATGGCAGCTATCTCTGCTTATCCTTATCTTTCATGCAAAGGTGAGCAGTGGTCGTTGAGAACTGTTTGGGGGGTAGAGGATATCGTGATGTGTCCGGGCAAGGAAGATATGTTCCGCTTCCTGGATGACATCTTTAGTGAGATCGTTCCTCTCTTCCCAGGTAAGTACTTCCATATCGGTGGCGACGAGTGTCCGAAGACCAGTTGGAAAAACTGCCCTGCCTGTCAGAAGCGTATTCAGACTGAGGGTTTGCAGGCTGAAGGAAAGCATTCGGCAGAGGAAAGACTGCAGAGCTACGTTATCAAGCGCATAGAGAAGATGCTGGAGAAGCGTGGCAGAAAGATTATCGGATGGGACGAGATTCTGGAAGGCGGATTGAGTGAGAATGCTACCGTGATGTCATGGCGTGGAACGGAAGGAGGTATCGAGGCTGCCATGCAGAAGCATGATGTCATCATGACGCCGGGCAGCGACGGTATGTATCTCGACTGGTATCAGGGCGACAGTAAGGTGGAGCCTGTAACCATTCCTAGTCCTCCTAGATATCTGGCTTCTACCTATAATTATAATCCGGTACCTGATACCATCAAGGCGTTGGGACTGGCTCATCATATCCTGGGCGTTCAGTGTAACAACTGGTCGGAATATATGTATTCCAATGCCAAGATGGAGTATATGATGTATCCTCGTGCCATTGCTCTCTCTGAGATTGCATGGTCGCCAGTGAGCAGGAAAAACTTCAAGGATTTCTGCCGCCGACTGGATGCAAACTGTGTTCGTCTGGACGAGCGCCATATCCGTTATCATATCCCATTGCCTGAGCAGCCTTTCGGTTCTTGTGATAAGGTGGTCATTACTGGGGATACTGCGGTAACCTTTACCACCTCGCGTCCTATGAAGATGGTTTATACATTGGATGGAAGTACACCAACTCCTTCTTCTTCGGCTTATGCAGAGCCTATCAGGGTGAGTGGAAACACCATCATCAAGATAGCAACCATATTGCCTTCAGGCAAGATGAGCCGTATCAGAACCATTGATGTTGAGAAGCAGACTTATGCTCCTGCTGTTAAGGTGGAGGGCGCAAAACCTGGGTTGCAGATGAAGCGCATTAAGGGCAACTATCTGAAGGTTGACCAGCTGGAATGGGCTGATGCTGCCTGGGAGTGTGCTAACATCGAGGGCTTGGAGCAGATGAAGATTCAGCAGAAGGATGATGCTGCTACCTTGCGCGGTGCCAATAATTATGCTGCCATCGCTGAGGGCTACATCAATATTCCGGAGGATGGTGTCTATTATCTCTCTTCCCGTCTGGAGCAGGTTTGGATTGATAACAAACTCATGATCAGCAACGAGGGGGATGTGAAGGCTGGTACCAATCATGATACTTCTGTAGCATTGGCTAAGGGATTGCATCCTTTCAAGGTGGTTTTCCTCAGCAATATCGTTGGCGGCTGGCCTTCATGGTGGAGCAGTCTCGGCATTGAAATGCGCAAGGACAGCGAACAGAAGTTTACACCAGTAGATAACTCTATGTTTTTCAGAAAATAATAAACAGATATGAGCATCAGAAATATAGCAAATGTATCGCTTTGCCTCGCCTTGCTGTCTGTCGGCAATGGCGTGGCGGCTCAGAACGAGTCGCGCTGGCATAATGTGGATATCAACCAGCAGAACCGCGAACCTCGCCGTGCTGCTTTCTTCGCATACGAGACCCTTGACAAAGCACAGAGTTTTGACAAGAAGAAGTCGGCCAACTATCTTTCGATGGAAGGCATGTGGAAGTTTAACTTCGTGAAGGATCATAACAAGCGTCCTGCCAACTTCTATGCAGCCAACTATGACGATTCGGAGTGGAAGGATTTCCCTGTACCGGGGCTGTTCGAACTGAACGGTTATGGAGATGCTACTTATAAGAATGTCGGTTATGCCTGGGCTACCCAGTTTGACCCAAATCCTCCTTATATCAGCGAACTCAACAACTATACGGGTTCTTATCGTCGTACCTTCGAACTTCCTAAGGACTGGAAGGGCAAGGATGTCTATTTCCATGTAGGTTCGGCTACCAGCAACCTGACCCTTTGGGTGAACGGCAAGTATGTGGGATATAGTGAAGACAGCAAGGTGGCTGCCGAGTTTAATATCTCCAAGTATCTGAAGCCGGGCAAGAACCTGATAGCTATGCAGGTGATGCGCTGGTGCGACGGTTCTTATTTCGAGGATCAGGACTTCTGGCGCTTTACTGGTATAGCCCGTGAGGTTTATCTCTATGCACGTCCGAAACTTCATGCTGCCGATATCCGTCTTGATGCCGGTTTGATGAATAATTATCGGGATGGTATCCTGAACTATCAGATAGCGCTGAAGGGCGGCAAGACTGATGTGACTGTTGCCTTGTGCGATAAGGATGGCAAGCAAATAGCGTCGGCTACCGGAGCTCAGGGTGTAATCAAAGTACCGAAGGTGAAGGCTTGGACTGCTGAGACACCTTATTTATATAAGGTATACATCTCTCTGAAGAATAAGCAGGGGGTAGCGGAGGTGATTCCGCAGAAGGTGGGCTTCCGCAATGTGGAAATCAAGAACGCCCAGTTGCTGGTGAACGGCAAGCCTGTACTGATTAAGGGTGCCAACAGGCATGAGATAGATCCGGATGGTGGATATGTGGTAAGTGTAGAGCGCATGATTCAGGATATCAGAATCATGAAACAGTTGAACATCAATGCGGTTCGTACCTGCCATTATCCTGACGATCCTCGCTGGTATGAACTCTGTGATGAATACGGACTGTATCTTACTGCTGAGGCTAACCTCGAATCTCATGGTATGGGATATGAGGAAAAATCACTCGCTAAGTTCCCTGAGTATCTCCAGACTCACATCGAGCGCAATGAAGGTAATGTGAAAAGTTTTATCAATCACCCTTCTATCATCGTATGGAGTTTGGGTAATGAGTGTGGTTACGGCATCAACTTCGAAAAGACCTATGACTGGGTGAAAGCGCTCGACAAGACCCGTCCTGTTCAGTATGAGCGTGGCGGTTATGACAGCAAGACTGATATTTACTGTCCGATGTATATCGACTACGAGGAGAGTGAGAAATATTGCAAGAGTGATGGTGTTAAACCATACATCCAGTGCGAATATGCTCATGCTATGGGTAATTCGGAAGGTGGTTTCAAGGAATATTGGGACCTCATCCGTAAGTATCCTAAGTATCAGGGTGGCTATATCTGGGACTTCGTAGATCAGGGCATTCGTGACAAGAGTCCTGTCACCGGTAAGGAAATCTTTACTTATGGTGGAGATTACGGCCGCTATCCGGCAAGTGACTATAACTTCAACTGTAATGGTATCATTGCTCCAGACCGCCGTCTGAATCCTCATGCTTACGAGATTCAGTACTATCATCAGAATGTATGGATCAAGGACCTGGATGCTGTGAATGGTGCTTTCAAGGTTTACAACGAGAACTTCTTCAAGAATATCGATGACTTGAACCTGACTGCTACGGTTTATGCCAATGGTGTGAAACTGGCTACAGTTGAGATTCCTGAAACAAAGGCTATTGCTCCTCAGGCTACCAAACTGATCAAGAGTGATGAACTGAAGTATGCGGTGGCTGAGGCTGAATCGAAGCATGCAAAGGAGGAGATTGTTCTAAACTTTGCTTTTGCAAGCGATGGCACACAGCCGCTGGTAGACAAGGGCCAGGTGATGGCTCGCCAGCAGTTTATCATCAGCGATTATCAGTTTGCCAAACCGGCGGTTCCTGCTGTTGCTGCGCCAACCAAGAAGGGTAAGGTGCAGCAGACAAGCAGTATGGAGGTGGAGGAAACCAACTCTTATGTGAAGGTCAGCGCACAGAGAATGTCTGTTACCATAGGTAAGAAGACGGGTATGATAGATTATCTCGATGTAGATGGTGAACCGATGTTGAAGTTCCGTGAGAGTATGACTCCGGAATTCTGGCGTGCTCCTACCGATAATGACTATGGAGCATCTCTGCAGAAGGAGATGAGAGTATGGAAGAACCCGCAGATGACTCTGAAGTCTTTCGACAAAAATGTGAGTAAGGACAATGTGGTGCTGACAGCTCTCTTCGATATGCCTGAAGTGAAAGCTCAGCTGATGCTCCGCTATGACATCAGTGCTGCGGGCGAGGTGAATGTTACCCAGAAGATGACTACCGACAAGGAGGTTCAGGTTGCCGATCTGTTCAGATTCGGTCTGCAGTTGCAGATGCCTGCTACTTTCTCTAAGCTCGAGTATTATGGTAGAGGTCCTGAAGAGAACTACGTAGATCGTCATTCTTCTGCTTTTATCGGCAAGTACGAGTCTGACGTGAAGGATGAATATTATCCATATATCCGTCCGCAGGAGAGTGGTAACCATACCGATATCCGCTATTTCTCTATCTTTAATCCAACCACCGGCAAGGGGATTACCTTCGAGGGGTATGAACCTATGGAGTGCAGTGCCATCCCTTATCTGGTAGAGGATTTGGATTCTGGTATCGAGAAGACGCATGCATGGGGACAACACAGTGGTGATTTGGTGGATAAGGGACTCGTGCAGTTGCATATCCAGAAATGCCAGTATCCATTGGGCTGCATCGACAGTTGGATGACCAAGCCTATGGAGAAGTATCGTCTCCATTATGCTGATCGTGAATTTACATTCAAAATAAAGGCAAAATAAAATTTCCGTTATAAAACTCAGATATATGCGGAAATACGGGTATAAGATTAAGTTTAAATAATAAAGTGACCCTAGTTTTAGGGTTGAGAGTTTGTTTTTAGGTTTGCCGCTTGAGGGGTCTTTGGGGCCTTTCAAGCGGTTTTTTATTGTTTGTTTCAAAATGAAACGAATAATGTGTAATTTGCTTTCATTTTGTTCTGTATTTTAAAAAGAACTATGCAAAACAATAACAAAATGAAAAATGTAATATCAAAAAGTAACTGATATTGCGAAATATTAAGCAAAATGTCGTACCTTTGCACCAGAAAATAAACAAAATGTAAATTAATTAATAGGAGAGATTAACATGAAAAAGATTGAAGCAATCATCCGTAAGACTAAGTTTGAGGATGTAAAGGAAGCATTGCTTGCCGCCGACATCGAGTGGTTCTCTTACTACGATGTAAGAGGAGAGGGCAAGATGAGACAGGCTCGAATCTACCGTGGTGTCATGTATGATACCAGCAGTATCGAGCGAGTGTTGCTGAATGTTGTCGTGCGCGACAAGAACGTAGAGAAAACGATTAATGCCATCCAGGAGGCTGCCCGTACAGGCGAGATTGGTGATGGTCGAATCTTTGTAATTCCTGTAGAGGATACCGTAAGAATCCGTACAGGTGAAAGAGGCGACATCGCTCTCTATAATGCTGAGCAGGAGAAATAAAATGCTAATTGGAGGAGAGAGAATAGTTTTCAGGTTTAAAGAACACTTTAAAGATTTTATGTTATGAGTGTACAGGATTTAGGAATTTCAGTAGATACCGTATGGATGCTCTTGGCAGCCATGTTGGTCTTTTTCATGCAGCCGGGATTTGCCCTCTGCGAGGCGGGCTTTACCCGTAGTAAAAATACAGCGAACATCTTGTTTAAGAACTTTGTCGATTTTATGATCGGTTCCGTTCTCTTCTGGTTCGTAGGTTTCGGATTTATGTTTGGTAGCGATGGCGCCGGTTTCATCGGTATGCCTAACTTCGGCGATTTGTCTTTCTATACAAATGCAGCCGGTCTTCCTACTGAAGGCTTCCTGATGTTTGAAACCGTATTCTGCGCTACTAGTGCTACCATCGTTTCAGGTGCTATGGCAGAACGTACCAAGTTCTCCATGTACTGCGTTTACTCATTCTTCATTTCATTGATTATCTACCCTGTAGAGGGTCACTGGACATGGGGCGGCGGTTGGCTTTGCAACAGCGAGGCAGGTTCATTCATGATGAACACCTTCGGTGCTGCCTTCCATGATTTCGCAGGTTCTGCCATCGTACATAGTGTTGGTGGTGTACTTGCCTTGGTTGGTGCTATCTGCTTAGGTCCTCGTCTTGGTAAGTATCGCAATGGTAAGAGTACTGCTATCCCAGGTCACAATCTGATGGCTGCTGCTCTTGGTGTATTCATCCTCTGGTTCGGATGGTTCGGATTCAACCCTGGTTCTCAGCTCGCTGCTTCTGGTGAGGTTAACCGTGTTGCTATCAGTCACGTATTCCTGACAACCAACTTGGCTGCAGTCTGCGGTGGTTTGGGTACCATGTTCACATCTTGGATCAAGTATGGCAAGCCATCATTCTCATTGACATTGAATGGTATCTTGGCTGGTTTGGTAGCCATTACTGCTGGTTGCGATTTGGTTAGTCCATTGGGTTCTGCCATCATCGGTCTCTTGGCAGGTATAATCTTGGTATTCTCTATCGAGTTCATTGATACCAAGCTTCATATTGATGATCCTGTTGGTGCAAGTTCAGTACATGGTGTATGCGGTATCTTCGGTACCTTGATGACCGGTCTTTTCGCCCTCGACGGTGGTGCTTTCTATGGTGGTGGCTTCGGATTCTTCGGTGCTCAGTGCTTCGGCATTCTCTGCATCGACCTTTGGGCAGCCGTAACAGGTATCATCCTCTTCTGGGGTATCAAGAAGATTGCTGGTCTCCGTGTTGACAAGAGAATCGAGGAAGAAGGTCTCGATATCTATGAGCATGGTGAGAGTTGCTACAACTAAAGATGCTTTCATATAGCGAGCGAGAGAGATTTTTTCAGCAGAAGTTTTGGCGAGCAGAGTTATAATTAGTACCTTTGAACAAGGTACGCTGCATCTCAACAATATAAATAAATCGCGATTTATTTTGTGTTGTCTTCGATTTGCAGTACCTTTGCTGCCGAAACTTTAAAAAACAAAAATGTATCACATAAAAATAAGAGAATATGAAGAAGATTTTTGATATAAAGAAAATGGGTGCCATTGCACTTGGTTTGGTTGCTTTTGCTCCTGCTGCTTCTGCGCAGGACAAGGTTGAAACTACCATCGCTGCAGATGTTGTAAACCAGTATTACTGGCGTGGTCAGGATCTCGGTAACGTATCTCTCCAGCCAACACTTGGTATTGGCTATAAAGGTTTCTCATTGACTGGTTGGGGTAGTGTAGGCCTTTCTAAATGGGATGATACCAAGGAATTCGACCTGACTGCTGCCTATACAACAGGAGGCTTTACCATTGGAATTACCGACTACTGGTTTAATTCTGGTGATGGTCGCTACTTCGAGTACGATTCTCATAAGACAGCACATGTTTTTGAAGCTAATATTGGTTACGACTTCGGTCCTGTAGCCTTGAACTGGTATACCAACTTTGCGGGAGCAGATGGTCTTAACAAGGATGGTGACCGTGCTTATTCTTCATATGTTGAGGCTACAGCCCCATTCAAGTTGGGCGGTTGCGATTGGGCAGCAAGTATAGGCGCAGTTCCATTTGCAACATCTTTCTATGGTGATGCCAATGGTTTTGCAGTTACCAATGTTTCACTGAAAGCTACCAAGGATTTGAAGATTACAGATTCTTTCTCTGTTCCAGTCTTCGCTCAGGTAGCTGCTAATCCTAGCACTGAAAAAGCTTACCTGGTAGTAGGTTTTACCTTGCAGCCATAATAGGCTCTTAGGTTTTACGATATAATCTTACGTTGGTAGGTTTAAGTTTTTATTTTTTTATTTTAAATGCCGATAGTTCCACCAAAGAGCTATCGGCATTTTTTTTGTATGATATGGGGGTAAGAAACTGTGTATAATGCTCTGGATACTTTGTTGCATATCTATTAGCGTATAATATGCCCTGGATACGCTTTATTTATCTTAAAAATGATTGTATTTTACAGATTGTAATTAAATAGTATATTTTTCTTTTCAGTTTATCATATGTTTCAACCTAATATGCGTTAATATGTTATTGTTGTGATAAAGTAAAGACAAAATGCTACTATTCTTTTCTTTATTCTAACAAAAAGTTGTAATTTTGCACCCGAAACATAGCAAAAAGTAATTTTAAGCATTGTTTTTGCTTGGTTTGCTCCTAAAAGAATGGATTGGACATGCCAAGGTGAATAAGAGAGAACAAGAGTTAAAAATAACCGTAAAAGAAAGGAAAAGATTTATGTGTGGAATCGTATCTATCTTCAATATTCAGGAGCAGACTCCTGAATTGCGACAGCAAGCGCTTCGTATGAGCCAGAAGATTCGCCATCGCGGACCAGACTGGAGTGGAATCTACTGTGGTGGTTCTGCTATCCTGGCACATGAGCGTCTGAGTATTGTTGACCCTGAAAGTGGTCGCCAACCTTTGTTTGCACCAGACAAGAAACAGGTGCTTGCCGTAAACGGTGAGATTTATAATCATCAGGATATCCGTACCCGTTTTGCCGGAAAGTACCAATATCAGACGGGTTCCGACTGCGAGGTGATTCTTTCTCTCTATCGTGAGATGCGAGCAGATTCCAACTTTGATTCCTTAATATATAAAGGTGAGGATGCGCTCCACGCCCGTATCTCCAAGATGCTTGAAGAGCTGAACGGTATCTTTGCCTTCGCACTTTACGATGCCGAACGTGATGAGTTTCTCATCGCCCGCGACCCTATTGGTGTTATTCCTCTTTATATTGGTTATGATAAGGATGGAAAAGTGCTGGTGGCAAGTGAGTTGAAGGCTTTGGAAGGTCAGTGCGACCACTATGAACCATTCCTCCCAGGTCATTATTATTATAGCAAGAACCCTGGCATGAAGCGTTACTATACACGCGATTGGTTTGAGTATGCTGCCATGCAGAAAAAATATCAGATTGATGATGACAAGAAGGCTGAAGAACAGCTGAAGGATGCTGAACCTCAGGAGAAAGTGGCAGTGAAAGAGATTCATGATGCTTTGGAGGCTTCTGTCAAACGTCAGTTGATGAGTGATGTTCCTTATGGTGTTCTTCTCAGTGGTGGTCTTGATTCTTCTGTCATTTCAGCCGTAGCCGAGAAATATTCTTCTACCCGTGTGGAAAATGGGGGAGAGACCAAGGCTTATTGGCCACGTCTGCACTCCTTCGCTGTTGGTTTGAAGGGTGCGCCTGATCTGGCAAAGGCACGTTTGGTTGCCGAACACATCGGAACTGTGCATCACGAAATCAACTATACCATTCAGGAAGGTCTGGATGCTATCCGTGATGTCATTTATTTTATCGAAACCTACGATGTGACCACCGTCCGTGCATCTACCCCGATGTATCTGCTGGCGAGAGTGATCCGCAGCATGGGTATCAAGATGGTGCTTTCGGGCGAGGGTGCTGACGAGGTATTCGGAGGTTATCTCTACTTCCATAAAGCACCGGATGCCAAGGCATTCCATGAGGAAACCGTACGAAAGTTGGGTAAACTCTATCTCTACGATTGTTTGAGAGCCAACAAGAGTTTGGCTGCATGGGGCATCGAGGGCCGTGTGCCTTTCCTCGACAAGGAGTTTCTGGATGTAGCGATGGGTATGAACCCTGTGCTGAAGATGTGTCCGGATAAGACCATCGAGAAGAAGGTGGTTCGTGAGGCATTCGCCGATTTGCTTCCAGAAGAAGTGGCATGGCGACAGAAGGAGCAGTTCTCCGATGGTGTGGGCTATTCATGGATTGATACCCTGAAGCAGATTACCGCATCTGCCGTCAGCGATGAGCAGATGGCGCATGCTGCTGAGCGATTCCCTATCAACCCTCCACAGAATAAGGAGGAGTATTATTATCGTTCTATCTTCGCCGAGCATTTCCCAAGCGACAGCGCTGCCAAGAGCGTACCTAGTGTGCCTAGCGTAGCATGTTCTACAGCCGAAGCCCTTGCCTGGGATGCCTCATTCAAGAACCAGAACGACCCTAGCGGCAGAGCCGTGGCGGGAGTTCACGAACAGGCGTATAAATAAGTGAAGAGTGAAGAATCACTTTGCACATCATATTTAAGTAATAAAAATAGTTAGAAATAACCGATATAAAACGAACAAGAAATGGAAAAAGGATTGTACAGTTCAGCCTATGAGCACGATGCGTGTGGCGTAGGTATGGTGGTGAATATCCACGGTAACAAGAGTCATGAGCTGGTCGATAACGCCTTGAAGGTACTCGAGAACATGCGTCATCGTGGTGCAGAGGGTGCCGATAACAAGACGGGTGATGGTGCCGGTATCATGCTCCAGATTCCACATGAGTTTATTCTTCTTCAGGGTATCCCAGTGCCAGAAAAAGGTAAATATGGTACGGGTCTCGTCTTCTTGCCTAAGGATGAGAAGAAACAGCAGGATATTCTCTCTATCATGATTGAGGAAATTGAACGCGAGGGATTGCAGCTGATGCATCTCCGCAATGTGCCTACTAACCCTGATTGTTTGGGTGAGGCTGCTTTGAGTAACGAACCAGCTATCAAACAGGTGTTTATCACAGGTGTTACAGATGATAAGGTGCCTGTCTTTGAGCGCACCCTCTATCTTATCCGTAAACGTATTGAGAAACGTGTCAGCGATCCTGATTTCTATATTTGTTCGTTGTCTAATTCGAACATCGTATATAAGGGTATGTTGAGCAGCCTCCAGTTGCGCCAATATTATCCTGACTTGACCAATAATTATTTCACAAGCGGTCTGGCTCTGGTTCACTCCCGCTTCTCTACCAACACCTTCCCAACATGGAGTCTGGCTCAGCCATTCCGTCTCCTTGCCCACAATGGTGAGATTAACACCATCCGTGGTAACCGTGCCTGGATGAAGGCTCGTGAGAGTGTGTTGAGCAGCGAGGCTTTGGGCGATATCCGTGAGATTTCTCCTATCGTCCAGCCTGATATGAGTGACTCTGCCAGCCTCGACAATGTATTTGAGTTCTTCGTGATGAGCGGTCTGTCATTGCCTCATGCCATGGCTGTGATGGTGCCTGAGAGTTTCAATGACAAGAACCCTATCTCTGAGGATCTGAAGGCTTTCTATGAGTATCACTCTATCCTGATGGAGCCATGGGATGGTCCTGCTGCCTTGCTCTTCAGCGATGGCCGCTACGCCGGTGGTATGCTCGATAGAAATGGTCTGCGTCCTGCCCGCTACACCATCACCAAGAACGATATGATGGTAGTCGCATCTGAGGTAGGTGTGATGGATTTCGATCCTACTGAGATTGCCGAGAAGGGTCGTCTGCAGCCTGGTAAGATTCTCCTCATCGATACACAGGAAGGTAAGATCTACTACGATGGTGAAATCAAGGAGCGCCTGGCTGCCCAGCATCCATATCGCCAGTGGTTGAACACCAATCGTATTGAACTGGAGAAACTTCGCAGTGGTCGTAAGGTGGAAAATTGTGTGGACAACCTCACTCGCAAGGAATTGGAATTCGGTTTTGGCGAGGAAGATATCGACGGTACTATCATCCCAATGGCTACCAAGGGTCAGGAACCTACTGCTTCTATGGGTAATGATACTCCGCTTGCTGTGCTTTCCGACCAGCCACAAATTTTCTTCAACTACTTCCGTCAGCAGTTTGCTCAGGTTACCAACCCTGCTATCGACTCTATCCGTGAGAATCTCGTGATGAGTCTTACCGAATATATCGGCCGTGTAGGTTCCGGCATTCTGAACCCAGACGAGAGCAACTGCAAGATGGTTCGTCTGCCACATCCTATCCTGACCAATACTCAGCTGGATATCCTTCAGAATATCCGCTACAAGGGATTTAATACAGTAAAACTCCACATGCTCTTCGAAACCGCCACAATCACGAGCAAAGATAGCTTAATGCCATAGCAGTACCCGTCATTTCACAAGGTAATAATCTCCCATGTCCCATTCCACACCCTTTCATCCCCCTTTCATAGCCCTTCCACCATACCCGAGAAAGGAGGAGAAAAGCCTGAGATAAGTATTACGGAAGATTATTACCTATATATATACCAAGTATTTCAATGAGTTTACCTTAAAAATACATAGACTCGCCATCAGTACCCAATATTTATTCCACCGAAGAGTTTCAAAAGAAATCAGAATCGTTTATATTTGCATCACTATTAAGATAAAAGCTAAAAAAGAAGACATGGCACAGACACCATCTATTCCGAAAGGAACAAGAGACTATTCACCGGAAGTTATGGTGAAAAGAAATTATATATTCGATACGATCAAGTCCGTATTCAAACTCTATGGTTACTTGCCGCTGGAAACTCCGGCAATGGAAAATCTTTCCACCCTCATGGGAAAATACGGCGAGGAAGGGGATAAATTACTTTTCAAGATTCTGAACTCCGGAGATTTCCTGGCGTCTGTTACCAATAGCGAAGTAGAGGAACGCAATATTCCCCGGCTGACCAACAAAATTTGCGAGAAGGGACTACGTTATGACTTAACCGTGCCTTTCGCCCGATTCGTGGTACAACACCAAAATGAAATATCATTCCCGTTCAAACGCTACCAGATTCAACCCGTGTGGCGAGCCGACCGTCCGCAGAAGGGACGCTATCGCGAGTTCTACCAGTGTGACGTGGATGTCGTGGGAAGTGATTCTTTACTGAACGAGGTGGAATTGGTACAAATCGTGGACGAGGTGTACAAACGACTGAAAATAAATGTACGCCTGTTGATCAACAACCGAAAAGTGCTGGCCGGAATTGCCGAAACGATCGGCCACCCCGACAAGCTGGTTGACATCACCGTTGCCATTGACAAAATGGACAAGATCGGTGCCGAAAACGTGAATGCCGAACTCCGGGAAAAAGGAGTGTCAGAAGAGGCTATTGAAAAATTGCAACCCATATTACGCTTAGAAGGCTCCAACGAAGAGAAGTTGACCCGCTTGCAAGAAATTTTAAAAGACAGCGAAACCGGATTAAAAGGAGTTGCAGAACTTTCTACCGTATTCCGTTATTTGAATCAACTGGATATCCAAACAGAAATAAAACTCGACTTGACACTTGCCCGCGGTTTGAGTTACTACACCGGAGCCATCTTCGAGGTAAAAGCCAAGGACGTAGAGATCGGGAGTATTACCGGAGGAGGACGTTATGACGATTTGACGGGAATTTTCGGGATGAAAAATATGTCGGGTGTCGGTATATCCTTCGGGGCCGACCGCATCTTCGACGTGATGAACCAACTGGACATCTTCCCCAAAGATTCCACGGCAACCACCCGTGTACTTTTCGTGAATTTCGGGGAAAAAGAAGAGGCTTTCTGTCTTCCCGTACTGAAAACCTTACGGAACGCAGGAATCAATTCCGAGATATACCCGGAAGCCGCCAAGATGAAGAAACAAATGACTTACGCCGATAAAAAGAGTATCCCCTATGTGGCCTTAGTCGGTGAAAACGAGATAAACAATAACGTGGTCTCGCTGAAAAATATGCTCACCGGAGAACAAGAAAGTGTAGCTATTTCCAGCCTAGTAGACAAACTTAAAAGCGAGAATTAAAGTATGCAACTATACCGCAAAGAACAACGCCCGCTGAAAAGCCACGGATTTGATGTTAGATTCCCGTGACCGGGAAGTGGTTTATAAAATTTGTAAGATTCATAAAGTTGAACCTTACAAACTCGCGAGGCAAAAGCCTCACTCGTGTGTGTGCAATTTAAAATCTAAAATTTAAAATCTAAAATCCAATGACTCATTATATAACCCCAGAGAAATTAACTTTCGAGCAGATCGAAAAAATTTTAACTAAGAAGTATAAATTAGCTTTATCAGACGAGAGCAAGAAACTGATCAATGATTGCAAGGCTTACTTGGATCATAAAATCGCAACTTCTGACAAGCCTTTGTATGGAATCACAACCGGGTTCGGTTCTTTGTGTAAGATTTCCATCTCACAAGAAGATTTAAGCCAGTTACAAGCTAATCTGGTCATGTCTCACGCTTGTAGCTTGGGAGAACCCGTACACAAAGATATTATCCGTTTGATGTTGTTGCTCAAAGCTCACGCTCTTTCTTTGGGAAAATCCGGGGTACAACAAGTGACCGTGGAACGTATTATCGATATGTTCAACCATGACGTTCTTCCCGTGGTAAAAGAATTAGGCTCTTTGGGTGCATCCGGGGACTTGGCCCCGTTGGCAAACTTGTTCTTGCCGTTGATCGGCGAGGGTAAGGTGTTCTACAAGAATAAAATCTATCCAGCAAAAGAAATTAATGCCAAATTCGGCTGGGAACCCATCCAACTGGGAGCTAAAGAAGGATTGGCTTTGTTGAACGGTACTCAATTCATGAGTTCTCACGCTGTTTACGCTTTATTGAATGCCTTCAAAGTGGTAAAATATGCTGATATTATCGGGGCTTTATCACTGGAAGCATACGACGGACGCATCGATCCGTTCTTACCGCAAATCCATGAGGCTCGTCCTCATCCGGGACAAATTGAAACGGCTCGTAATATCCGCACCTTACTGGAAGGTTCAGAATTCCAGAAAATGGAAAAAACTCACGTGCAAGACCCGTACTCTTTCCGTTGTATGCCTCAAGTACACGGGGCTGTGAAAGATACCGTGGCTTACGTGGCATCTGTCGTTGAACGGGAAATCAACTCGGTAACCGACAACCCGACTATTTTCATGGAAGATGATTTGATTATTTCCGGTGGTAACTTCCACGGCGAACCGCTAGCTCTGGTATTAGATTTCTTGAGCATCGCTATCGCCGAATTGGGTAGCATCTCTGAAAGACGGGTATACCGCTTGATTGCCGGAGATCGTAAAACTCCTGAATTCCTCGTTGCCAATTCCGGCTTGAATTCCGGTTTCATGATCCCGCAATATGCCGCTGCTGCTATCGTCAGCAAGAACAAGCAGTTGTGCTCTCCGTGTTCCGTGGACTCCATCCCGTCATCCAACGAGCAGGAGGATCATGTCAGCATGGGTGGTAACGCCGCAACCAAAACAGTGAAAGTGATCGAGAACGTGGAAAGAGTGCTGGCGATCGAATTAATGAATGCCGCACAAGCCATAGATATGCAACGGCCGACGAAAACATCAGCATATTTGGAAAACTTCTTGGCCGAATTCCGCACGATCGTACCATTCAACAGCCAAGACCGGGTGATGTACCAGGACATCGAGGCTGCCGTTGAATTTTTGAAACAAGGGGAGTTCGCTAATTTCGAATAAATTCAATATAATAATATGAAAAAAGCCGGTTTTCACCGGCTTTTTTCATATCATTATTCGACTTTAACCCATTTCACAGCATCCGCAATGATCATCTGGGAACAAGTAATATTTGAATTCCCTTTTACTTTTAGCATTCCCGTTTTTATTACCGGTTGTAAATC
>ENA-UESD01001145-UESD01001145.1-human-gut-metagenome-genome-assembly--contig:-NODE-1145-length-22089-cov-11.157868_pt1 | contig 22089 bp, 17 predicted proteins | sample MGYA00242985_ERZ507986 | MGnify/ENA primary metagenome ERZ507986 (study PRJEB26167, sample SAMN06115408) | human gut metagenome | host: Homo sapiens | place: China:Guangxi | collected 2016-04-06... | reverse complement strand
GACTCCTCGCACATGGAGGCAGCCTACGGACTCGCCATCACCATCACCATGCTGATGACCACCCTGCTGCTCGGTTTTTACCTGCGCACCAAGGGTGTGGCGCGCATCTTCATCCTGCTCTTTATGGGCGCATATTGCGTTATCGAGGGCATTTTCCTTGCCGCCAACCTGTCAAAATTCCTCGCAGGAGGATGGTGCACGATGCTTATTGGCGGAATCCTGTTCCTGATGATGTATGTATGGGTCCGCGCCATCAAGATTCGCCAACATTACATCAGTACCAAACCGCTGGATGAGTATTATCAGATTATCTCCGATATCAAGGCCGACGAGAGCATCCCCAAGTACGCTTCCAATCTGGTTTATGTGAACCATGCCGGCAAGGAAGGTGCGGTGGATGACAAGCTGCTCTATTCCATCATCAACAAGCAGCCCAAGCGTGCTGACCATTACTGGCTTATCAATCTGGAATTTGCAGATACTCCTGACACGCTGGAGTACAGTTGCGAGACCCTGGTTCCCGACACCCTCTACAGTGTAACCATGCGCATAGGTTTCCGCATTGAGCCTAGGGTGAGCCTCTATCTGCGACAAGTGGTAGAAGACTTGGTGGCCAGCAGGAAGGTGGATTTGAGAAGCACCTATCCTTCGCTCCGCAAAAACGGAATTCCTGGCGACTTCCGCTTCATCATCATCCACCGCGTATATTACCCGGAGAGTTCCGACAACCGTCAACAGAACCTGCTGATGACCATCTATGCCCTTATCGGCAAGATAGGCATTGACGAGCCTAAGGCTTTGGGCCTCGATACATCCATGGTGGTGGTAGAACGTGTTCCGCTCATCATCAACCATCGCAACAGAAACATCAGGCGCATTGCGCAGATTGTGGAAGAATAGAAAGATTTTTCTAAACAAAAAAAACAGTCGGATGATTACTTTTCGAATTATTATTTGTATCTTTGCACCTGAATTGCGCAAAGCAAAGTTGAAAGATAATAAAAAAGATAATTGAATGGGAAATCAAATCACAACAATGGAGCGGGGAATGCAGCGACGCACAGAACTGCTCCTGGGAAAAGATAATCTTGAAAAAATTCAGGAAGCACGAGTCCTCATCTTCGGAATCGGAGGCGTGGGCTCATGGTGCGCAGAGGGACTGGTGCGCAGCGGCGTGCGCAACATCACCATCGTGGATAGCGACCGCATATGCGTGACCAACTGCAACCGCCAGCTGATGGCAACAAGCCGCACCATCGGACAGGTAAAGGTAGATGCGCTGCGCGACCGCCTGCTTGAAATCAACCCTGAAGCCAACATCACGGCTTATCAGAAAATCTACCAGGCAGAAACTGCAGAAGAGTTCCACATGGAGGAATACGACTACATCATCGACGCCATCGACTCGCTGAAGGACAAGGCCGACCTGATTCTGCGTGCCACTGCCCTTCCGAAGGAAATAACCTTCGTATCTTCGATGGGAGCAGCCCTCCGCCGCGACCCTTTCATGGTGAGGAAGGCTGAGTTCTGGAAGGTTGATGGCGATCCGCTGGCAAGAGCCCTGCGCAAGAAATTCAAGAAGAATAAGACCTTCCCTCGCCGCAAATTCCAGTGCGTGTTCAGCGAGGAAAAGCCGATGCAGAACATGAGCGACCAGCGACTCGTAGAGGACGAATGGACATCTACGAAGCCACAGATCAACGGCTCACTCTGCCACATCACCGCTACATTCGGAATGGCAATAGCAGGAATCGTTATCAATCACATCATCGAAAGATAATATTTTGAAGAAGGTAATATTTTGAAGAAGGTATGATCAAGATACGCTGCGTGGTAGAAAGGATTACCTACCAGAACCAGGAAAACGGATATTCCGTGATGAAAGTCAAGGTGAAGGGATATTCCGACCTGGTTACCCTGGTGGGAAACCTGCTGGATGTTCCAGTGGGAGCGGTACTGCTGTGCAATGGCGACTGGAAGATGGACAAGCGATACGGACAGCAGTTTGCCTGCGAAACCTGGGAAGAGGTAATGCCCGCCACGGCGTATGGAATAGAAAAATATCTGGGCAGCGGACTGGTGAAAGGCATCGGTCCGAAGTACGCTCACCTGATAGTGGAGATGTTCGGAACGGAAACTATCGAGGTGATTGAAGACGACATAGAACGACTCTACGAAGTGCCAGGAATCGGCAAGAAACGTGTAGAGAAAATACGCGACAGCTGGGAGAAGCAGAAGGACATCAAGAACGTGATGATCTTCCTGCAGCAGTATGGCGTGAGCACTGCTTACGCCGCCAAGATCTACCGACAGTATGGCAAGGAAAGCATCGACAACGTGAAGGAGAATCCCTACCGTCTTGCCGATGACATCTGGGGCATTGGATTCAAGACCGCCGACGGAATAGCCAGCAAGATGGGTTATGAAAAGAACAATCTGAGAAGATGCAAGAGCGGAATCAGCTACACCCTAAACGAACTCTCCAACGAAGGTCACGTTTATGCTGTAGAAGAACAGCTTATAGAAGCCGCAAAGAAACTGCTCGAAGCCGATGAAGAACCTATCAGACAAGCCATAGCGGAAATGATCATATCAGAAAATCTCATCCGTGAGAACGAAGCCATCTATCTGCCTCCCTTCTATCATTCTGAACGTGGAACGGCTAAGAAACTGCTGGAGTTGATGAAAGGTCAGGGTCCTACCCTCTTCAATATGCAGGCCGATATCCAGGCAATAGAAAAGGCTTCAGGCATCAGATACGACGAGGTGCAGATTGCCGCCATTGAGCAGGCAGTACGCTCTAAAGTGATGGTGCTGACGGGTGGCCCTGGAACAGGAAAAACCACGACGACGCAAGGTATCATTTCTGCTTACAAAACGGCAGGGATGAGGATTCTGCTGGCGGCTCCTACGGGCAGAGCTTCCAAGCGAATGAGCGAGGCCACGGGCATGGAAGCCAAGACCATCCACCGGCTGCTGGAGTTTAATCCGCAGGACGGATACAAGCGCAACGAGGAGAACCCGCTGGAGGGTGATGCGCTGATCGTGGATGAGTGTTCGATGATAGACATCATTCTGATGTATAATCTGATGAAGGCGATTCCGGAGCACATGCGCCTGGTGCTGGTGGGCGACATTGACCAGCTGCCGAGTGTGGGAGCCGGAAACGTTCTGCGCGACATCATCGACTCAGAGAAGATTCCGGTCATCCGACTCACCCGCATCTTCCGACAGGCACAGTCGAGCCGAATCATCATGAGTGCCCACGCCATCAACCAGGGATATTATCCGGACACGAGCAACGGCAAACAGACCGATTTCTTCTTTATCAAGAATGAAGACCCGGAGCAAGTGGCTACGGAAATCGTGAATCTTGTAAAATATCGTCTGCCAAAAGCTTACAATCAGCCGCAGAGTAACATCCAGGTGCTTACCCCGATGCAGAGAAGTGTGGTAGGTGCAGCCAATCTGAACATGCTGCTGCAGCAGGCACTCAACACATCCAATCTGGGAATCAGCCGTGGCGGAACCACCTACAAACTGGGCGACCGCGTAATGCAGATTAGAAATAATTACGACAAGAATGTATTCAATGGCGACATCGGAACCATAGAGAAGGTGAATATGGAAGACCGCACCATCTCCGTGAGTTTCGAGGACCATTCAGCTGAATACGAGGCAGCGGAGCTGGATGAGTTGACATTGGCCTACGCCACCACCATCCACAAGAGTCAGGGTTCGGAATATCCCATCGTGGTCATCCCTATCCTGATGACTCATTTCGTGATGCTTCAGCGCAACCTCATCTACACCGGAATCACGAGAGCCAAGAAAATCTGCGTGCTCATCGGTCAGCCCAAAGCCCTCGCCTATGCTGTAAGAAATCTGACTGTGAGCAACAGAAACACGAAATTGAAAGAACGGTTGCGTGGCGAGATTGAGGCGGCAACCAATTCTTCTCCACTCCACTTCAGCAAGCCGTATGTTTTGCCTGAAGAGAATCAGCCAATGATGGCTGCTGAACCAGGAATCAAAAGAAAGGAATAGTGGTCTTGTCGGCATTGTACTTTACGGTAACCGTCTGGTTAGGAACTGAAGTCTCGATACTCTTGATTCCTTTCTCAAAACGGAGGTTGCTCTTGATTTTGTTCTCACAAGCCGCACAGTGCATCTGTGGGGTGGTTGTGAAAACCACAGTCTTGATTTCTCGAAAAACAAGGCTAATTTCGCACAATTCGAGGGAAATCATTGAAGTTTTTTATTATACTGGCTTATAATTCAGAAATTTTATCTAAATTTGCAGAAACAAAAAAAAATCTGATGAAACATATAAAGACTGCATTGATAGGATTCGGGTATCGGGGCAAACAATTGCTGCGGCTGTTACGCACGATTGAAAGCTATGAGATTGTCGGTATCGCCGACATCAACGGCTGCGGGGATTCGGAATCTCCGGGCGCTTCCTTCTATCAGGGCGAGGAAGCCTACAAGATGATGCTCGACGAGCAACAGCCCAATTTGGTTTTCATCACCACCCCCTGGCACCTCCACATCACCCACGCCACAGAATGCATACTGCGAAACTGCCATGTGGCTCTCGAAATCAAAGGCGGACTCTGCCAGGATGAATATGCCCCGCTACAAGAAATCGCCCAACAGAAAGGAGTAAAGGTTTTTCCGCTGGAGAACACCCTCTTCATGCGAGAAATCCTTGCTGTAAAAAGAATGGTGGAAGAAGGAGCACTTGGAGAAATCATCTATATGAGAGGCGGTTACCGCCACGACCTGCGCAAGCTGCTGCTCGATGACAATGGGGTGCTGGGTGGACGAAAAGGTACGGAAAGCGTGTGGAGAAGCCGTTTCTACTCGCACCACAACGCCGACATCTATCCCACCCATGGACTCGGTCCGCTCTGCATGATTCTGGGCATCGGGAAAACAGACCATCTCGCCTGGCTTACATCCTTCGCCACCAAGGCTGTGGGACTTCGCCAGCACATGTCAGAAGATGATAATACTCCCATCACCCTGGGCGACATCATCTCTACGCAGATTGAAACCCAGGGCGGAACGCTCATCTCACTCACTCATGACACGACCCTGCCTCGCCCAAGAAGCCTCGACTTTGAGGTGCAGGGTTCGCTGGGCATCTGGGACGGCGTGAACCGACGCATCTACCTGGAAAAAATGAATACCGAAACCTGGGTAGCAGACGGCGCTATCCTGAGCCAATACGAAAGCCGTGAATGGCAACTCTGGGGCAAGGATGCCCTGAAGCACGACAGCCATCACCAGGGAATGGATTATATCATGCTGAAAAGCGTTGCAGCCGATATATTGGCTGGTGCCCAGCATCCAGCAGAAACGAAGGAAAGTGTACAGCATCCAGCAGAAACGATAGCTGAAATCCACTATCCCGCCACGCTGAACGATCTCGCCCTTTGGACTTCCGTAACCCTTCTATCGGAAATTTCCATCAGGGAGCATTGCCGTGTAGCATTCGGAAATATCAAAAATATCGGAGATAACGAATAATCGGAAATATCTGAGATAACGAATATATCGGAAAGAAAATTGATTTAGAATATAATATAAAATAAGTATTAAGAACAAAAGAAAAATATGATTACAGTTGATGGATTGACCGTAGAATTCGGCGGCACCACCCTATTCAAAGACATTTCCTTTCAGATTAACGAGAAGGACCGTATTGCCCTGATGGGCAAGAATGGAGCAGGTAAAAGTACCCTGCTCAAAATCATCGCTGGCGTGAGAAATGCCACACGAGGCTCGGTGTCGGCACCGAAAGACTGCGTCATCGCCTACCTGCCTCAGCACCTGATGACCGAAGACGGACGCACCGTGTTCGAGGAAACCTGCCAGGCCTTCGCACATCTGCATGAGATGCAGGCTGAAATAGACCGCATCAACAACGAGCTAACTACCCGCACCGATTACGATAGCGACGACTATATGCAGCTCATCGAAAAAGTATCTTCTCAGTCTGAAAAATTCTATGCCATCGACATGACCCACTTCGAGGAAGACGTAGAGAAAACGCTGCTCGGTCTGGGCTTCGAGCGCTCTGACTTCAACCGCCCTACCAGCGAGTTTTCGGGAGGTTGGCGCATGCGTATCGAACTTGCCAAACTGCTGCTGAAATCGCCTGACGTGCTGCTCCTGGATGAGCCTACCAACCACCTCGACATCGAATCTATCGGATGGCTCGAAGACTTCATCATCAACAGTTCGAAAGCGGTGGTAGTGATCAGTCACGACCGAAAATTCGTAGACGACATTACAACAAGAACCATCGAGGTTACCATGGGCAGAATCTACGACTACAAGGCTACCTACAGCCAGTATCTGGAACTGCGCAAGGAACGCCGCGAACAGCAGATGAAGAAATATGAGGAACAGCAGAAGATGATTGCCGAGACCAAGGACTTCATCGAGCGATTCAAGGGTACGTATTCGAAGACATTCCAGGTGCAGAGCCGCGTGAAGATGCTCGAAAAGCTGGAACTGATCGAGGTGGACGAGGAGGATACCAGCCGACTGAGACTGAAGTTCCCTCCAAGTCCGAGAAGCGGAGCCTATCCGGTTCAGATGAGTGACGTGGCGATGTCGTTTGATGACAAGCAGATATTCAGCGGCGTGAATCTTACCGTGGAGCGTGGTGACAAGATTGCCTTCGTGGGAAGAAACGGTGAGGGTAAATCTACGCTCGTAAAATGCATCATGGGTCAGCTTCAGAACGAGGGTAAGCTGGAATTAGGACACAATGTTCAGATTGGCTATTTTGCTCAGAATCAGGCTTCTCCGCTCGATGGCGAGCTTACGGTTTTCCAGACGATAGATGATGTTGCCAAGGGCGAAATCAGAAATAAGATTCGCGATTTGCTGGGTGCATTCATGTTTGGTGGCGAGGATTCTACCAAGAAGGTAAAGGTTTTGTCGGGTGGAGAAAGAACCCGTCTGGCTATCCTGAAGCTGCTGTTGGAGCCGGTGAATCTGCTGATTCTCGATGAGCCTACCAACCACCTGGATCTCAAGACGAAGGATGTACTGAAGCAGGCGCTGCTGGATTTCGACGGTACGCTGATTGTAGTGAGTCACGACCGAGACTTCCTGGATGGTCTGGTCAGCAAGGTGTACGAATTCGGCCATGGTCGCGTCCGCGAGCATCTCTGTGGAATCTACGAGTTCCTGGAAACAAAGAAAATGGAAAGCCTTCAGGAATTGGAGAAGAAATAAAATCTCAAAAGGTATTTTTCGAAAGAAGATGCGTCATTATTCATCGAATGAAGAAACGAAAAAGAGGGTGTGTCATGGACTTATGACACACCCTTTTGTATTTTCAAATAATTTCTTTCAAATTATTTCTTTTTCTTCAATTCCAACTTCGGAATCTTGACTTTCTGACCAGGCTTCAACAGGGAATTACCATTCAGAGCTTCTACGTAACATTCCATTCCTGGACCTAAGTACTTTTGGCTGAGCGACTTGATGGTTTGTCCTTCTCTTGCCGTAACAACCTCGGAAACACCAATGATACGATAGGCTCCGGTTCGAACACGGGCATCCTGGTCGTATTTGCTGCTTGCCTGGGCAGCATGCTTTTCAGTCTGCTTTCTGGCTTCTTCTTTTTTCTTGGCTTCTGCAAGTTTTTTAGCCTCCTGCTGCTTCTTTGCATCTGCGAGTTTCTTGGCTTCCAAATTCTTCTTTGCCTCAGCCGATTTTACATCAATTGATTGCTTATCAACCGCCGCATCCATATTCTGCTCGGCATTTTCGGCTTTCTTGACGGCTTCGCTTGCCTGCGCCATTCTTACACTATCCTCGATAGCCTTTTTGCGAAGAATTTCTTCCTGCGTTGAAGCAGACTTGGTTGGCGCCTTCTTCTCTGCCGCAATCTGCTGGTAATTATCCAACTGCAGAGCGAGATGATCACGCTGGGCAGCCATCTTGCCATAATTAAAAGCAAACCAACCAAAACCTCCTATCATTGCCAGGAATACTACGCTCGCAGCAATAACTAGAGAACGAGGCAATACAATATGCCGCTTATCGGTTTCCTCATCTGAAGAAGGAGTTTCCTCATCTGAAGAAGCTTTCTCTTCAACAAGAGCATCCTCTACAATAGGAATTTCTGTAATAGAGTTATCCTCACCAGAAGGAACTATCTCTGTAATAGGAGTTTCTGTAATAGAGTTATCCTCACCAGAAGGAACTTTCTCTGCAATAGGAGTTTCTGTAATAGAGTTTTCCTCAGCAGAAGGAACTTTCTCTGCAACAGGAGTTTCCTCTGTTAATATCGATTCTTTTTCTTCATCAGAAACAACAGACTCAACTTCATTCTGAGCTGGAACTTCAGATTCCTTTGTTTCCAATTCAGAAGTTGCAGATTCAGATTCTACCGGTTCAGATACTGCAGGTTTAAATACAGCAGGTTCTGTCGCTGCAGATTCTGATCCTTCCGGTTTCTTTTCTTCCGGTTCAGCAACATTTTCCTGAGACAATCTCTCTCCTATCACAATCATTTCATCGCTAACAGGAGCATCGTTTTCTTCATCCAAAAAATCTATCACACCACTTGTTGCAGGAGAATCCTGCTCAACGAAAGATTCCACAGAAGAATTCTCTGAATCAGGAACACACTCTAACGTAGAATCGAATACAGAGCCGTCCTCTTCAGCATTTTCAAATTTTCTGTCAATTTCATCGAAATCCACACCATCATTCACCACAACGGTCTCAAACTGGGCGAAAGGCTTGTTCACAATCTCCTTCAGAATATTATCGGGCGTGAAGGAAATCTTGTCACGGCCCTCGATGAGGATTCGCTCGCCCGTGTTCACATCCACGCTTTCACGATCCTTCACCGCCATTACCTTGAAAGTACCCAGCCACTTCATCTTCACGAGCTTATCAGACTGAAGCCCCTCGTTGGCAACATCAAACATCTTTCTGATAAACAGTTCGGCATCCTGCAGACTGATTCCCGACTTCTCTGCCAGGCGCTGCGCCAAGTCGCTTAAACTAATCTTACTCATAGTCTTCACCTCCATTCTTCAGTTTTTCCTTGACACTGGCCACAGGGCGAAAGCCGAGTACGAGCTTAGGCGGAACAAGCTGGCGCTTCTTGGTTGTAGGATTAACAACCACACGCTCCAAGCGCTTCTTTACCTCAAACGTACCAAAGTTGGGGATGGAGACAGCCTCACCATCCTCAAATTCAGCAATCATGGCATCTATCACCTTGCGCACCATCTTCTGGGTGTCGTCCTGTGAATAGCCAGTCTGCTGAGCAAGTTCTGCAATATACTCTTTGTTATTCATTCTGATGTCAAAATATTACCTCCCATATTACTTTACCACTTCTCCGTAGAGATCAAACTCCTCGCTCTGGGTAATCTTCACATTGTAGAAGCAACCCACGCGCAGACGCTTCTCTCCTGCCTTAATCAGCACTTCAGGATCCACCTCTGGCGAGCAGAATTCGGTTCTTCCGATATAGTAATCACCCTCCTTGCGGTCGATAATCACCTTCAATATCTTGCCCACTTTCTCAGCCTCTACCTCTGCGCTGATTTCCTGCTGAAGAATCATCAGTTCGTCAAGACGGCGCTGCTTCACCTCGGCAGGAACATCATCCTCGTAGTTATTGGCACTGTAGGTACCCTCCTCCTCAGAATAAGCAAAGGCACCCATACGCTCAAAGCGCTGAGTACGAACGAATTCGAGCAATTCATGGAAGTCTTCCTGAGTCTCGCCAGGGAATCCCACCATCAGAGTGGTACGGATATGAATGCCCGGCACACGCTCACGGATGGTCTTGAGCAGTTCGATGGTTTCCTGCTTGCTCACGTGGCGATGCATTCTGTTGAGCATATTGTTGCTGATATGCTGCAGAGCGATGTCAAGAGACTTGCATACGTTTGGCTTCTCGCGCATCACATCGAGCAGATCGAGCGGGAACTGGTTAGGATAAGCATAGTGCAGACGGATCCACTTCACACCCGGAATATCCGCCATACGGCTGATGAGTTCGGTGATGTGATGCTTGCCGTCCAGGTCCACGCCATAGTAGGTGAGCTCCTGGGCTATAATCTGGAATTCCTTCACACCATCGGCTACCAGTTGGCGCACCTCGTCGAGGATTTCATCCATCGGACGGGAAACGTGCTTGCCGGTGATGATAGGAATGGCGCAATACGCACAGCGGCGGTTGCAACCTTCAGAAATCTTGATATAGGCATAATGATGAGGAGTAGTGAGATGGCGGGTTCCACTGCAAGCAGGCACATCAGCCTTGCCCAGTTCCTTGAGCAACTCCTTATAATTAAACTTACCATAAAACTTATCCACCTCGGGCATCTCAGCCTCCAGTTCCTTCTGGTAGCGCTGTGAGAGACAACCCATCACATAGAGTTTGCGGAGTCGTCCCTCTTCCTTAGCCTGGATGAACTCCAGAATGGTATCGATACTCTCCTGCTTGGCATCCTCGATAAAGCCGCAAGTATTGATGACGGCAATTTCACCCTGTGGGCGTTTCGTGTCATGAACGCAGTGGTAGCCATTGTCCTCGAAAAGCTTCATCAAGGTCTCACTATCCACCAGATTCTTGGAGCAACCCATGGTTACTATATCTATCTGATTTTTCTTCATTCTTATCCTACTTATCCTAATAATAATCTTAATCTAATTCTTTTCTCGACTATTTTACATCGAGCTTCATCTAATTCTTTTCTCAAAGTCTATAAGCACCTGTATTCTAGTGCTTAAATAGGGAGTCAACAAATTCAGACTTATTGAAGAGCTGGAGATCCTCCATGTCCTCGCCCAGTCCGATATACTTCACTGGCACCTTGAGCTGGTCGGAGATACCGATTACCACGCCCCCCTTAGCCGTACCATCGAGCTTGGTGATGGCGAGCGAAGAGATATTGGTAACGGCAGCAAACTGCTTAGCCTGCTCAAAAGCGTTCTGTCCGGTACTTCCATCCAGAACGAGCATCACCTCATCCGGAGCCTCAGGCATCACCTTCTTCATCACCTCCTTGATCTTCTTCAACTCATTCATCAGGTTCACCTTATTATGAAGGCGTCCGGCAGTGTCAATCAGCACCACATCGGCACCGTTCGCCTTGGCGCTCTGCAGGGTATCGAAGGCCACGCTGGCAGGGTCAGAACCCATCTGCTGCTTCACCACTGGCACCCCTACTCGCTCGCCCCAAATGCAGATCTGCTCCACGGCAGCTGCACGGAAGGTATCGGCTGCACCGAGATACACCTTCTTGCCAGCCTTCTTAAACTGATAGGCTAGCTTTCCTATGGTGGTAGTCTTGCCCACACCATTCACACCCACTACCAGAATCACGTATGGCTTATGATCGGAAGGCAAATCCCAGTTTTCATTGTCATCGGTATGATTTTCCTCTAGGAGGCTTGCAATCTCTTCTCTCAGGATTCTGTTGAGTTCTGAGGTAGAAACATACTTATCTCTTGCCACGCGCTCTTCGATACGACGGATGATCTTCACGGTAGTCTCCACACCTACATCGGATGTGATGAGCACCTCCTCCAAATCATCGAGCACGTCATCATCTACGGTTGACTTACCAGCCACCGCACGCGCCAATTTTCCAAACACGCTCTCCTTGGTCTTTTCGAGGCCTTTATCGAGAGTTTCCTTTTTTTTGTTGCTAAATAATCCGAATAATCCCATATTTATAGCTATATTTTTTTGCAAAGATACGAAAATATTTGAAACTAGGAGCGTTTTTCCTAAAAAATATTGTTAACTTAGCAAAAGAATGTATAAATAATCGCTTCCATATAGAAATATATCAAGTTATTTTTATACCTTTGTATGTTAGAAACACCTCCGAGCTCCTATACTCGGACGAGGAGGACAAGACATTAAACATTTAAACAACAGATTATGAAAAAGATATTTATCTCAATACTCGTGCTAATTTCTGCTCTCACCATACAGGCACAGAATGTGCTTACCCCTGAGCAGCAGTTGGAAAAGGCGCAAAAAGAGTTAGAGGAAGCCCAAAAGGCACTGGAAGCAGCCAAGGCTCAGGCAGAAGCTGCCAAGGTGAAGGCGGAAGCTGAAAAAATAAAGGCGGAAGCTGAGAAAACGAAAGCGGAAGCTGCGAGATTAAAGGCTGAAGCTGAAAGAATGAAGCAAGAGGCAGAAAAGCTGAAGAAGAATGCAGAGAATTCGGCGCCTGCTACCAAGACTTCTGTGCCAGCTACAGAAACGGTGCCTGCGATGAAGATCCAGGATAATGCCACCAAGAAGCAGGATACTACCGGAACTTCTGAAGGTGCGGGTTGGGTCGTACCAACCGTGACAGAGGAGATAGAAGAGAAAAAGGTGGAAAAGACTGCCGAGGGCGTGGTACTCAAGGAAGATCCGAAGTATCTGGCGGGAGCCATCCAGCTCAATGCCGACGGAAAAGTGGAATTTGTTCTCGACACCCAGGCAAACGGAAAGAGTGCAGACGAAATCTACAACATCGTTTTCCAATATATGAGCAAGCTCATCAAGAATGAGCAAAACATCAACAGCCGCATCGCCCTGGTGAACAGAAACAACAAGAACGAGCAGATCATCGCCTGTATTATGGACGAATGGTTTGTCTTCAATCAGTCGTTCATCTCTCTCGACCGCACTGAGACCAAGTACCAGCTGGTGGCAACCATCAGCGACAACCATCTCCACCTCTCCATGACCCGAATCGTATTCAACTACGAGGAAGGCAGAAGTACCGGTTTCAAGGAGCCTGCAGAGAATGTGATCACCGACAAATATGCCTTGACCAAGAAGAAAAACGACTTGGCTAAGATCTACGGTAAGTTCCGCCGCGGAACCATCGACCGTAAGGATCAGATCTTCAACGATCTGACCAAACTTGTTCGCAAATAAAAAATCAATTCATAAAATATGGATCAGACAAAAGATAACAACATAACAAACATCCCACAGAGCGAGGAAACCGCAAAGGCGCAGCCACAGAGCCTGAGCCATGAGGCGTCTCAGACGCAGCCACAGACCAGCTATGCCGTGCGCCCAAATCGCCACCACCACAGAAGATTGGAGTATGCAGACAAGAGCAACATGCTCGTAGCCAGAAACTGGCTCAACATCGGATTCATGCTCTTCGCCATCGTAGGCGTCATCCTCTGGACACAGATGGACGACCGCACGATTGCCAATGTACTGCTGATCATCGGCGTAGTCTTGAAAATTGCCGAGGTTTGCATCCGACTATTCAAAAAATAAGAAATGAAGAAAATATTATTCTCTACAATCCTAGCTTGTGCTGCAACCCTACCAGTTGCGGCACAACGTGATTTTACAGATTTCAACAATAACGAGGACTCGCAGTTCCGCCCACAGACCGGCAACCGAATCAACACCGACTCGCTGGGCACTGACAAGGAGATTCCGAAGGGAATCAGGGTATGGACTGTGGATGAGAGATTTGGAGATACCCGGGCTGCTGTGGTCGACACCATGCAGGCAATGTACCAGAATACCACCTTCACGGAAGGACTGCGCGGAGAGTACAACACCCTGGGCAACATGGGTACCGCCCGCATCAACCGCATCTTCATCGACCGACGCAATACGCAGGGCAACTTCATCTTCACCGAGCCATACGACAACATCGTTACCCCGGTGAGTGACTTCCACTTCACCAACACCTACTCGCCTATCACCAACATCACGCTGAATAGCTGCGGTGACAGAACCAACGGTGAGGATGACTTCAAGGCAATCTTTGCGGTGAATGCCAACAAGCAGCTGGGTGGCGGATTCCGATTCGACTACAAATACGGTCGCGGCTACTACGATGCACAGAGCACGGCGCACTTCAAATATACGATGTGGACTTCTTATCTGGGCGACCGCTATCAGGCGCACTTCCTTTTCAGCACCAACCACCAGAAGGTGACGGAGAACGGAGGTATTACCAATGATGACTACATCAAGCATCCGGAGCTTTTCACCGAGAGTTTCGCCACCAACGAAATACCGACCGTGCTGCAGCAGAACTGGAATCGCAACGACAATCAACACATCTTCTTCACCCACCGCTACAATGTGGGCTTCAGCCGCAAGGTGAAGATGACCGAGGAAGAAATCAAGGCCAAGAAATTCGCCATGGAGTCAGCAAAGGACAATGCAGCCGAGGAAGCCAAGGAGGAGGCAAGAAAGAAAGCAAGGGAACAAGGCAGGGAGTTTGACGAAAAGGCTTTCGACAAAAACCAGAAGAAGCAGTTCTCAGGTCGCCCTACAGATGCAAAGATTGCCGGCGATGAACCTGCCAAGAACAACAAGGCAATAGTTGCAAACAAGGCAGCCCAGGACTTCAAGAGCGACAGCACTCGAATTGCCGTAAACAGCAAGGCAATGGCAGACAGTCTGCTCACCGTAGATAAGAAGAAAGCGCAAGACTCACTCTTCTTCAAGACTGAATATGTTCCAGTTACAAGCTTCATCCACACTGTGCAGTTTGACAACTACAAGCGCATCTACCAGGCTTACCAGACTCCACAGGACTACTATCTCAAGGAGTACTACAATGCCGGCAAGTTTACAGGCGATTCTATCTACGATCAGACCCGTCACTGGCGCATCAAGAACACCGTGGCAATGGGAACGCTCGAGGGATTCAGCAAGTGGGCAAAGGCTGGTCTGAAAGCTTTCGCCAGCTATGACCTCCGCCACTACGAACTGCCGAATACCGAAGGCGGATTAGAGAAGTTCAATGAGCATGTTCTGAGCGTAGGCGGTCAGCTGAGTAAGACTCAGGGCAAGACCCTTCACTATAATGTCGTGGGCGAGGTAGGACTCACCGGAGTAGATGCCGGTACCTTTGCCATTGATGGAAGCGCAGACATCAACCTGCCATTCCTGGGTGACACCGTACAGGTAAGAGGCGATGCATTCATACATCACGAAACGCCATCGTTCTACTATCGCAAATATCACGCCCGACATCTCTGGTGGGATGATGATCTGAGCAAGATTATCCATACCCGCATCATGGGAACTCTGAGATTCGGCAAGACCAACACCACGCTGCGTGTGGCTGTGGATGAAATCAAGAACTATACTTATTTCTCACAGCAATATACGATTACTGAAAATGGTCTGCGCACAGGCGTAATAGTGACACCAATGCAGAGCGGCGATGCCATCAATCTGATTACAGCGCAGCTGCAGCAGGACTTCAAGTTCGGTATTTTCAACTGGCAGAATATGATTACCTACCAGCATACCAGCAGCAAGAGTACCCTGCCAGTGCCAGACCTCAACGTATATACCAACCTCTTCATCAAATTCAAGGTGGTAAAGGTACTGAATATCGAGTTGGGTGCTGACGCTAGATACTTCACTAGCTACGAGGCTCCGGATTATTCTCCTTACATCGGTCAATATACCGTACAGGGCAACGGCGAGAAGAACGTGAAGGTGGGCAACTACCCTATCGTCAATGCCTACGCCAATGTTCACATCAAGCACACCCGCTTCTTCGTGATGATGAGCCATCTAAATGCAGGACAAGGCGACAAGAACTACTTCTTCACCCCTCACTATCCGATGAACCAGCGAGTTTTCAGAATGGGTGTAAGCTGGAACTTCTTCAACTAGGAAGCGAATCTTTTCCACAAGAGATTCTTCTGAAACAAAATAGAAGCGAATCTTTTCTTAATGAATAACAACAAGGAGCGAGGTTCCCCCAAAACCTCGCTCCTTATAATTTAAAAGCAACAATATGATGATAAAGACAAATTCTATCAAGGCATGGTTTCTCGCCGCCCGCCCCGTCACCCTTTCGGCTGCGGCAGTACCAGTAATGCTAGGCACAGCCCTGGCATACAAGGACTCAAATGCCAACTGCCAATGGATTCCAGCCCTGCTCTGCCTGCTCTTTGCATGGATAATGCAGATAGACTCAAACCTGGTAAACGACTTCTTCGACTTCAAGCATGGCAACGACGACGAAACCCGCCTGGGACCGAAACGAGCCTGTGCTGAAGGCTGGATTACGATGAAAGCCATGAAATGGGGCATCATCTTCACCACCCTTCTGGGATGCGCCATCGGTTTGCCCCTCGCCTTCTACGGAGGAAAGGAGATGATCATCGTGGGTATCTGCTGCGTACTCTTCTGCTTCCTCTATACCACCAAGTTGAGTTACCTGGGATTGGGCGACCTACTGGTACTTCTCTTTTTCGGCATCGTACCGGTCTGCTGCACCTACTACCTTGTGATGCCTGAAGGAATGCAGAGAGTATCAACGGAAGCCATACTTACTTCCATCGCCTGCGGTCTGGTAGTAGATACGCTACTCATCCTGAACAACTATCGCGACCACGACAACGATATTAAGGCGGGCAAGAAGACACTGATCGTTCACATCGGCAAGAAAAACGGCGAGCGTCTCTACTGCGCACTGGGCAACATCGGTATCCTCATCATGATTGGAATCAACATCTATGGTGCACTTGCCTACGATGCAGATACTAAGTTTTTGCCTTTCGCCGCCACATATCTCGTGGTGCACAACCGAACATTCGCCAAGATGAGGAAGATAGGAGAAGGCAGAATGCTGAACAAGGTACTGGGCTACACGGCTCTCAACATCTTTACCTTTGGTATGATCTCTACCTTCATCATCCTTGGAATGATGTGGTAATTCCAGAGATACCCGCCCCCTCTGGAATGGCATGAGAAGATTCTAGAATGAGAAGATAACATTCAGGAATAATAATTATATAATGTACGCGCGTACATTATATATATAAAAGAAGAAAAAGTATGAAGCAACAAGTAAATCTCGAAATCATGCAGTTTGTGGAAACACAGATTCTGCCCAAATATACAGAATTTGGCGAGAGCCACGGATTGCGCCACGTAACCCGTGTCATCAAAAACGCCCTGAAACTCGTACCTGTAACAGGTGCCGACATCGACATGGTTTATATCGTTGCCGCCTACCACGACCTGGGAATGAGCGGTCCGCGCGCCATCCACCACCTCACCAGTGGCAAAATCCTCCAGGCTGATGCCAGACTGAAGCGCTGGTTCACTCCCGAGCAGATTAAAATCATGAAAGAAGCCGTGGAGGATCACCGCGCCTCCTCCAGTCGCCAGCCCCGAAGCATCTACGGCAAGATTGTTGCCGAAGCCGACCGCGACATCGATGTTCACGAAATCTTTCTTCGTGCCATCGAATATGGAGAGGAGAACTATCCCGGAAAAGGAAAGGAAGAGCAATGGCAGCGGTTCGCCGACCACATGGACGAGAAATATTCCCGCAACGGCTACATCAAGCTCTGGATTCCTAACTCACCCAATGAGAAGGCTCTGAAAGAGCTGCGAAATATCATTGAAGACAAGACAGAACTCAGGAAATATTTCAAAGAAATATACGAAGAGCTCAGGAAAAAGAAGTCTTGACCCTTGAGAGAAACAAGGAAAAGGGAGTTCTGACTTTTGATAAAGAAGATTTTTCGAAAAAATCAGCAGAAAGATTTGGTAGTTTCAAAAGATTGCATTATCTTTGCAGTATAGAAAACCCAAAGACTTCTATCAATAGATGATAGTCTATGCTATGTCTATTCGACAAAGATATAAGGGTCGTGTCGGTTCGATCGGGATACTCATCAAATTACACTTATGAAACCGAGAAGACTTCTCTTGCCTATGGCGGGCCACATAAACTGACATGTCAACTAAGCTGCAAAGCCGGTGGATTACAAAAGCGGAGAGCTCTCAAATGTTTATGACATTCGGAGTTTCATCACATCATCGAGCGACCCTTTCCTACAGGAGGCAGATTTCCAATAATTGGTAAATCTGCCTCCTTTTTTGTTGACAAAGTCAGCTTATCCCCTATAATTCCTCCCAAAAACAAGAAAAATCAAGAAAATATGCATATTTCTTGAAAAAAGTTGCAGAAAAATTTGGTGGAACAAAAAAAATGTAGTATCTTTGCACCCGCATTTGAGAACGATGCTTGTTGATTTGGCAACAATATCCGATTGGAAGGTTGGGTGAGTGGCTGAAACCACCAGTTTGCTAAACTGACGTGCGGGATTACCGTACCGGGGGTTCGAATCCCCCACCTTCCGCAAGCGGAGTTCAAGATTGCATCTTTGGTCGATTCATCTAATGGTTAGGATACAAGATTCTCAATCTTGGCATAGGGGTTCGATTCCCCTATCGACTACCTGGTTAAATAAGTTAAATTTGTTGTTCAAGTCTGCACAAGTTGTGAAACCAATGCAGACTAATTAAAATGGTCGATTCATCTAATGGTTAGGATACAAGATTCTCAATCTTGGCATAGGGGTTCGATTCCCCTATCGACTACTAAGTGTTTTTCATGTATTGGTTATTGTTAGTAAGCTTGCAATTAGTCGAAAAGACTACTGCAAGTTATTTTTTTATCCCTACGCAGGTAACGCTATCGCCGTTGTGGATAAATGACAATTACCCATCATAAAAGCAAAAAAAGTAAAGGAAAAATTTGGTGGAACCAAAAAAAAGTTGTACCTTTGCAATCGCATTTGAGAACGATGCTTGATGATTCAGAAATGAATCCAACAGGAAGGTTGGGTGAGTGGCTGAAACCACCAGTTTGCTAAACTGACGTGCGGGTTACCGTACCGGGGGTTCGAATCCCCCACCTTCCGCAAGCATTATTCAAAATTGCACCGTTGGTCGATTCATCTAATGGTTAGGATACAAGATTCTCAATCTTGGCATAGGGGTTCGATTCCCCTATCGACTACATTCCCCCTTTTTACCGTATCTTTGCAAGTATGAAAAAGATATTGACTCTCCATATACTTCTCGCCCTCGCTGCTCTGCCCTCACGGGCGCAGAAACACGAGATATACTGTCAGCGCATCGCTACCCTACAGGTGGTGGCGGGCACCGACTGGCAAGCCCTTCCCATCACTTTGCTAAACGGGCAACCCATCCACATCAACTTCGATGACATGACCCACGATTATCATCGATACACCTACAGGATAGAACATTGCGATGCCGACTGGAAGGTTTCTCAGGGACTCTTCGAGACCGACTATCTGAAGGGATGGAACCACGAGCAAGCCATCGACAACATCGAACAATCGCTTAACACCAACCATCTCTACACCCACTATCGCCTCACAATCCCCAACGAGAACTGCCACATCACCATGAGCGGAAACTACAAACTCACCATCTACGATGACAACGCAGAGACGAACAACCAAGAGGATGAAGCTAACGATAAAGACGGCAGAAAGATACTCACCGCCTGCTTTATGGTAGTAGAGCCACAGGTGCAGATTGCCATCGGATATTCTTCGAATACGGACATCGACATCAATAAGCAGCATCAACAGGTAAGCATGAATGTGAACTACGGAAGCCTAAGAGTAACCAATCCCTCACAACAGATTAAAACCGTGGTGCTGCAGAACGGACGTTGGAATCAGGCAGTATGGAATGCCAAACCTGATTATATCAGCGCAGATGGACAGCAATGGCAACACAACCGCCATCTGATATTCGATGCAGGAAATGAATACCGAAAATTCGAACTGCTCGACATGGATCATCCTACGATGGGAATAGACGAGATAAAATGGGATGGAGAAGAATACCAGGTCTATGTAATGCCCGACATTCCTCGCCCCAACTACGTACACGATGAGAGCGCCAAAGGCTCCTTCTACGTGCGCAACAGCGATAACGAGGATAATAATTTCACCTGCGAGTATGCACCGGTACATTTCCGGCTACAGACCAATCGCCAGCCAGGTGACGTATATCTGAATGCAGACTGGACCTACGACCGCTTTTCGCCTACCTATCGGATGGAATACAACGAAGCCGACCACAGCTATCACGCCACCGTACTGCTCAAGCAAGGTTATTACAGCTACCAGTATCTGGTGCTCAAAAGCGACGGCAGTACGCAACCCGTGAGTACGGAGGGTAACTTCTTCCAGACGACCAACCGCTATGATGCCCTCATCTATTATCGAGGCACGGGAGATAGAACCGACAGACTGGTAGGCTGGAAAAGCAGCCAATAAAAAACGCCCTGAAAGCGCAAAAGCATCAACCATATATAATGCTTTTGCCCTCTCAGGGCGTTTTAACTAACTAATACTATCTTTTTACTCCAATCCGAACAAAGCCTTCAAGCCACCATCTACACCAGAGAAGCCCATGAAGGCAAGACTGAGGAGAGCAGCTGTAACCATCACGATGGCTACGCCCTGCATACCCTTAGGAATGCGAACCAAAGCCTGCTGCTCACGAATGCCGGCGAAGACAATAAGAGCCAGGGCAAAGCCGAGAGCTGTAGAGAACGCATAAACCACACTCTCCAAGAGATTGTAGTCCTTCTGGATAACCAGGATGGCTACACCCAGCACAGCACAGTTGGTAGTAATCAAAGGCAGGAAGATGCCGAGCGCCTGATAAAGCGCAGGAGAAACCTTCTTGAGGATAATCTCTACCATCTGAACCAAGGCGGCAATCACGAGGATGAACGCCAGGGTCTGGAGAAATTGCAATCCGAACGGATCGAGTACATACTTCTGAACACACCAGGTAATGATGGTTGCCAAGGTCAAGACGAAGGCGATGGCACCACCCATACCGATGGCAGTATCAACTTTCTTCGATACGCCCAGGAACGGACAGATACCGAGGAACTGCGACAAGACGATGTTGTTGACGAATATCGCAGAGATAAATATCAATAAATATTCCATAATTTCTATTCTATTTCATGGATTGAAGCGATGCCTACGCTTACTTCTTTACCTTATTAAATATCGCAATGATGTATCCCAATGTGAGGAATGCTCCTGGAGGCAGGATGAACATCAGAATATTGGTAGTCTCTGGCAACAGAGTGATACCGAATACGCTTCCTGCACCAAGAATCTCACGGGCACTACCCAAGATAGTCAAACCGAGGGTGAAACCCAAACCGCAACCAATGCCATCCAAGAGACTGGCAATCGGTGAGTTCTTGGCAGCAAAGCTCTCTGCTCTACCCAAAATAATACAGTTAACTACAATCAATGGGATGTAGATACCCAAAGCCTGGTTGATGCTGTCAGGAGCATAGGCGCTCATCAGCATCTGAAGGATGGTTACGAAGGCTGCAATCACGACGATGAAAACAGGGATGCGAACCATATCCGGGGTAATCTTCTTGATACATGAAATCACAAAATTGGTACAAACCAATACTGCCATGGTAGCCAATCCCATGGAAAGACCGTTGATGGCACTGGTTGTTGTTGCCAAGGTAGGACACATACCGAGGAGCAACACGAAGGTAGGGTTCTCCTTAATGAGTCCGTTCATCAAAATTTTCATATTACTCATATCGGCTTATCCTTTCTTTTCGTTATGTTCAACTTTAGATGCCCCACTCTCAGCATCTGCTTTCTGAGATGCACCGCTCTCGCCATCTACACTCTTACCTGCATAGGCAGCGTAAGCCTGATTGATAGCCTTGAGGAAAGCACGGCTGGTAATGGTTGATGCGGTGATGGCATCTACTGCATTGCCGCTCTTATCGTCCTTGCTCACGTGGAGGTCGCCATCCTTTGGAGTCTTGCCAATGATGCTACCCTTTCCGTCTTTCTGGAACCAGCTGGTTGCCTTGGCACCCAGACCTGGAGTCTCCGAAGCCTGAAGGATGGTGTAACCCATAATCTTGCCCTCGGTATCGAAACCTACGAGCACCTTCAAGTCGCCACCGAAACCGCCGGTAGTACTCTCTACGGCAGCCCCCAACTCCTTTCCGCTCTTGTCAGAGCACTTGTGGAGGATAAAGGTAAATTCCTTGCCGCCAAACTCCTGCTTCACCTCTTCAGGGTCAGCCACCTGGAGATCTTCTGTGCCCATCACGCTCTTGATACCTGCAGCCAGACTCTGGGCAGCCTTCTCTGCGATAGGACCTGAAGTAAGGTTGTTGATACAAGCCAGCACGGCACCCACAACGAGTGCTACACCTACGAGTACCAAAACCA
>ENA-UESD01001123-UESD01001123.1-human-gut-metagenome-genome-assembly--contig:-NODE-1123-length-22245-cov-5.919930_pt1 | contig 22245 bp, 14 predicted proteins | sample MGYA00242985_ERZ507986 | MGnify/ENA primary metagenome ERZ507986 (study PRJEB26167, sample SAMN06115408) | human gut metagenome | host: Homo sapiens | place: China:Guangxi | collected 2016-04-06... | reverse complement strand
CTCCTTGCCGTCGATCGCAATCCGCCACTTAGAGCAACGTTTCGAACGACTCCGGATCACTGGCTCCAACAGATGGTTATTAAAATAAATACACGGATTTCCTTGCTCGGGGACTTCAACGCGCAATGCCCCATCCAAACCTTCCAATGTCAGAATATACGTTTTTGTCATAAAATCCTATTGTTGATGGTGTAAAAACGCCCCTTGCTTGCTACGCCCTCCTGTACGACAAGAGACTTTGACCGGCAAGGGACGGCCGCAACGATCCGTTTCGAGGAAAAATGGATGCGTATGCGTTTATTGCGCAAGACGACTGACTTGTCGCGTGTTAAATGCACTGCCCGCTCAGAAAAAACAATTTCTTAACCCAGAAACCTCTTCCGCCGGTGGTTATGTTTTCATTACAGTACTACAATCAAATCTGTTCATCTATCTGCGGTCTCTGCTGATAAAAGTATTGTGTGATCGACGAAATTGCGGGCAGGAGACCACCCGGTGTTTCGACGGTTTCTCCGCGAGGTATTCGACTGGGATACGTTCTCCTGTTTTTACTCGTGCCGGCTGAACTGTACGGGTACTTGCACTTCCCTCGTAACGCACTCCATTGACCTCGTAAAAATACCGGATCGTTCTTGGTATAGGGAGCCTGTCGCATGAGACAGCGCCCCTTCCCCGCACCGTAGCTTCTGATATATTGCTCCTTATGGTGCTCCACGGTAACATCCGTGACCATGGCTACGGTCCGGATCCCGCTGCATTCGAAACGCCGGTTCATCCATGAACTGTAAAAATGTCCCGCAACAAAGGTGACTGCGAAAAAACAGGTCGCAGCCAGAATCCATCTCATGCACCTTTTGGCTTGTGCGCTCATCGCTGGCATACCTGATTATTTGGGCATGTTAGCGGCTTTATCCCTCATACGGGCAGCGCGCTTGTCGCTGTCGGGATGGCTGGAAAACATCTTCTGTACGGTAGAGGCCTTGGCGCCATTGGACAATGCCACAAGCTTTTCAAGCGAGCGGGCCATGCCGTATGGATCGAACCCCTGTTCGATACAGAACTGCATGCCATATTCGTCGGCCTCGTACTCCTGTTTTTGGGAAAACTGCGCCGAGGTGAATGCCTGCACGACATCACCGAGTTGAGAGTCGGTCAGTTTAGCCGCCGCGCCGCCAGTCGAACCCACCACACCGCGTGCGGCCGAAGCCAGATAAGCGTTCTTCATGGCATGCTTCACGTCGGCATGCACCACATGGCCGATCTCATGGCCGATAATGGCCATCAGTTCATCGTCGTCCATTAAATCCATCAGAGCGGAAAAAACGCGAATGGAACCGTCCCCGCAGGCGAAAGCATTCACGTCTACCACATGGTAAACCTTAAAGTTGAGCTTCAGGTCATTGACTTCTGTGATGTTTTCCGTGAGGCGTTTGAGACGTGCACCGTACTCGGTCGTTTCATCCGCAATGGGATTGTTGGCGTCCATCCACTCGACAGACTCGCGGCTCAGCCGGGCGATGTCCTCGTCAGAAAGCGTTATGGCCGTGGCAGCGTCCTTAGCTGCGCCCAAGAGTTTCTGTGTGTCCAGCTTCTTACCGCCAACTCTAATCTGGGCAGAGGCATTGCTGACACACATAGTCATAATACCCAACAAGGTAAAGGTGCTCAATAATCCACGTTTCATACCTCCAAGACATTATAAATGCATACTGAAGTTGTCCGGATCGCCGATAGCCGGCGCATGAACAACAGAACTCGATCAAGAAAGGACAAAAGCCCCGAGCCGGGTATGACCAGCAGTTGCGGCTCGGGGCTTATGCCCATGTCAGAAGTTCGGTTATTCCACGATCACGGCGCGGTTGAGTTCCGGCTCCGCGAAACGGTTGTTCGTATCGCCCTCGGCCTTCTTTACCAGACGATCTTTCGAGACGCCATATTTATTCACCAGAAGATCGTACACATATTGCATACGCTGCTCCGAAAGGCGCTGGTTCAGCTCCTTACTGCCCGTAGCCTTGTCGGCCGATCCGATTAGCGTGAAGGTCTTGTTCTTGTCGGCTTTAATGGCATGCTTCACATAGAACTCCAGATTCGTGAGCTCTTTCTTGTCAAGCGTAGCTTTGCCGATAGGGAAGAACAGCACCACGGGAGAAGCCGATACCGTGGAAACGGTAATTTGTTCAGTTGCGGGTTTACGGTTGCGCAGCTCCTCGTTCTCGGCCTGCAAGGTCTTATTCTTACCCGCCAGATCGGCATTGTCACCCTCCAAAGTCCTGATACGGTTCAGATACGACGAATAATCCGGGGCTACAGCCGGCTGCACACGCTTGAATCCCCGGCGGTTCAGCTTGAAGGTAAGGCCGACGGTAACCGACGTCATACCCTCGCCCTTACTGCCGCGCGCCACGCCGTCGAAACGCTCGTTGACGAACATGTGGCGCGCTTCGAGCGTCAGGTCGAGCAGGTTCGAAAGACGGATATTATTCAACAAACCGACGCTTACGGCAAACTCGTTGTCGTGGCGGTCATTGCCGTAGGAACGTGCCCAGCCCGCACCGATGAACGGTACGAAGTTCCACGTGCGGGTCTCCTTGTAGCCACTGACGGCATTCGAAAAGTTCCACATCACATCGCCGTGCAGATACGACACGCCGAACTTCTCCTTGTAGATATCGCCGTCGGCCAAACCCTTGGCGTAAGAGGTCTGTCCCAGCGTCCACCCTTTGGCATCGAGGCCCGAATAACCCAGACGCAGGCCCACGCTCGGCGTGATCCACTTGCCGACGTTCACGTCGATGGCCGGGGCCAGACGTTTGCCGAACTTCCCGTAGGAGTCGTTCTCGCCATGATATATGTTCACACCTCCTGCGACACCGATCCAGATGTTGTCGAAGAAGCGGTTCGTCTCGTACGGACCGCGCACGATCTTGTTGTTTGCGTCGCGGTTGCCGTTCTCCTGTGCCATGGCAACCATCGAAACGAGGCCCATGGCTACGCTCAAAATTCCTTTGATCAATACTTGCTTGTTCATTACTTCATGTATTAAATAGTTGTTCACTGCCCCCCCCCTTGTGACAACACGGAAAAGTCCGAAATCTCCTTTGTAACAACTTATGCCCGTAAGGGGGACTATACTTACTTCCGAATTCACTACTTGGCGGTTGCTCTCTTTTTCTTGGCACCACCCTTGGTAGTGGTGGGGGATTGCGGCATCAGGTTCTTGCTTGGAGAGAACCTCACCACTCTCTTGGCGGGGATCTTCAACGGTTCGCCGGTACGGGGATTGCGCCCCATGCGGGCTTTGCACTCCTTCAGCGAGAAGGAGCCGAACCCCGGGATGATAATACTCTCGCCGCGCTGCATGCTTACACTCACTACGCGCTGCATTGCGTCCACCGCCTTGGCGGCATCTACGCCAGTCAGTCCGCTCTCTGCGGCTACGGCTTTCACGAATTCTTTCTTGTTCATAATTTTTCTTTATTTATTGATTCTATTCATCGCGGGACTACTGCCCGCACATTTTCTATCCCTTTGCGAACTCGCATTCGCTTCCTATCCGTCCCTTAAGCGCGTCATCCTCTTCTCAGTGTCCGGTCGATCTGCAACGCTTCACGCTCTCTGTTTGCTGTTGTATCGGCCGCCACCTGGTCGATTCATTCACTTGCCGTACCGTGCCACAAGGCACGGTACCAGGCTGTTGTCCGATAATATTCGTTCAAAGCGGGCAGCTCTTCTTGTTCCGTATAGGTCGTAAGCCCCGAATAATGCCGGATTGCAAAACCGTTCTGATTCGGCAGGAAGTGCTCCGTGCAGGCTTTCCACACGATCGTGCGCTCTAACTGCTCCCGCCAACTGGCATACGAGGCCGGACTATCCGCCGCTTCGGCCCACTGGCCCAAATCGAAATAGCGTGCAACGGCAGGGGAATCCCCGTAGCTGCCCGGACGATCGAAATGCTGCAATTCATTAATTATGTCAGTTCGGCCAGTGAAGGATAAATGCAGCTCCCGTGTCCGGGCAGCGAGGAGATCCAACTCTTGCGTCGATACGACGCTCAGCGTCGCCGAGCGATAATCACCTTCGAGTGTGTGCACATGGGTCATATAACGCTCCCCGAAAGCTTTCAGAGACAAATCCGTGCTTTGGGATCTGTCGAGCAGGTAGCCCAACGCCTCCGGATAAACCGGGGTGAAACCCGGTGAGATGATCTCTGCCGGAGACGCCAACAGGTATTCGGCCTTCCCGCGCAAGGCATAAGCTACCTCCACGCCTGCCATCAAGCATGCCTCGAAGATGATGAAATCCAGCGTCCCGTCAGGGATCGCCGCGGCGAACTCATCCAACTCCATCTCGGCATGCGTCATACCTTCGGGCATATCCTTTCCGCCACCGTCGTCCCAGCCCATCGAACGGGAACCGGAAGAGGCGAGCGACGAGGGCGATCCGGTCGCCGGAGACGCTGCGCGGCGGGGGTTCTGCAAACTCCCTGCGGGGAGCCACCCGCTGCCGTGCGAGAAGAACACGAGTCCGTAGCCGTCAGCAGGATAACCGGACAGGACATCCCGCAACACCCGGCCAAAAACCGCTGCCGAGGCAGAATTCTCGGCGCCATAGTCGGCCACGGTTTCGAGAATGCCGCCCGGGGCGATACGCAGCAACCGTGCACCGGAACCCGTGTCCTCGTAAAGAAGCAACTCGCCGCCGGGGAAAGACCTGCGACCGCGGCGCAGCGCCTCACGCTTCTGCGCCACTTCGCCCGAGAGGTTGTTGTCTCCCCCCAGGTAGACCAGCACCGTACGCGAGGATCGCTCCTCGTCGGAAACGGAGAGCACCTTCGAACACGAGGTTCCAAAGAGCATCGCAAGCACGACTGCCATACCTATCGCATATCTTCCTTGCACGAATCTCATTTCAAACATGACACAAATTCTCTCCTTTTCAGCGAAAAGCTTACCCCAGAATATCCTTCCAGAGTACGGCCGCTGGAAATGATTCCGACGCCAGGGACCTATTGTTATTCTCGAACAGGACGCACTGTACCACCCATCGAGCGTTCATATACAGCCCGAGGGAGAGCGCATGGACCTGACCGACAGAACCTGAAACAATAGGAATTCTGGCACGATCGGTTTTCACCTGTCCCACGGAACATCCACACATCGCCCCCCCCACTTCGTCCCTGTCTTGAATGTCCAGATCCACGTTCGATGGACTGTACCTGCAAGTCCAACGTATAGATCGTGTTGCGACGGATCGTATAGTCCGTACTTCCGTCCGCGAGCAGCTTGCCCAGCGGATATTCCAAGGTCAGCTCCTTGCTCTCGGCGGTCACAGGATCCTTGACCGTCATCTTCACGGCAACCACCGTAGCTTTGCTCTCGTCAGCGCCTGCGTTGTGCGGCAGCATGTACAGCGAGTCGATCTTCCGGCCCGCAGTCCAGTTCTCCTCCATGCGCAGGGGCGCACCCGTCCGGTCGAAGTAGGCTACCGTCGCCGGATCGAAGCTATCTCCCGGATCGCGCGAGGAATCGTCCATCGTAGATGCACGGTCGGCCATGTGCTTGACCTCCACGCTGATGCTTTGGGGGTCGATGGTAAGAGTCGAGGGCACGGCATCGGGGTGGATACCGGCCTTGATGCGCAACTTGGCGACCTGCCGCGTCAGGTTGATGCTGGCAGTCCAGGCATCGGACACTTTGCCGAACTCGCCTTCTCCCGTGAAGAACAGCGGCTTGAGCTGCGTGGTGCCGCCCGAAACGGTCCAAAAATCGCTCTCGGAGCTAATGGGCGCCGGAGGACTCTGGTAGTTGGCGTAGATCACGGCCTTGAGCTGAGTGCCCGCCTCCAGAGCCGAGGGGGTCACGGGGATATTTTCAACCGTGAATTCGGCCATCGGATTACCTTGCGTCGAGGTTTGGTCAAACCGAGGAAGCTGGTCGCCGCTCAACGCAGCCTCGGATACTTTCTTCCACGGGTCGGCACTGCCGTTTATCGCCGGGTTGCGCGAGTAGAACACGATGTAGAGTGCCTCCACCGTGTTCTCCCGTCCATAGCCCGGTTCGGTCCCGGCATAGGTGCGCGGGGTGTTCATCTCGCGCTCCACACTTTGCGGAACGGAAAGGCGAATGGTAAGGCTCGCCCGTTCGACGATCTCGGGGGAACCTATCTCATTCGAACAGGAAACGACCGTCAGCGCCGCCAGAGCTATTCCCGAACTTCGAATGTTTCGAATAAGCCGTAACATACTCATATATTAATTTTCAGTTCTTAATTATTCCGCTATAGCGGGACGCACTCCGTAACAGTTCGTACAGCCATAGTAGGCCACAGGGTTAAGGGCCAACGAGCTCGATGAGTCGTAATAGAAGTGGAGGAGGCGCCCGTTACCCAGTATATCGCCCAATCCGGTCGTCCAAACTCCGCTGTCGGTGCCGACCTTACCCAATTCGTCCGAGCTACGTCTCCCCCAAGCGGGGAAAAATATGGTCCCCTCCAAGTACGGGCCATCTGGTAGTCGGCAGTTGAAGGTCCAACCTAAATCGAACGCACCATCGACGTTGAACTGGGATACGTCTGTAGAGTTAGCGCCGGTCGAAGTGAATCCGGTAAAAGCTCCGCTGTACGGCACGCAGAACCCTGCCGGACAGGGATCGTAGACCGTCTTGACAACGAAAGTCGTATTGACAACCCTGGTCGTGTTGTTCGCATCCCAAAGGTTGAGGTAGGTCCTCTGGAGGGCATTGTACTTATGCGGATTCTTGATGTTCTCCGAATAGTTATATGTAGATAATTTCTGCGTTCCTGCTGTGGGATCGTTCGAAGGCCAGATATACTCCGCCGGACCGAAAGTCGGCTTGTTGACGTTATTGGGCAAGCCTCCAGGGAACGGATCCTTACGGCCCCATTGATAGAATGTATGGTTGCCCGGCTGCGATCCCGCCCGTTGCTCGAATGCAACTACGACGGTGGTTCCCGTAATCGGTTCGGTCAATCGCAGATGCTGCGTCCGCGCTGCGTAACGTTTGCCGGGGCAGGAGCCGAGGTTCTGTGTCATAAAAGTGGTCCTCGTATGGGGCAATGTCCGGTTTTCCACAGGCTGCGTGCCGTCTGCGGCGTAAGGATCGTAATCCGTGACCCAGATATGCCAACTCCACGCGATGTCGCCGTTATCGTCAAATATCGCCAGTACGGCATTGCCGTAGCGAATCTTATTCGTCACCTGGAACTTAAGGTGCTGTTTGTCGGCAGACAGGGCTACGTCCGTAACCATGTCCTCCACATCCTGCCACAGTAGTTTGGCATCTGTGAGCGCGATGCCGTTATTATAGATATAGGGATCGGTAATCCCTGCGCCCGTGTGGTTGAGAAATGGATTCAGCACCGCCGTCCCGCCGACCGTAGAAGTATAGGCCGAAGCATTCGTGGCCCCGTTCTTGATGGCGTTGCCGTAGATTAAAGGAAACTGGTACCAACCCGGACTGTGCACGAGATAACAGTTAGCGGTATTCATCGCCGCAGTTCCACCCTTGGTCGAAAGATCATAGGGACTGGCGGCAGAACCTTTGGAGGGCCCATTCAGATCTTTTTCCGGCAGGGGAGACTGGGCCGCAACGTTCATATGGATTGACCCGTTGATCGTCGTGGCTTGCGTCAGCGTCAGCCAGTCGCAGGTGGCGGGGGTGCCGCTCGCGTCACTCGTGACAGCATTCCAGTCGTCGTTCTTAACGTCGGTCGAACCATCGGGATACGTTACGACAAGATTCGAAATAGATACAGAATGATTATTCGCCCCCTGATAGGACACGGATAGGTTATTCAGCCTCACATAACCGAATCCGATCGGCACATACTGCGCCTCGGCGAACGTACCATCCGCCTTGCACTGCTCGATTTTCAGGTAGCCTCCGTTGGTCATCGCGAACGCGGGGTTTGTACCCATCATGTAGATATCCGTTGCATGACCAGGGACCGCATAAAATACACCATTCTCCACTTTGTGTAGGTCAGCGTTGCCCCATTGGTAGAGGATGCCGCCATTCGGGGCTGGATTTTTGGTCTGATCCGTGAGAGTGACCTTGTAGGGAAGAGCTCCCGGTTCGGTGTTCAGGGTGATGAGTTTCGACATCACGTATGGACAAATACCATTATCTAACTCCGGATTGACAGCCGCAACGAAACTTTTCGTCCGATCGGATGCAGCGCTTCCCCACTGCGCGGAGGTGCTTCCCTCTCGTGTCCATGAGCAGTGTCCGTCGGCGAGAGCCGCCGGATTGTCCGTCACATGCACATGCCATACCCAACGGTAGCCGGCGTCACCGGCAAGCTTCATGCCCACCGTGGCTTCGCCCGTCACAGCCGGTTGCTTGGACGATACCTTGATATAGCGGTGAGCGCCCGTAGCGCCGCTGCCCATCGGGTTGATGACCTCGGCAGAGATCAGATCCGAGCCCGACATTACTTCGACGATAACCGCTTTGCTCTGGTCCATCTTGTCGCCGCCTAATTGGTCCGTATACTCCCAATTCCATGCCTGGAAAACATCCTCGACCGCAAACTCGACAAAACCTCCCGGAGCTACCGCGACACAATTGCTGGCCGTCAGTTCCCGGTCGACGATAACCACTTGAGAATCCTCCACGTTCCACGGCAGCAACTCCGTTTCGATCTCTACGTCGCTGGTCCGCGGCTGCGGAATCAGGTTGTAGATGATACGCCCGTTGCAGACGGGCACTTGGGGCACGGCCTTGGCTTCAAGCGTGATCGTTGCACCGTATTTATCAATATAGGTTAGTTCGATCTTCATCTTGTGTACCAAAATATCCGTGGGAGATTCATTCATCGTCTTGCCGTCCGAGTTCCAGAAATCAGAACCCCGGTGTGCCGGAATAATGGTGAAATGCCCGTCCGACGATATGTTATAACCATCCTCATGGGTCGTCCACACCTCGTCATCGGGGATGGTGAACACAATCGGGGTTGTGCGTACTTTCGGTGTCGTTTTGTTTGGCAGGATCGTTCCCGCCCACGAAACAGTGGTCGGGACTTCGTGCAGCTTAATCGTGGCTTCCGTACCCGGCTTCACGATACCGTGCTTGTCGGCGATACGTACGTAGACCTGCGACATGTTGCGCGCAAGCGACATATCGACCCTCGTGTCCTGATCCTTGATGATCGGCGGCAGAGCCACGCTGTTGAAAAAGATCTCAGGGCAGGTTTGGAGATCTTCCGGCATCTCGTACATAACCGTCGAAGCCATCGACGCCCCCGCTCCGGGCAACGTCAGGGAACTCCCCGGAGAAACGGCAACCAGCCCCCAGTCTGCTCCGGTACGCATCATGCCTTTATAAACGGTAGCGGAGCCCGTGTTCTCCTTCGTGAGAATTACCGCATGGCTGAATGTGCCGCTACTTTGCCGGTAAGCGGCGAAGCGCATGCCGGCATAAACAGCCTCGGTCTGTGTCGCAGACAAGTCTGTCACTGCCCGTGAGGCGAACGATACAGAAAAACAGTTTTCACCGTCGTATGACAATGTCTCTTCGTAGCGGCTGCAGCCCATGGCCAAACATCCTGCCAGCGATAGCGATATTAAATGACTTACGAAAGCTCTATTCATTGTTATCTTGATTATCAGTCGTGTTGTCCGATCGTAATTCGACGTACGAGCCCGTTGCCATCCGTGAGAATCAACCATTCCTCGGCACACGAGTTCGTCCGGACCGGAACATGCAGGTAAGCTCTTGCAGCTGTGCGGCTCTCCATAAGGTTGGTTCCCCATCCGGAATTGTCGCTGCCGGCCCCCGGAGTGAAATCGGCGGCCGAAGCGGACGGCGAGAGACGCATGGTTTTGGAGGTCGGGATCCAAACGCGCCAAGGCTTGGGCGTATTTTCATCCGCCACCAAGAAAGCGTAAGAATCGGCATCTTTCTCCGCCTTAGCAGGAGGCAAATTAACAAACTTCTTCTCCACAAAGCGGACTTCTATATAGTGCGCAAGATTCCCGCATCGGATATACATATCGCCCGTATAGTTATCCGAGATCGGCTCCTGCCTGCTGTAATGCATATCGAAGTATCCGTCGCTGACGCCAGAAGATGGGGTAAACGTAACATCATTCTTTATTGTCCCCCCGTCGATTGTCACTCCCGTGGCCTTCAACAACGTGGAAGCCGACGGATGGGTAGCTTTGAGGAACCTGCCCATCCTCATTTTGCCGGTCGTAACCGATCTTCCCCAACGCTCCATACAGTTGCACGTTAGGCCCAGCATATACTGGCCGTCGGCCACGATACAGAAAATATCGTCCGTCGCGTCAGTGATCTGCATCTTGACGATGTCGTTGGCCGGAGCATTGGCCATAGCCTGCGTGGCGGATTCCCAGCCCGGAGCGTTGACGGATACGATCGACACCGTATAGCGGTGGTTGCGCAGGATGTCGATCGGTCTACCGTCGGTATCCTGCATCACCAGGCGGTAATAGTACTCCCGGCCTCTCCAAGAGGCTTTCACCAGCAAGGACATATAATCCGCAAGGGTATTAGACCGTTCGTAGGCGTAGAGTACGGGATTCGAGCCGACACTCCACCCGGCATCGTCGGTGTCGGAGGTCCAATAGTCGACAAAAGTCAAACCGGAGGGCACATTCGGGCCGGTTCCACTCCCGGGAGCAACCAATCCGAAGCCGGCTGCTTGGGAGAGCGTGCCTCGGAGCAGCGTAAAGTTAGCAAGCCCGTTGCCAGCCGTGGGTGCGGCAGTCCTGATCTGTATGCAGGCCACAGCGCGCCGCAGGCTTACGCTCAACCTTCCAGTCGTACCATCGACTTTCGACAATTCGCCGCGTCCGAACATCACCAGCGGCAGAATTTCATCCGCCCGGCCACCGGCCAGCGGCTTCGTCTTCAAAGCCGTGAGCGCGTCCGTCACAGACATTCCCGGCGTCAGCGACGTCATGTCAATCCGGTCAACGCCCGACGCGGTCCGTGCATTGGCAATGACCATAAAGGTGCGTCGGGTAGCGCTGGGATCGATCCGCACAGTGAACGCTTTGACCGCGCCATTGCCCGATATCATGTTGCTTCCGACCCGCTCGAGGAATGTATCGTTCTGGTCGAAAACCAGCACATCCATATTGAGCACATCGCAATCGCTGTATGCGGCATAACTCTGCACCGGGACTGCTACCGGTATCTCTATCTCAAACGATACGGCTACCTTGCCCGGAATGCAATCCGGGATTACACCGGACTCTATGTAGTCCTGTGTACACGATCCTAGTAACATCGCATATAGAATCAGAAAGATCCTATGTTGTCTACTCAGCATAAACATATAGATCAATTTTCTATGTATGGTTTGGGTTCATCGGGCACGTTGGCGGGAAGTCTGTACGGCACCGGAGTGGAGAACTTAGTCGTAGTCGCTGCCTTGACAACCACGTGGGCCGTGTGCTTGATCCTATCGTAGGTCATGCGCGCCACAGGGGTATATCCTCCGGTATCGTATATATTATAACCTCTAGTCGTGGTAATCATCACCGTGAACTGCTCTGTGTAGAGTAAGGTACCGCCCACATTGTTGTAATTGGTGCCCACGTGTTTCATCGTCCCGCCTTTGTAAGCGTACATTGTGAAAGTCATGGGGGCCGGAGCGCGCCCGTATGTGAACCACGAACCGTATATGTCGAGGTTGATCTTGCGGGGGAGTTGATCGTCGATATTGAGCACCGGAGCGTTGAAGAACACCGTTTCGCCCTCTCCGGCTTTAGCGTCGTCGCCCCATTGTAACAAAACGTAGTGTTTGTAGTACCTCGTGGTACCTAAGACCCATCCAACGGGCTTTTTGTCGAACTCTACGCCCCCGTTGTTGGCAAACTCTGCGGCGATATCCGCGTCGTCCTTATCCCAAGTGAGCTTTACTACGAAATACTCGAACTCGGGAATGCGGACGATTATATCCTGAAGCACCTTGATCTGCATAGTGTAGTCAGGATCGTCGACATGGGCGATGGTCATCATGCCCTCACGGGCCTCTTCGTTCGGTTCGCGTTGGGCTGTGATCTTCAGTTGTCCGTCGCTCTCGACGGTCGCAGTCATCCACTCCGGGGTGGAAAGCACCTTGAATTTGCCGCTTGCCCCGAATACTGTAATCTCATTGTTCAGGAACGTCGTGTCTGCATTCACTCTCGGGCTAGCGATGAGAATCTCGTCAGGCGAGTCAATGTACAAATTGCACACTTCGATCCGGCTGGTGTCCACCGTCTCCATGTTGCGTACGGTATAATACTCGTTGCCGTAGTGCGAGAAGTTCTTGTCGGAAGTTTTGCGGGTCAAAGTCAGGCGAGCATCGCCGGTGCCCGATGACAGACTCGGCGTAACTTTTTCACTGGAAGGCAACTTCCATGCGTGCGCACAGTCGATATAAACATCGTCTTTCGACGGATGGGCCGGCGAAAGGATCACCCGTTTGGGACGGAAGTTGATCGTTCCCCGGTCGGGCCGCTGATTGACACGCACGCGCTTGGTAACATTGCCTGCCGTGAAATTCACGTAAGTGGAACGCGGAGAGTCGTAATCATCGACACTGCCGATCAACTCCACCCGCTCGGCGTCGAGCATCCGCGTTGTGAGCCACGACGCTTCGGGAACGACATTCAAGCTCTTGTTGGCTTTAACGTATAACGTATCCTTCCATGGCATCTCCACATAGGTCTTGCTGACTTGTATGGTCGTCTGATCCCAATCGGCGCTCATCTCGGTGTCCACCCAGTCCTCGATAGTGGTCTGGAAAGTCAGGTCGGATTTCACGAACAGACGTGCCACGATAATCTTGTTAGCTTTAGGCACCAGCGGCAGCTCGGCCTCTTTGGTAATGTAGTCCGTGCCGGTATACAAGCGGAGCATGATGCCCAGCTTATGAGTTGACGTATCGGCAGGGTTGGACGCCATATAGTCGGTGCCCACGTGGGCCGGCACGATGAAAGTCATCGTGTCGCTATGCTGGCGTCCCGTCGCCGCGTCGGTGGAAATCGCCACCGGCAGGCGCATCGGAGTGGCATTCACCTGCGGAGTATCTTTATCGGGCCACAGGCTGCCAGACCAACTCAAAGCATTCGGTACGTTCCGGAGTTGGAACTCATGATAAGAAGTGCCCTCCATTACTCCCATGACATCGGCTACGACCACTTTAATCATGGCAGCCTGACGGACTAACGAGGCTGAAACAGTATGTTGTTGGTCGGCACTGATAGTCAGTCCGTCGATACGTGCGGTACGGATCTCGGGGACTACTACCTGAGACGGTCTGGAACTGTCCCAGGTGCCGAACTCGATCATTTTCTGGGCAACCCGATTACTGCCGGACACGGGAGTTTGGATATCGGTACGCACACCAAGATCGGCGCTGCACAAAAACAAGTCCCATCTCCCGTGGGGAACAGTCATTGACATGCGGTCGCCCATCCGATTAATGTTCAGCACTTTATGGTCGTACATTCCCTGTTCGTCGAAAACGTAAACCTCTGTGTTTGACACCGTCGTACGCCCCGCACCGCTCATGTCCAAAGACAACGACTTGGTGGTCGCTGAACCAACTTCTTCTATCGTTTCTTGCAATTCCAACTTCTCCTGCGAACAAGCCGGCAAAAGCAACAAGAGAAACATCCCGAAACGGATTATCGCATGATTGAAATTCAACATTACCCAATAATTCTTAATCAATGTTATCTGATCGACAAATAGGACCTAACCCTTTGTATTTTTCCGATCATTATTACCATTTGCAACACTCTTAAGCAAGAGTGTGTTCTGTCTGACAACCGACTCCAATCGGTCTTGGAAAACTTTACAACTTCGCCCTCCTCTGGATTAAAAAGCCACTCCTACACCTATTGAAGGCAAAAAGCTTCCCAAAACGTCTATATGTGCAGCATCCCAGCGGTTCCAAGCCGAGCGAAACGCGAGCTGGGCATCGAGCCACAGCCGCCCTCCGCGTACGGGGTAAATTCGTGTCCCGATTTCGGGCCGCACGGTAAAACCCCAACTATCCGCTTGCGAAGTGTTGATCATATCCCCGGTAAGATTAAATTGAGCCCACTGGACGCCACCGCCTACACCAAGATAGGGTTGCAACAAACTCCGCCTTCCTCCTACCAGATAATAGCGTACATGTGCGATGAGGGGAATCTGCAGAAGTTCGCGCTCGCTATGCCCGGTCACGAAATCCCCCTGGAAAAAGTCGTTAGTCACGCCCGACTCGCTATGTCGGTCAAACCCGGCGGATACGCCTATGGCCAGTTGCGGGATGATTCGATACTCCCAGCGCAGAGAGAGAGCGGTAAAACCCGATTGTTCCGAAAAGTGAGAACCGGTAGGTATGGACACTCCCCATGTCAGCTCCAAGGAGTGACGGTCGGGTTGCTGCGCCCCTGCCCCGAAGGGCAGGAACAGCAGAACAACCAGCAAAACTATATTAACCTTAATAGGACGTTTCATTGTCATCTCCTCCGCATCATCTGTTATGAATGTTGAAACTTGCAGTCTGCTTATCGGTGGCGATACCGATCTTACCCGCTCCGTCGGCAGCTTTGACGCCGTTGAGTTTCACGCCCACTGTCTTAACAATACTATCGGGGGTATAGAGCACCATACCATTAAGATTGACGGCACTGCTACGGTCATCGCCCCAGATACGCAAATCATGCGCATTAGAGAAGACGAAATCAGTACCCTGTACAGCCGTGGAATTGCCGTCGAGCTGGGTCGAAAGGAAAATATCCCCACCGCTACAGTTAGTCTGAATAGCTCCGTCTTTAGCTCTCAGCAGCGAAATCTTGAAGAAGCCCGACACCACGTTGTTCATCTTGTTGTAGTCGCCCAGCGACTCGATGGCCACCAATGCAGGCTGATCGTAAATCAGACCCTCACAGCTGAGCACCTCGCTACCGAACGATACTTCCGTATCGGACATGACATGGATTTTATTGAAATCAACCACGACGCTCTTGATATTTTCATAACGCGTATCTTCCAACGTGCGCACACTGAAACGACCGCTATGGGTTGCCGGGGCAATAGCCAAGCGTGGTTGGCGGCCCATATCGAAATCATACTTGTCGGCTGTACCTTTGCCATACACGCCGTCGATGACGATATCCGCCTTGGTTGCATTGGTAAGGCGCACGCCGTTGGTTTTGAAGATTCCCAATTCATAAATCACATCCGATGCTCCCTCGGTGCCGGCCGTCGAAGAAATCATCCGCACTATAGCGGGTTGATCGACGATCGTGGCCAGGCTCTTGCCGCGGATCAGGTACGAATCGGTAACATCCGAAAGCTGAAGATCGAACGTACGGTCCCCCTCCAACAGGTCATTGGCCATCACTGGAACCTCTACAATATACCGGTTCAAATAGCGGTCACGACCATCGGTGCTCGGAATGAAAGAGAGGGTACCGCTTACAGGTGTGAAATTGAGTCCCTCTTTTGCTGTTTGGGGGGCTGTTTTATAATTCACCGTCACGGGACGGGGCTTGCCGTCTTCGGTAAATCCGAAGCCCGAAAGGGTAACCGTAAAGGTTGCCGTAGCATAACCGTCAATCGGCTTGTTGACAATAATATCACTTACATAGATGCCATGTGCCAGCTTCGTGATACGGCTGCTTGCATCCATGAAGAAAGCTTCGCCATTGGCAGGCAGACTCACTGCATGGAATGCGGTAGGCTCGTTCTCGACAGCGAAACGGTCGAAAAGCAACTCGCCGGCTGCCGAAAACATACTCAGACGACCCGTTGCGGGATCACCCATTAGCAGATCGTCGTTGCCGTTGATATGCAGGGTCGTATAGCTGGCTGCGGTATTTTTCTCGTAGAGCTTACGTCCCTCTTTGGACAGCTTGATGATTTTGCCACGCGAGATTCCCGCATCATACAGGCTCACTACACAGTGGTCGCCCTTCTGGTTTTGAGCAATGGCTGCGACAACACCTTTGTCGGCACTCGACGTAAGTACGGTACCGTCCGAACGGAGCAGTGCAAAATAAGCGTTTTTGGAATCGTGGCCGCCGATCAGCAATTCTCCAGTAGGCAGTACGCCAAGTTGGTTCAGCCGCGTTTGCGATGTTGCCGGAACGATAGGTTTGTTGAACACCACGTCACCCTCAGGACGGATCTTAACTACGGAACCCCCGGCCTTTTCGCCCTGTCCCACCAGATAGATGTCACCGTCGCCCGTGGAAACCATCCGCTCGATATGGTAGCTCTCATCGGGAAGTGTCGTAAGGAAATAGGGCTTGCCGTTCTCGTCGAGACGGACCACCGAACTTCCACCGGACTCAGAGGTAAAGGCGGCGTGCAGAAGTTCCGAACGGTTGCCGAGTACGTCGAACTGGCGGCAGAAGGAACCTGTTACGGCCGTATAAAAATAAACGATCTTATCGCGCGGAGAAACTTTGCAGACGAAACCCGATTCGCGCCCTTCACGATTTAACGTACTGCCCGAAAGGATGATATATCCATCGGGAAGCACTTTCCCTGCGAGGATCTTCGTGCCGGTTCCCCCGATATAAAAGTCTCGCTCTACGATGCCTTTGCTGTTAAGCACCATCGCATGTCCCGTAGCCCGGCTACGTTTGTCTCCCTCGGGAATACGGCGGTATCCCATGACCAAGACCTTACCGTCGGAGATAGCCGACAAGGCAAGAATACGTTCGAACTGATCGTCCGCGAAACGTTTGAAAAAACGACTTTCACCGCTACGATCGAGCCATGTGAGCGATGCACGTTTGTCATTTACGCCGACAATTACAGCACTGCCGTCGGTGAAATCGGCGGTCATGAATTCGAAGTGATTGGCATGTCCGTAATTCTTGTCGTACACGACGGGCATGTATTGGGCGGCCGCAGGAATCGTCGCGAAAACTCCCATGAGAAGGCCGGCCAGCAGGATATACTTGTTAATGCGTTTCATATGATATTATTTTACTTTTTCTGGATTATTTTTTCCTGACGATGATATCCACACGGCGAGCCGTACGGTTCAGTGCAATACGGTCCTGTAAGGGCAATTCAAACACCGGCATATCGGGATTCCATGTATGGAGTGTTTCCTTGCGCCGCTCTTCCATCTGTTCCCGATAGTCTTCAGCATCGGGGGCAGTACGTCCGCGCCCCTCCCAAGTAATCGCCGGCTGTATGCCATAGCGGGAGAGTTGCTTCGCCACCGTGCTGGCGCGGCGTTCCGAAAGACGCTGATTGTAAGCTTCCGATCCCATCTCATCGGCATAACCCACGACAATAATCTCGGAGAGTTTCTCAATGAGCGCATCGGATGCCAAGGCCCGGAGTTTTTCATACGTATCCTGATCGAAATCCCAACGGTCAAAACCGTAATAGATCGAAAGAAGCACATCGCCCTCTTCAGGTTGGACGCGAACAGCGCTTTCAATCAACCTGCCGTCTGTAGTCTGGCTGCCGTTGCGTTGCAACTCCTCTACCTGCGTAAGGGCACCGTTCAATGCCAAATATTCTTGGGAAAGACCTATGGCTTCCATCCCGGAAATGGATGTACGGGCATTGCCGAAAGCATAAATGTCATCACGGAAATCGAGACCGCGACGATCCGAGATAAAATAACCTTGTTCGTTCACGACATACAACCCATAGTCGTTGTTCACGGAGTTGATCGGGTAAGGAATATGCCACAACGAATTGGACAAGACCTTGCCATCGACGAAATTCGCACGGTAGATATCGTAACCGCCGTAGCCCTCATGTCCGTTGCTGGAAAAGTAAAGTTCGTTGCCGTCCACCGATGGGAAGATCTCGTCGCCTTCTGTATTGACCGTAGACCCTAAATTGACCGGAGCATTCCAACTCTGCAATTCGTCATTCCAAGAAGTAATGTAAAGATCCATGCCTCCATAGCCGCCTTCCATATCGGAAACGAACAGCAAGGTACGACCATCGTCGAGCAATACCGGATGAGCGTAACATGCCTCTTCCTGATGTTCGAACAACGGCTGCAGGGCACTCCATCCTTTGCGTTTGGGATTATAAACGGTATATAAAAGCTGTGTGCGGAACAGTTCCTGCACATCCACGCCATGGATGCGGTCGGACCCTCGGTAGTTGATACCGGTAACTACACGCAGATTGCCTGCAGTAGTCGCAGCCCCGTTCTGTACCTCGCGCGGCAAGTCGCGCATGTGGGTAAGCTCACCCTCGCTACCGATGGCGAAATATTCCGTGCGGTGGAAGAAAACCTTGCGCGGATCGAGCATACGACTACCGCTGGCTGCACAGAACAGACGGCCTCCCCAATGACTGATCCAATACTCGCTCAAAGGACCGCCCGTCAGAAGCTGCACGGCATAGTCCGATTCTCCCTTTCCATAATAATGTTGCTGGTTCGAAAGTGCATGGAGCGTATTGAGGAAACGCTGGTTGCGTTGGTATGGATGCCGAAAGGCATAATGCCGTGCGATGACCTCGGCCTCCTGATTCCGCTCAAGAACACGTAAAGCATCGATATAAATACAAGCGTCGTCCACGCCCAGCAGGGAATCCTGACCTTCGTAGACCATCGCATAATGCTTCGTGGTGTTTTCAGGATCCTGCAACATATTGTAGACCCGGGCTAACTTCAGTTCCATGCGCAACCATTCGCTGCGATCGCGACTCGCGGCACGGCGGGCTGCCCGCTCGTAGAGTTCCGTAGCTCGGTCGTAACGGCTGGTCACGAACAATTTGTCGCCCTTATATTCAAGCCTCGAAACACGCTTACGGCGCGAATCCTCCCGCTCTTCCGGATATTCATACTCCGTCGCTTCCGAACGTGAACGGGTGTTCGACTTGGCCGTACCCGTTTCCTGCCCGCGTGTTCGGACTTCGCTCAACGCTGCTCCTCGCACAGGAAAGGGACACGCCCATTGTGCCATAATCAAGAGGCATACGAATAGGGCTGTATTGTGCAAAAATCGTTTCATATCTTGTCGTGTCTGCGTTTATTTGAAAATATTGTAGACCAAATGCACGCCGAATTTTGTAGGCCCGATCCACATCTTGGTCTTTTTCTTTTCCAGCGGATATTCGGCCCATTCACCGCCCAACAGGTATTTATTATACTGCAAGTGAGCATAGCCAACCCCCAGATTCACGTCCAGGCGGAAACGCCGGGAAAGATAAAACTTGTAACCCAGCGATACACCGGCAGATACGCCCCAGCCTTTGTCGCGATAACTGGTCTCATCCTCGCCCTTATACAGACCGATGTTGAAATTGCCATACATGGCGTAGGGACCTATGTAAAAACCATCGAACATGTTGTTCGTGTAATAATACTTCGGCTTGATATAATAGCGCAGGTCGAGACTGCCGATAAGCGTCCGGAATACCTCTTCGTGTTTCTTGAAGAGATAGGGCATCCACAGCACATCGCCGTTGACGGTGAACTGTTGGCCCACGTTCCATTCGATGCCCACGTTAGGGGTTCCCGCAAGGATCAGCGGGATATTCGTTTTAATAGCCTGCCCGCGGGCGGCGCCGGCACACAACAGCAATGCTGCACAAAGGCCGACCATTCGTAGGATGTTTTTCATATGAGGTCTGTACTTATGATTTATTATAATCACTCAAAGTTGGCATTACATCGGCGTTACCTCGCCCTGTTTGATATCGCCCCATTCGGTCAGTTCCACTTTGAAGACAAAGAAGCCCTTGAACACGAACTTCACCTGATGCCTCGGATCGAGATAAAAATCCCACGGTACGATGTTGCCGTCCGAGTCGGTTACAGTAGGCGGGTTGGCAGTATCGAAGCCGGAGAATTCACCCATGATGCTTCCATCGGAACCGTAAAAGCGTACGATCAGATCCATCGGCTCGCGTGTATAGCGGTCCGGGTCGGTATAGTGGGTGCCCGTCGAAGGAAAGATATAGTCAGGTCCTGTCGTGAAAACAGAGCCCGGGGCAGACACATCGTACGAACTGAGTACGTATCCGTCCGTCGGACGACGATAGCTACCGTCGTAGCACATGTGCGTACCTATGCCTTTATATTGTATATCTATTCGTGCTACGGCAGCGGGAAGTTCGTGGAACTCACACAAGACGCTGGCCTTGTAGACACTGTCTGTTGCTAAGTTAACCGTATCGGGAATACCGGCCAGCGGATGATCCAGCGGGTAGGACGTAATGTCGTCCTGAAGCACGACACGGAAGTTGGGACCGGGGGCATACACCTGTCCTGCATTGCCGAGCAAAGGCTCAGACACATGAGAATCCTGATGGGAGCGTCCCGAATCGAAACAAGTCTTATCTACGTTCGCGAAAGCGCTTACCTTATAGCCCCGCCCCCACGGAAGCTTGAAGCGCAGGATTCCGTCACGCCCGATCGTATTCGGGTCGAACGGTCCTTCGATAAAACGAGTATAACAATGGTTGCCTCCTGCATCGTGAATAGCAACCAATACGTTTTCCACAGACCCGTCTTTGAGCTGGGGAATGTATATCTTGAAGTTGTTTTCGTCTTCGAAGTAGTCGTAAGTGCAGGATACCACGGCGAGGATCACCAGACATAAACCCAGCAAGCGACCTGTTATTTTTTCGTAGCGTTGTCTCATATTTTTTAATTTATACCTGAATAACTCCTCCCGGTAGAAAATGAAAGTTGAAAAAATTAAAGTTACAATGGAGGAGAGGGAATGACCCTCTCTCCATTGTGTGTCGTCTATGGACTACAGTTCAATATTTACCTGTTGGATAGCACCCCACTCTACCAAGCCGACTTTGATCTCCAGATTACCGTATTCCTGCGGTTCGGGAAGCGGTTTGTCGGGATTAGTCGGATCTACCCACTGACCGGCGCTCAACAGCGTGAGATTCAACTCCAGGATACCGTTACCTGTGAGTTCGGCAGTAACGGCACCAGCCCATGCAATCTGCGAACCTGCGGGTGCCTTCTCCACCAATACATCGGGCGTAGCAGGATTATGATCCACATCCATCATCTTAGGATAACCGGCAGGAACATAATCGGCAGTAGTGATACCGGTAATTACCACGTCGAGTTTTTCGGCGCCGACGGTTCCGGAACCGGCAGGAATGAGGATCACGTCATTCCACGACTTAAATTGGTCGGTCAAGATCTTACCGGCACTATAACCAGTAGTAGGCTCTGAGTTCTTGAACGCGCCTTTAACGAAGAATACGGCATTATTAGCGTCCGTTTCCGTACGGTTGGTCGTAGTGGTTCGGGTAGCGTCGGTGTACAGCAGGTTGATACCCGTGTTGATACGACGAATACGCAGCGAAGCATTCACATCTTGGAAATTGATCAGGTCATTGTGGTTGTTTGCATTGTCCTGGCTCTGGTCAATACGCACGCGCACGAGGCTTACGATACGGGTCAGCTGATAAGTAGCCGGGTCAGTTATGGTTTGATCGGCCACAATCGTGATATTCGAATGTTTAGCGACGAACACCTCGGGAGCCTCCTTGTAACCGTTCGAATTCGCTTCCGAGGTCTGATGTTTGTACCCGGCGTAATCACCATTCGTCAATGCCCTCATATAGAGGTCTTTGATCTGACGTCCTTTAGCTGCAGCTACGCTCCAGTCATGGTCGCCCTGATCCCAGTTGGCGAAAACATAAACGTCGAAAGTCCCCACGGGAACGCCCTGCACGGTCTTGGTCTGCACAAGCAGATCATTGTTGAGATCGTACGGAATTGCTTGCGCAGCCTTGATCAGACCACTATTGTCCACGAAAAAGACGGCCAGGCTCTTGATGTTGTTCAGCCAGGTCGTGCTCGGTTTGGCCGTCGATTGCGTAGGAGCATACGTAGCAGCATTGCTGCTCGGTTTTGCGAAGTCGAGCGTAACCTTCAACGTTCCTGTTTCCAGGGACTCTGCACCACCGTTACCGGCTTCCTTGTCGCAGGAAGTCGCGCCGACCAACATGGCTGCTGCCATCATCAATGATAAGAAACGATTTTTTTTCATTGGTTAAAAAAATTAATTAATAAAATGTCTGTTAAAACAGATTGTTGACAATACTATCCTTTTCCAAATTACACTAACGTCCTTGTTAAGGCTCTATTCACAATAGAGATTTGTTTAATTGAGGGTATTTATATTATACTGTATTACAATGATTTGCAAAATTGATTATTATGTCATGTAATTCAGAAAAATGCAAACATGAAAATTAGTACTGATATTGTGGGTGAGGTGATGATCGTCAAACGACCTATTTT
>ENA-UESD01001097-UESD01001097.1-human-gut-metagenome-genome-assembly--contig:-NODE-1097-length-22577-cov-10.976133_pt1 | contig 22577 bp, 17 predicted proteins | sample MGYA00242985_ERZ507986 | MGnify/ENA primary metagenome ERZ507986 (study PRJEB26167, sample SAMN06115408) | human gut metagenome | host: Homo sapiens | place: China:Guangxi | collected 2016-04-06... | reverse complement strand
CGTATGCACTCAGACGCTCAGTTCGCTGGTTCTTCTTCAGTTCCTGCTCACGTTGAGATGATGGGATTCCTGGGAATCGGTAACAACCCAATGGTAGGTTGTACTGTAGCTTGCGCCGTTGACGCTGCTACTGCTCTGAACAAGTAATCAAAATACTGAATCAGAATATAACTCCCTGTAACTCGTAGAGTTGCGGGGAGTTTTTTTATTTGCCGTTGTCACAACTGAAGCATTGAATTCTCCCCTACTCCAATTAAAAACGAGGGGAAAAGATGACGCAGATAATAATAAAAACAAAGGATAAGAAACAGAATCAAATATCCGAAATCAGTCTATCAAATTAAGAGAATTTTATGGCTGAAATTCTTTAAAATGAATAGAACTGATACTTTTTCTGGGACTTATTCGAGGCCCATTTTCAAAAAATACAGATTGGGCCCCAGAAAATTGGTTATCCATCTGTTTTACAGGAAGATATACAGAATATGTAAGGAACTTCTTCATGTTTAATCTAAAAATTTTAAATTTATGATTAGAAGTTCATTTTCCATTCTCTTTTTTATAAGAGACAGTAAAGTAAACAAAGAAGGAAAAGCCCCCATTGAAGTTAAAATCACAGTCAATGGCAACAAATGCAATTTCTCTACGGGTAAACAAGTAAATCCTGAGAAATGGGACAAAACCAAACAATTAGTAAAAGGAAAAGATGAAGAAACCAAAAGCCTCAACAACTACTTAAAAGCAATTAAAGCCAAACTCTATCAGAAAGAAGCAGAATTATTAGACAAAGGTTTCATCATCACAGCAGAACTATTGCGTGATGCTTATTTAGATCGAGTTGAAGCCCTAAAAGAGAAAAGTTTATTTGAGGTGTTTGATGAACATAACAGAGAACAAGAAAAGCTGGTTGGTAATGGAGTTTCTAAAGCTACCTATTGGATCTCTGTCTATACTGTAAGACTACTCAAAGAGTTTGTCCAACAGAAATACAAAAGAGAGGATTTATACTTACGTGAACTGAATCTAAACTTCATCCAATCCTTTCATTCATTTCTAACAGCAGACAAAGGTATGGCACAAAACTCATCGACCAAACACCTTAAACTTCTCAAAAAGATAATTAACCTTGCTGTCGCTAATTCCTATCTGACTGCCAATCCGTTCATCACATACAAAATTGAACGTGAACCTGTAGAAATAGATTTCTTGGATGAAGAGGAGCTGAGAAGGGTTATCAACTTTGAGACTCCCCTACCACGATTAGAAAAAGCAAAAGACATGTTTCTCTTTGGATGCTTTACAGGATTAAGTTACATCGACATCAAGACATTAGCACCTGAACATTTTGAAAAGGACAACTCTGGCAGAATATGGATAAAAAAACGCAGAGTAAAAACTGGAGTCCTCTCTCGCATTCCACTACTCCCTATCGCCAAACTGATATTGGATAAGTACAAAGGCGGAGAGAAATTACTCCCCATTCAGGATCCAGCAGATGTAAACAAATACCTAAAGGATATTGCTATTTTGTGTGACATCAGGAAAAGGATTACGTTTCACTGCTTTAGGCATAGTAATTTACCTTTCTCTCTAAAAGCAAGCGATTTGCATAATTGAGATTCACGACAGCTAACGATTTAGAAACAAGCAAAGTTCCCTTATCTGTCTTATTCTACATTATCCAAAAGAACACTTAATTCTGATGCAAAAGTAATGATTTATTCAATAATATAATAACCGTAAAAGTATTTTAATGTATTTTCAAATATTAAAACCTTAAATTCATTCTATTTAGATAAAAAAGTCCTATATAACCCATCCGAAATGAGACTTATTACTTTATATTTGTATTAAATTTGGGAATGTAATATCAATTTGAGATGAGTAAGATTAATATTGATAGAATCATCAAGGATATTAAGTCTAAATCGACAAGTTTAACGCCTGTCATTGAAGCTGTGTGTAATTCTATTGATGCCATCGGTACCGAAAGAACTGATGGTGTTATTGATATTATAGTAAAGCGAACAGGTCAGCGGTCTTTAAATTTAGACAATACTAATACTCTGTCTGACATCGTATCAATAGATATAATAGACAATGGTATCGGTTTTACAGAGGAAAACAAAGACTCTTTTGATACTTATAGAAGTGGCTTTAAAATGTCTAAAGGCGGTAAAGGTTTTGGTCGATTTATGTATCTAAAATACTTTAATAATGTTTCTATTGAAAGTGTTTTTTGCGAGGATGGTAAATATAAACAACGAAGTTTTACGTTCGGACATGCAGATGAAATAATAGAAAATGAACAAATAGTAGATATTGAATCCACCTCTAACCTACAGACAGGTACAGTTTTGCACCTGTCTTCTATCAAGTCTTTTGATTTGGACAAAGGACTTGAAGTTATTGCCAGAAAGCTTGTAGAGCGTTTGCTGGTATTCTTTGTCACTGGAGGGAAATATACTCCCAAAATTACAATTAAAGAAGAGGATGAATCTAATTCAATAGTCTTGAACGATTATATTGGAGAAAATTCCGATATTCAACAGATTGGCAAAGAAGAAAAGTTTACGATAAAAGGTCGTGATAATGAATGGATTTTTGTAGTAAAGATTTATAAAATATACTATTCCGCAATAATAAATAAAATCTGTCTAACAGCAAATTATAGAGAGGTTACAGAGTCGGCATTGCACAACTATGTACCTGAGTTTAAAGAAACAATGTTCGAGATAACAGAAAATGGGACTCAGAAGAACTATATGATAAAAGCGTATGTTCAAGGTAAATATCTTGATGACAATGTAACAACAGAAAGAGATGGTTTCAACTTCGGCAAAGAAGATGATATATACTCAGATTTATCTGAAAAGCAAATAATGAAAACCACTTCATCTATTATTAAAAATTATTTTTCTGATGATATAGAAAAACGATATAATGATAAGAAGCAAAAAGTCGAACATTATGTATATAATACAGCACCTTGGAATAAGACTTTATTAAAGGATGTAGATATGGAATCTATTCCAATAGGAATTTCTGATTTTGATTTGGAAATGCGCTTCCAGAAGATAAAGTTTGACAAAGAACAAAATGCAAGAATTGCATTAAAGGAGTTGCAGGACAAATACTCAGATACTGAAGATGAAAGTGATATATCTTTTGAGGATGAAGTAAATGATATTTTAAAGAATGTGACAGAAACAGCAAAAAACGATTTAGCTCATTATGTCTGTCAGAGACGTAGAATCATTGAATTATTCGATGATTTACGTAAAAGGATTGATGGAGGAAAATCTCACAAAGAGAGTGAAATGCATAATTTAATATTTCCTATGATAAAGGATGATAGGGAGATTGAATATGAAGAACATAATTTATGGTTACTTGATGAAAGATTTAATTTCACTCAATATATAGCATCAGATAAAGTAATTTCTAGTTCTGACCACAAGGAGCCAGACCTTGCTATATTTTATGAAAGTGGTTTGTTTTATCGAAATGGAGATAATACTATCACATCCCCTATCGCTATTGTTGAATTCAAACGTCCTAAACGGACCAATTATCCAGATGAGGAAAATCCAATAAATCAGGCATTACGCTATGCAGGTAAAATCCTGGCAGGAAAATATGAGATGCCTGAAGGATTAGAAGAGATCATTGTAGATAAAAACGTAACTCCTGTTTACATATATATTGTATGTGATATCGTGCCTAAGATTGAAGAGTTTGCTGATTTATCAGGACTTTCTATAAGTCCTGATAAACAAGGGTACTTTGGCTATAATCCTAAGTATAATGCATATATTGAAATTAAAAGCTTTAAAAAAGTAATTGATGATGCAAAAATGCGAAATCAAATATTTTTTAAGAAATTAGGATTGTCATAGAAATATCATGCTAACAAATAATGTTAATCTAACAACTTATTCGCTTGTTATGGTTAGTATATTTAGATAAAATTTAAAATTATGAAATATAAAGAAGCACAAGAAGTTATAAGAAACCACTCTCATTTAATAGGTAAGATTAATGAGAAAGGATTTGTTATAAATGAGTTAATAATGGTTCCTCAAGACGAGAAGATGCGAAATCAGTATATACAGTCATATATCCAAACAAAGGATGCTGTTCGTTCAATTAAACCTTATATTGACGAAGAACTTTCTGTTTGGGCTATAGATACCAAGCACTTAATAGATTCTAATGTCTTGTTTTACCAAGAAATAGCTAAATAGTATGAAGCTTATATCAGGACTTTTAAATATATTTCGTCGTAAAAATTTGAAAGAAATTTTTACCCCAAACACAATAGCCAAATTAGCATATGTTAGAAGAGGTGAGATTGAGGGTAATTTGCTTTCTAACATAACTATACCAGGGAAACAAATTATTCTATATGGACATTCTGGTAGCGGTAAGACGACACTTATACGAAAGGTGTTGCATGATAAAAAAATTAATTTTGTTCAAGTTCATTGTAGTTCAAATACGACAATTAATGATATAATACTTGATACTTTTGACAATTTAGACAAATTTTACATAGCAGAAAAAAAATCAAATCAATCTTATTCGATAAAAGGTTCTCTTAAGTCTGAATATAAGTCTATCGCGTCAGAAATAGCTGCAACAAAAGAGTCTTCATCCGGAGAAACTATGGTAAGATTACTCCCCCCTAGACTTACAAGTCAAAAATTGGCTAAATTTTTAGGAGAAATAGATGCAGTATGGATAATTGAGGATTTTCATAAAGTGCCAAATGAAGAAAAAAAGAAGATAGCAGATATCCTAAAAATATTTATAGATACGGCTAACGACTATCCTAATGTGAAAATCGTTTGCATTGGAGCCGTCGGTTCTGCACGTGAATTAATAAATTTAGATTCAAATTTATATCCCCGAATAACTGAGTTGCATGTACCCTTATTAACGGAACATGAGATTAAAGAAATTATAAATCAGGGATGCAAACTACTTAATATTTCAATGTCAGATAGTTTAATAGAAAAAATTTCATATTATTCTAATCGTTTGGCCTCATTAACGCACCAAATGTGTTATGACATTTGTGATTCGAATAAAATTTACAAACAACAATATAAGCATAAAAAAATTGGTGATAAATATTTTAAAAGCGCTATTGAAGCTTATGTGAATAAAAACTCAGACACATTGAAAGGTATATATGATTCATGTGTGAAGCGCCAACTTGCTTGGTATATCTTAAAAACATTTGTTACAATAGAACGAGACTCTATCAGGTTTTTAGAGATACGGAATAGAGTATGTCAAAAGCAACGGTCATATACCGATGAGGAAATAATGAGAGAATTAGATGAACTATCATCCGCTGCAGTAAATATCATAAGATATGATAATAATTCTGATCGTTATTCTATTTCAACTCCATTCTGGGGAGCTTTTTTAAAGATGCAAATTGCTATAGAAAAAGCTAACCAAAATAATATTAAAAGTAAGCGTAAAAAACTTATCCTGAAGAATCAAAATGATATTGATGCTGATGTATATAATGTTTTATTAGAAAGGATGGAAGAATTTAAAAAACTAATGGCAGAGGTTCGAAGTTGACATATAAGAATAGATAGCGGAATAGCTTGTGCTACAGGTTATTCCGCTATAAAGGGCACTATAAAATATTTTGTGTAAATAGAAATACGGGATTCAGATTTAGATTCTCGTATTTTTTATTTCTGCAGATTTGCAAAATGAAGAAAATTACGAAAGAAAGAATCAAGTAGTGCACAATGAGGTATTCTCGTTCAAGTCTAAAATATAATTACAAATTCTCTATGTGCAACAAGAGCGAAGACAATAGCAGGAATAAAAGCTCCTCCCTCCGAAATACTACATTTGCCACATGACCCTTTGGTTTTATCCGGAAAGATTCTTACCTTTACCGGACTAGAAAAACAAAAACAACAAATCTAATACAAATATTAAAAACAGGACTGCTTTTGTGCAGCAGTTTAGAAAGTATAACCCACTACACTACTGATTATGATGAAAAAAGCACTAAGATTAATCTTGTTCCTGCCTTTCATCTATTCCTGTAAATCACAGGTCACGAACCATACGTTTGTGAGAAATGAACAAGGCAACCCGATCTCACTCGATGAAAACTGGAGGTTTATCCGCTATGGTTATCAACCCGACGGTACTTACAGACCTGAACCCGACAGTCTGTATCAGTTGACCGTTGATGATACTCAATGGGAAAAGCTGGACGTTCCACACGATTTCGGCATTACGGGCCCGTTCCGAATGGACCTGGCAGGTAACACCGGTAGACTGCCTTATCAGGGCATAGGCTGGTACCGAAAGGACTTTTATGTCAATCCATCCGATGCCGACCAAAGTTTCTACATAGATTTCGACGGAGTAATGGCCTACGCCAAAATATGGCTGAATGGAAAATATGTCGGCACCTGGCCCTACGGATACAACTCTTTCCGTCTGGATCTGACTCCTTATATTAATTTTAACGGTAAAAATACGATTGCCGTGCGGACAGATACCGAGAAATGGGATTCCCGCTGGTATCCCGGAGCCGGCATTTACCGAAATGTATGGTTAATAAAGACCGGGAAGGTCCACGTAAAGCATTGGGGAAGCAAAATAGAAACTTCCAACTTTAAAGAAAAGTCTGTAGACCTGAATATATCCTTGGAGATAGAAAACAAATTACCGGACAGCAAGCAGGCCATCGTCAAGACCCAAATCTATGAACTGGACCACAATGACCGTATCGGAAAAAAGGTATTGTCTTTTGACCAGCATCAGATACGGATCGAACCCGGAGGTATTCAAAAGATCAAACTGAAGAAAACTTTCCCCAACTTCAAATATTGGGACATCTCATCGCCCAACAGATATGTAGCCTGCACCCGAATAATCGTTGACGGTAAGGTTACCGACCAGCACTACTCTTCTTTTGGCATTCGCGACATCAAGGTTTCCCGCAACGGTTTCTTCTTGAACGGAAGAAGAGTTGAAATCAAAGGAGTGTGCAATCATCACGATTTAGGTGCCTTGGGAGCTGCGGTCAACACCAGTGCTCTGGAAAGACAACTGGATATCCTGCTCGAAATGGGATGCAACTCCATACGTACCTCCCACAACCCTCCCACACCGGAATTACTCTATCTGGCTGACAAAAAAGGCATTCTGATCATGGATGAAGCCTTTGACGCATGGGAAAGAGGAAAGCGGGAATGGGACTATAACAAGCTCTATCCCGAATGGCATCAGAAAGATCTGGAGGCGATGGTGCGCCGCGACTGGAATCACCCTTCGGTGGTATTCTGGTCTATCGGTAATGAGGTAATGGAACAGCAGAATGTCGCGATGACCCAACATCTGGTGGACATTGTGAAACAGCTCGACAGTACGCGCCCGGTAACCAACGGCTACAATGATCCCAACGGCGGACGTGCTTCCGGGGCCTGTCAGGCACTGGACATTATGGGAGTGAATTACTTTTTTGGCGAACAGGCCAAATGGGACAAGGACGAGCGTTATAAGAACAAACCTACCATCGGAACGGAAACCTCATCCTGCATCAGTTCACGAGGTGTCTATTTGGGAGGAGACACGCTGCGCAAGGATTTTCAGATAACCTCCTACGACCTGGACTCACCGCCTTGGGGATGCAAGCCCGATGTTCAGTTTGCCACCAACCACCAGTATCCGCATCTGTTGGGCGAATACGTGTGGACCGGTTTTGACTATCTGGGAGAGCCCACTCCCTTCAATTCGGACAAGACCAATCTGCTGAACTTCAGAACAGACCCCGGCAAGAAAAAAGAATTGATGGAACAACTCAAGAAACTGGAAGAAAGTCAGCCCCCTTCCCGAAGCAGTTATTTTGGAATTGTCGATATGGCCGGATTCCCGAAAGACAGATATTATCTGTATCAGTCTGTCTGGCGACCGGACTACCCGATGGCGCATATCCTGCCGCACTGGAACTGGCCGGACAGAATCGGAAAAAAGATTCCGGTGCATGTTTATACCTCGGGAACAGAGGCTGAATTGTTCGTAAACGGGAAGAGCTACGGGAAAAAGACCAAGGTTCCCGGTAAGGACTACCGGCTGGTATGGGATGATGTTGTCTATACCCCGGGCGTTGTAAAGGTAATAGCATACAAGAACGGCAAAAAGTGGGCCGAGGACGAAATCAGAACCACAGGCAAAGCCCAGAAGATTGTTCTGTCTTCGGACAAAACGAATATCCATGCCGAAAAGAAAGAGTTGGCTTTCATCAAAATATCCCTTACGGACGAATCGGGTCAAGTAGTGCCCACCGCCTGCATCCCGTTAAAGATTGAGGTAAGCGGAAACGGCCGACTGGTTGCCACGGATAATGGCGACCCGACCTCTTTTACTCCTTTCCAGAGCAATTGCAGGGAAAGCTTTAACGGACTGGCACTGGCCATCGTTCAGGCAGACTCAAAGAAAAAAGGAAAAATCCATATCAAGGTTACAGGCGAAGGATTAAAGGATGGTGAGATGGATATTGCCGTGAAATAGTTCTGAAAACCAACAGCCTGAAATAAAAAAGTAAGGAAATAAACACAAGCATTTTTGATAAAACATCAAATAATCGCTATTTTTGGATATAGATTTCCGGGAGATGGACCCTCTCTATCTATATAAAGACAAAATCAGCGATTTATGGATACATTTTCAAATACACAAAATCCCGAAAGCGCTCCTCAGAATTCTCTGGAGCGCTTTCTTAAAGCTCAGGAAAGCAGTTACCCGCAAGCTTTGGAAGAAATACGCAACGGAAGGAAACAGACGCACTGGATCTGGTACATCTTTCCGCAGCTGAGAGGTCTGGGACACAGCTACAATGCAAACTTTTATGGCATTGCCGATCTGGAAGAAGCCCGCCGCTATCTGAACCACCCCATTCTGGGAGCCCGTCTGCGTGAAATTACACGCGCCCTGCTCCTTCTGCCCGAAGGACTGTCGGCCGAAAGTATTCTCGGAGGCATTGATGCCCTGAAGGTATGCTCCTGCATGACGCTCTTCAACCAAGTGGCACCTGGGGGAATGTTCCGCCAGGTATTGGAGCGCTACTATCAGGATCGGGAAGACCAGCTGACCCTGAAAGCACTGAATATCCCCAAAGAAGGATTCCTGTTGGGAGCCGTTGCCGGCGACATCATCGGATCGGTATATGAACGCTACTCTGTAAAAAGAACGGACTTCCCGCTATTCAGCGGACTGTCACGATATACAGACGACACGGTGATGACCGTGGCCGTAGCAGACTGGCTGCTGGGGACCGAAGCCCTGACGCCCACCCTGCAACATTATGTCCGTCATTATCCCAGAGCGGGATACGGAGGCATGTTCCTCCAATGGGGCATGTCGTCCAACCCTGTTCCCTACCACAGTTTCGGTAATGGATCGGCCATGCGCGTCAGTCCCGTAGGCTGGGCATTCGACACATTGCAGGAAACGTTGGATTATGCCCAAGCGAGCGCTGCCGTTACCCACGATCATCCCGAGGGAATCAAAGGAGCGCAAGCAGTAGCGGCTTGCATTTTTCTGGCCCGCCAAGGCAAAAGCAAAGAAGAAATCCGTTCCTTTATTGAAAAAGAATTCGGGTACGATCTGCACCGCACCTGCGCAGAAATCCGTCCCACTTACCATTTTGATGTAACCTGTCAAGGCAGTGTGCCCGAATCCATCATCGCCTTTCTGGAGAGTACGGACTTTGAAAGTGCCGTCCGACTGGCCGTATCTCTAGGTGGAGACGCCGACACGATGGGAGCCATTGCCGGAAGTATCGCCGAAGCTTTCTACGGAGGGGTACCCGAATCCATCCGCCAGGAATGTACCCGGCGAATGCCTTACGATCTGCTTGCCGTGCTCCATCGGTTCCATCAAAAATTCATGTCTTAACTTCTACTTTAATATGGCCATCAAAATTACCTATCGCCGCACGTCACGCCTGAGTATGCGTATTGCCAAAAACGGCGATGTTCATGTATCAGCACCCATTGGCGTCTCTCAGGAAACCGTCACAGACTTTATCGAAAAGAACAAAGACTGGATACAGAAAGCACGAACCCGCACTCTGGCACAACTGGAGAAAAGAGCCTCGTTCTTTAACCAGCTGCCTCTCGACACTCCCGAGCAGCGTGAAGAAGCCCTGCTCCGCATGAAAGCCACCATTCCTCCACTCATCGAGAAATATGCACCGCTCATGAAAGTAAAGCCGGGACGCATCACTTATCAGGCCACCATATCCCGTTGGGGATGCTGCCATCCGCGCACACACCAGCTGGCATTCAGCGTTTATCTGCTGCTGTTGCCCGACTGGTGCATCGAGCATGTGGTCGTACACGAGCTGACACATCTGCTGGTGCCCAATCACAGCGACCGGTTCTATGCCGTCATGGACCAGTTCTTCCCGCGCTGGAAAGAGGCCCGTCAGGAAACCAGACGCCTCAGTAACATGGAATAGTGAGAAATCGGGCACATTTCATGATGAAACCGGAACAATCACTGCTTTGAGCAATCAAGGCACTTCAGAAAATCATCACATTTGGGTATTGCAGAAACAAGCTGAAAGAAAGAACTTTGCAGGCGTAAGAACCAAATACGGTGCAACGCACAGATTCCAAATTCCAAACCCATCTGCCTTTTGCCTCCGCACCGTAAGGGCTGGGCAGATATACAAAATTACCAATTATAATGAAAAAAGTTCTTTCGCTTATGTTTCTGCTTTCCGGCTTCTGCGGAAGCATACAGGCAGAAACCAGTCTCTACTCAAAGATTTTGGCCGAAAAAGGGCAGGACGACCCCACACTGCCCCTGAACGACCGCAAGGAAACAGATGCCAATGTGATGGGGCATATCATCGACGCCAAGACCAAAGAGCATCTGCCTTATATCAAAGTGTATATTGAGGGAACCACTCTGGGCACTCTGAGTGATGCCACCGGACATTACTTCCTGAAAAATCTTCCTGAGGGAAAGTATGTGCTGGTGATGGAAAGCGCCGGATTCAAGACCGTACACAAAAACATCGAGGTGAAAAAAGGAAAAACCATCGAAGTGAATTTCACAGCCGAAGAGGATCTTATTGCCTTTGACAATGTGGTGGTCTCGGCCAACCGTAATGAAACATCCAAACGTATGGCTCCTTCGCTGGTAAACATTCTGGACAGCAAACTGTTTGAAACCACCAATGCCTCGTGTCTGGCCGAAGGACTGAGCTTCCAGTCGGGAGCGCGCCTGGAAACCAACTGCCAGAACTGCGGTTTCCAGCAGATACGTATCAACGGCCTCGACGGTCCCTACACACAGATCATGGTAGACAGCCGCCCCATCTTCAGTTCGCTCACCGGAGTATATGGTCTGGAACAGATTCCGGCCAACATGATAGAGCGCGTGGAGGTAATCCGAGGCGGAGGTTCTGCCCTGTTCGGCTCGTCGGCCATTGCGGGAACCCTCAACATCATCACCAAAGAACCGCAGCGCAATTCGGCCCATGTGTCACACAAACTGACTCTGACCGGTAAAAAACCGGAGAATGTAACCGATATCAATGCGTCTATGGTTACGGACGACCAGAAAGCGGGTATCTATGTGTTCGGACAGTACCGTCACCGTGCCCCCTACGACGCCAATGGGGACGGATTCACCGAGGTGGGTATTCTGGACGCGCGCACCGTGGGCTTCCGGTCATATATCAAAACTACCGACCTTTCCAAACTGACCTTTGAGTATCATAACATCAACGAATACCGCCGCGGTGGTGACAGTCTGGATCTGCAACCTCATCTGGCCAACATCGCCGAACAGACGAATCATGTCATCAACGGCGGAGGACTGCGCTACGAGCTCTCCTCACGCAACCTGAAACATCGTTTTCTGGCTTATGCCTCTTCACAACACACCAGCCGAAAGAGTTACTACGGAGCCGAAAAGAATGCGGATGCCTACGGACAGACCAGAGACATCACGGTAGTGGGCGGTGCGCAATATACCTTGAAATGGGCAGACAAGCTGTGGCTGCCGGCCGAACTGACAGCCGGCTCGGAATATCAGTACAATGATCTGAAGGACGAAATGCCGGGATATGGCCGCACCATTCTGCAAACCATCCACAACGGAAGTGTCTTCCTGCAAAACGAATGGAAGAACAAGTATTGGGGCTTCCTCATCGGCGGACGTATGGACAAACACAATCTGCTGAAGAATGTGGTGTTCAACCCGCGCGCCAACATCCGTTATAACCCGACAGAGAACCTGAATTTCCGTCTGTCTTACGCCAGCGGCTTCCGGGCGCCTCAGGCCTTCGACGAGGACCTGCATATTGCAGCCGTGGGAGCACGTGCCATGCTCATCGAAATAGATCCGAACCTGAAAAAGGAAACATCGCAAAGCCTCAGCCTCTCGGCCGACTACTACAAACGGTTTGGCGACGTGCAGACCAACTTCCTGATTGAAGGTTTCTACAACGACCTGAAGGATGTGTTCTTCCTGGACGAACGTGGTGAGGATGCTCAGGGCAATCTGGTCTTCGTACGCACCAACAAGAAAGGTGCCCGCGTGATGGGTATCAATCTGGAAGCCAAGGTAGCCTATAAATGGGCACAGCTTCAGGCCGGTGCTACTTACCAGCAGAGCCGTTACAAGGAAGCGGAAACCTGGAGCGAAAATCCGAATATCGCCCCTCAGAAGAAAATGTTCCGCTCTCCGGATGTGTATGGCTATTTTACCGCAACGCTCACCCCTATCGAGCGCCTGTCGGTAGCCCTCACCGGAACCTATACCGGAAGCATGCTGGTGCAGCATCTGGCCGGCTACATTCCTGAAGACCGCGAAGAAACGACTCCGGACTTCTGGGACATTAACATGAAGGTTGCTTATGACATCCCGCTTTACAAGAGCACGTCCCTGCAACTGAATGCCGGTGTGCAGAATATCTTCAATGCTTATCAGAAGGACTTTGACAAGGGAGTCTCACGTGATGCCGGATATATCTATGGCCCGGGACTGCCGCGCCGCTATTTCATCGGATGCAAGATTTCGTATTGATGAGATTCCGGAACAATAAAAAGCAAGATCAGATTTCATAAAACAAAAAAACGGGTTCGGCGCGATGCCGAACCCGTTTTCTATTTTGCCTATTGTCTCTTAAAATGATTATTCTGCCGGAGCCCACTTACAACGAACCGGAGAAACAATTGCTCCTTCTTCTTTCAGCTGCTTCATGGCCTTATCTACTTCCTTACGGTCCAAACCGCTCAATTCTGCAATCTTACCGGCATTCAGGGGAGTTCCCGCTTCTTTCATTGTTGCCAATACTTTCTCTTTTGCTTCCATAACCTTTAATTTTAATAGTTTCTATTTCTTATTTCCAACGTAATATCTATATAACTCCGCCGGCCTTCAATATAGTCTGCATACAGGGTCTCAGGGTCTTTCCCTTTTAACACATAACACTTGCCGCACAATTCACAATTATGCAGGCATTTCCAGGAACTGAGCACAAAATCCAGTCTCTCTTCCCGTGTAGATTGTTCTATTGCAGGAGCTACCATAGCTATTCTTATTTATGACGCAAAGATAATATTTTAAATTTATATTCAATACAAATCTATAGTTATTCTTGTTTAAAAAGAGAATCTTCCCCGAAAACCAAAAATCGCAATCTAATACTGCTCCATATCTGTCTCAAACCGAGAAGCAGAATATCGCCCGATAAAACCGAGGAAATGCCCAAAGCAAAAAAGGCATCCGTATGGCTCCAAATAATCATCAGGATGAAAATAAATTATCTCCGTGTAGATAATCGATTATCATCAGGATGATAAAAAATGAAAAGCAGCCTGTAATTTTTCATTCGCCTCAGGCACGGAGCAAAACCTCCTCAATCCTGGGTTTTGTCCGTTGCATGTTACATATAAAAAATACCCCAAAAGTTTTGTATCTGACTTTTGGGGTAGCTTTCAGGCCTGGAGCCCGAGAATTTTCTTTAGTTTCTCTGATTACTGATACAGTTCCTCAATCTTCTTGATCAGCTCCTCACCGCGCAAGTTAGAAGCTACGATCTTACCGTCGGGACCGATGAGCAGAGTGGCCGGGATGCTCTTTACGTAATAGAGCTGTGCGGCACTGCTCTTCCATGCTTTCAGGTCAGACAGCTGCGGCCAGGTCATCTGCATCTTGGCCACGGCGTCTGTCCACGCCTTCTTGTTGTTGTCCAAAGACACACCAACGATTTCGAAACCCTTGCTGTGGAAACGGTCGTAAACGGCTTTCACGTTCGGCATCTCCTGACGGCAGGGACCGCACCAGCTGGCCCAGAAATCAACCAGCACATAGTTGCCCTTGCCGGCATAGTCTGACAGCTTGTGCATCTTGCCCTCCATGTCCGGGAGTTCGAAATCAACAAAGGTGGCACCCTGAGCCTTACGCTTCTCGCCTTCGAGCATCTTGTAGACATTGGTCAGCAGAGCATCGTCCTTGTACTTGTAGTCCTTCAGGAAGTTGTCGATGAAATCAACGCCCAGCACTTCCATATAGTTGAAGATGAAGTAAGCCGGAATCAGATTGTCCTTATTGTTGGTGATACCGTCCTTCAAGGCTTTCATCTGACGGTCGGCAATAGCCATCCACTCGGCATCGAGTTTCTTGGCCACACTTTCCGGAAGGTTTCCGTTGTACTTGGCTGCTTCCATCTGCAACTCACGCTGTGCTCTTCCGCCCTCCTCAATGGCCTTGGTGATGGCCTGCATGCGGGCATTCACTTCTGAACCGGTCACCTGAATACCTTTGTCCACAGTCACCTGAATCGGCTCGTTGTCGAGCACAAAGGCTGAAATCACATTATAACCGTTGGCAGTGGCACAAACGGAAGCCAGTTTCGGCAGCGTAGTATTTCCCTCCATCGTGTAGACTCCATTGACACACTGTGCGCTGTCAATCGCCATCTTGTCCTCGATAGAGAACAGATAAACGGTCTTGACATCGAGATTTTTGTTTCCGCTCTTGTTCTCAAAAGTCACCTTGTAGGTGTTCTGCGCTACAGCTGCGTGAGCGCCCAATAACAGGAATAATCCTAAAACAAATTTTTTCATTTTCATCATTTTCTTGGAACTCAATAAGGCGTGCTTGTCCGGCACGCCTTATTGAAAAGGATATTAATTGTTGAATTTATCGCTTGTGGCTCGTCTCAGTCCCAGCTGACGGGCTGACATGACCTTGCCGCCCAGATTATCCTGGAACAAAAGCTTAGGAGCATTCAGGGCAGTGATGTCGAAGATGAAGAGGTCACCATTCTCACAACCTACAATGAACTCGTTGCAAGTCAGGAACGAAAGCGCCAGATAGGTGATGCGTGAATTGATGGTCACGCCCTTCGGCAATTCGAACTCCTTGAATTCCTTACCCCACATATCGTAAGCAATACGCTGCACGTAGTAGATCTTGTTGCCTACGGTGTAGTAAGTGGTGCGGGCTGCCACATCGGTACTTGGATAACCGAAGCGGTAAGTGGCACCGCTGGACAGGAAACATGAAGTGGAATCCAGCTGCGGCACGTTCTCAAGCTTGAATGAGTTTGAGAAGTAGTCACCCTTGTTGGTGTTTGAAGTATTTACATACACCGCAAAGTCTGTGATTCGGGTCTGTGTTTCGTTCGGACGGTTATAGGCCATGGTGAAGTGCAGACATCCGCGTGTGTTGTTCGGCACGTGGTTGGTCAATCCCAGATACAGCACCTTGGTCCCCTCCGGCATATTGTTTACCGGAACATAAGTAGCGGTATCGGTCAGAGGATTCAGACGGGTTACAGATACGAAGAACTTGTCTCCGTTTTCATCTGTCTTCTGCTCGGTCAGTACTGAAGCCATCATGATTCTGCGGTTCTTTTCGTCGTAGCAAGGAATCATCGGGTTGCCGTACAGTGTGTTTCCGAATTTGGTGATGCGGTATCCTTTCTCATCTACATAATAAGGCTCGCTCAGGTATTTACCACCCAGATAGTTCAGAGACATGACACGAGAGTAAACCTGTCCGTCCTTTGAAGCCAGGAAAGTAGCCGGCTGTGCTGAGCTGGAACCGTCGCAGTCTGCGCGGGCCACCAGATTGAAGTTGGCCGGAGTACCATCCAGGAACTGCTCTCCTTCGATCTTGCTGTAGAAGCTCAGGTCGCTGGCACGGAGCTCGTATCCGCCGCGGTCGGTCACAACCGTGATAGAACCCTGAGAACTGATGTGCTTGTCGAAAGCCCAGTTCATGTTAATCGGAGTACCCTGCAACTTGGCATCCTGATTGGCTTCGCCGTAGGCATCCTTAATCAGTTCATAGTCTACCTGCTCTACACCGTCTACATAAGAATATTTCTGACGAATGGCCGACAGACCAACCTGTCCACCCTGATCAGTCATGATAATCCAGTTGTCTGAAGAGAATTTTGAGTAGAACCAAACCTGAATCTTACCCATGTACTTCACACCGGTTGATTTCTCAACGACATTGAAAGTACCGTATGTACTGGCTTCGTTACTAAAATCCTTCACACCGGCAATCTCCATCAGCTCTTCGGTCGGGATTCTCAGCACCAGACCTTCGCCGATGACCTTGTCGTTCACGATCCATTCATAACGGACCTCCTGTGAGCGGATGGCAGAATCCTTGTCCCATACAAAGAACTTGCTTGCATCAAACACAGCATCCTGTCCCTGACGGGCCACAATGGAAACCGGATTGTTTGCATTAATCAGCCAATGAGGGGGATTCATCTCCGCATAATCGTAATTACCCTCATCCTTAAAGCAAGATGTCAGCAACAACATGCTTGCCAGCATCATATATATCAATTTTTTCATAATGCTCTATAATAAGTAATTTAGCGTTAATTAAACCGGAACTTCAATTGGACCAAACTCATCTTCTGACGGATTCTGCTGCAGCCACTTCTTGAATTCCAGCACCAGCTTACGGGCTTCGTCCGGACGCTGCTCGATCATTTCCTTATCGAGTTCGCTTGCTCCCGGCACATTCTCCAGAAAGAGTTTGTACTTGGTTGCAGAGTAAGCTCCCAACAGATAGATATCCACCTCACTGTTCCACCACTCCGGACGAACCGGATCCTTGACAATGCGAATCACGCTGCGGGCACGCTCATACTGTCCGGGCTTGACGTTCTCATCAGGAACAACCTCGAGCACCAGACGGTAACCGGCACTCATGGTGTCCAGACGCGCACTCTTGTTCAGCTGAATCTGAATGGTGTCCTGGAAACGGGTGTCACCTTCCTGAACCGGACGGGCATGGAAAGTGTATTTGTCCTTCAAAGTGTACTCTTCAGGCAGTGCGGTAGTCAGCTCAGGTACTACACGCAACTTGAAGTCCAGATCATGCTCCAGCTGACGGCCGGCAAGAACAACAATCAGCTCTGCATTCGTGCTGTTCTCATCTTCTCCCACAAAGAAGAAGGTCACCTCGGTAGAGTCTGCCTTTTCTGTTCCCGGATAAGAAGCATCCTTCCAGAACTTGTCGAAGTAGATATAATGATCAGAACCAAAGACCATAATGCTGTCTTCCTGACATGATGTAAAGAGGAGTCCCCCCATTACAGCTAATAAAAGAAATATTTTGTTCATAATCTGTTCGTTTTACCTTTTTACATATTCTGATCATCCGGAATTGGCAACATGTACTCTGACTTGTTCAGCTTTCTTACCTCATTGCCAATCTTAATCTTGGCTCCCAAACGCTTATACATATAGAAGAGCTGTCCTTCTGATATCCACTCACGCTGTGCGTCACGGATAAGATCTCTCTGGAAGTCGGCCATAGTGTTTTGAGTTGGCATCGGATCCCACAAACCGCGGTTGCTTCTGATTTCATTCAGAATCTGGTAAGCACCCTCAAAGTCACCGGTCTTGGCCTTGTGCTCGGCGATGATGTAACGCATCTCGGTGCTGCGGATCATCGGCAGAGTCTGCAGGTTTTTGGTTCTCAAAGTCTTGTCGTCACTGCAATACCATTTTCCGGACAGACGGTACTTGTTGTCCTGGAATGCATAATAGTCCGGAGCAAACAACAGATAACGGGAACGGTAGTCGTTCTCATACTCGTCTTCCTGAGTAAGCGGGTTCTTGAAGATTTCCTGACCTTCCAGGTCCAGAGTCATCCACTGTGCGTTTCCGAATGTATTCTCAGACTTCTTCTGGAAATAGTTCTCCAGTCCGTAGTCTTCATAGGCATCGGTTGCATAGAGCGCGAATACCAGAGTAGAAACTACCTTGATGTCCTCACGACGCTCATTGTCGTCATTGGCGCTCTGAACCGGCCACCAGTCTTCGTTGGTAAACATTGAATACTCATTTCCAGTCAGACCGTATGCCTTGAAGTTCATGACAGAATCGGCATACTGATATGCCAGTTCGTCCTCACCCATATACTGGTACACACGGGCCAACAGAGCGGTCATGGCATAATAGTTCAGACGGTAACCACGGCCTTTGTAGAAATCGTCAATCAGCTCCGGACTGGCGCTTCCTTCCATATTGGCCTCATAAGAATCGTAGAAACGGGCATTCGGAGTGGCGTTCACGGTCATACCCAAAGCCGTAGTATCAAAAGCGGCAGTCAGCTGACGGCCTTTCTGCAAGTCTGCTACAACCTTCTTCAGGAAATCGTCCACAGTAATTGCCTGAGGCTGGATGTTCGGATACTCGGATACATAAGGCAGATACTCTCCCTTTTCCTTTTCAATAGGAGCCGGAGCGAAGAGACGACACAGGTCGAAATGCATCAAGGCACGGCAACCGTAAGCCTCACCCAAAATCATCTTCTTCTCTTCCTCACCACCGGCAAACTTGTCCGGATTCTCATCCTCGATACTCTGGATCAGGTTGTTGGTGTTGGCAATTACATTGTAGCCTTTCAACCATACCTCGTCAATCTTCTTGCGGAGGTTCACATCGGTATAGTTGAAGTTGCGGGCTTCGTTATAAATGGTCTTGGTACCGTCGGTTCCTGTGTACCACTCCCAGGTGTACTGACGGGACATACAGTCAATGATACCGAACTGAAGCTCTGTACCATACAGGCTGGCCGAAGTCATAGCCTTATACACACCGCTCAACATAGAACGGTAGCCATCGCCGGTTTCCGTAAGTTTGTCGTTTGTTGCTTGTCCGTCCGGTTCGATATCCAACCAGTCTGCGCAAGACGTAAAAGAAAGAACTACGGCCGACAAAAGTATTTTAAAAGATATTTTTTTCATAAATCTCTGAATTATTATAAGCCAAGGGTTAATGTGAAGCTATAATTCTTTGCATACGGATAGCTTGTACCGCGTTCGTCCTTAATGGTTGACCAGCGGGCCAATTCGTTGGCATTGAAGCGCAAGCCCAAAGAAGTCAGGTGCCATCTCTGGATCAGTTTCGGATTGAAATCATATCCGAATGACAAGCTACTGAATGACAAATAATTGTCATCCTGAACCAATCGTGATGTCGGATGGGTTTCGGCAGTTGATTTCAGGTCGTAGAATGCAGCTACATCACCCGGCTTATACCAACGGTCGGTCAGCACACGACGGTCCACATTGCTGTTGGCAATATCCGCCTGTTCTACCTTGTTCAGCAAAGTAGTGTTATACTGCTGTGCTCCCCACTGATACAGGAAGTTGGCATTGATGTAGAATCCCTTCCAACCGATATTGATACCGAAAGATCCCTGTGCGTCTGGACTGGCATCACCGCAAACCACCTGGTCGGCAGCATCCCAAGTATAGGTCACACTTCCGTCTCTCTTGAGGAACATTTCCTTACCGGTTGACGGGTCAATACCCAAAGAACGGACAGCGTAAATGGCTGTGGTTGAAGCACCGACATAGTACTGTGTCAATGGCACATACATCAAATCGGCATATTCTGAAGAGTTTTCACCCTTTCCGTTGTGGAAGTCCTGAATGTTCTTGTTATAGGCCTCAGCATCCTGTCCCAACTTGGTGATGCGGTTGGTGTTGCCATTGACCATGGCATTTACGGCAACCATCCAGTCACGGTTCTGGAACGGCACTACATTTACCTTCAACTCGTAACCCTTGTTCAGGATTGTTCCGGCATTGGTGTAGTAAGAAGTAAAACCGGAAGAAGTACGGATATTCATCTGAGACAACTGTCCGTCAGTTTCCTTACGGTAGAAATTGGCCTCGATAGAGAAACGACGCTTGAAGAGTTCCAAAGCAACACCCACATCCCAGGTTCCTGTCTTCTCCCAGGTCAGAGCCGGATTACCCAAAGCCATCAGGATATAGGCCGGGGTTGAATAGTACCAGTCATCTGAAGTCTGATAGGTAGAAACAGCAGCATAAGAAGGGAAGCTCACATTACCGGTAACACCGTAAGAAGCTCTCACACGCAACGTGTTGATCATCTCGTTATTGCGCAATGCCTTGTAGTTATGGATATTCAAGCCCAAACCGGTTGACCAGAATGGTGCGAAACGGTCTTCCTTACCAAACTTTGATGAACCGTCGGTACGGAAAGAGAAGTCGGCCAGATAGATATCATCATAAGAGTAGTTCAACGCTCCCAGAAAACCGATCAAACGGTCCATTGTCAAGGATACATTAGCCTTGTCTGGCTGTCCGGCAGCATAGCTCGGAGAGTGCAGGTTGCTCAGCTGGAATCCACGATACAGGATATCGGTAGAGTTGTTCTGATTCTGCTGTGCATTGGCACCGGCTGTAGCATTGATAAAGTGCTTGCCCAAGGTCTTGTTATAATAGAACAAGGCGTTCATGTTCCAGTTGATACTGTTTCCGCTGTTGGTCTGCAAGGTTCCTTTCTCCTTGCTTGGCACATTGCGGAAAGAAGGGTCTTTCGGGTCAACGAATGACTCGGTGCTGACATCGGTACGGGTTACAGAGAACTGTCCCTTGAAACGGAAGTCTGCATTGAAGTCAATGTTGATGCTCAAGTTATTGGTCAGGTCATACAGAGTAGAACGACCGGAATAGCTTCCCAAATAACGCTCCTGATAAAGCGGGTTGGCTACATTGTTGGATGACTTCAAGGTTTCCAGCAATTCACCGTTGTCGTCATAAGGTGCATAATATGGTTTCAGCTTGGCATAGGTTGAGAAATCACCATAAGGAGAGTTCTCGGACTTGGTTACCGTATAAGTTGTCTGGTTCATTACCTGCAACCATTTCTTGTAACGGTAGTCCAAAGTCAATCCGGTTCCGTAAACATCACGGTAAGAACCCTTCATGGCACCGTTGTGTGTGCTGTAGTTCAAGTCAACGCTATAGCGGATAGACTCCACACCACCGGAGAGGTTCATACTGTGAGTATGATTGAACACATTCTGTACCGGCTGTGCCAACCAGTCTGTCTTCACACCACGGCGCACCTCGTTCAACAGATTGTTATAAGTAATGTCCTTGTCAATCTGTCCTGCCGGGTTGTCGGCGGGTGCATCATAAAGACCTGCCATCTTTTCTACCTGAAGCATTTCCCAGGCATTACACAGGTTATAGTCTGACAAATCCGGGAATTCAGCACCGGCTGTGAAGTTATAGTTGATACGCAATTCACCTGGTTTTGGAGGCACGGTAGTAACCACGATCACACCGTTAGCCGCACGAGAACCATAAAGTGCCGTAGCGGCAGCATCCTTCAAAATGGTCATGCTCTCGATACGGTTGATATCCATATCGTAGATTTTCTGTACGCTGACCTCAAAACCATCCAGAATAAAGATTGGCAAGTTCGGATTATCGGCCAGGTTGGTACGCTGTGAACGGCGTGCTGCCTCCACATCCAAACCACGGTTCATACCGATACTACTCTCACCACGGATAGTAAACTCAGGCAAACTGTTCGGGTCTGATCCCCAAAGATTGGCTTCCTTTAAACGGAAAGAAGGATCAAAGGCCTGAAGGGCGGCAATGGCATTCTTGTTGTTGGTCTTTAAAAGCTGGTCTTTTGTTACAACAGTCGCATTACCTGTAAATGAATTTTTCTTGAACAACTGGTAACCGGTAGCAATTACCTCCACTTCGTCAATGGCAGAACTGCTTTGCAAGGTTACTGTATAATGTGCTTTCTTGGTAATAGTGACTTCTTTTGGCTCAAAACCCACAAACGATACCACCAAAGTTTTAGCGCTAGTCGGCACGTTCAGAGTAAATTTACCATCCAAGTCTGTTACAACCGCATGGCTCAAATCACCTTTAACATAAACATGGGCTCCTGGCAATGTTTCGCCATCCGATCCGTAAACCACACCGGTAAGCTTTCGCTCTTGTTGATCGGCAGCAGCCATCTGCGCTGTAGGAGTTGAAATTTCAACTCCATTCCACATTGGAGAAGCCACTGCTAATTGAGCTGCAAGCAAGCAACTTGCGAACAAAAACGGACGCCTTACTGTGTCACTCATTTTTTTGTCCTCCCTCATAAAATAAATCTATTAAATCCTTAAATCCGCAACTCCATTCCCGAAGTGCTACCTACATAAAGAGAAATGGACTTTTGATTCGTAAGATAACC
>ENA-UESD01001086-UESD01001086.1-human-gut-metagenome-genome-assembly--contig:-NODE-1086-length-22705-cov-3.907283_pt1 | contig 22705 bp, 20 predicted proteins | sample MGYA00242985_ERZ507986 | MGnify/ENA primary metagenome ERZ507986 (study PRJEB26167, sample SAMN06115408) | human gut metagenome | host: Homo sapiens | place: China:Guangxi | collected 2016-04-06... | reverse complement strand
GCCGGCGAGCTGCAAGTTATCGGAATCCTTGCGTATCTCGGAGATCAGGTTCTCCTGAACGAAGTCCGTCAGAAAATCCTTGTATCTGTGGGCGCTGTCGGCAGCCACCAGCGCGAACTCCCGGTTCCCGGCCTTCTCCTCGATTTGTCTCAGAACGAGATACGCGCCGCATATCTTGGCCGTGTCCTTCCTCCGCTTGAAAACGGAAAGTCCTTTCAGCAAAGTCCTTCGGGCGTCGAGCACCTTGTTCTGCTCGAGGTAGACATCGGCCAGCAAAAGGCGCATCTCAGGGGTCGTATCCCGGCTCCACGCAATCGCCCGATTGAAATAATCATAGGCCGAATCGAGCCTGTTCTCGTATTTGAAAACGTTCCCTATACTGTATTCAAAATTCGAGAGCATGGCCGTATCGCGGAGAATCCCGGATATCCGAAATCCCTCCCGGAAATAATATCGGGCGCTGTCGTAGCGGTGCAGGTAAAAGTGCACGTACCCCGTACGACCGGCGGCCCGAACCTGCAAATCCAACCGTCCCAGCCGTTTGAAAATCTCGTAGGCCCGGCGATACTTGTCGAATGCCAGTTCGTCCTCGTACTGCATTTCATAGACGGCTCCCATGTCGGAAGAGATTTGGCCGCGAAGAAGCAAGTTATCCGTAGGCGCGTAACGTTCTGCCTCGAGCAGGGGAAGCAACCATTGGCGAAAATGGGATCTCGATTTGTAATGGAGACGGCTCATATAAAGGGATGCCCGTGCACGGTGCAGGCTGTCGTCGGTCGCATGGTAGTATGCGTACACATGCCGAACCAGCGAGTCGGGCAGCGGCTTACCCCTAATGCTGTAAGACCTGAGCGTCAGCAGATCGTACAGGGCCCGGTCCTCGGAAGAGAGACTGTCGGGAGACCCGACCTCCGACAATAGCCGGAAAATATCCGACGGTACCGTGTCGAAACGAGCCTCGGCCTCGAGCATCCGATGCCGAACCGAACGGTCGTCGCAACCGCTCCAGAAGCAAGGGAAAAACAGCAGAAAAATGCAAAGACGGGTGAAATTTCGCATATGATCGTCCATTTAAATCGTCAACTGAACAAATTGACCGTTGCCAAGGCACGAACCCACAGAGAGACGGCATGCCGCTGCTGCCGCAAGAGACCGCTTTCGGCAGCAGCGCGACGGCCAATCCGCCGGGCGCCACGCAACGCCATCGTCCGGAACGAACGCTCTCAGAAACCGCATTCCGACAATAGAACGACAACCGACATCGACGTTCGTCCGTTCGGTGCAACCGTCGAGAAAAAGACAAAAGGCGAGAAAACAGATGCAGAGACGGGTGAGTTTCGACATAATCGGGTACTAACACTACCCTAAAGATAAACATTTTGACCCGAATACGGCATATTTCGGAAAAATTTCGGAACATCGTCGGACGACAAGACCGAAAACCCGAAAAACAGAGGGCGGCCCGTCGGCCGCCCTCCGCTGCATCCGATCAACCGGCCGAAACCGGAAGATTCCCTATTTCATATAGAAAACCTCCTTCAGGGGAATCGACACCGGCGAATTGTCGGGATTGACGTCCATGATGTCGGCCATGTAATCCCACCATTTCTTAACGACGGGATTCGTACCCAGATCCTGCGAGCCGCTGTCGCCCGCCTGTTCCTGAACGGCGAACAGCAAATTCGTCTCCTTGTCCCAAAAAATCGAATACTCGCTGACGCCCGTTTCCTTGAGCAGTTTGACCAGCTCGGGCCAGATGGCGCGGTGGCGCTTCTCATACTCAACCTCGCATCCGGGCTTGAGTTTCATTTTGAATGCACATCTCATAATTTCGAAGTTTTATTCGGTTAATGACTTCCGACAAACCGAGTCTTCTCATCTGCCGGAAATCGAATAGGTTCCACAGCCTCCGGAAGAACGGCTCAATTGCCGAAAACCTTGTTAAGCAGCGGCTCGGCAAAGGCGGCGAAAACCAAAACGATCAGGCCGATCACCAATACGCTAATGGTCTTCGAGTTACAACCTTTCCATTCTTTCAGGATAATTCCCCACACATTGCTGAATACGACGTTGAGCGCCATCAGGATACAGAACGACAATGTGGTAAGAGCCTCCGAAGAGGTAAGGAAGCCTTTCCCGATCGACAGTCCGAAGAACTGACTGTACCACAGAGCCCCGGCCAAAAGGCAGAACAAGGCATTATTCGCCCATACGTCGGTTTTCTTGTAATCGCCCCAAGTCTTGTTCTTCTGGTTCTGGTAAAAACAGTAGATGGCGTTCGTGACGAAACCGCCCAGCGTCACAAGGAATGTGGCGGGCAAAGTTCTGAACATCTCCGCCGTCTCGGGAAACGAAATACCCTTGCCGAACTCCAGTCCCACATTGAAACACCCGCTCATGAAACCGGCCAGCAAAGCGATGGTGATCCCTTTGGGGAAATTGAAATCTTTCACGGCAGCCTTTTTCTCCTCTTCGGAGAGCGAGGCCGACTTCATCGAGCCCGCGATACCGATAATGGCGATACCGATCAGGGTGATTACGACTCCAGCGATAACCGACCCGGTAAGCTTGGAAAGCGCATCGAGCTCGGGAAAAAACATATTGAGCAGCACGGGAGCCATGATGGTACCTAAACCGGCGCAGGTTCCCAATGCGATACTCTGTCCCAAAGCGACGCCAAGGTAACGCATCGAAAGGCCGAACGTAAGTCCGCCCACACCCCACAAGACCCCGAAGAAGATGGTCATCCAAATATTGAACGAGTTATCGCTGGAGAACAGTTCGAACAGGCTATGCCCGGCAGGCACAGCGAGCAAGGCGCCAAGCAACGGCAGAATGAGCCATGCGAACACGCCCTGAACGATCCAATAGGATTCCCAACTCCATTTTTTAATCTTGTTGATCGGCACGTAACAGCTCGACTGTCCGAAACTGCCTATGGCGATAATCAACAGACCCAGTAATATTTCCATAAGATCAGTAGTTTTTCAATGAATCATCCGTACATGCGATTTTCCAATGAAAATCGCATGTACGGACAGTTCATTTCGGTTAACGGACGTTATCTTTTCGAGGTAACTTCCTTCTCGTACTTCTCGATTTCAGCGATGTAGTCTTCGGCCACGGGAACGTTGTTCTGGTAGCAGAAGTAGTCGTAAACGGCAGCCCAAGGCATGCTCTTGGCTTCCTCGAGCACGGCCATGCGCTGGAACAGCTTGCCTTCGGCCTCGTACTCGCGGAGCTTGCCGATCGGAGTCAGCAGGGCCTGAAGGAACGCTTTCTGCGTGGCACGGCTACCTACGACGTAAGCGCCGATGCGGTTGATCGAGGCATCGAAGTAGTCGAGGCCGATATTGGTCTTGCCCAAGGCATTGGCCCATACGATCTCCTGCGCGAGCAACTGCACGCTGTCGTTCAGGATCACGACGTGGTCGCTGTCCCAACGTACCGGACGGCTTACGTGCAGCATGATCTCCGGAGTGAAGAGCAGCAGGGACGAAATCTTGTCGTAAGTCTCTTCGGTCGGGTGGAAGTGTCCCATGTCGAGCGTGCACATGATTCCGTTCTGAACGGCATAGCCCATATAGAACTCGTGCGAGCCGACCGTATAGCTTTCGAGACCCACGCCGAACACCTTGCTTTCGACGGCATCCTTCACGTTCGGGCACTTCACGGCGAAGATCTTGTCCAGCGAGTCCTTCAGCAGCGAGCGGTACAGGTAGCGGTCGACGGTCAGGTCCTTCGATCCGTCATGAATCCACAGGTTGTGGCAGGCCTTGTCGCCGAGCTGCTTACCCATCTCGTCGGCGATCTTGCGGCTGCGGATCGTATGCTCGATCCAGAAGTCGCGGATGCCCTTGTCGCGGTTCGACAGCGTCTGGTCGCCGCTCTTCGGGTGCGAGAAGCTGGTGCTGTTGAAGTCGAGCTTCATGTTGTTGGCCTTGGCCCAGTCGATCCAGCTCTGGAAGTGCTTCGGCTCGATTTGGTCGCGGTCGACCTTCTGGCCGCCGAAGTCGCCGTAGATGGCGTGGATGTTCAGACGGTGATTACCGGGAAGCAGCGTCTTGACCTTTTCGATGTCCTTGCGGACCTCCTCGATGTTGCGGGCCTTGCCCGGATAGTTGCCCGTAGCCTGAATACCTCCGGAGAGCTGGCCGTCGGGATTCTCGAAACCGGTCACGTCGTCGGTCTGCCAGCAGTGCAGCGACAGCGATACCTTGGCAATCTGTTCGAGCACGGCGTCGGTATTCACGCCGATTTCGGCATAGCGCTCCTTGGCGGCCTCGTAGGCTTTCTGAATCTGTGCGTCTTTCATTGGTCTTTAGGTTTTAAGTTGAAACGATTGATTTCGATGAAAGAACGGGACCGGCCGCCGCGGGACGGCCGCCCGTCCGGTTTTATTTGATCAAGCCTTTGATCTTTTCGTATGCGGCGTTCCACGCGTCGGTATCCTCGGGCGTGAAGGTCTCGATCTCGATCGCCTCGCTGATCATGTTGCGCATCTCCTGCAGCGAGTTCACGCAGCCGGCGGCACGGGCCTGCAACATGATGTTGCCGATAGCCGTTCCTTCCGAAGGCCCTGCCACGACCGTCACGCCGGTAGCGTTGGCCGTGAACTGGTTCAGCAGACGGTTCTTCGCACCGCCGCCGATGATATGCAGCCTCTCGATCGGGAACGGAGCCAGCGAGCGGAATTTGTCGAGCACGTTCTTGTACTTGAGAGCCAAACTCTCGAAAATGCAGCGGATCAGCTCAGAATGATTGCGCGGCACTTTCTGCCCACTCTTGGTGCAAAACTCCTTGATCGCCGCGATCATGCTCTTGGGATTGGCGAACGACGCGTCGTCGGGATCGATGAACGACTGGAAGGGCTCGGCGTCACGCGCCATCTTGACGATCTCGGGGTAGGTGTACTCGATCGCCTCCTTCTTCCACTCCTTGATGCACTGTTCGAGAATCCACATGCCCGTGATGTTCTTCAGCAGCCGGGTCGTGCCCTCGACGCCACCCTCGTTGGTAATGTTCAGGCGCATCGTCTCCTCGGTGATGATCGGGTCTTTCACCTCGATACCCATCAGCGACCAGGTTCCGGAACTCAGGTAAGCGAACTTCTCGTTCTTGGCCGGAACGGCGGCGACGGCCGAAGCGGTATCATGTCCGGCGACGGCGACGACCGGAATCTTGCCCAGCCCGGTCTCGCTAGCCAGCGTATCGGTCAGCTCGCCGATCACGTAGCCCGGCATCACGATCTGACCGAACAGCTCGGGATCGACACCCATCTTCTCGAGCAACTCTTTTTCGAACTTCTTCGTGCGGGGATTGAGCATCTGGGAGGTCGAAGCGATCGTATACTCGACCACTTTCTTACCCGTCAGCATGTAGCTCAGCGCGTCGGGGATGAACAGAGCCTCCTTGGCGGCGGCCAGCAGCGACGACTTATCGCGCTTCATCGCGTAAAGCTGGTACAGGCTGTTGAAGTTCATCACCTGAATGCCGGTAGCCTCGTACACCTCCTTGCGCGACATGATCTTCTCGAAATACTCTTCGGGAGCCCCCATCGTATGCGGATCGCGGTACGCATAGGGCATGCCCAGCATCTGGCCGTCGGACCCCAAAAAGGCAAAATCGACGCCCCATGTGTCGATACCGATCGATTCGATCTCGACATCCTCTTTCGCGGCGGCGACCATACCGGCCTTCAGATGCTCGTACAGCGAATAGATATTCCAGTAAAAATGTCCGCCCAGCTCGAGAATCTGGTTCGGGAAGCGAGTCAGCTCCTTCATCTGGAGCTTGCCCTCGTTCAGCGTCCCGAGGATCGTGCGGCCGCTGGTGGCTCCCAGATCGAACGCGAGAAACGAATATTGCTTCATCTGTCTTATAGGTTTGGTTTTAAGTTGTTCGTTTTTTGCTTATCGCCCCGCAAAACGGCGGGCTGCTGCTACCCGCCCGGGAAAAGATCGGGCGAAGCGGCGATATATGCCTCATCTCCGGCGCCTCTTCTCGTCCGGAGACGTCCCGGCGGATGTACGTATCTTTCCCTTCGTTTTGCGTTAACAAATTTAATCGAACGGATACGAACGGTCTGTGAAAATAATGATATAAAAAATATGTTTTTTGACACCGTCCTTTTCACGGTTCGTCGTTCGCGTCCGGCGGACGCGAACGACGAACCGTCTGTCACTTGATCACCTTCACGCCTTTCGGAGCCTCAATCTTCGAGCGCACCGTACCGTCCGGACGCTTGTCATGACGGACCCGTATCACGCCGTAGGGGGTGGGAACCATTCCAGATCGCCCAAATGCGGCTCGACACGGACGACCTTGCAGCCCGGCTCGACGATCTGCACGCCGAGCACGTACTCGCTCAGAAAAGCGGTCGGACCCGATGCCCAACCGTGGGCCAGGCTGTGACGGTATCCCTTGTAACAATAGTCGCCGTAGGTGCGGTGAACGTCGATCTTGCCCGCAGGCGTCAGTTCGTCGATGCGCGCGGCGTTCTTCAGCCAGTCCACGTCGAAATCCTCCCAGAAGGTCGTGGCGCCCAGATCGAGCATGCCGCCCCAATAGTCCTTCATGTTGCGGATCGCGCCGACATAGTCGCCCGCCTTGGCCTGAGCCTGCAGCATGTAATATCCGTAGAACGTCGAGAAACCGTGCGGGCCGCCGACGCTCAGCACTTCCTCGTTCGCCTTCTCGGCCGGTACGATCCCGGCCAACGCAATCAGCGCGGCCGACTGTTTCGACGTACGGTAGTCGGGCGTCACTTTCTTCATCCGTCCGGCGGTCTCGAAGCATTGCCCGGCCAGTTCCTTGTCGCCCAGCGCGGTCAGCATCTCGCCGCCGGCCTCGAGCGTCATCAGCATCAGCGCATGCAGACCGGCATCGATCGCGAGCGTATCCTCGCTCGTCGGCCAGTCAAGGAAACGGCCGCCCCCGTCGAGGTGCTCGCGCCCCTCGGCATCGACCTTGCTCATCAGAATCCTGAGCAACTGGCTCAGATAGGGCTGCTGCTCGCGCAAATAGTCCATGTCGCCGCGATACTTGTAATAGTCGCGGTGAATCAGCACCCACCACAGCGAATAGGAGCACATGCCGTTCATCCAGCCAGGCAGCGGCGTCTCGTCGCGGGCGAAGTCGAGCCCGCGCGACAAAGCCTCGTTGTCGCCGAAAACGGCCAGCGCCGTGCGCACTTCGGGATGCAAGTCGCCGAGCCATACGAGCCGGTCGCGCTTCGGAGCCTCGACCAGATACTCCTGCAGGTTCAGATGCAGCGTGTAGGCTCCGGTCATCCAGATGCTGTCCACGCGCGGATCGCTCGAGCGGAACGAGCCCAGGTAGGGAATATCGCGGTAGACGAGGCTCGCGCGTATCTCCTTGATAGGCAGCTCGACGTCATCCTCGAGCAGATCGATCCGCACGAAGCGGAAGCCGGAATTGCCCACTTCGCACACGCCGAGCCACGGAAGCTCGATCGTATAGTCGCGCATCGCATGATCGTTCGTCGCGCCGTTCTCGGGCGTAATGTTGCACATCGCCTCGCCGACCGACTCGCCCAGCCGCACGCGCACCTTGACCGGCTTGGTCGAGGCGCGGATGCAGGTAACGAACTGCAGGCCGCCGTGAATCTCGCGGCCGAAGTCGAGCAGAATCGACGGCCGCTTGCCCTCTTTGGCCGTAAAGACGGTCTTGGGCGTAGCGGCCGTCGTAGCCTGGCCGTTGCCCTGCAACAACAGGTTCTGCGCGCCGTCGATCAGCTCGCCGTTTTGCATCCACATCACGCGGACAGGCGACAGATAGGCCCGCGTTCGGGTATCGAACTGCGCCTTGTCGGCCACGTCTTTCGGGAAAACGGGGGGCAGGCTGCCCTTGCCCATCGGACCGGCGGCCGACAGCGTCGTGGCGCACATCAAACAAGAGAAGGCTAAAAGTTTTTTCATTTCGGTTCGGATTATCATTAGGTTTGTCAGTAATCGTCCATGCCGGAGGCTCCTGCCGGGCCGCTTTTTCCGAACTCCGGCGATACTACCGACCGGAAATCGAGAAACGGCCGCCCAGCCGATCTTACAAATTAAGCGATCATTTATCAATATTGCAAGCCGGAAGCGGCAAAACGGCCCGAAAAATCGCCCTGCCGGTCCCCGCCCCAAGCAGTCCATGTTTCACATCCGGGCAGGCCGGTGCACCGAAACGACAGCAACCGAACATGGAAGCCGGCTCTGGATTGCAGACGGCTGAAACAAGCGGAAGTCCTCGGGTCGGACGGAACGACCGAAGGCCGTAAAAGGCCGAGACACAGCGGCGACCAAACGGGATAGGGCTCGAAAAACTTTCCCGGCAACGGAACGACCGACAGGAAAAGAGAGGCTTCGTACAAGCAAAACACGTTCAGCGAGGGGACCGATTCCGAAACCCGGAGAACGCGCCGTGTGCGGAATCCGGCACTCAGAACTCCAGTCGCAGCTGGCGGTACAGCTCGTGTTGCTCGGGCGGCAGGTCCTGCGCCGGATTCGACACCGAAAGGCCCAGCAGCCTGACCGGACGGCCCGGCACGCCGGACTCGCGCAGCAAGCGCTCCGCCAGCGGAAACAATCCGGATGAGGCCGACAGCTCTTCTCCGGGCGAAAGGCTCCGGGTTATCTGGCGGAAATCGGCGAACTTGACCTTGAGCGTCAGCGTATGGCCTCGGAACGCGGCGCGTTCGAGCCGGCGGCAGAGCCGGGCCGAAAGCGCGTACAGCTCCTCGCTCATCTCGTCGAGCGTCACGCGGTCGCTCTCGAACGTCGACTCGCAGCCGACCGACTTGCGCACGCGTGTCGGGCAGACCGGACGCAGATCGATCCCCTGAGCGAACTGGTGATACAGGCGCCCCGCCTTGCCGAAACGCTCGACGAGAAAGTCGAGCGGCTGCGCCCGCAGATCGGCCCCGCTGCGGATGCCCAGCTCGTGCATCCGGCGGGCCGTTACGCGCCCTACCCCCCAGAACGCCTCGATCGGCAAGCGTGCGATAAAGGCCGCCGCGCGGTCGGGATGGATCGTGCACAGCCCGTCAGGCTTGCGATAGTCGGAAGCCACTTTCGCCAAAAACTTGTTGTACGACACGCCGGCCGAAGCGACAAGCCCCAGCTCGTCGCGGATGCGGCGCCGTATGGCCCGGGCCACGTCGACGGCCAGCGGCAGGCCGGGCTTGTTCTCGGTCACGTCCAGAAAAGCCTCGTCCAGCGCGAGCGGCTCGACCAGATCGGTGTACTCATGGAAAATGCGGTGAATCTGCGCCGACACGCTTCGGTAAACCTCCATGCGCCCGGGCACGAAAATCAGGTCGGGACACAGCCGCACGGCCCGGACCGACGGCATAGCCGAACGGATACCGTACTGTCGCGCCTCGTAGCTGGCAGCAGCCACCACGCCCCGGCCATCGGCGCGACCGACGACCAGCGGACGGCCCCGGTACTCGGGATGGTCGCGCTGCTCAACGGAGGCATAGAAAGCGTCCATGTCGATATGTATGATCTTGCGCTCGGGCACGGGTGAGAAGCGTGAGGCGGGAAAAGTCAGAAATCGATCTCCAGCAGCATCGGACAATGGTCCGAGTGCCGGACATCGGGCAGAATCCGCGCGCCGCGCAGCATCGGCCGGACGGCCTCGGAGGCCATCGCATAGTCGATCCGCCAGCCCTTGTTGTTTGCCCGGGCATTCGCGCGGAAGCTCCACCACGTATACAAGTGCGGCTCCGGATGAAAGAACCGGAGCGTGTCGATGAATCCGCCGTCGATGAAGCGGCCGATCCACTCGCGCTCCTCGGGCAGAAACCCGCTGACGGTCGCATTGCGCACCGGATCGTGAATATCGATCGGCCGATGACAGATATTGAAGTCGCCGCAAAGAGTCAGTTTCGGGCGGGTCTCGAGCAGGCGCGACACGTAGTCAGAGAAATCGTCGAGCCAGCGCATCTTGAATGCCTGCCGCTCGTCGCCCGACGTGCCCGAAGGATGATAGACGCTGACCACCGACAGGTCGCCGTAGTCGGCTCTCAGAAAGCGGCCCTCGCTGTCGTAGCGCTCGATCCCCATGCCCGGCACGACGCGGTCGGGCTCGCGGAGGGTCAGAATCGCCACCCCGCTGTAACCTTTCTTGACGGCCGAAAAGTAGTGGCAGCGGTAGCCCATGCGCTCGAAAGCTTCCGAAGGAATCTGCTCGGGCTGGGCTTTGGTTTCCTGCAGGCAAAGCACGTCGGGACGCTCGTCGGCGATCCAGTCGCAGAGCCCTTTGCCGATCGCGCTGCGAATCCCATTGACGTTGTACGTGACGATCTTCATCGAATTTCGGTGATAATAAACAAGCAATAAGCGGCGACGAACCGCCCGGCCGCTGCGGACGACTCCCGGCCGGCCGACGGCCGCTCCCGCGAATCCCCGAAGCCGCCTCGATCCCCGGACCGCAACGGACAAAAATAACAAATATTTCAAAGCGGCGATGCGGCAGGGCTCCCGAAAACAACGGCAACGCGCACGATACGAATATCGAGGAAAGCAATACCGACAGCCCTGCCGCTACTCGCTCCCGCGACATTTCCTACCGGTAAAACGAAAGGCCGGAGCACAAGGAAAGCCACTCGAGGAAACCGCGGAGCAACGGAATCTTAAGGTATAAGGCCTTATCCGGCTCCCGGCATAGCCAACCGCGACCGGTCCGCGAGGACACCCTACGAGAATTTCCGTCGACGAAAAATCGTCCGCCGCCTCCGATCGGTCGTTTCCTAACGCTCCCATGCCCGTTGCCGGGCCCGCTCGGCCTTGCGTAACGCCCTTTTCTGCTTTGCAGCTGTCTTTTGCAGGACTTTTCGCTGCTTTCGCAAGGCAACGTCCAGGTCCTTCCTGCGTTCCGCACCCGCTTCGCGCATAGCCGCTTCACGCTCGATCCGGGCCTCGCGCAAAGCCATTTGCCGTTCTCGCATGGCTTTGTCCCGCTCGATTTGCGCCTCACGAAGTGCCGCCTCGCGCTCAAGCTGAGCCTCGCGCAAAGCCATTTGCCGTTCCCGCATGGCTTTGTCCCGCTCGATTTGCGCCTCACGAAGTGCCGCCTCGCGCTCGGCCTGAGCCTTTTGCCAAACAGCCTGTTTTTTACGATAGGCGCGGGCCCGTTGTTTCGATATTTTTTCCGAGCCGGCAGGAGAAGCCGAGCAGCCGCTTTCCGCGGCCGGACGAACCGTCTTTCCGAAAACGGAAATCCGCCCGCCCCCCATAAACATGCAAAGGACCAGCGTACATAGGATACTTTTCATAGCGTCGACTTTCAGATCGTTTCCAAAATACGCTTTTATTCCGTATTATGCAAAGACCCGCCGTTTTTTGTCCTCGTGTTTATCGACCGGTCCCCCGCCTCCCGAGCGACGCCTGCCCGGCGACGGCAATCCGCCCTTTCCGGCCGGGACACGCCAATCCGCTTATTTTTCATGCGAGCGATTGGCAATCCGTACAAAAATCGTATCTTTGCGACCCTTTGCCTCCGGCCGAAACGGCACGGCAAATGCAAAATATCCGCACGCCTTATGAAACCGACCCGCAAGCAAATATGGACGATCGCCTACCCGATTCTCATCAGCCTGCTGATGGAGAACATGATCGGGCTGACCGACACGGCTTTTCTCGGTCGCGTGGGCGAAGTAGAGCTGGGAGCCTCGGCCCTCGGAAGCGTATATTATCTGGTGATTTTCATGCTCGGATTCGGTTTCGGAATCGGGGCTCAGATTCTGATTGCGCGGCGCAACGGCGAGAAAGCCTATGCCCTGATCGGGCCGCTGTTCCAGCAAGGACTGCTGTTCCTGCTGTCGCTGGCGACCGTGATGTTCGTCATATCGCACACGTTCACTCCGATGGTGCTGCGCTCGCTGATCAGCTCCGACGAAGTGTACGAAGCCGCCGTCAGCTACACGAACTGGCGCGTGTTCGGATTCTTTTTCGCGTTCGTCGCGATTATGTTCCGGGCGTTCTTCGTCGGCATCACGAATACGAAAACGCTGACGCTGAACTCGATCGTCATGGTACTGTCGAACGTCGTACTGAACTACGTGCTGGTTTTCGGCAAGCTGGGCCTGCCGGCCATGGGCATCGCCGGAGCGGCGATCGCCTCGTCGGCCTCGGAGATGATCTCGATGGTATTCTTCATCGTCTACACCCGCCTGAGGATCGATCATCGCAAATACGGGCTGTTCCGCTTCGCGGGATTCTCGTCCAAGCTGCTGCGGGGCATGCTGAACGTCTCGGTATGGACGATGATCCAGATGTTCGTCGCCATCTCGACATGGTTTTTCTTTTTCATCGCGGTCGAGCATCTGGGCGAGCGGCCGCTGGCCGTCACGAACATCATCCGCAGCGTGTCGGGCATCGTCTTCGTCATCGTCAGCTCGTTCGCCTCAACGGCCAGCACGCTCGTGAGCAACCAAATGGGAGCCGGACAGCCGGAGCTGGTCGCCGGCACGACGCGGCGGATCGTGGGCATGTGCTACCTGATCGTCATTCCGCTGTTGGCCCTGTTCGCGGTTTTCCCGGAGCTGATCCTGCGCATATACACCGACGAGCAGTCGCTGATCGACGGGTCGGTCGCCTCGCTGCGGGTCATGCTCTCGTCCTACCTGATCAGCGTGCCGGCCTTCATCCGCTTCAACGTCGTCTCGGGAACCGGCAACACCCGCTCGGCCCTGATGCTGGAACTCGCGACGCTGAGCGTATACGCGATCTACACGGTATGGATCGTGCTCTACCGGCACTCGGACGTCGCGCTGTGCTGGACCACCGAACACGTTTACGCGCTGGTACTGCTGCTGTTGGCAAGCCTCTACCTGAAAAAGGCCCGTTGGCAAGACCGGAAAATATAAAACGATAAAACGCGGGGGAACGGCCCGAAGGCACTCCCCCGCGCAAAACGCAAAAAACTGTCTCATGGAAGAATTGACACTGACGACCCCGTCGATCCTGTTTTCGGCCATATCGCTGATCATGCTGGCCTACACGAACCGCTTTCTCGCCTATGCCTCGGTCATCCGCAATCTGAAAAAGGAGCACGAGAGCAACCCCTCGCCGATCACGCAGCAGCAAATGGACAACCTGCGGCGCAGGCTGCACATGACCCGCTCGATGCAGATCTACGGCGTCAGCAGCCTGTTGCTGTGCGTAGTATGCACGCTACTGATATACATCGGCTTGCAGAAAACGGCCGTCTATACGTTCGGCGCGGCGCTGGGTCTGCTGGTCGTCTCGCTGTGGATCTCGATCCGCGAACTGCTGATCTCGGTCCGCGCGCTCGAAGTGCACCTCGACCATGTGGACGAAAAGAGGCTCGAAGGACAGAACAGGTCCAAACGTTCCCGGAACAGAAGCCGCACGAAAAAGCGCCCCGGCACGCAACAGGAAGCTCGGCCCGTCTCGCAGCGAGGCAACCGCAGCGAATCACCCGACGGGAGGAACCTCGATCAATAGCACGCGGGTATCGCTCAACGCCCGAAGCGAAAAGTCGGACATGCGGGTAACGCCCAGCCCGTCGCGGCGGCCGAGGGTCGTACCGGCGATTTCGACGCTGCCTTCCACGACGAATACGTAGACGCCGTAACTGCCGGCGCTGTGCAACACGTATTCGACGCGCGTATTCTGCCGCAAATCGCCCAGCGACAGCCAGGCATCCTGATAGATCCACAGGCCGCGACCGTTTCCCGGGTAGGGAGAGACGATCTCCGACAGCTCGCCGGGACGCGCCAGATCGGAAATCACGGCATTCTCGTAGCGTGGCTTGACGCCCCGACGGTTCGGGAAAATCCATATTTGCAGAAACTCGACGGGCGCGCTGCGGCTCGGGTTGTACTCGCTGTGATAGATACCCGTCCCGGCACTCATTGCCTGAATTTCGCCCGCACGGATCACGTCCGCGTGCCCGAGGCTGTCTTTGTGCTCGAGCCGGCCGCTCAACGGAATCGAAACGACCTCCATCTCACGATGCGGATGCATGCCGAAACCCGCCCCCGGAACGACCGTATCGTCGTTGAGGACCCTCAGCGCACCGAAATTGAGGCGCGCCGGATCGTAATAGTCGGCGAAACTGAACGTATGGTGGGTCCTGAGCCAGCCGTGGTCGAAATAGCCGCGCGTGGCGGCCTTGTGCAAAAGCATGTCCATGAAACTATCCGTTAGGAATTACTGTCCTGTTTACACAATCAAATAGTCTGCCAGCTTCTCCCGGCGGACCGGGTATCTCCCGGCCGAAAGAAAAGCCATCCGGAGCCCGGCAGGATACCGCTCGCGGCCGGGCGGAGAAAATCCTCAGTCTACCGCAAGGCAACGGAGCGGATGCCCTTGCGGGAAACGAAACGGAAACGGACCCAAATCATACGGAAGAATAGAAACAGAGCGGGAAAACGGAAGCGCTCCCAATCGCCGGGAAACAATCCGGAGAGCAGCAGGATATACCCGTTCATGACCGGACGCGCCGTACCCTACTGAAAGACAAGACAAAAACGGCTCCAAGCCTACGCGCAGAACGGCAGATGAGCAGCAAGGGAAAGCCCCCGTCTCAAACGGAACCGCGCGCCGCCGGCATCGCCTACTCGGATCGCCCGCCTCCGACATGACGGAACGGCCATCTCATCGGACATGCCGGCATAAGGCAGGCGCACCCTCCCCGGCCTCGGGCAAGCTCACTCCCCTCGCTCCAGATAAAGTTCGGTCAGCCGCGAGACAGGGTAACGGGATATTTCCGACGAAAGAACTTTCAGAAAGGACGACAATCCTGCCGGCCAGGTCGGCAGGTCGACCCGATAGAAACAGGCATGGATCACACGGTGCGACAGCACATGCCGGGGCATCGGGAGCATGCCCGAAACGCGGACATCCCCCGCCTCGTCGAACCACTCCCGCCACCGAGCCGTCCGCTGCAGTTCGCCGAAATCGACCGCCCGGGGCGTCTCGGTCAACGCAAACTCGTACAGATTGCGCCAGATATCGCGGCCGGTCCGCTTCGCCAGCAGCGTCGAGCCGGCGCAACGAACGTGCAGATAATTGAAGTAACGGGGGACCGCCGCCTTTTTCTCCCGCTTCGGAGGACGGTCGGCCACCGTGCCGCGAGCCAGCGAAAGACAACGGTCGCGTAACGGACAACATTCGCAGTCGGGGTTCGCCGGCACGCACTGCAACGCGCCGAACTCCATGACCGCCTGATTGTGCAGGCCCGGACGCGACTCGTCGAGCAGCAAGCGGGCCCGTTCGGCATAATAACGCTTTCCGGCAGCCGTATCGGTCGGCACATCGGCGTCCGTCAGGCGCGACAATACGCGATAGACGTTCCCGTCGACCACGGCGCAGGGCTGGCCGTAGGCAATCGAGCAGACTGCCGAGGCCGTATAGTCGCCCACGCCGGGCAGCGAACGCACGTCGTCGTAACCGGTCGGGAAAACGCCGTCGAAACGCTCCGCCACCCGGCGGGCGGCCGCATGCAGACTACGGGCCCGGCTGTAATAGCCCAGCCCCTGCCACAGCTTCAGCACTTCGTCCTCGGTCGCGGCGGCCAGCGAACGCACGTCGGGAAAACGCGAAGCGAACCGGCGGAAATAGTCGAGGCCCTGCGCCACGCGGGTCTGCTGCAGGATCACCTCCGACAGCCAGATCAGGTACGGATCGGACGTCTCGCGCCAAGGCAGCGGACGGAAATGCCGGCCGTACCATTCGATCAGAACGGCGCTTATGTCGCTGGTCTGTTTCATCGGACGCATATACGCTCAGACTGTCAGATCGACGACCGACGCGTCCGTCGTACGGATCAGGTCGTCGGGCGCGATACGAATCTGCAATCCGCGCACGCCGGCGCTGACGTAGATCGAATCGTAAAGCCGGCAGGTCGAATGGATATAGGTCGGAAAGGACTTTTTCATCCCGATCGGCGAGCAGCCGCCCCGGATATAGCCGGTCGTCGGCAGCAGGTCTTTCATGTGCAGCATCTCGACGCTCTTGTTGCCCGATGCGCGGGCCGCCGCCTTCAGATCGACCTCCGCGTCGCCCGGCACGACGCAGATCAGAACGCCCGTCCGGTCGCCGCGCAGCACGAGCGTCTTGAACACGCGCTCAATCGGCTCGCCGAGCTGCTCGGCTACATGGACGGCTGCCAGATCGTCCTCGTCCACCCTGTAGGGGATCAGCTCGTAATGAATTTTCGCGCGGTCCAGCAAACGGGCCGCATTCGTCTTGCTCACTTTCTCTCCCATGCGTCGAAGCCCTCCTTTCTTCGGCGAAGATAGCGCATTGCTTCGGGAAAGAAAAACGGCAGCGGCATTCCGGTACTAAAGTTGCATGTCGTCCGATGCATAAAACCTTTTAAATCTTCGTTATGGACAATTGGAAAATCACTTTCGGGGGACAACCGGTAACGCTCGTAGGCACGCATCTGCTGCCGGGAGACCGCGCGCCCCGTTTCGAGGTACTGGACGGGAATCTGCAACCGGTGGCCTCGACGCAATTCAAGGACAAAACAATGATCATAAGCGTATTTCCGTCCGTGGACACATCCGTCTGCGCGTTGCAGAACATCCGCTTCAACCGCGAAGCCGCCCGGCTCGACAAAGACGTCGTCATCCTGTCGCTGTCGGTCGATCTGCCGTTCGCTCAAAAACGCTTCTGCGCGGCCGAGCACATCGACAACGTCCGCGTCTACTCGGACTACCGCGACCTGGATTTCGGCATGAAGTACGGATTCGTCATCAAGGAGCTGCGGCTGCTGGGTCGCGGCGTCGTCGTCGTGGACCGCAAAGGAATCGTCCGATACATCGAATACGTGTCCGAAATCAAGAACGAGCCCGACTACGACGCGGCGCTAAAAGCCGTCAGGGAACTGAAATAGAAACGCGAGAGTCGGGGTCGGTCCCCGCTGAACAGGCACAAAGCTACCGCGCGTCCTGCCGGGGCTTGACGATTACGAAAGAAGGCAAGGCATCGAGCAGCGGACGAGCGTACCGAATCAGGTGGTTCCATGCGTCGTAGCTCACGACGACCAACTGCTTGCCCTCGATGCAGCGCTCGAGCGGAGTGCCCGGCCCGCACAGGGTCAGACGCCCGGACGGCGTCATTTCCGAAGCCAAATCCAGCTCCGGATCGACCGACATCAGCTCGACCTCGATCCGCTCGGCCGCAGTCCGGATATACTGCAACAGCATCCGGTCGTCCGGGCCGCCCAGCATCACGCCGACACGGGTCACCGTCCCGATGCCGCGATTGACGAACACTCCCAGCGTGCAGGGAATGCTCTGAAACAGAATACGGCTCTTATCGGGCGAAAGCCCCTCGGGGAAGAGCCAGTTGCGCCGGCGCAACAGTCCGCCGACACGGTACTCGGCCCCGGCAAGCGGCGTGCGGCGCACCGGTCCGAGATAGTTGCGGATGAAGCTGGGCCCCGCTCCCGTCAGTACGAAATCGTAATGCTCGCGCATGGCCAGCGAGCGCAGATCCTCCACATAACGGTCCGTCACCCGGTAGCGCGTATCGATCCGGAGTCCGAGTCGGTCGGCCTCGGCACGCAGCGGGGCAAAGCTGCCTTTGGAATAGTCGTAGGCGTTCAACGGACTCGTATCGGTCCCTATCGTATAGTGCACGGCCGTCACCTTGGCGCCGCCGATCATGCGGCCGTAAAGCAGATTGACCAGCTTCAGAAACACCGGGCCGCTCTCGGGATTGGCGAACGAGATCAGAATACGCGGATAGCGGTGAATCGTCGGCCGTTTCGCGCGCGACTCGCGGGCGAACAGCTTCTCGATCAGCGACAGCAGCGGCGTGGCCATGAAGGTCGTGAACAGCGCCATAATCACGAATATGACGAACAGCGAGCCGGGAATGATCCCCATCTCGTAACCGATGTTGAGCACGATGAGCTCCATCAGTCCGCGCGTGTTCATCAGCACGCCGATCGACAGGCTGTCCTTCCACGACTCGCCGACGGCCCGGGCCGACAGCGTAGCGCCGAGCAATTTGCCTGCGATTGACATCACGATGAACAGCGCGCAGACGCCCCACAGATGGGGCGTATTGAGCAAGCCTATTTCGGTCCTCAGGCCGGTGAAAACGAAAAACAGCGGCAGGAACAGCACGACGGCCACATCCTCGACTTTCTCGGTCATCACGCGCCGGAAACTCAGGTTGTCGGGCATGATCACTCCTGCCAGAAAAGCACCGAACAACGCATGGATGCCGAGTACCTCGGTAATGTAGGACGAAAGGATCAGCACGAGGAAAATGAAAGCCACGAGCGTTTTGCCCACCGTCTCGCGCTTGTTATACAGTTCGCCGATCTTACGCAGGAACGGGCGCGCGAGGCAGAACATGAACAGGATGTAAACGGCCGTCAGGGCAATCGTATAGAGCGCGCCGACCGCGTCTCCCGCCTTGGCCACGGCGATCACGGCCGCGAGCAGACACCACGCCGTCACGTCGTTGTTCGCAGCGCTGGCGATCGCGAGCATTCCCATCGGCGTTTTGCCCAGGTTGCGCTCCTGCACGATCCGGGCCAGTACGGGAAAAGCCGTGATGCTGACCGATATTCCGATGAACAGCGCGAAAGAGAGGAAAGGAGCGTGATGCGCCCCGAACTCGGGATAGACCCAATATGCGAGCACCAGCCCGAGAAAAAACGGCACGATGATGCTCGCGTGGCTGATGACGAGCGTCTCGCTCGCCTTACGGCGCACGACGCCCAGATCGAGCTCCATACCGATCACGAACATGAACAGCACCAGGCCGATCTGGCTGATCACGTTCAGCGGCACGAGCGACGACGGCTCGAACAGGAACTCGAACGCGCCGGGAAAGAAATGGCCCAGCACGGAAGGCCCCAGCACGATTCCGGCCACGATCTCGCCGATCACGCCGGGCTGACCGAGATACTTGAACAGATAGGAAAAGATCCTGACGGCAACCAAAATCGCTATGATCTGCAACAGCAGCAGCGGCACCGGGTGCGTCAGGTTCGACGCCAAAGTCTCGCGCAACAGATCGACCGACGAGTCCGCATGCCGTACGGCAACTACGTCGGACGTATCGTAGGCTTTTCCCATCCGGACGACCCACCACATCAGCAGTCCGAACACGGCGAGCATCGTCCCGTATATCATATAGTTGCGCTTGGAGCCGTTCATATTTTCAGCAGGATCGGATAGATAACGCAAAGATAAAATTTTTCAGGAAAAACGGAAAGGGCCGTTCTCACCGGCAACCGTTCGGGGAAGTCGGAAAAGTCCCTTTTTTCTCGGTCGCATCCCCTCGCGAAAGCGACGCGAATCGCAGAGAAACCGCCGGAAACTACCGCCGGGATGCCTCGGCGTCCATCTGAGCCTTGGATTTGCTCCGGGTCACGACATAAACCCCGGCAAAAACCAGCACGACGGCCGCCGCCTTGATCGTCGTAAAACGGTCCATACCCGCGAGAACGGCGACCAGCGAGGCAACCAGCGGCTGCAGGTAATTGTACATGCAGCCGACCGTCGGGCGCAGGTTCTTCTGTCCGACAGGCAACAGCAGATAGGTCAGAAACGTCGCCCCGAGCACGATAAAACCTACCTCGGCGAAATTCCGCCACCCGAACGCCTGCCAACGAGTCGAAACGAAATCCTCCGCCCCGAAAGGCAACCAGCAGAGCGTTGCGAAAAGGAACATCCATTTCATCAGCGTAACCGGCCCGTAACGACCGATCAAACCTTTGAAGACGACGAAATAAGTAGCGTACGACAACTGCGCGAACATGCACAGCAGATCGCCGCCGACCGAGCCGCCGCCGGAGGAGGCCGCCGCCGGGGAAGAGAAGATCAGCATCAGCGCCCCGACCGCCCCGATAGCCACACCGGCTATCTTCATGCCGGTAATCGGCTCGCGCAAATAGAGCGCCGCGATAATCATGGCGAAAATCGGCGCCGTCGTCGTAACGACCGACGTGTCGATCGGCGAGGTCATCGACACCCCCAGAATGAACGAACCCTGATTGAGCACGATGCCGAGCAGGGCCGCGAAAAAGAGCGAAAGCCGGTCGCGCAACGCGACCGGCTCGCGGCGCACGAACAACGAAGCGGTCCAAAATGCCGCCGCTGCGCCCGCCGTACGGGTCATCATCAGTCCCGCAGGACTGATAAGCCCCGAATCGAGCAATGCCTTGGAGACGGGGGAAAGCAAGCCGAAAATCACGCCCACCCCCAACATGGCCGCATGGCCTCGGATATTACGGTCTTCCATCGCCTGTCCGAATTTGACACGCAAAGGTATTCAAAATCCGGATTCGATGCGCTCCGCTCGCCCCGTTTTACCGCTCGACGGACGAAACCAGCTTCAGCGTATAGTTGAGTTTCGACTCGGCCCGCTTCATATCCGCGCCCAGCATGATCAGGCTGTCGGGATAGCTCAGAAAATTGATCTGCTCGAGCGTCGTATCGCCGATATTGAGCTGGTAAACAGTCGCGTCAGGATCGTCGTCCGTACCGCGCAGCGTACCCCATCGGCCGCTCGAAAAGAACGTGGTGTCCCGTCCGTTCTCGGCCTCAAGATAGGTCATGGCCAAACGGTAGGTCCCGTCGCCGCTGTGCTCGCGGTTCTCGAGCGTCAGCTCATAGCGAATGCCGGGCCCGTCGGCAGCAGGCAGAAGACCTTCGTAGGTCCGCAGCATTTCCGGACCGAGAGCTGCCGTATCGGTAGCCTGAGCCGAAGCGGCGGCAGCCGGTTTCGAGGAATCGGGCGCGGCGGTACTGCGATCCGTCCGATGGCCGCACGAAGCGGCAAGCAGTGCCAACAGACTGGCGGTAACCAATTGTTTTTTCATCGCTTTTGTTTTTTATTGATCAATCGCCGGGCGTTCGCACGTCGTCCGGCAGAAAAAGCAGTCCGTCGCCCGCCGAGGCTCTCCGTCTCCGGCACGCCGATCGCCGGCAGGCTTTACGAGCGGCACCTCTGCAAAAAACCCTCCAAACGACCGCCGCCGAATTCTTAAGTGCGGAAAGACAATCGATTGCGGCAACTCGCGGCACATAGCCGCCCGATTTCTGCATTGTCCTCCCGCAAAAGAGGCCCCATTCCCCCGAGGACCTGCATCTCATATCGTACCGCCCGCAAGAACCGACATCGTCGAAAAAACGGCCGTATTCGGGCCGGCCGGAATGCGGCCGTCCCGAACTGTCATAACTGTCAAACGGAAAGTCCCTTACGAAGCAGAATGCGCAGATGAGCGGGAGTAATATTCTGACTGATATGCCCCTTACGAGCGATCGAGATCGATCCGCGCTCCTCCGATACGACGATCACCAGCGCATCGGTCGCCTCCGAAGCGCCGAGAGCCGCGCGGTGCCGCATGCCGAACTCCATCGGGACCTCGCGCTCGGTCGACGGCAGCACGCACTTGGCTGCAGCGATCCGTCCGTTGGCAATGACGATCGCTCCGTCGTGCAGCGGAGAATTCTTGAAAAAGATGTTCTTGATCAGCGGCCCCGAAATCAGCGCGTCGATCTTCTCGCCCTTCTCGATGATCGGAAGCAGATTGACGGCACGCGCGATGACGATCAGCGCGCCGGTTTTCGTACGGGCCATATCGGCGCTGGCCTCGACGACCGTTTCGATCCACTCCTGCCCCACGACGTTCACGCCCCGGCCCCGGGGACGGAATATCCGGCTCATGAACGAGTGCCGGCGATTGGTGTACTGCGTGCCGAGCAACAACAAAAAACGCCGAATCTCCTGCTGGAAAACGATGATCAGCGCAATGACCCCGACTCCGATCACCTGACCGAGTATCATGCTCAGCAGTTCCATCTTGAGAGCCCGCACAACGATCCACAACAGATAGACGATCAGAATGCCCGCCACGATGCGCAGCGCGTTGGTGCCGCGCGTCAGCCGGTAAATCTGAAACATCAGCAACGCAACGACAAAAATGTCGATCACGTCGATCAGCGTCATATTTAAAAATCCGAAGCCCATATCGGAAGCAAAGATAATAAAAAGAACAAAACGGCCGCTGCAAAAACAGCGGCCGTTTCGTTCGTTTCCCTCACGCGTAAAGCTAAGCCTGCTTCCGGTCCCTGCGGATCAGATCGTAAGCGATCGGAGTAGCCGTGAATACCGTCGAGTAAGTACTGATCAGCACGCCGAACAGCAGCGCGAACACGAAACCGCGGATCACCTCGCCGCCGAACAGGAAGATCGCCAGCAGCACGACCAGCGTCGTCCCCGAGGTGTTGATCGTACGGGACAAGGTGGAGTTGATCGCGTTGTTGATATTCTCCCGGATATTGCGCTTCGGATAGAGCGTCTGGTACTCGCGGATACGGTCGAAGATCACGACCTTGTCGTTGATCGAGTAACCGATGATCGTCAGGATCGCGGCGATGAACGACTGGTCGACTTCGAGGTTGAACGGCAGCAGGCCGTGCAGCAACGAGAACAGACCGATCGTGAACAGGGCGTCCAGGGTCAGCGAAATCACGCTGCCGACACCCCACTGCCAGCGTTTGAACCGGATAATAATATAAAGCGCGATAGCGACCAGACTGAACAGCACGGCGATAACCGAATCGACCTTGATGTCGTGCGCCACGCTCGGCCCCACTTTGTCGGAACTGATGATCCCGTACGGATTCTGCGCCGTCGTCAGGAATTCGGCTTCGGTAAGCTGCGCGGTCATCAGCGGCGAGAGCGCCTTGTAC
>ENA-UESD01001081-UESD01001081.1-human-gut-metagenome-genome-assembly--contig:-NODE-1081-length-22895-cov-4.087080_pt1 | contig 22895 bp, 20 predicted proteins | sample MGYA00242985_ERZ507986 | MGnify/ENA primary metagenome ERZ507986 (study PRJEB26167, sample SAMN06115408) | human gut metagenome | host: Homo sapiens | place: China:Guangxi | collected 2016-04-06... | reverse complement strand
CAGCCGGACGGCCTGGCCGGGCTTGCCCCGCAGAACGTGCTGGAGAGCCTGCTCGGCCTGCTGGGCGAGCAGGCGAAAACGCCGCTTGCCGCCTGCGGGGTGGTGCTGGGGATTGTGCTGCTGTGCGCGCTGATGGACGGCGCCAAGCAGCTGGCGAAGGAGCCGGCGGTATCGGAGGTGTTCGGGGTCATCTGCGCGCTGGCCGCCTGCACGGCGGTGCTCATCCCTGTCGCCGGCTGCATCCGGTCGGTCAGCGCGGCGGCGGAAAGCGCGTCGGTGTTCACCACCAGCTTTGTGCCGGTGTACGCCGGTGTGATGGTGACCACCGGACAAGCCGCCTCGGCGCTGTCCTACCAGACGCTGATGCTGTTTGCCGCGCAGCTGATGACCATGCTGGCAACCTACGTGATTGTGCCGCTGATGACCATTTCGCTCGCGCTGGGGCTGACGGGCGCGGTATCCGGCGGGCTGAAGCTGGACGCGGCAGGCGGGCTGCTCAACAAAACCGCGGTATGGCTGCTCAGCCTGACGGCGACGCTGTTTGTCGGCCTTTTATCGATGCAGAACCTGGTCGGCGCCGCCGCCGATTCGCTCGCCGGGCGCGCGGTGAAGTTTTCACTTTCCAGCTTCGTACCGGTGGTCGGCGGCGCGCTCAGCGAAGCGCTCGGCTCGGTGCAGGGGTGCCTGTCGCTGCTGCGCTCCACCCTGGGCGGCTTCGGCATCCTGGCGACCGCCGCGATGCTGCTGCCGCCGCTGCTCGAGTGCGCGGTGTGGGCGCTGGGGCTGAGCCTGTGCAGCATGGCAAGCGAAATGTTCGGCCTGACCCAGCTGACCGCCGTGCTCAAAAGCGCGCACGCGGTGGTCAAGACCCTCATCGGTGTGCTGGCGGTGTGCGGGCTGTTCCTGATCGTGTACCTGATTCTGGTGCTGACCTTCGGTTTTGTGCTGCTGACCACCGACGTGGCCATTGGCCGCCGCACCAAGCAGAATGCCCTGAACGCCTTTGCCACCCTGCACAAAAAGTGGAAGTTTCTGGGCTACCTGACCTTTCTGGTGCCGACCCTCATCATGACCTACTATTCCGTGATCGGCGGCTGGATCGTGAAGTACTTCTCCGTCTATCTGATCTCCGACGGCACGCAGGCCGCGCAGGACGGGTTCTTCACCTCCTTCATCACCTCCCCGATCTCCCCCATCGTGTTCATGCTGCTGTTTCTGGCGCTGACGGCATGGGTGGTGTACTGCGGCGTGGAAAAGGGCATTGAGAAGTATTCCCGCTATATCATGCCGGGGCTTCTGCTGCTGATCATCGGCATTTCCGTGTTCGCCCTGACCCTTTCCCACACGGACGAAAACGGCATCACCCGCACCGGTCTGGAAGGGCTGGCCGTCTACCTGACGCCGGATTTCACCGGCATAACGGTGTCCCGCTTCCTGAATGTGGTGCTGGACGCCATGAGCCAGCTGTTCTTCTCCCTCAGCGTCAGCATGGGCATCATGATCACCTACGGCAGCTATGTGAAAGACGATGTGGACCTGAACAAGGCCAACGGGCAGATCGAGATCTTCGACACCGGCGTGGCTTTCCTGGCCGGTATTATGATCATCCCCGCCGTGTACGTCTTTCTGGGTGTAGATGGTATGTCCAGCGGCCCCAGCCTGACCTTCATCAGCCTGCCCCGGGTGTTCGCCTCCATGGGCGGCGTGGGGCGCATCGTCGGCATCGTGTTCTTCCTGGCCCTTGGCTTCGCGGCACTGACCAGCTGTGTATCCGTCATGGAAACGCTGGTGGCCAACTGCATGGAGATCTTCCACAAGAGCCGCAAGGAGATGTGCGCCATGGTGGGCGTCTATTCTCTGGTGACCGCCGTGACCATCTGCCTTGGCTACAACGTGTTCTACTTCGAACTGACCCTGCCCAACGGCAGCGCCGCTCAGCTTCTGGACGTGATGGACTACATCAGCAACAGCTTCCTGATGCCCTTTATCAGCCTCCTCACCAGCATCCTGATCGGCTGGGTCATCGGCCCCAAGTGGGTCATCGACGAGGTGGAGAAAAACGGCGAGCATTTCGGCCGGGCCAAGCTGTATAGCGTGATGATGCGCTATGTGGTGCCCGTGGTCATGCTGATCCTGTTCCTGACCTCCACCGGCTTCTGGAACCTCCTGTTCCGGCATTGATCTAACTTTCATCAAACCAAAAAGCGGGAGCCGAAAGGCTCCCGCTTTTCTTATGATTCGGTTGATCCGGTAACTTACCGCTTGTTGGACTTTCTCCAGATGTGCATCGCCTCGGCAGACTTGATCAGCTCGTCCCGGAAATCGGGGTGTGCAATGCCGATCAGGGCCTCGGAACGCTCCCAAGTGGACATGCCCTTCAGGTTCACCATGCCGTACTCGGTGACGATGTAGTGTGCGCAGGACCGGGGATCGGTAACAATGGAGCCGTTGGTCAGGGTGGGAACGATCCGGCTCTTCACGGTACCGTCCTTGGCCGTCATGGTGGAGGACATGCAGATGAAGCTCTTGCCGCCCTTGGAGAGGTAAGCGCCCATCACGAAGTCCAACTGGCCGCCGGTACCGGAAATGTGCTTGATGCCGGCAGACTCGGCGTTGACCTGACCGAAGAGGTCCATATCCACGGCGTTGTTAATGGAGATAAAGTTATCCAACTTGGCGATGATCTGAACATCGTTGGTGTAATCCACAGGTGCGGCCATCACATCGGGGTTCTCCTTGATGTAGTCATACAGCTTCTGGGTGCCGGCAGCGAAGGCATAGACCTGACGGCCTCTGTCCACGTTCTTGTTGCGGCCGGTGATCTTGCCAGCCTTGGCAATATCCACGAAAGCGTCCACATACATCTCGGTGTGCACGCCCAGATCCTTCAGGTCGGACTCTGCGATCAGGGAGCCAACGGTATTGGGCATACCGCCGATGCCCAGCTGCAGGCAGGCGCCGTTGGGGATCTCCTTCACGATCATCTCGGCAACCTTGCGGTCCACATCGGTGGGAGGAGCGCCGGCGCCCATAGCGGCCACGGCGGGGTTCTCGCCTTCCACGACCATGTCAACATCGCGGATGTTGATCTCGGTGCCGGTCAGACCGTAGACCCAAGGCATATTCTGGTTGACTTCCACGATGATCTTCTTGGCGTGCTCCAGCATATCGCCAATGTGGGAAGCAGAAACAGCAAAGCTGAAGTTGCCGTGGGCGTCCATGGGAGTCACCTGGATCATAGCCACATCCGTGGTGGCGTTGCCGTCCCGATAGAAACGGGGCAGCTCAGAATAGCGCATGGGGCCGAAATAGCCCATGCCCTTGCCGATGATCTTCCGATCCAGACCGCTGCAGTGCCAGGAGTTCCAGGTGAAGTGGTCACCAGCGTCATCCGCCTTGCACACCTCGGGCATCCACATGGTCACGCCGCCGTGGATCTTCACGTCAAACAGCTCGTCCTTCCGGGCAGCCAGAGCCTTGTCCAGAGCGACAGGCTGATTGCAGCACCAACCGTAATCCACCCAGTCACCGGACTTGACAATCTTCACCGCTTCCTCAGCGGTAGTCAGCTTCTGCTGATACAGTTCCTGAACATTCATCGTCTTTTACCTCCATATTTATTCTGCGTATCCGCAAAGTTTTCCTTGTATCGTTAAAATCTTATCATATTCGGTCCGGCAATGCAAGCAAAACGTGAAAAAAATCACAATAATTCAAATCACGCGCCAATTAGCACGTTCACTCATAACAAAATACGCTCGCTCTCTCCTGTTCTCGCCGCACCTCGACCCCTTGCAGCCACAGGCTTTGAAGCAATTGAGAACGCAAGAACGATGCGGAACAGCAAAAAAAAGGAGCAGACCGGTCGGTCTGCTCCTTTTTTCAGTCGAAATTACTCCTCAACAGGAGCGTCCTCCTCGTCAGCGGTAGGAGCCAGCAGAGCGCGGATGGACAGGGAGATCTTCTGCTTCTCCTCGTCGATGGCAGTGATCTTAGCCTCAACGGTCTGGCCCTCAGAGAGAACGTCCTCAGGCTTCTCGATGCGGCGGTCAGCGATCTGAGAAATGTGGATCAGGCCGTCCACGCCGGGAACCACCTCAGCGAAAGCGCCGAAGGGCATCAGCTTAACGATACGAACCTCAGCGGTGTCGCCCACGCCGTACTTGTTCATAAACACCTGCCAGGGATCCACGCTGTGGTCCTTGGCGCCCAGGGAGATCTTGTGCTTCTCGGGGTCGAAGGAGATGACGTACACATCCATGGTGTCGCCAACCTTGCAGATCTCGGCGGGGTTCTTGATGCGGCTCCAGGACAGCTCGGAGATGTGGACCATGCCGTCCACGCCGCCGATGTCCACGAACACGCCGTAGCTGGTCATGGACTTCACGGTGCCGGTGTAGTGCTTGCCCACCTCGATGGTGCTCCACACGGCCTCCTGAGCGGCCTTGCGGGCCTCGTCAGTGACGCTGCGGATGGAGCCCACCACGCGGCGACGGGCACGATTGACCTCGGTAATGCGGAGCTGGACCTTCTGACCCTTCATGGCAGACAGATCAGCGCCGCGGGGCTGGCCGCTCTGAGAAGCGGGAACGAACACGCGGATGCCCTTGACGGAAACCACGATGCCGCCCTTGTTCTCCTCGGTGACAGTGCCTTCCAGCACGGTCTTCTCCTCAACGGCAGTCTCGATGTTCTCCCAGATCTTCACAGCGTCCAGACGCTTCTTGGACAGCTCGGCATAGCCTTCCACATCGTTGACGCGGACAACATAGGTCTCGACCTCGTCGCCCACCTTCACGATATCCTCGGGCTTCGCGCTGGGATCGTCGCTCAGCTCGCTGAGCTTGATGTAAGCATACTGCTTAGCGCCAACATCCACCTGAACCTCGGTGGGGGTGATGGCGGTGACAATACCGGTTACCTTCTCTCCTGTATTTAAAGTTTTGAAAGACTGATTCAGCAGTTCCTCAAAGGACTCTTCCATGGTCTCGGTGCTCTTGATTTCTTCGCTCATCGTTGTTTTTACCTCCTTAATGATGCCCGCGGGTGTGGATGCGCCGGCCGTCAGCCCGGCAACACGGCAGCCTGCAAAATCTGTGGCGGAAAGCTCGTCCGCCCCTTCGATGGAAAGGACATGAGAACAGTTCTGCCGGCAGATCTCTGCCAGATGCTTCGTATTGGCGCTCTTACGGTCGCCAACCACCACCATCACGTCTACCTGCGCAGCGATCTCCGCCGCTTCGTTCTGACGTTTACGCGTAGCATAACATATTGTATCAAAGATTTTTACGTTTGTACATTCTTTTTTTAGGATTTTGCAGGAACTTTCAAAAAGTTCACGAATACAGGTGGTCTGCGCCACGATGCTCACGGGCATTTCCGGCTGAAAATCACCGTTTTTGACCCATTCCGTCACAGCCTCCGGCCCCTGGAACACCAGCGGATGAACGCACCAACTGGCAAGTCCCATGACCTCCGGATGGTGCGGCTCTCCGATGATGACCACCTGCCGCCCCTCCCGCTCCGCCTGGGACACCAGCTCCTGAATGTGGACCACGTTGGGACAAGTGGCGTTCACGCAGCGGACGCCCCGGGTCTCCAATCCGTCCAGTACGCTTTTCAGCTCTCCGTGGGACCGGATGACCACCGTGTCCCCTGCCTCCAGCGCTTCAGGCCGGTCCGTTTTCCGGATGCCGCGGGCCGCTAAGTCATTGACCACATGGGTATTATGGATGAGGTCTCCCAGCATCCAGCAGCCCTGCGTCTCCTCCGCTGTTTTCTGAGCCAGCTCCACAGCCCGCTTCACGCCGTAGCAAAAGCCGGCACTTTCCGCTAAGATCACTTGCACAGCGGCGCACCTCCCACCTGCTGTCCGCCCAGAGCGTAAATCTCCCGGAGAAGATCATCCGCGATCTTCTGCATTTCCTCGGCGGTCCCCCGGCGGCCGGTATATACCGGCGTATAGGGCTGGCCGATGATGATGCGTGTCCGGTGGAAGGTCCGCTTTTCTCCGTCCACAAACACCGGCACCAGAATGGCGCCGGTACGGACGCCGATCACCGCCGCGCCGCTGTGGGCGTGGGCCGGCAGGCCGTCCGCCTTGCCGATGCCGTTTCGGACGGTGGTGCCCTCCGGGAAGATCAGCAGATTTTGACCGCTCTGAATGGTCTGGATGGCGGTTTTCACCGCTTGAATGTCCGCACCGCCCCGGTTCACGGGGAATGCGCCCCCCACCCGGATGACCCATGCCAGAATGGGATTCTGGAACAGTTCCTCCTTGCCCATGACACGGAGCCGGTAATCCATGGGCAGCGCCGTGGCCAGCACCAGAGGGTCCCAGTTGCTGGCGTGATTTGCCACCAGCAGTGCGCCGTGGCGAGGTAGGTTTTCCAACCCCTGAACCGTGACCGGATGCAGCAGACGGCAGATCCACTTGGCAACCGTGAAGATCAGAGGAAAAAACGGTCCAAAGGGCTGCGTTGTACGCCTCTCGTTCATCGGCTCGTCCTCTCGCGGATGATCCGGAGGATCGCTTCCTCACTCTGTTGGAAGTCCAGCTCCGTGGTATCCAGCAAAACGGCATCCTCCGCCTGCTTCAAGGGTGCCGCCGCCCGGTGGGAATCGTTATAATCCCGCTGGCGCATTTCCTCCAGCACCTTTTCATAGCTTTCCGGCGTTCCCCGCTGCTCCAGTTCCCGGAAGCGGCGCATGGCCCGCTCCTCCACGGAGGCCGTCAGGAAGATCTTCACCGTGGCATCCGGCAGGACCACGGTCCCGATGTCCCGGCCGTCCATCACCACGTTGTTCTCCCGGGCCAGTTTCCGCTGCATTTCCAGCAGATGGGCCCGCACCGCCGGATGGGCGGAGACCGCAGATGCGTACAGGGAGATCTCCGGCAAACGGATCTGATCCGTCACATCCGCACCGTTCAGTGTCATGTGCTGCAGGCCGTCCTCTCCGTAATGCAGGCCGATCTCCAGCTCCGGCAACAGCGCGGCAGCAGCCTCACCATCCTTGGGGTCCACGCCCTTGGAAAAGGCGGCGTAGCCGATGGTGCGGTAAATGGCACCGGTATCCACATATAAATAGCCCAGAGTTTTGGAAACGCTTTTCGCCAGCGTACTCTTTCCGGCGCCAGATGGTCCGTCAATGGCAATACTGATGGTTTTCAATGCTGTTCTCTCCTTTATTCCTTCTCATTCGCGGCGGACTGTCCCGCCAGACGGCCGGTGGACCAGGCGATCTGTAAGTTAAAGCCGCCGGTATAGGCGTCGGTATCCAGCAGTTCTCCCGCGAAATACAGATTTTTAACAAGCTTGGACTCCATGGTTTTAGGGTCCACCTCCCCTACCTTCACCCCGCCGGAGGTGACGATGGCGTCCGTCACAGGACAGGGGGCGGAAACCTCCATGGGAAAATGCTTCAAAACCCGCAGCAGGCTTTGCCGCTGCTCCCGGGTCAGGTCATGGACCTTCTGCCGTCCGGGGATGCCGGACAGCTCAATGACCACCGGGATCAACTTCTGAGGCAGCAGATCATCCAGTCCGTTCTGGAAATCGTGGTTGGCGTATTTGGCAAAATCCGCCAGCAGCCGCTTGTCCAACTGCTGCTCATCCAGCGCGGGTTTCAGGTCGATCTCCAGCCGGTAGCGCTTTTTGGTAAAATGCCGCATGTGGGCAGAGGCCGACAGCACCAGCGGACCGCTGACGCCGAAGTGCGTAAACAGCAGCTCACCGAAATCCGTGTAGATCTTCTTGTCGTTTTCAAAAACCGTCAGGCTCACGTTCCGCAGGCTCAAGCCCTGCAAGCGGACGCAGGGCATCCCCGCCGCGATGATCCCCTGCAAGGGCACCAGAGACCCCTGCAGCGGCGTGACGGTGTGCCCCGCCTCAGCCGCCATCCGGTGACCGTCTCCGGTGGAGCCGGTGGCCGGATAGCTGACGCCGCCGGTGGCCAGCACCACCGCCTCAGCGGAATAGCGTCCCCGCTCCCCAACAACGCCGCAGACCGCGCCGTCCTCGATCTTCAGGGCCGACGCCCGGTCCCGGAGGACCTGCACTTTCAGGGCCTTCAGCCGCCGTTCCAGTGCGGCACTGATGTCGAACGCGCTGTCGCTGACGGGAAACACCCGGTTTCCCCGCTCAGTTTTCAGAGGAACGCCCAGCTTCTCAAAAAAGCCCATCGCATCTGCGCTATTGAAGCGGTTAAAAGCACTGTAAAGGAATTTTCCATTACGCGGAATATTGGCCAGCAGCCCCTCAATATCAGTGTTGTTGGTCACGTTGCACCGGCCCTTTCCGGTGATATTCAGTTTTTTTCCCAACCGTTCGTTGGGTTCCAGCAGAGTGACCTGCGTCCCCTGCTCCGCTGCCGAAAGGGCAGCCATCATTCCGGCGGCGCCGCCGCCGATGACCACGATCTTTTTATTCATCGTCCGCACCGCCGAATACATCGTACTGATCCCACAGCCGTTCCAGCGTGGTAAAGGTCTTCGTCACATCCGTGCCCATTTTGGTGGCGATCCCCACCAGCAGGGCGTTGATGAGCGACATGGGCGCCGTCATGGAATCGATAAAGGACAGCATCTCGCTGGGGGCCAGCAGCGCCGCGCTGGACAGCTGGGCCACCGGAGACTGCTTCTGATCCGTGATGGCAATGATCTCCGCTCCCCGGGACCGGGCAAAGCGGGCTGCGTTGATGGTGTCCTTGGAGTACCGTGGGAAGCTGAACGCGATCATCACGTCCCCCTCTCCGCTGCGGAATAGCTGCTCAAAGATCTCACCGGCGGCGCTGGCCTGCACCAGCGTCACGTTTTCAAAGATCATCTGCATGTAAAAATACAGGTAGCCCGCCAGATGGGTAGAGGACCGCGCGCCTAAAATATAGATATGCCGGGCGTGGACGATCTTCTCCACAGCCGTCTGAAAGGTGTCCCGGTCCTCGTCCATGGAGATCTGCCGCAGATTTTCAATATCCGCCTGCAATACGCTGCTGAGCACGTCCCGGTCATAGATATTCTCCGCCGCCTGGATCCGCTGTGTCGAGGTCAGACGGTTCCGGGCCATCTCCTGTAATGCCTTCTGCATGGCGGGATAGCCGTCAAAGCCCAGCTCCGCGGCAAAGCGGACCACCGTGGATTCGCTGACCTCCGTCAGCTTTCCCAGCTTGCTGGCCGTCATGAACGCCGCCTGGTCATAATGGTCCAGGATATAGCGTCCGATTCGTTTTTGCCCCTTTGAAAAGGTGGAAAGGTTGTCCTCGATCGTATGTAACACACTTTTTGCCATGATTTTCTTCCTCCGGCGGCACACAACGCCGCGTTTGATTCCGGGGCCTATTCTACCATACTTTCCGCCGGATTGAAACTGATTTCTTCCCTTTTTCCCCTGCGTTTTTCATAAAAAATAGCCGCAATGCGGCTATTTCAAGGAGGCTGCAAAACCTGACGCTTTCTTCGGAAAGCGGTCATTCCTCTTTCAGTCCGGCAATCTCCTCCGCTGTTAAGTACCGCCACTGACCCAGCGGCAGCGCCCCAAGCTCCAGACAATGCTCCCGCACCCGCTGGAGCCGCAGGACCTCCAGCTCGCACTGGGCGCACATCCGCCGGATCTGGCGGTTCCGTCCCTCGTGGATGATCACGCTCAGCTCTGCCCGGTTTCCCTTCCGGCTCAGTTCACGCACTTCCGCGGGGCGGATGGGCAGACCCACCACGTCCCGGATGCGGCTCAGCCGTTCTGCCGCGTGTTCCACAGGCCCGGACACCGTCACCCGGTACTCCTTGGATACCTCATGGCTGGGGTGCAGCAGCCGGTGGGTCAGGGCTCCGTCATTGGTCAGCAGAAGCAGCCCCTCCGAATCCCGATCCAGCCGGCCCACAGGATAAACCCTTGCGGAAACGCCGGTCAGCAGGTCCATCACCGTTTTCCGGCCCTGCTCGTCAGACACGGTGGTCACATAACCTCTGGGCTTATTCAGCATCAGGTACACTGCCTCCGGTTCCCGTCCCAGAGGAACGCCGTCCACCCGGATGTCATCCGTCTCCGGGTCGGCCTGCTGGCCCAACAGGGCGGTCTCTCCGTTGACGGTGACCCGCCCGGCGGTGATATACCCCTCTGCTGCCCGGCGGGAACAGACCCCGGCAGCAGACAGCAATTTTTGCAATCGTTCTTTCATTCTGATCCCTGATCCCGTCTTACGGCGGGTCATTCATCCTTCAATTCCAATTTCAGTCCGGCCAAAGCGGAGGACACCTTGGGCATCACTGTCCGTCCTGCCACCAGCGGCACCCGGCCAATCTCTGTTCCGTTCAGGCAGAACACCGCCGCCCCCACGGTTTTTCCGGCGGAGACCGGCGCCCGCAACGGCTCGTCCAAGCAGATCCGCGTGGTCAGCCGTTCCGTTTCCGCCGCAGGGTAGCAAAAGCCCGCTCCCGCGATCAACGGCACCGTAGAGCTTACGCCGCCGCTGACGGGCGCCTGCGTCAAAGCCTGTCCCCGGACGGCACAGGTCCGGGCGGGGTAGGCGGAAAAGCCGTATTCATACAGCGCTTGATGGTCTGCCCAGTCATTGCCGTCCTGCAAGGTCACGGCGATGAGCCGCTGGCCGTTTTTCTCCGCACAACTCACCAGCGTCCGGCCCGCCGCCTTCGTATATCCCGTTTTCAGACCCAGACAGCCATCTACATAATGCAGCAGCTTGTTGTGGTTCGTCATGGTCCGTCCCCCGATGGTGACAGACCGGGTGGAGGCGATCCGCATCAGGGTCTCGTTTTCCAGCGCGGCCCGGGCCAGCTTTGCCATGTCCCGTGCAGTGGAATAGTGCTGCTCGTCATCCAGACCGTTGGGGTTGGCGAAGGAGGAATGCTCCATCCCCAGTTCCCGGGCCTTTTCGTTCATCAGGGCTACAAAGCCCTTGACGCTGCCGCCCACATGCTGGGCCACCGCCACCGCCGCATCGTTTCCGGAGCACAGCAGCACCCCGTATAACAGCGTTTCCAGTGTCAGGGTCTCCCCCTCCGTAAGGTACATGGCGGAGCCTTCCGTATACGCCGCCTCCCGGCTGACCTTCACCGTATCGTGAAGATCTCCCTCCTCGATGGCCACCAGTGCCGTCAGGATCTTGGTGGTGCTGGCGATGAGCATTTTCCGGTCCGCGTTCCGCTCATAGAGCACCCGGCCGCTGTCCGCGTCCATTAAAATCGCAGAGGCAGCAGAGGTCTCCACCGCCAAAATCCGACAAGGGAATATACTATACAGACACAGCACCACAAGGGTGCAGCAAAGAAACCGCCGGGTCAAAAGGCATCACGCTCCAAAGCTGAGATGCCTTTAGTATACCCAGATCAAACCGTTTCGTCCCCGTCTTTTTTATCGAAAAATTTTCCGATCTTGTCTACAATATCCGGTGCCATATCCACAATGCGGTCCACGGTGGACACCGGCGGCACCGCTACGGGCATCACGCGGGTGGTTCCGTCCTTGATGACCAGAAAGGCCACCGGGTCGATCTTCACACCGGCGCCGCCGCCACCGCCGAAATTGTTCTGGCCCGGCTTGCCGTAATCCCCGCCGCCGCTGCCGAAGCCGAAGCTAACTCTGGAAATGGGGATCAGGGTCACGCCGTCCGGCGTGGTGATGGGCGCGCCTACAATATTGTTGGCATCCACCATCTCCCGGACCTTCTCCATCGTGGAATTCATCACATCACGCAGCGGGCTTTTCTTTTCCATGTCCATTCGATTCATCCTTTCCGACTGGTGCTTGTTTTTTCTTCTTCATATAGGCCAGAAGCCACCGCAGTCCGGGAATCGCCACGGTCATGCCGATCCGCAGCAGCGTACCGATCCGGGCGGAAAACCCGACGCTTCCCAGGATTTTTGTCTCCTCTGCGGTAAAATCAACATCCAGGTGGATATGCGGCCGGGGGATCACCAGCAGCTGTTCCAGCACCGGCATCCCGGTCCAGACGGCCCCGTGCAGCTCGCCGTATAACTGGGCGGCGTCCGCAGGTTCCGCCTGTCCCCCTAAAATAACGGACACATCCAGCGGATCGATCCGCACGCCCCGGCGGGTACGGCGCAGCGCCCTTTTCAGCGGCGGCCACATTGCCTTCCATGCGTCCCGAATGTCACTGAGCGTGGGCTTCGGGAACGCCTTCTTCGGCTTTTCCTGCTCTTGCGTCTGCTTTTTCTGCACTTCTTCCGGTTTTTTTTCGTCTTTCGGCGGTTTTTTCTTTTCCGGAAGCACTTGGAATTTCAAAAAACCAAATCGGGCGCTGACCGTCAGCTCCTCGCCGAACCGGATCAACACGCCCACTCGCGTCAGACACAGCAGCAGGACCATAAACAACAGGATGCCCAAGATCCACCATCCGATCACAGCCGCTGCCCCCTCTCCAAGCTTTTACACGTCCGCAGGTTCCCCGGCGCCGGTCTGTGCCGGCGCTTCCGTGTCCCCCATGGGATCTACCACCTCACCGGCTTCGTTCAGCCGCATCTGCCCATCCTCGCCGATATCGTCCGGCAGCTCCGGCAGATCCTTCAGGCTGGACAGATGGAACGCCCTGAGGAACTGCTTGGTGGTGCGGTACTGACGAGGCCGCCCCGGTACCTGTAACCGACCACATTCCTCGATCAGTCCCCGGTCCAGCAGCAGTCCCACGGTATAGGAGCTGTCCACGCCCCGGATCTGATCCACATAGGCCCGTGTGGTAGGCTGGTAGTAGGCAATAATGGTCAAAACCTCCAGCGCGGGCTGGCTGAGTTTGGCCGGCTTGCGGATCTCAAATGCCTTACGGATGGTCTCCGCGTAGTCCGGTGCGGAACAAAGCTGCCAGCTGTCGTCGATTTTCAAAAGCCGGATGCCCCGGCGCTCGTAAGCGTAGTAGTCCATCAGTTTTTGAAGCAGCTGTTCCGCCGTAGGCCGGTCAATATCCAGTGCCACGCAGATCCGATCCACCTGCACCGGTTCCCCGGAGGCGAACAGGATCGCCTCCAGCGCGGATTCAAGTTCCTTTCTATCCATGTCAGCCACGGTTCTCCTTAAAACGTCAGATTCTCAGGCACGTCATCGCGCTCCTGCCGGACGATACAGTCTGTCTCAGAGCCTGCCAGATGCAGTACACGCGCCTTGCACAGCTCCAGCACCGCCAAAAAGGTGGCCACCACCTCGCTGCGGCTCCGGCTGCCCCGGAACAACAGCAAAAAGCGGGTGATGCCGCCCTCCTTCAGCTTTTGCAGAATATCTCTCGCCTTGCTCTCCACGGGATACGGCTCATGCTGCACGATCTCCCGGAAGGCGGCCCGCGGCGGCGGCAGTTTCCGTTCAGCCCGGTTCTGGATCTCCGCCATGGCCAGCACCAGATCCGCCGGCTGATGGCTGTATTCAAACACCTTGCCCCGCTTCACCGGCTCCGGGTTCCGGGTCACGATGTTCCGACCGAATTCTCCCATAGGCGCCAACCGCTGGGCCAGTGCCTTCACCCGGACGTAATGTTCGCTGCGCCGCCGTTCCTCCAAGGATTGAAGCAGCGCGTCCATCTCGCTTTTGGCCTCGTCATCCTCAATGGACAGCAGCATCCGGGTCTTGAGATACACCAGATGGGACGCCATGATGACAAATTCGCTGGCCACCTCCAAGTCCATCCGCTGCCGATCCTCCAGCCATGCGATATACTGGCCGCAGATCAACGAGATGGAGATATCCTGGATCTCCAGCTTATTCTTCCCCAAAAGAAACAGGATCAGATCCAGCGGACCCTCAAAATCCTGCATCTCCTCAGACCGGGAGTGGACTACCTTTTCCAGTTTGAATACAGGACTTTCCAAAATCAGGACACCTCAAGCAAAAAAGATATGAAACAGCGCTTCGTACACGCCGTAGATCGCGTTTCCAAGAAAATTTCCGCCAAGGCCCAGCCAGCTCAGCGCCAGCAGAAGCAGAATACCGTACCGCTCGTAGCGCATCAGCTGACCGTAGGCACTGTCCGGCAGAAGCACCGCCAGCACCTTGGAGCCGTCCAGCGGCGGAATGGGGATCAGGTTGAAAAGCCCCATACCAACGGACATGGGGGCCACCGTAAACAGGCACCACTCCAAGAAAACATTCATTCCCTCGCTGTACGGTGCGTACAGATAGATCACCTTGCCGATTCCCAGAAAAAGGACCGCCAAAAGCAGATTGGACACCGGCCCCGCCAGCGCCGTGACCGCCATGCCCTGCTTGGGCTTGCGGAAATAATTGGGATTCACCGGCACGGGCTTGGCCCAGCCGAAGCCCACCGTAAACATCAGCGCCAGACCCAGCCAGTCGATGTGGTGCAGCGGATTCAGGGACAGCCGGTGCATGGACTTCGCCGTGGGGTCTCCCAGCGCCAGCGCCGCCAGCCCGTGGCAGGTCTCGTGGACCGTCAGGCAGAGGAACACCGCCGCTACACGGAGCACCGCGTCAGTCAGCGAGGAAACATCCAGCGCCTGAAACAGATTTTGCAGATAATGCAGCATAAAACGCTCCAATGAAGTCAGATTCTCACCGTCTGGGCAGAATGCTCCAGATTCAAGTTATTATAGCAGTTTTTCCATGAAAATACAAGGGTCAAACCCCGGCAGCCCGGCGGATGCAAACGATGCAAAAACAGCGACGGCCCTTGCGGGCCGCCGCCGAGATTGTCAATAAAGTGGTAAATTCTCCGCGATGGAAAGGTAGGGCAGCCGTTAGCGGCTCTGCCGCTTTACGGATGCTGCATACCCCTTGCGGGTAAAGAGTGTGCGCGGGACTGCGCCCGCAGGCGCGTTTCGGAGCGCAACCGCCGAAGGCGGCTCTTGGCGCGGAGATAACCCAAGAAGGGGAAACGGGCGATGCGCCGCCAGTGGCGGAGAAAGCGAGCCCGTTTCGAGGAAGGCTCCCGGTTTTCGGGCGCAAAGCGCACGGAAACCGGCTGGGCCGACGGTGTATTCCTACTCCATGCGGGGAGAAAAGACTTTTTCGACACGCTGAACGGCTCCTTTGGGGCCGTTCTGAAAAGTGCTTATGCCTCGGTCTGGGTGGGGTCGATCTCCGTGGGGCTGGGGATGGGATGTTCCTTGTGAGCAACCATGGCCTGGATCAGCTCCACCGTGCCGCCAAGACCCAGTGCGCTGCTGTTCAGGCAGAAATCGTATGCGTCCACCGCGCCCCACTTCTTGGAGGCGTAGTATTCGCAGTAGGATGCCCGGCGCTTGTCGGTTTTCTGGATCAGGCTCTTGGCCTCCTCCGGCGTCACCTTCTGGCGCTTGGCCACGCGGGCGATCCGGTCCTCCAGCGGGGCGCTGATGAACAGGCTCAGCAGATTGGGGTTCTCCGCCAGAGCATAATCGGCGCTGCGGCCGATGATAACGCAGGGGCCTTCCTCTGCAATGTGGCGGATGGTCTTGAAGATGGCCAGATGCACCTGCTGCTCCAGAGATTCACCGGTAGCGCCGGAAAAGCCAAGAGGGTAAGCATCCATGGCGATGGCGTATAGCAGGCTCTTGGGCCGCTCGTCAAAATTTTCAAAGATCTTCTGGCACAGGCCACTCTTCTTCGCAGCCTCCTGCAGCAGCTCCTTATCATAGAAGGGAATACTCAGCTCCTTCGCGACCCGGATACCGACCTCCTTGCCGCCGCTGCCGAATTGCCGTCCGATGGTAATGATGGTTTTCATAGAGATTCCTCCTTGTTCTTTGCCTCTGCGGGATCGCATCTCTGTCAAAGGACATGCACGTAACCGTTGTGCTATATTTTACCACGGTTTCCAATCTGCGTCAAACGAAAATCCGCCCGAAAAAGGTCCGCCCGTATGGGCGGACCTTTGATGATTCTATCAGCGCTTTATCACGCCTCCGGTTCCGCAGGCATGGGCAGCCCCAGACGGCGGTACATGGTCTTTTTCACCGCCCGGAGGATGTTCTCATAGCCAGTGCAGCGGCACAGGTGCCCGGAGAGGAGCTTGCGCAGTTCCGCGTCCGTGTAGAGCTTGCCGCTCTCCAAAATCTCCACCGCCGTCATGATAAAGCCGGGGGTGCAGAAGCCGCACTGGACGGCAGTCTCCTCGATAAACGCCTGCTGAATGTCGCTCAGCTCACCGTTGGGCCCCATCAGGCTTTCCAGGGTACGGATGCGCTTGCCCTCTGCCCAGACAGCCAGATAGATGCAGGAGTTGAAGCACTCGCCGTCAATGATGACGTTGCACGCGCCGCACTCCCCCACCTCGCAGCCCTTTTTCACGCTGGTCATGTGGTAGTCATTCCGAAGCATATCGGTCAGGCTGGCCCGGACGTCCACCATCCGTTCCACATCCTTGCCATTCAGGTTGAAATGGACCAACTGATACTGTGCCATTACAGCTCACCTCCCGCCAGCTTCACCGATTCGATAAATGCCCGCTTGGTGCTCTCCACTGCGATGTGCAGCCGGAAATCCTTAGCGGCCCGCCAGGAATCACGGGGGTTGATGTCCGCCGTCACCGCCTGAGCAAACCGCTCCGCTAGTTCTAGGCTCACGATCTGGCCCTTTGCCATCGCTTCCGCCGTGGCTGCCCGCAGGGGCACCGGTCCCGCCACGCCGAAGGCCACTCTGGCCCGCTCCACCGTCTTTTTATCTGCCGACAGCCGCACGTTCACGGACGTACCCAGAGTGGCAATGTCCATGGCGTTGCGCATGGCGTACTTGATATAGTGGCCGAAGCAGTTTTCATAGCTTTCCTTGGGGATCAGCACGGCGGTCTGGATCTCGCCGTCCTCTGCCCGGATGTCCACCTTGCCCGCCTTGATGTAGAAATCATGGATGGGCAGGCGGCGGACACCGTTTTTGCCCGTCAGCTCAATGACGGCGTCCCACGCGTGGAGAGTGGAGGCGGAATCGGCGGAGGTAACGCCGTTGCAGGTGTTGCCGCCGATGGTGCCGATGTTGCGGATCTGGGGGCCGCCCACCTGATCCACAGCCTCGCCCAGCACGTTGATGTACTTCTGAATGAGGGGATCTCTGGTAATATGGGAAAAGCTGGTGAGAGAGCCGATCCGCAGCGTGCCGTCCGGCTCCATGGAAACGCCCCGGAGGGCGTCGACGCCGTAAATGGAGATCAGCTCCGCGCCGGCCCGCTTGCCCTCCCGCATCTGCACCAGCACGTCGCTGCCGCCGGCGATGATCTGGGCCTCCGGGTGCTCCAGCCGGAGCGCCACGGCCTCCTCCACACTGGCGGCCTGATACAGGGCTTTCATATCATACATGGTCAGTCACCCTCCTTCTCGTCATGGATCAGCCCGGCCTCCTTAAACGCGCGGTACAGCACATGGGGGGTGATGGGCGTGGTGTCGATGGAAACGCCGGTGGCGTTGTAAATAGCGCTGCGGATGGCTGGCGCCGGAGAACAGGCCGGGGGCTCGCCCAGAGCCTTCGTTCCAAAGGGAGAGGTCGGCTCCGCGTTCTCCACAAACAGGGCCTCCAGATCCGGATGGTCCATCACGGTGGACAGCTTGTAGTCCAGCAGGTTGTTGTTCAGGGGCTTGCCGGTCTTTTCGTCGAACAGCAGTTGTTCGGAAAGGCCGTAGCCGATGCCCATGGACATGCCGCCATGGACCTGTGCCTCCGCCAAGGCGGGGTTGATGAGGCTGCCGCAGTCATGGATATTGACGATCCGCTTCAGCGTTACCTTGCACATGGGGATGTCTACCTCCACCTCCGCGAAGGTACAGCCGAAGGAATAGGCGTTAGAGCGGATGGTGGCGGTGCTCTCCGCCGTGATATGCTCGGAGTGGACCGGGTTATACTGGGCGGTCATGGCCAGATGGGACAGATCCATCTCCACTGCGCCGCCGTCCCTGCGGACGATGTTCCCCTCTACGATGTCCAGATCCTCCACCAGGCAGTTCAGCATCTCGGCGGCATAAGCCAGGATCTTCTGCCGCAGAAGGCGGCCGGTCTGGTCGATGGCGAAGCCCTCCATATAGGTCTGGCGGCTGGCGTAGGCGCCCAGACCCGTGGGGGTGATGTCCGTATCCTGGCAGGACACCACGTGAACATCCTTGTAGCTTTTCAGGCCCACGGCCTTGGCGGTCATCTGGGCGTAGGCGGTGTCGGCCCCCTGGCCGATCTCCGTCTCGCCGCACTGCATGGTAACGGTGCCGTCCAGATTCAGCTGCATCCGGTTGGAGGCCGTCTCCAAAGAGATGGGATACACGCCGGTGTTGTACCAGAAGGGCGCCGCGCCGATGCCCCGGCGGATGGGGCCGGTGTCCTTGGCAAATTCCGCCCACTTACGGTCATAGTCCATGGCGGCCCGACCCTTTTCCAGGCAGGCCCGGAAGGAGTCAAAATAGTTGGTGTTGCCGGAGAAGGCGTCGTGAAAATCCTTGGGCATGATGAATTTCATCCGGTATTCCAGGGGCTCCATGCCCACGGCGGCGGCACATTCATCAATGTTGGCCTCGTCGGCAAAGGTGGCCTGGGGCATACCGTAGCCCCGCATGGCTCCTGCCACCGGCCGGTTGGAAAACACGGTCCAGGCGTCGCACTCCATGTTGTCGCAGGGATAGATCTGGGCAAAGGAGCCCATGGCCTTGGCGCAGATGGAGTGACCGTGGGAGGCGTAGGCCCCCTGGTTGGAGAAGCACTCCACCTTCCGGGCGGCCAGCTGGCCGTCCTTCCGGAGCCAGGAAACGATGTGGAAGCGGATGGCGTGGCGGACACGGTTGGAGACAAAGGTCTCCTCCCGGGCGCAGTCCATGCGGACGCACCGGCCGTTCACCTGGGTAGAGCACCAGGCGCACAGGGGCTCATACAAAGCGTCCTGCTTGTTGCCGAAGCCGCCGCCGATGTAGGGCTTCACCACCCGGATGTCCGCCCAAGGGCGGCCCAGGGCCTGGCCCACGATCCGGCGGATGATATGGGGGATCTGGGTGGAGGACACCACCACCATCCGGCCGTTTTCCTCATAGGCGTAGCAGCCGTGGTTCTCAATATGGCAGTGCTGGACGGTAGGGGTATCATACCACCCCTCCACCTTGATGAGCCCCGGCTCCTGAATGACGGCGGCGTAGTCGCCCTTCCGCATGTCCGTGTGCTTGAGGATATTTCCGGGATAATTCTCGTGGAGCTGGGGCGCGTCCGGCTCCATGGCCTTCTGAACGTCCAGCACGAAGGGCAGCTCCTCGTACTCCACCTTCAGTGCCCGGACGCCCTGCATGGCCGCCACCTCGTTCTCCGCAATGACCACGGCCACATCGTCGCCGTAGTAGCGGACATGGCGGTTCAGCAGGTGGCGGTCCGCCACATCCTGATGACCGGGGTCCATGGACCAGGGGTGGCCCGCCGTGGGAAAGGGAATATCCGGTACGTCAAAACAGGTCAGCACCTTCACCACGCCGTCGATGGCCTCCGCCGCCGCTGTATCCACGGACTTCACGAAGCCGTGGGCGATCTCCGCGTGTTTGATCCGGATGTACAGAGCACCGGCAGGCATCCGGTCCTCGTAGTATTTTGTGCGGCCGGTCACCTTATCAAAGGCATCCACACGGGCCACGCTTTTTCCTACTGTTATGCTCATGGAGCATCCCTCCTTCTATCGCTCATATTGACTGACAGGGTCTGAATTGGGTATACTGAGAGAGATCTGGAATTTTCCTATGAGGTGATCGCTATGAAAATTGGTTGTGTAGTGCTGGCGGCGGGCAACGCCCGCCGGTTCGGTTCTAATAAGCTGCAGGTGCAGGTAGATGGGGAATCCCTCATCCGCCGGGCACTGGAGACCGTTCCCAGCGGTCTTGTGACTGTGGTGGTAAGTCAATACCCGGAGATTCTGTCCTTAGCCGGTGAATACGGCTTTGAGGCCGTTTGGAACGATCAGCCGGATCTGGGGCTGAGCCGCAGCGTCCGTCTGGGTCTGGAACGGCTCACGGACTGCGGCGGGGTTCTGTTCCTCGTGGCCGATCAGCCGTGGCTGAAGCGGGACAGCGTCGAAGCGCTGGCCGCGCTCTGGGCCCAGCACCCAGCGAAGATTGCTGCCATGGCCCACGGCGGCATCCGGGGCAATCCCTGCCTCTTTCCCGCCCGGTTCTACCCGGAGCTTTTGGCCCTCAATGGGGACCGGGGCGGCAGCGCCGTCATCCGCAACCACGAGGCCGACCTCATTTTGTTAGAGACAGACGCTCTGGAGCTGACGGACATTGACACCCCGGAGGCTTTGAAGCAAGCCGGAAGCGCCGGTTAATGCGTGAAGTATATGTGCCTTGACAGCGGTTCGCCGCTGTCATTTTTTTGCGTAAGGGGTATTTTTCAGGGGAAGTTCGGTACGCAGCTCGCCGTCATAGCGGCGGTATGCCTCCGCAATGGCGGGGGCCGTGGGGATGGAGGTGATCTCACCGATACCGATGGCCCCGCCGCCCACGTTCAATCCCTGTTTTTCCACGATGATAGGCTTGATCTCCGGGATCTGGTTGGCCCGGAATAGGCCCAGTGTGCCGAATTTTACCGTGGGGCGGCAGTTTTCGTCAATGGGATACCGCTCCGTCAGGGCGTAGCCCATGCTCATCACTACGCCGCCCTCGATCTGTCCCTCCACGGAGAGGGGGTTCACGGCCTTGCCGACATCGTGGGCCGCTACCATCCGTTTGATGCGTCCGGTGTCCTTATCCAGCACGCAGAGCTGGGTGGCATAGCCGTAGGCGATGTGGCTCACCGGGTTGGGCACATCTGCGCCCAGTGGGTCGGTCTTACCCAGATATTCGCCGTAGAACTCCTGTCCCTCAAGGTCTGCCAAGCTATGTTCCTCTAAGGCCTTTTTCAAGTCCTGACAGGCCCGGATGCAGGCCTCGCCGGTGAACAGCGTCTGGCGGGAGCCGGAGGTAGTGCCGGAATCCGGCGCCATCCATGTATTTGACCGCTCATAGACCACATTCTCCGGGGATAGGCCGGTCTCGCCGCAGACGATTTGCGTCAGCACCGTGCCAAGGCCCTGCCCGATGCAGGAGGCACCGGCAAAAATATGCACCTTACCTCCCTGAACCGTCAGGCGCACCCGGCCGGTGTCCGGGATTCCCACGCCCACACCGGCATTTTTCATGGCGCAGGCCAGCCCCACAGGGTCGCCGTTTTTCACCGCCTCATCATAATAGGGCTTGATGGCCTCCAGCGTTTCCGCAAGGCCCGTGGAAGCGTCTACGATCTGACCGTTTGGCAGCACCTCGCCGGGTCGGATGGCATTGCGCCAGCGAATTTCCCATGGAGAGATTCACACCATATCCGCCATGCGGTTGAGCAGACTTTCAGTGCAAAAGCAGGTCTGTGTCACGCCGAAGCCCCGGAATGCTCCGGCAGGCGGGTTATTGGTGTAATAGGCCCATCCGTCGATCTCGTAAGCCTCATAGTGATACGGTCCCGCGCCGTGGGTGCAGGCCCGCTCCAGCACCGGCCCGCACAGGGAGGCGTAGGCCCCAGTGTCGAAGTGGATCTCGCAGTCCAGGCCGGTGAAGATGCCGTTCTCGTCGCAGCCCAGGGTGAAGGTGCCCTCCATATAGTGGCGCTTGGGGTGGAAGTTGATGGACTCCTGCCGGGTGAGCTTTGCCTTCACGGGCCGGTTCACCCGGAGGGCGGCCAGCACCGCCAGGTGCTGCACCGACACGTCCTCCTTGCCGCCAAAGCCGCCCCCCACCAGCTTGTTCTCCACCACGATGCACTCGGGCTCCCACCCCAGCATGATGGAGATCTCCTTGCGGGTGTCGTACACCCCCTGGTCGGAGGTATAGACCTTCACCCCGTCCTTGTAGGGGAAGGCCACGGCGCACTCCGGCTCCAGGAAGGCGTGCTCCGTCCACGGGGTGGAGAAGTGCTCGGTCAGCACATATTTGGAATTTTTGATAGCGCCCTCCGCGTCGCCGCGGGAGACGTGCTTGTAGGCCTGGACGTTGCTCTCCTCCTCGTCGAACACCAGCGGCGCGCCGGGGACGGCGGCCTCGGCGGGGTTGTGGACGGCGGGCAGGACTTCGTACTCCACCTTCACCAGCTTCTTGGCGGCCTCCACCGTCTCCTGATCCACGGCGCAGATCAGCGCCACGCTGTCGCCCAGGTAGTGTACCAGCTCGCCCACGCCGATCAGGGTGGGCTGGTCCTTCTTCAGATGGCCTACGTTCACTTTGCCGGGGATATCCTTCTGCGTGGCCACGCAGAGCACGCCGGGCAGCGCTTCAGCTTCGCTGGTGTCGATGGAGAGAATGCGGGCGCGGGCATACTGGCTGCGGACCGCGCCGCCGTAGCACATACCGTCCACATAGATGTCATCGGGATACTGGCCATAGCCCAGGACCTTTTCCTCCACGTCCAGTCGGTGGACGCGGCTGCCCATCTGCCAGTCGTCGGCGGAGGGGGCGGGCAGCTTGCCCTCGCGGAATATCTTAGCCGCCAGCAGGATGCCGTCGATGCTCTTCACGTAGCCGGTGCAGCGGCAGATATTGTTGCGGATGGCGAAGGCGGCCTCATCGCGGGTGGGGTCGGGGTTCACGTCCAGCAGCCCCTTGGCAGAGATGACCATGCCGGGAATGCAGAAGCCGCACTGCACCGCGCCGGCCTCGCCGAAGGCGAAGGTGTAGACCTGCTTTTCCCAGTCGCTGAGCCCCTCCACTGTGAGGATGGCCTTGCCCTCCAGCTTGTCCGTCTGGGGGATGCAGGCCTTGGTGGGCTTGCCGTCGATGAGGACGTGGCAGGTGCCGCAGGCACCCTCGCTGCATCCGTCCTTTACGGAGGTCAGGTGCAGCTCGTCCCGCAGAAAGCGGATGAGCTTCTGGTTCTTTTCCACAGTGACGGACTTGCCGTTCACGGTAAATGTCGCCATAGTGTATCTCTCCTTTGCGCCCGGCCGGGCTTATCTCTGGTATTTGCAGAAATTATAGC
>ENA-UESD01001075-UESD01001075.1-human-gut-metagenome-genome-assembly--contig:-NODE-1075-length-22939-cov-3.207287_pt1 | contig 22939 bp, 8 predicted proteins | sample MGYA00242985_ERZ507986 | MGnify/ENA primary metagenome ERZ507986 (study PRJEB26167, sample SAMN06115408) | human gut metagenome | host: Homo sapiens | place: China:Guangxi | collected 2016-04-06... | reverse complement strand
TTTCCTCCAGGGCATCAAGGACGGCATGGTCCGCAAGCCCGCCAAGGACCAGGAACATCTGAAACCTGCCCTGGATGCGTTCCAGAAGCAAATTGACGAACGCATTTCCGCCAAGGCCAAGGCCAATTTGGAGGCCAGCAAGAAATTCATGGAGGAAAACGGCAAAAAAGAAGGCGTCACCACAACGAAGTCCGGCCTCCAGTACAAGGTTGTGAACAAGGGCGGCGAAGAAAAATTTGATGAAAAGAAGTTCAAGAACCCCATGTTCAAGGTGAAATACAAGGGCACGCTGCTGGACGGCACCGTGTTTGACGACACCAAGGGCAAGTCTGTGGAACTTCCTCTCCAGGTCATCCCCGGTTTTGCCGAAGCGCTGACCACGATGCCCGTCGGCTCCAAATGGATTGTCTACATTCCTTCCGAGCTGGCTTACGGGGAAAACACTCCCGGCGCTCCGATTGAACCCAATTCCCCGCTCATCTTTGATTTGGAACTGGACGGCATTTCGGAAGCTCCTGCTCCCCAGGGAGGCCCCATGAGCATTTCTCCGGAACAGCTTCAGGAGATGCTTAAGCAGAGCGGCGCTCAGCAGCAGTAAGGAAAAAATAGTTCAAGTCAGGGCCGTTCCCGGGAGGGAGCGGCCTTTTTGTTTTTATCTGTACCGCTTTCATCAGGAAAGCGAATGGGCAGACTGGGAATTTATAATCCTGCTTCTTTCCTTAATCCATGTATATTGCTTGTAATGAAAGAATGATGATTTTGTTCTTCTGGATATGGAGGTAGATATGCTGGACAGGCGGATGATAATTGTTTCCCATTATTTGTTTAATGTGAGCTTTTTTCGAAAATTGGCTTGCCAACGGATTATAAATCCGGGTATTACTGGCCACAATATCTTTGATCAGTATGAGACTTCATCTTCCTCCGTCTTTGCGTTCCGCCCTTCTCGCTTCCCTGGTTTCCTTCTCCGGCATTTACTCTTATTCCCATGCTGCAACCTCGGCGGATTTCTGGCAGATCCCCGATTTTGGCGGTCCTGATTTTACATGGACGGGGGCTGGGGAAGGCGACGCTGTGGGGACGGCAGGCAACTGGGAGGGAGGCTCGGCGCCGTCCCGCGTGGACAATAAGGGTCCGCATTTGATTTTTAATGGCGTGGATGTGACGGTTACGGGAACGCCTCCCAATACCTCGGACGGAGGCGGTATTTCCGTTACGGGGAACGGAAGTGTGTCTGTGGGACTTGGACAATGGGGCGGCAATGTTTACGTGGAAAAGGGCTCCTCCCTTACCACATCCTTCAGCAACCAGATCAAAAATACGGAAGCGGAAGGCCATGCCAATATTTATGTGGACGGCATTCTGAACATGACGACTCCGGGAGGGAATCTCAATTTTGACAATGGCACTGGTTCCGGCAATCATTACTGGCATATCGGGCTTGACGGAATGGTCAACCTGTCAAACACCACCACAATTACCAAGAACGCCAAAACATGGAATGTGGAGGTAGTGGTTGCCAGCGCCATGGAAGAGCTTGCGGTCACCAATCGCGAGATGGTTGACGACGCCCTGATCACACGCTATTTCATGTCTACAGGGGCCGATTTGGGGGCATCCCTGGATTCCCTGCGTATTTGGAAGCAAACCGGGGATGATACTTATGAGGCATTGACGAGGGTTGATTCCGCCGGCCAGCTGGGAGCGGGTAATTTCCTGCTTGTTTCCAACGGTTCCGGCATGTCCGTGCAGTACAAGGGGGAAGGGTATGATGCAGAAACTCTGGTGTGGAATTCCAACGGAACATGGAGCAATACGGGAACGGGCTGGTACAAGCAGGGTGACGGAACCAAGACGGATACTTCCTTCCTGAATGGGGATGCCGTCATTTTCACGGCGGCGGAAGGCTCCAAAACAGTCAATTTCTCTGGAGGGATCAATGTCTCCTCCATGACATTTTAGACGGATTATACGCTCCTGCCCGGGGAAGGAGCTACTCTTTTTGCCCAGGAAACGGTTTTAAGCAACGGCTCGTCCCTGACGTTGGGTGACGGGGATCACCGTTTTTCCGGTTTTGAAAGCCTGGTGACGGGTGGGGAAAATTCTTCCCTCACGGTTTACATGAAAACGGATGCTTCTTCTGCGGGAAGCGTCAATTTGCTGGAGGGTTCGGCCCTTCAGAATCTTTACGTTTATGGAGCTTTGAGACTGAGGGCTTCTTCCCAGTCGGGATCATGGATGCTTGGCGGAGCCAGCCTGCATATGATGGCGGGTTCTACCATGGTGTTCGGTTCCGATGCGGGGACATCCATCGGAGCGGGGCAAACGGTAATAGCGGAGGGCAGCTTGAATGTCTATGCGCAGAATGTTTCCGACAGCAACACGTATCTCTGGAACCTGGAGGGCGGCGAGAATGTCTCGACTGGAGATACGCTGACCTTTAACGGGACCAGCAATCCGACCGTGGCAGGGAATATCACATACGCCGGGAATATCGTATCTGGCGCCCAGACCGGTTCCACGGTGACGTTTACGGGAAATATCCAGGCGGAATCGTTCAAGGTAGCCCATTATTACGGCAGGGTTCATATGGCCGATAATGAATTGGAAGTCAATAAGCTGTGGGTCGGGGCCGGCGGTGGGTATGACAATTCCTTATATGGGGCTCTTGATCTTGATTCCGGCAATGTGACTACGGCAGGCCAGGTCCGGCTTGCCGAGCTGGGGCATGGGGTGCTTAATGTGAACCAGGGTTCCTCTCTGACTGTCACCGGCAGCAATGATACCCATAGCACAAGCGCCAGTTTCCTGCTGGCTCACTGGGCTTATTCAGGGGAACTTAATTTGAGGGGCGGTTCTTTGACTGCATTGCAGACCTCGATGCATCTGTCCTGGGATGGCACGGGCATTTTCAATGCCGCGTCCGGGACGGCCGATTTGCAGGGAATGGACTTTTGGGCTTCCGGAAGCGGTTCATTCCGGGGCAGTTTCCTGTTGGGTGGCGCAACATTCGGGGATGCCAGGGTGAACATAGGCTCTTCAGGCGTTACCAATGTGGCGGGAGCGGCCGTTATCAAACTGGGAGAAGGCACGCTGGGGGCTTTGTCCAACTGGGGTATAAGCTATAATCCGAATTTCACGGCCTCTTATATAGAACTTCTGGGCACGGTGAATGGGACTATCCTTGACACGCTGGATGCCAATGACCATGCCACGGGGCGTACTGTGACTTTCTCCAACGGGCTGAAGGGAGACGGTAAGCTCGTGAAGGTTGGCGACGGGGTTCTGGTTCTTAACGGAACAGCCCAGGCCCCGGTTCCTGCCGAAGGAGAAACGGCAGCCGTCCCCGGCTTTACCGGAACAGTGGAATTGAGGGGAGGCGGTTTGACGGTGAAGGATTCCAGCGTTATCGGGCAGGGGGCCTTGCTGATCGGAGGCGGCCTTACCGTGAACGTTACGTCCGCGGACGGGTATGTGTTGAATGCCGGTTCCACGCTGGGAGCCACGGGAATTTCCGGAGGAACGGCTACTTTATCCGCCGGGTTGACGTTAAACGGCGGCACTCTGAGCTTCAATTCTCTCGATTCGGAGACGGCAGCCCTGACCGTCAACTCCATTAGTGGCAGTGAGGCCACGGAAGTGCGGCTGGGTTTGTCTTCCCTGGAAACAGGGATTAGTTATGCCTTGCTTTCCGGAGCGGGGTTGACGGAAAGTTCTTTCTTTACTTTGGGCGGAGCTGCTGCGGAGTTGTACAACGGAACGTTTTCCGTCAGCAATGGAACTCTTTACGTCAATTTGAGCGACAAGGAAGGTTTGTTGAGGTGGAAGAGCGGCACCTGGAATACGGAAAGCTCGAATACCTCCTGGAGCCTTGACGGAACACCGTCAGCTTATGCCGATGGGGAGACCGTATATTTCTCCAATGGCGATGGCGTGGATAAAAATGTGACGATTGCGGGGAATGTCGCTCCAGGCAGAATCAATGTTTCCGGTACGGATTTCATTTTTACGGGTGACGGTTCCATTACCGGGGATACGACGCTGAACCTGCTGGACGGAGCTTCCCTGACCATGAACAATGCCAATTCCTATGCCGGGGATACCGTTCTTGGCGATGGCAGCAAACTCGTTGTCGGCAATGCCGGAGCGCTGGGCACCAGCACGGTCCTGTTGCAGGGAGATTCCGTTCTGGAACTGACCACGGGTACGTGGAACGGGTTGGGAACACGTTTGGACGCCAATTCCTCAGGCACGCTGAAATTGAGCGGGAACGCCTCCGGAACGACAACGGCCGCCCTGACTGGAGTCAGCTATGAGCTGGGAGCCAATACCACGCTGACCCTTTCCGCCGGAACCTATGGAAATACGATTACCGGGGCCGGTACGCTGATATCCGCGGTAGGAACGAATGTCCTTAATGGAAATGTTGATATTACAGGAGAGTACAGGGTGCTGGCAACCAACGGCACGGCATGCACCTGGACGCTGGGGGCCGGCGCTTCCGTGACGGCGGGAAGCTTCATCGGCCGCTACGAGTACAATGGAACAACCACGCTCAACATCAGCCGGGACGCCGTGATGAACATTACCGGCACGCTGCGGATTGCCCGTGACGGAAAAGGCGTCATGAATATTGGTTCGGGCGGCATGGTGCTGGCCCAGACGCTGGATTTGGGGCAGAACTGGGATGGAGTAAGCGCCAAGGGCGCCACCATTAATCTGAATGGAGGTTCCCTGCTTCTTGGTTCAGGCGGCATGACGGCATCCGGAAATACCAATACGATTGCCCTGAACATGAACTCCGGGACGCTGGGGACGACGGCGGCGGAAGGCTGGTCTTCCGCCTACAATATGTCCCTTACTGGAAATGTGACGGTTGATACCCGCCAGTATGATGCGGAAACCAAGTCCTACCATGACCTGGCTTCCACCGGCATCACCCTAGGAGGCGCCCTTTCCGGAGCGGGCGGCCTGACGAAAACCGGTTCAGGCACCTTGACTCTTTCCGGGCAGAATACTTATACGGGCCTGACCAATGTCCAGGCCGGAACGCTGGCGTTTACGAATACGAACGCCATGGCCCTGGGCAGCATTTCCATGGGTGCGGGCGCCAGAATGACGACGGCTTCCGCTCTGACGCTGAATAGCGGTGCCACCCTCACTTTTGACATGACGGGCGTGGTGGCGAATGAGCCTGTCATCAATATCACAGCCGGGTCCCTGGCTATTGCGGATTCATCCTGTGCGCTGACTATCAATAATTATGGTGAATTGGAGGCATCTAACTATGTCCTGGCCCAGTGGGCTGCGGATGGAAGCCTGACGACGGATTCCTTCACATGGGCGCCCGACATCACCAAGGAAGGGTTCGAATATTCCGTGGTGGTGGAAAACAACCAGCTTGTGCTGAAGGTTGCTGACGTCAGCGGGGACAATGGTTTTGTCTGGAACGGAGGAACGGACCGGAAGTGGATCAACACCAGTGTTGACGGCTGGACGACGAGGCTGACGGGGGCGGATACGCTGGATAATCAGGAAATTTACTTCTCCTCCGCGGAAGCGGGTGAAGTCAAGGTTTCCGGCATTGTAACTCCCAATAGCGTTGTTTTCAACAGCGGCGCTTACACGTTGGTCAGCGATCCTGACAGCGAGGGGTCTATTGCGGATTCCACAGCTCCCACCACGCTTACCGTGAACGGTACGGCTGAAGTTGCCTTAAACCTGGCCAATACCTATACCGGAGGGACGATACTCAATGGCGGTACCCTTACCATTGGCGCTGACGGAGCGCTGGGAACGGAAGGGGATATTACATTCAACGGAGGGACGCTGGCCTATGCGGATTCCGCCGCCGGTGCGGATGCGACAGGTTATGACATTTCCAGCCGTGTCAACGTGGGAGACGGAGGTTCCCTGAACGTTTCCGTGCTTGGCGCGGGGGATACCGTTTCCTGGGCCGGACTGACAGCCGATGTCATGGGGGCAGGCACTACCCTGACCAAAACGGGAGCGGGCACGCTGGCCCTTGGATATGCAGGAAATACCCTGGCCCACCTCACTGTGGAAGAGGGCACGCTTGCTTTCACGGGCGGTGCGACTATCGGCGTAAATCCGAACAATGCTACTATTGTCCGCGTCAGTGAAGGCGCTTCCCTTGCTCTTTCCGGCGGAACCGTCAACCTGCATGCCCAGCTCAATGGGGCGGGCACCGTCACTATCGGGACTGCGGATACTGCGGGACTGGTCAATATCTCCAATACGGGCAATACCAACTTCACTGGCCGCCTGGAACTGGTCGGCAACGGGGTGAATATGAGTACCAATGCCAACTGGGTGGCCTTTGGGGCAGGAAATACGCTGGGAGGCGGCACCGTTTTCATTGACGGCAAGGGCTTCCATTTTTCCGCGGGTACGACGGCGGCCAATTTTGAAATCGGCGCAACCCATGGCGCGATGCAGAACGGCTCCTCCGGCGCCACATACACTTTCTCCGGAAACCTTTCCGGTTCGGGCACGTGGGCCATGGCTGCGAACGTTCGGATGAACAATGTCCTCACGGGGTCCCTCAAGGACTTCTCGGGGACTCTGTCCACCAATGAGACTTCCGCCAACAACAATCGCCAGGCCTGGAACTTCGGTTCCGGCGGGGCTTGCGCCACGGGTGAAGGGAATTCCGTTTTTGGAGACGGCGCTATTCTGGGAGGTAACACGGGTTCCGCGGATACCGGGCTGGCCGCACAATACAACGTCAATTACAACAATACGGAACTGGTGTTGAATGCTCTGGTGCAGGGCAACTCCAGCCTGGCGCACGCAGGTACGGGCACTCTGATTCTGGATAAGGCCAATACTGCTACGGGAGCGCTCGGCATTACGAATGCCGGAGCCGTAGTCCAGCTTGGCGCGGAAGACAAGGCCGGCCAGTGGGCCGGCACCGTGCTGAATGGAGCGGGAACGCTGAAAATCGTCAATGGTGCGCTGACCTCCGCCATGACGCGGGCGGAAGGCGCCACGGCAGCCATCGTCGTGGACTCAGCCGCTTCTGTCAGTTTGGGGGGGACCGACGGCGGCATGCTCAAGGGCATTACGCTGGCTGCCGGAGGCAGGCTTGTCAACGTTTCCGGAGATATTACGGTGGGGGCGGGAGCCACGGAAACATTGAATCTTACCCTGGGGGCGGATAACGTCAACCAGGATGTGGCCGGGGCGGCCATCATTGACCAGGGAGACGGCAGGCTTGTCATCAACAATCCCGCCACAGTCAATCTGGACATTGACGCCATTGTGAACACGCTCGTCACCCATAAGGAAGCCGGTGCGGAAAGCTGGCTCACCCTGACGACCGGAACGCTGGAATGCGAAAACCTTGGCGATATCCAGTTCAGCAAGATTCTTTCCAATTACGGCATCCGCGTGACGGGCACCGATGGCGGAAGCCTGGTGCTCAGCGGGCAGGTCAGCGGGCTTTATATTGTGGATGATTCCTCTACTTCCGATCCTGATACCGTCACCAACTACGGCACGCTGGGGATGTACTCCGGCGTGGTGATTTCCCAGGACAAGACGCTTACTGTTCAGTTGGCTGGCGCTCCCGGCGATTCCGACGGGGAAGGCGCGGTCATCAACAACCTGCTGGGCGCTACGGGAAGCACTCTGAAAGTGGAAAACACCAGTGCGGACGGAGGCAACGCCGTTGTCATCCTCAACAACGAACGTCTGGAAACGGGATTGCCTGCTCCTGATGATTACGCCGGTGCGGATTCCATCATGGGCGGAAGCATCGTCGGGGAAAACGGAGTCACCTTTGTCAAGCAAAACACGGGCAAGCTGACAGTCAACGGTTCTTTTGTGTCGGACACCCTGCGTGTGGAAGGCGGTTCTCTCGCTCTTAACGGTGAAGGGAACAGCTTTAATCATGTGGAACTTGCCGGCGCAGAGGAAGGAGGCGTTCTGGACATCAACCGGAATACCGTCATGGGTGATCTGACGGACAGCGGCGAAGGCGCAGCCCTGAACATCGGTAGCGGGGCCTCCCTTTCCGTCAACGGCGCCAGCAGCCTTTCTTCCAGCACCATCCAGGGCAGCGGAACGCTGACCCTCCGTGATACGCTGGAAATTTCCGGAACAGCCTCCCTTCAGGGCGGTGTCCTTCTTGATCTGGCAAAAGATGACGATTCCACGGGAACGCTCGACCTCGGTTCGACATCCGGCAGCACCGTTTCCGGAATCGGCGGAGAGGGAACACTGAAGAGCGCAGGAGGCGTTTTGACCGTCAATACCGGTAATTCGGGCGGCGGTTCCGTTTTCAGCGGTACGCTGGAGGGACGCGGGCAGCTTAATATTTCCGGCAATGCCGGGCAGACGTTTGAAAACGTCATGACCGCTGCCGGCAGCAGCTGGGCAGTTAACAGCACGGGCCTTCTCAATATCCGGATGGGAGGGACGGTAGACAGCCCGAGAGCCAATACGGCGCTGACCCTCAGCAGTTTGACGCTGGGAGACGGTTCCAGTACGAACCTTACCTTCAACACGGACTACGCTGGCCCCATCATCAGCGTGACCGGAAATATCAGCATCAGCCAGGGCGCGGAAATAACTCTCAGTTCTACTGGCGGGAATGAACTGACTCTGGACGCAGACGGCAGTTATACGCTCATGCATGCGGACGGCACCATTGATTTGGGAGGAAGCGACAGGCTGGCTATCCTGCTGGATCCCTCCTCCTCCGCTTTCAAGAAATTTGAAAATGATGCGTACTTGGTGATGGAAAACGGCAACCTTGTTTTGATGGCTACGGCTTCCAAGGACAATAAATATGCCCGCCTTGCGGATACGTTTAATTCCAGGGCCGGAGCAGAACTTCTCTGGAACCTGCCCGGCGATCTTGCTGCGGATTCCATCCTCAAGAAGGTGGATGACGCCGTAGGAGCCCTGACGTCTTCCAACCCCTCGGAAGCGAAACGCGCCATGGCAGCAGTGGCTGGGAGCACGGTCAACGCGCTGGGGACGGCGCAAAGGGACGCCCTGCGCGACCAGATGGGCTGGATCAGGAACCGGACCACCCTCATGGGCGTCAACCCGGCCTACGTCAACGACGACCTCCCCCGCTTCCACATGTGGATGGAAGGCACGGGCTCCTACGCCAAACTCGACACCCGCGGGGATGAAAGCGGCTACCAGCTCACCACCTGGGGAGGCACGGTAGGCGTGGACGCGGACCTCAGCGACCGCCTCACGGCGGGAGCGGCCTTCACGGCCGGCTACGGCGACCTGACGGCCGGCGCGGCGGACAGCGCCGACGGGCGCCTGGACAGCTACTACGCCAGCCTCTTCGGGCGCTACCAGAACAAACGCTGGGCGCACACGCTCATCCTGACGGGAGGGTGGAACGACGCGAAACTCAACCGTACGGTCAACTATGGGGAAGGAAGCTACGGGACGCAGGGAAGCACCAGCGGGTGGGGCTTTGGAGCGATGTATGAACTCACCTACGACGTATACCTCGACGAAAACCGCAGCAGCGTGCTGCAGCCGCTGTTCAACGCCTCGGTGGTGACGACGCGGATGGACGGCTATGAGGAAACGGGTGCGGGCAACGCGGGCCTGAACGTCGGCAGACAGGACTGGACGACGGGGACGCTGGCGCTGGGCGGCCGGTGGATGGGCCTGGTAGGCAGCAACATCTTCGGACGAGAAGCGCTGGCGGAAATCCGGGTCAACGCGGCGCAGGACCTGGGAGACCGGAGAGGGGAAACGAACGTCTCCCTGCTGGGCAACCCCGGCTTCGCGCAAAGCGTGAGAGGGGCGAAAACGGGAACGACGGCGCTGCAGCTGGGAGCGGGGTTAAGCGTGCCAGTGGGAACGAAGGGAACCATCTACGTGAACGGGAACGCGGACATCCGTGACGGGTCCAGCTCGGTCAACGGAAGCGTCGGCTACCGCTACGACTTCTAACAAGAAAGAAAACACAAGGAGGGGGGGCCACCCCCGAAAGGCCTTCCTCCTGACCCTCCAGAGCCGTTCCGGAACAACTCCGGAACGGCTCTGTTGCCTGAGGAAAGCCCCTGGGGTCGCCCGGATGGGCCAAAAACAAAACAGCGGCAAGAAAAAAGAATACGCCGTCCCCACGGAAACCATGGCCCTTCTTCCCCTCGTCCCCTCCCGTGAAACGCCTCATCCTCTCCTCAAATCTGTAAAAACGCGCCAAATGTTTCCGGAAGCCCTCTCCGCTGTCCGGAGCCGGAAAAGAACGGAACGCGAGCAATAGGGCCTTTTTTATGCGATTTCAGCGGAATTTTGCAAGGCTAGGCCCTACGCGCGCGCACGCGTTTTATAATATTAGCCTTGCAAAAAATTAAGATAAGCGTAGTATATTTCGGTTATGTCCGAAGATACCAACGAGGTTGTTGAAACCACCGTTTCCACGACGGCGCAGCATGAATACGGCGCCGCGCAGATTGACAAACTGGAAGGCCTGGAGGCCGTGCGGAAGCGGCCCGGCATGTACATCGGGGACCCTGACGAACGAGGCTTGCACCATTGCGTATTTGAAGTGCTGGACAACTCCATTGACGAGCATCTGGCCGGCTATTGCAGCAAGATTGACATTGTCATTCATGTGGACGGTTCCATTTCCATCGTAGATAACGGGCGCGGCATTCCGGTGGATATCCACCCGAAGTTCGGCATTCCCGCCGTGGAGCTGGTTCTGACCAACCTGCACGCGGGCGGCAAATTCGGCCAGGGCGCGTACAAGTACTCCGGCGGCCTGCACGGTGTGGGCGCCAAATGCGTGAACGCCCTGTCCGACTGGTTCAAGGCGGAGGTGCGCCGGGACGGCAAGCGTTACCAGATCAAGTTTGAGCGAGGCAAGACGGTGGAACCCCTCCGTACCGTAGGTTCCTGTGCCTGTGAAGTCACGGGAACCACGATCACGTTTTTCCCGGACGCCACCATTTTCACGGATACCACGGAGTTCAAGTTTGACCGCCTGACGACGCGCCTGCGGGAACTGGCTTTCCTGAATCCCGGCCTGGTCATTGAACTGATTGACGAGCGTGAAGCTCCGGCGCGCCGGGAAACGTTCTTCTATAAGGACGGCATTGTGGAGTTCGTCCGCCAGCTGGGCACGAACAAGGAAGTGATCAACGAAGACCCCATTTCCATTTCCGGCGTCCGGAAGGTGGAAGTGGAGTACGACGGCAAGAAGATGGAGGACGATGTTCTGGTGGACGTAGTGTTCCAGTACAACAACACGTATGAAACGAACATCCTTTGCTTTGCCAACTCCATTTACAACGGGGACGGGGGAACGCACCTTTCCGGTTTCCGCGGCGCCCTGACGCGCGTCATCAACGGTTACGCGAAGGCCAACGGCCTGCTGAAGGAAAAAGATCCCTCCCTGAGCGGCGAAGACGTTCGTGAAGGCTTGGTGGCGGTCATTTCCGTCAAGATGCCCAACCCGCGTTTCTCCTCCCAGACGAAGGACAAGCTGGTGAATACGGAGATTGAAGGCGTGGTGGGCAACGTCGTGTACGAGGAAATCAAGACGTATTTTGAAGAAAACCCGGCGATGGCCAAGAAGATCATCGAGAAGAGCATCACGGCCGCCCGTGCCCGGGAAGCCGCCCGCAAGGCGCGCGAAACAGTCCGCAAGAGCGCCCTCTCCATCGGCGGCCTGCCCGGCAAACTGGCGGACTGTTCCGACCGGGATCCCGCGAAGTGCGAGCTGTTCATTGTGGAAGGTGACTCCGCAGGCGGTTCCGCCAAGATGGGGCGCGACCGCCGCACGCAGGCTATCCTGCCCCTGCGCGGGAAAGTGCTGAACGTGGAAAAGGCCCGCCTGGACAAAGCCTTGGGAAGCAAAGAAATCCAGAACATGATTACGGCTATCGGCGCCGGAATCGGGGAAGGGGACGATGAAGCCTCCTTCAAGCTGGACCGTGTGCGTTACCACAAAATCATCATCATGACTGATGCCGACGTGGACGGCGCCCACATCCGCACCCTCCTTCTCACTTTCTTCTGCCGCCACATGCCGCAGCTGGTGCGCGCCGGGTATCTGTACATCGCCCAGGCGCCCCTGTACCGCATCATTCGCAGGAAAAAGGAAGAGTACGTGCAGGATGACGTGGCCCTGAACCGCAAATTGATTGAACTGGCCGTCAATGACGTGACCCTGCGTTTCGCGGACGGTTCCCGTTCCTTCTCTCCCGAAGAGCTCTCCGCCATTCTGGAAACGCTGGTCAACCTCCAGCGTTATACGGAATCCATGCAGGCGCAGGGAGGTTCCCTGGAAGACCTGCTCAGCCACCGGGAGGCCAACGGGGAATTCCCGGAATTCCTGGTGAAGGTGCGCTGCGGCAATGAAGAGGAAATACTCTTCTTCCATGACATGGAGGCCCTGACTGCCTTTTCCGACGAAAACAGGGACCTTTTCATCTTCGGCATGCCCTCGGAAGAGGAGCTGCTGGAAAATCCGCTTCCGGAACGGGAGGGGCCCAGCCGCCGCTCCATCACCCATGAACTGCATGAAGCCAAAGCCATCACGCGGGCTCTGGCACGGCTGGCGGAACTGGGCATTCCGGGGAATATGATTGTCTCCATGGACACGCCCCTGTTTGAACTGGTGGAGGGCGAGGGGGACAAGGAAAAAGTGACCCCCCTGTTTTCCGTCATGGACATTCTGGAATCCGTCATCTCCATCGGCAAGCGCGGGGTGGAAATTACGCGATTCAAAGGGTTGGGTGAAATGGACGCCAAGGACCTGTTCAAGACGACGATGGACCCGGAACGGCGCGAGCTGCTCCGCGTCATCCTGAACGACGACAACGCCGTCAGGGCCGATGAAATGTTCACCATCCTGATGGGGGATGTGGTGGAGCCCCGCAAGAATTACATCGTGGACCATGCCCTCAATGTCCGCAACCTTGACATCTAACCCCCGCACTCTCTTTCAGCACCATGGAAAATAATAGAATCAAACCGGTGGATGTAGCCAACGAGCTCTCCACTTCTTTCCTGGACTACTCCATGTCCGTCATCATCTCCCGCGCCCTGCCGGACGTGAGAGACGGCCTCAAGCCTTCCCAGCGGCGCATCCTGTACGCCATGAAGGAACTCAATCTGTCTCCCGGGGGCAAGACCCGCAAATGCTCCAAAATCGTGGGCGACACGATGGGTAATTACCACCCCCACGGGGATGCCGCCATTTACGGCACTCTGGTGAACATGGCGCAGGACTGGTCCATGCGGGATATTCTCGTGATCGGCCAGGGCAACTTCGGCACGCCGGACGGAGACCCCCCCGCCGCCGCCCGATACACGGAAGCCAAGCTCTCCGGCATGGGCGTGGCCCTGATGGCGGATCTGGACAAGGACACCGTGGATTTTGTTCCCACATACGACAATGAACACACGGAACCCACCGTGTTCCCCTCCGCTTTCCCAAACCTTCTGGTGAACGGCGGCACGGGGATTGCCGTGGGGATGGCCACCAACATGCCTCCGCACAACCTGGGGGAAGTGGTGGACGGCATCTGCGCCGTGATTGACAATCCTCACATGACGGTGGATGAGCTGCGCCAGTACATCAAGGGGCCGGATTTTCCCACCGGAGGCGACGTGCTGGGCTTTTCAGGCATTGACAGCTACTTCCGCACCGGGCGCGGTTCCGTGCGCATCCGCGGCAAGATAGACATGGAAGTAACGGATTCCGGCAAGGACCTTCTCATCATCCGGGAAGTGCCGTATGGCGTGAACCGCGCCGCCCTTCAGGAACGCATTGCGGAACTGTACAAGGATAAAATCCTGACGGATATTTCCGGCATCCGTGACCTTTCCGATGAGAAAACCTGCATTGAAATCGAGCTGAAGCGGGATGCCCGCCCGCAGGTGGTCATGAACCAGCTTTACAAGCTCACCTCCATGGAAACTTCCTTTGCGGTGAACATGCTGGCGATTCACGACAACCGCCCCAAGACGCTCGCCATGATGGACGCCATCAACTTCTACATTGAGCACCGCCGCGAGGTAGTCGTGCGCCGCACGCGCTATCTGCTGGGGGATGCGGAGAAGGATGCCGAGCGCCTGGAAGCCTTCCTGCTGGCCCTGCACCACATGGATGACTTCATTTCCATTATCCGGGATTCCAAAAACCGGGATGAAGCCCGTGAACGCCTGCAGAACTACACCTTCTCCACGCAGACGGCGGAAAGCCTGGGCATCCTGATCCGTTCCCAGGCCTCCATCCAGGGGGACCGCTACGTCTTCACGGAACGCCAGGTGAACTCCATCCTGGACCTGCGCCTGTACCAGCTGACCGCTTTGGAAAACGACAAGATTTCCGGGGAATACGCGGAACTGCTGGTCCGCATCAAGGACTATCTGGATATTCTGGCGAACGAATCCCGCGTGCTGGGCATCGTGAAGGACGAACTGAAGGCGATTAAGGACAGGTACGCCACGCCGCGCGTCACGCGCATCATTCCCTTCTCCGGGGATATGGCCATTGAGGATCTCATCCCGAATGACACGATGATCGTCACCATCACGCACAGCGGCTACATCAAGCGCACCAACTCCGCGGAATACCGCGTGCAGGCGCGCGGGGGCAAGGGCGTGAAGGCGGCCACTACCAGGGGGGCCAAAAAGGACGCGGAGGCGGACTTTATCGAACACCTGTTCGCCGCCCAGAACCACGACTACCTGATGTTCTTTACGAACACCGGGCGCGTGTACGTGGACCGCGTGTATGAGATTGACGAGGCGGCGCGCAGCGCGCAGGGCCGCAATATCAAGAACCTGCTGGATCTCCAGCCGGAAGAAGCCATCGCGGCCATCCTGCGCCTGGAACGCCGGGTGGATGAAAAAGGCAATGACATTACCTTTGCGGAAGGCAGCGGCAATGTTGTTTTCGCCACGAAGGACGGCACGGTGAAGAAAACCAGCCTGAACGATTTCGCCAATTACCGCAAGGCCGGCATCATCGCCATTAATCTGGAGGAAGGCAACAGTCTGGTGAACGCGGAACTTACCAGCGGGGCCGATGAAATCGTGCTCGTCACGCATGACGGCATGAGCATCCGCTTCCCGGAAGAAGATCTGCGTACGCAGGGCCGCAACACCATCGGCGTCCGCGGCATCCGCCCGCGGGCGGGGGACTATGTGGTGGCCCTGGCCATTGTGGACCCGCAGAAAACCCTGCTGGTGGCTTCTGAAAACGGCCTCGGCAAGCGCACTTCCTTTGACGAATACCGCACGCAGGGCCGCGGCGGCACCGGCATCAAGACCATGAACTGCACGGACAAGACCGGCAAGGTAGTTTCCGCCACGGTCGTGTCCGACGAAGACGAGCTGATGCTGATGACCACGGCCGGACAATCCGTCCGCATCAAGGTGGCGACCGTGCGTGAAACGGGCCGCGCCACCCAGGGCGTGAAGCTCATGACGCTGAATGAGGGCGAATCCATCCAGGACATTTCCATCGTCATTCCCGATGATGAGGATGAAGAAGCCCCGGCGGAAACGGAAGACGCGGGAGCCGGGGAAGTGTCCGGTGAAATGGAAACTCCGGCGGAAGAATAATATTCAGGTTTTCCTGCTCCGGCGCCATGCCGGAGCAGGGGGCTTCATGGGCCGTTTTTATGGAAGACCCCCTTTCATTGGAGCAATGTGCCGGATGTCTGGAACGGCGCGGATTCCGGAGCTTTGTAGTGCCGGGCCTGAAGGAGGCTGCCGAGGTGATGCGCGGCCTGGTGCGGGAGTTCAGTCCGTCGTCCGCTTCCTATGGGGATTCCATGACCCTGAAGGCTGCGGGCATTCTTGATGACCTGCGCTCCAATCCGGACATTCAGTTTTATGACGGCTTTGTCCCGGGCATGGATCGGGAGGAAAAATGGGAGATCCGCCGCCGGGGCATGACGGCGGACCTGTTTTTAACCGGCGTCAATGCCGTCAGCATGGAAGGGACCCTGCACTGGGTAGACATGGTGGGCAACCGTGTGGCTCCGGTGGCATTCGGACCCCGGCATGTCATTCTGCTGGCCGGTTCCAACAAGCTGGTGGCCACGCCGGCAGAGGCCCGGGAACGCATCCTCCGCATTGCGCCCCTGAACGCCAGGCGGCATGAAGGGTTCAGGACCCCCTGCATGCACACCGGAATTTGCGCGGATTGCAATTCCCCGGACCGCCTGTGCAACATCCACATGTCTATCGTTAAATGCTTTCCCAAAGGAAGAATTTCCGTCATTCTGACGGAAGAACCCGGAGGACTTTGACTCATGCCTTTTCAAAACCGGATAGAAATCATGGCCCCGGCGGGGTCGTTTGAATCCCTGGCGGCCGCCTTGCAGGGCGGAGCGGGCTCCGTGTCCTTCGCCGTAGGCACACTGAACCTGCGTTCCCGCGCGACGGTCAATTTTTCGGAAGAAGATTTGCCGGAAATCGTCGCGCGCTGCCATGAGGCGGGCGCCAAAGCTTATCTGACGCTGAATATCATCGTGTACGATGAAGAACTGGAAGCGGTGCATGCCCTGTGCTCCGCTGCCCGGAAGGCTGGTGTGGATGCCGTCATCGCTTCCGACCTGGCGGTGATTTCTTATGCGCGTTCCATTGGGCTGGAAGTCCATATGTCCGTGCAGGCCAATGTCTGTAACATGGCCTCCGTCAGATTTTACGCGCAGTACGCGGATGTGGTGGTACTGGCCCGAGAACTTACCCTGGCGCAAATCAGGCACATTATTGAATCCATCCGGAAGGAGGGCGTGAAAGGACCCTCCGGGGAGCTGCTGCGGGTGGAAATTTTCGCCCACGGGGCGTTATGCGTGGCCGTGTCCGGCAAATGCCACATGAGCCTGGCGGCCTACAACTCCTCCGCCAACCGGGGGGCCTGTTTCCAGAACTGCCGCCGCGCCTACCGCGTGACGGACGAGGAAACGGGCAATGAGCTGGTGATAGACAATAAATACGTGATGTCTCCCAAGGACCTGTGTACCATTCCGGTGCTGGACCAGCTTCTGGACGCGGGCGTCTCCGTACTGAAGCTGGAAGGGCGCGGCCGTTCCTCGGATTACGTCAGGACGGTCACCTCCGTGTACCGGGAAGCCGCGCGGGCGTGCCAGGACGGAACCTTTTCCTCGGACAGGGCGGAAGCGTGGATGAAACGGCTGGAATCCGTTTTCAACCGGGGATTCTGGCAGGGCGGGTATTACCTGGGCGTGAAGTGGGGGGAATGGAGCGGTTCCGCCAACAGCCGCGCAGCCCTGTTGAAGATCCACATTGCCAGAGTAGAAAACTTTTATAAGAAGAACGGGGTGGCTGCCCTGTTCTTGGAAGCCGGCGGCTTGTCCGTGGGGCAAACCATCCTTCTAGCAGGTCCCACTACGGGAGCCGTCCGCATGGAAGTGACAGCCATGCGGAGGGAGACGGCAGAGGGAATGGAACCCGTAGAAGCCGCTCAAAAGGGAGAAACCGTCTATCTGGCGGTTCCCGAACAGGTGCGCCGCCGGGACAAGGTATATCTGCTGCGCCCCCGGATGCTGGAGGATGCCTGAATGCCCGGCTGTCCCTTTTCTCTTCTGCCTGTCTTTTCCAAAAACCGGGAATCGACGGGCAGAATAATTTTAATTTTTCCGTTTCCTGCCCGGCTGGGCCGGCTGGGCGTTCGGTTTCAGCCGGGGCCTCTTGAAATTCACGGCGGATTTCCGGTTTGGAAGTCCGGCTTAATTAAGCTATCCGTTCATTATCTTTCGTTTGGAATAAAAATGTTGGAAAGTGATTTTCCAATTGAATGAAAAAGAATTTCCCTGGCGTATTATTTGAAAACCATACGCCATGCCTGCCTATATTTCCTTTCTGCGCCTTTTTTCATGTTCCTGCGCCTTGCTGGGAGCAGGAATGCTCCATGCTTCCGGTTTACAGCCCTGGCTGCGGGAGCTGGCCGTAATTCCGCCTGCGTCTTCCGTGAAAGAGAAGGATGCATGGATGCGGCAGGTGTGGACAAGGACGGCGGAGTATGCGGCTTCCCTTTCCGAGCCGGCTGCCGCCGACGATTGCGGGGATGCGATGGTTCTGCTGGTTCCCGTATTTCAGGCATGGCCGGACGGGAAGGCTGCCGGCTCCGCACTGGCGGAAATTCTTTCCGTTCCGGCAGAGAGTATTGGAGCCGTTTCTTCCTGGGATGACCTGGTTAAGCATCAGGAAGCCATTCAGGAACGAGTCCGTTTCCTCAGGCTGAAGAAGCTGGCGGCCTATTATGATTCTGCGGCCATCCGCCGCGCGGTGAAGAGAAACCGGGACAAGTACGGGGAACGGTACGCCGGTGCGGAAGGTTTCCTGGCGCGGCTGGATGAGTGGGAGAAGGAGCTGGGGCCTCTGGACCGGTGGGTGGAGCAGGCCGGGCCGGGACAGGCGGCCCTGCTGCGGGAGATGGTGGATCTGCGGAGAAAAGCCCTGATTGATGCCCTGCCGGAACAGAACGGCCTGAAGGCATGGGTGAGCGTGCGGCGTTTCAATCCGTCCGGGAAAAGTTCTTTCAATCATGACCGTCCGGCGAACTGGCAGGGTATTTCCAGCATGCCGGGGCCCGGGCGCAAATACCGCAGCGGCATTGTGAAATTTAACGGGGTTTCCTCTTCTTCCCCTGTGGAGCAGCTGCTGGCGGACGACCGCTGGGTCGGGCATCTGGATGTTGATTTTTCCGGGGAGAAGCTCATGTTCACCGGGAACGGATTCGGAAAGAAGGAAAACAGGCCATGGGACGTGTTTGAGCTGGATTTGAAAACCGGGAAAAAGGAATCCCTTACCGCGCATATGCCGGCGGATACGGACAGCTATAATTCCTGCTACCTGCCGGACGGCCGGATTATTTTCGTCAATACTTCCGGCATGCAGGGGGTGCCCTGCGTGGCCGGGGTGGATTACGTGGGCAACCTCCACCTTTACGACCGGGAAAAGAAAACGACCCGCCGGCTTACCTTTGACCAGGACAATAACTGGTTCCCCACCATGCTGCCGGACGGCAGGGTGATGTTCCTGCGCTGGGAGTACACGGAAAGCGCCCACTATTTCAGCCGTGTGCTGATGCACATGAATCCGGACGGCAGCGACCAGAAGGAATACTATGGTTCCAACTCCTACTGGCCCAACAGCTTGTTCAACGCACGGCCCCTCCCCGGCAGGCCGGGCATGTTTGCGGGCATTGTCAGCGGGCATCATGGAGTCAAGAGATTGGGGGAACTGGTCCTCTTTGACGTGAACAGGGGGCGCACCGCCACGGAGGGTGCCGTTCAGAAGATTCCGGGGTATGGAAAGCCTGTGGAGAACGTGACCAAAGATCAGCTGGTGCAGGGATTGAAGACTCCTTATTTCGCAGAACCTTATCCTTTGAATGACGAGTGTTTTCTGGCCGTTTCCTCCCCTTCCGGCGACCAGGGCGTGACCAATGTGGTCTGGTGCGACATATACGATAACATCGTTCCTCTCACGGCCTCCTCCTACTTCGTCTATGCAGACCCCGCGCCCCTGGGGCCACGCAAAAAACCGCCCGTGCTGCATGACCGGGTGAAGACGGAAAGCAAGACGGCTACGGTTTATATTTCCGACGTGTACCGGGGCCGCGCCATGGCCGGAGTGCCCAGAGGGGAAGCCAGGGCCCTGCGCGTGTTTATGTCCGAGTACAGCCCCCGCAATACGGGAAGCCACTATGCCATGGGCATGGAAAGCAACTGGGACTTGAAAGTGCTGTACGGCACCGTGCCCGTGAATCCTGACGGTTCCGCCATCTTCACGGCTCCCGCCTGTCAGCCTCTGACGCTTCAGGTGCTGGACGGGGAGGGGCGCGCCCTGGCGCTGATGCGGAGCTGGTTTACCGCCATGCCGGGGGAAACGCTCAGCTGCATCGGCTGCCATGAACGGCAGAACTGCGCTCCCCCCGCCAGGGCCGTCATGGCTTCCCGCCAGAAACCCGCCTCTATCGTCCCGTGGTACGGCCCCGCGCGTACCTTCTCCTTCATGAATGAAGTGCAGCCCGTGCTGGACCGCCATTGCATACGCTGCCACACAGCGGAAGGCAAGGCCCGTGAAGGAGTGCCGGATTTCATGACATTGGAGGCCGTCAAGGGGGCGCCCGCCCCCGGCTCCGTCTCTTATTGGAACCTGCACCCCTATGTGCGCCGCAACGGACCGGAGGGGAACTATCTGGGGCTGGCCCCCACGGAGTTTTTCGCGGATACGTCGGAGCTTTACCAGCTCCTTAAAAAAGGCCACCATGGCGTGGACATGCCGCAGGAGGACTGGAACCGCCTGGTCACGTGGATGGACATGAACGCCCCTTATCTGGGCGAATGGCCGGGAGAGCGCAATGAAGGGCTGCTGAAACGCCGTTATGACCTGCACGGCAGATTTTCAAGAGCGGAACGTAATTACGTGACGATGAAGGATTCCCTGTTCCGGAGAAGCGGCGGCGGTTCCATCCCTGACGCCGGGAACTCCATTACCCGCGCCGGAGAAAAGAGCGTTCCCGTTCCGGAACCGCGAAATGAAACGCTGACTGTGGATTTGGGGGACGGCGTGAACATGACGTTCCGCCGCATTCCCGCAGGGAAGTTCAGGATGGGGAATGAACGGGAAACACCGGCGGAACGTCCTGTTTCCACGGTGGGGATTGAAAGGCCGTTCTGGATGGGAGAGGCGGAAGTGACGCTGGAACAATACCGCCGCTTCGACCCGGAGTATGCTAACGGATGGTATGACATGCATTACAAGGATCAGGTGAAGCCCGGCTACGACATGGATGCCGATCCGCGTTTTCCCGTCATCCGGGTGCCTTGGGCCCGGGCCATGGAATTTTGCCGCTGGCTTTCCGGGAAAACCGGGAAAAAAGTGACCTTGCCTACGGAAGCGCAGTGGGAATACGCGGCCAGGGGGGGCGCGGATACGGATTTCTTCTTCGGGGAACGGGATGCGGATTTTTCCGCGTATGCCAACCTGGGGGACGTGACGCTGAAGGAGCTGGCCGTTTCCGGCGTGGATCCCAAGCCGATTAAAAATCCCAACCGTTTCTGGGACTTCGTGCCGAGGGATGAAACATACAATGACGGAAAGCTTCACCTGGCCCCCGTCAAGAGTTACAAGCCGAATGCCTACGGATTGTACGACATGATCGGCAATGCCGCGGAATGGACCCGTTCCGAATACAGGCCCTATCCCTGGAAGGAAGGGGACGGACGCAATGAAAGCCTGGATTTCCGTGTTCCCCGTGCGGTGCGCGGCGGTTCCTGGTATGACCGTCCCAGACGGGCCACATCCTCCTGGCGCTGGGGATATCCCGGCTGGCGTCCGGTGTACAACGTGGGGTTCCGGGTGATCATAGAAGACTGATTGTTGAAATTGCCATGAAACTGACAAAAATGTTCCGCGTCTCTGCGACTGTTCTTGGCTGTCTGCTGGTCCTCATTTCATGCAGGCAGGGGGAGGATGCCGCTTCCAGCCCTCTGGCTCCGGTGGATGTGAAGGTCGTTAATCACCTGGTTGCTGTGCTGGGGCATGAGAGCCGCGTGCTGGAACTGGTGGACCCTGCTTCCGGGGAAAAGGTGAAAAGCATCCGGCTGGCCCAGCCTCCCAACGGCATGGCCGTGGATGGCGCGACGGTTTATGTGGCGGAGGGGGGAGCGCGCGGAGTGGTGGAAGTAGTGGACCTGGAAAGCGGGGAATTGAAGCGTTCTTTTCCTGCCGGGCATACGCCCATGTCTCCTGTGCTGCGGGAAGGGAAGCTGTATGTGGCCTGCCGGTTTGATTCCCGCGTGCTGGAAATGGACGCCGCTGCCGGAACCGTGCTGAATTCCTGGAATGTCCCCCGTGAACCCGTAGTGCTGGCCGTTTCTCCGGACGGCAGGAAAATCTGGGCTGCCGGCCATTTGCCGGCCGGGGCTGCGGACGGGGATTTCACGGCTGCCGCGCTGACTCTGGTGGAAGACGGAAAAGCTGTCCATTTCCCGCTTTCCAACGGGACGCAGGGCGTGCGCGGCATGGCGATAAGCCCGGATGGACGTTATCTGGCCGTGGCGCATGTATTGAGCCGGTACCAGGCGCCTACCACGCAGCTGGACCGCGGCTGGATGAATACGAATGCCGTGACGGTTATCAATACGGACGAGCCGGACAAGCCTCATCCCGTTCTGCTGGATGACCCGGATGCGGGGGCGGCCAACCCGTGGGGCGTTTCTTTTTCCGGAGATGGCGGAAAACTGTTCGTGACGCATGCGGGGACGCATGAACTCTCCGTAATTGATTTCCCGGCCCTGCTGGCGCGCATGAAGTACATTACCCGGTGGAGCCTGATGCACTCCACCCGGGCAGAATCCCTCAGCGAGCACACCTGCGACACCGCGCTGCTGGCGCATTTGCTGTGCCTCATCGCCAAGCACTACACCGGCACGCCCTGCCGCCCGGAGGTGGTGGCAGTGGCGGCGCTGTACCATGATGCACCGGAGATCATCACTGGCGATATGCCCACGCCGGTCAAGTACCACTCCCCGGCGCTGCGGGACGCCTACAAGGCACTGGAGACTGAGAGCGTGCGCTCCATGGCGGCTCTGCTGCCCGCAGAGCTGGCCGCAGAGCTGACCCCCTGCATGGACGGCAGTGCCCTGACGGCAGAGGAGCATCGTCTGCTCAAGGCTGCCGACCGGCTGAGCGCGCTGATCAAATGCACCGAGGAGCAGCGCAGCGGCAACCACGAATTTGACGCCGCACTCACGCAGCAGCGCGCCGCGCTGCAAGCTATGCAATGCCCGGAGGCCGACTGGTTTTTGGAGCACTGTCTGCCCTGCTATACTCAGAATCTGGACGAGCTGACGAAGGCGTAAAGGCGAGGAGCGGGCAGCCGAGGGAGGTTCTCCTCTCGTGCCAAAAGAGAACCACAAAACCACCAGCGATTTCG
>ENA-UESD01001072-UESD01001072.1-human-gut-metagenome-genome-assembly--contig:-NODE-1072-length-22971-cov-18.723377_pt1 | contig 22971 bp, 17 predicted proteins | sample MGYA00242985_ERZ507986 | MGnify/ENA primary metagenome ERZ507986 (study PRJEB26167, sample SAMN06115408) | human gut metagenome | host: Homo sapiens | place: China:Guangxi | collected 2016-04-06... | reverse complement strand
GCCATGGACATGATAAACTTTGCGGTGGCAAGCAGCGCCATCAAGCACACCATCCACGGCGATGCCAACATCACCGACGATGTCAGCTCCATCCGCAACCTCATGAACATGAACTACGACATCAAGCGCTAAAGCAAACCAAAACGGCTTCGGTACGTCCAGACTGTGTACCGGGGCCGTTCTTTTTATGTTATGCCGCGCCGGCACTTCCTGCCGGGTGACGATAAGTATGACTCCTGAAAGATTTTTTGAGCTTTTTCCTGTCAAATCATTGACAAACCGCTTTTTGCATGATAAAATCACACACGATTTTGAGAGACGAAGCGTGTCGAAGTCTTTTCAAAGCAATTTACCTTGGACCGCCCATCGGGGCTAAGGCCATACGGACAGCCGGGTCCACTGCCGACCGGCGGCGCAAGCTGCCATTATTGATTGAGCGTTATAGTTCAAATTTTATAAGTTGGTTCCTTTACAACCATGAAATTGCGCGGAGCGTGCGCAGACTTGTGAAACGGTCAATAAGAGTAGTAAAAGTGTAATTGCTATATAGACTCTCGTCATCCCGTCCTTTTGAATCCTGATGAATCATGCTGCGATACGGCTCTGGCGTCTTTGCCCCGGAGGCTTTGTCCGCGCATTCAAACGGTTTTTTCAAAGCGCAAGCCTGCATTTCTGTGCAGGGCTTGTGCTTTTTTGTTTGCCCGCATGGTTTGCAGCAGGAGTCAGGGACGGAGGAAAAAACATGAGTGAGAACCGTACACGGTTCCGGCTGGACCAGCGCCGCGCACCGATCTACGAGGCTCTGGAGCAGTTCCGACAGATGCGGGTGGTCCCCTTCGATGTGCCGGGCCACAAGCGCGGCCGGGGCAACCCGGAGTTGACGGCCTTTCTGGGCCAGCAGTGCGTGGGCGTGGACGTCAACAGCATGAAACCGCTGGACAATCTCTGCCACCCGGTATCGGTCATCCGGGAGGCCGAGGAGCTGGCCGCCGACGCTTTCGGCGCAGCACACGCTTTTCTGATGGTGGGCGGCACCACCAGCTCGGTGCAGAGCATGGTGCTGACGGTCTGCAAGCGGGGTGACGAGATCATTCTCCCCCGCAATGTTCACCGCAGTGTGCTGAACGCACTGGTGCTCTGCGGCGCAGTGCCGGTCTATGTCAATCCCGAAGTGGACAAGCGCCTCGGCATCTCGCTGGGCATGAAGCGGGAGCAGGTGGCAAAAGCCATCAAGGAGCACCCCAACGCCGTGGCCGTGCTGGTGAACAACCCCACCTACTACGGCATCTGCTCTGATCTGCGTGCCATCGTCAAGATGGCCCACGACGCCGGGATGCTCTGCCTCGCCGACGAGGCCCACGGCACCCACTTCTACTTCGGCGGCGGCAGTCTGCCCGTCTCTGCCATGGCGGCAGGCGCGGACATGGCGTCCGTCTCCATGCATAAGAGCGGCGGCAGCTTAACGCAGTCGAGCCTGCTGCTCATCGGCCCCAACGTCCACCCCGGCTATGTGCGCCAGATCATCAACCTGACCCAGACGACCTCCGGCAGCTACCTGCTCATGTCCAGCCTCGACATCTCCCGCCGCAACCTCGCGCTGCGGGGCCGGCAGGTGTTCCATCAGGTGGCTGACATGGCCGAGTACGCCCGCGAAGAGATCAACGCCGTGGGCGGCTACTACGCCTTCGGCAAGGAACTGTGCAACGGCAACTCGGTCTTCGACTTCGACACCACAAAGCTCAGCGTCCACACGCTGGACATCGGCCTCGCCGGCATCGAGGTCTACGACATCCTGCGGGATGAGTATGACATCCAGATCGAGTTCGGCGACATCGGCAACATCCTTGCCTACCTCTCCATCGGCGACCGCCCGCAGGAGATCGAGCGTCTGGTGAGCGCACTGGCCGAGATAAAGCGCCGCTACCACACCGACGGCACCGGCCTGCTGAGCCAGGAATACATCGACCCCGTCGTTGCCGCCAGCCCGCAGGAAGCGTTCTACGCCCCCAAAAAGAGCCTGCCCCTCCGGGAGACCGAGGGCATGGTGTGCAGCGAGTTCGTCATGTGCTACCCGCCGGGCATCCCCATCCTGGCCCCCGGCGAACGCATCACCAAAGAGATACTGAACTATATCGAGTACGCCAAGGCCAAAGGCTGCAGCATGACCGGCCCGGAAGACCCGGACATCCTGCACCTGAATGTTCTGGCATAAGGAGAAGCAGATGGAGTTTTGGTTTTCGGAATTTCACACCCCGGACGTCAAGCACAGCATCCGGGTGAACAAGCAGCTCTACTCCAAGCAGAGCGACTATCAGCGCATCGACATTTTTGAGACGCCTGAGTTTGGCCGAGTGCTGACGCTGGACGGCAATGTGATGCTCACCGAGCGGGATGAGTTCATCTACGACGAGATGATCGTCCACGTCCCCATGGCCGTCCACAAGGAGGCAAAAGACATCCTCGTCATCGGTGCAGGCGACGGCGGCGTGGTGCGGGAGCTGACCCGCTACGACCGGGTCGAGCGCATCGACCTCGTGGAGATGGACCCCCAGGTCGTGGAGGCCTGCCGCGCCTATCTGCCCGGCAACGCCTGCCGGATGGACGACCGCCGGGTCCACATCTACTTCGAGAACGCTCTGAAATACATCCGCCGCTGCGAGGAGGAATATGACCTCATCATCGTGGACTCCTCCGACCCCTTCGGCCCCTCCGAGGGCCTGTTCACCCGGGAGTTCTACGGCAGCTGCTTCAACGCCCTGAAAGAGGACGGCATCATGGTCAACCAGCAGGGCAGCCCCTTCTACACCGAGGACGCCAGCGCCATGCAGCGCAGCCACAAGCGCATCGCGTCCACCTTCCCCGTCAGCCGGGTCTATCAGGCACACATCCCGACCTTCGCCGCCGGCTACTGGCTCTTCGGCTTTGCCAGCAAGAAGTACCATCCCATCGACGATCTGGACGCCGACGCATGGAAGGCGCTCAATCTGCGCACCCGCTACTATACCACCCGGCTCCACGTCGGAGCTTTCTATCTGCCGGCATTCCTCGAGGAGATGCTGCGCGAAGTGGAGGAACCCAAATGATCTCACCCAATGTTGAAACCTTTATCGGCTGCGACAGCAGCTACCGCGCCGCCGACATCGTGCTCTACGGCGCACCTTTCGACTCCACCACCAGCTACCGCCCCGGCGCACGGTTCGGCCCGTCGGCCATCCGGCACGAGAGCTTTGGCCTCGAGACTTACAGCCCCTACCAGAACGCCGATTTGACCGACTTCGACATCTTCGACAGCGGCGACCTCGAGCTCTGCTTCGGCTCCAGCGAAGCCGCCCTTGCCGACATCGAGGCCCGGGCGGCAGAGATCCTGCACGACGGCAAGCTTCCGCTCCTGCTGGGCGGTGAGCATCTGGTGACGCTGGGTGCGGTGCGGGCCGTGGCGGAGAAATACCCCGGCCTCCACATCATCCACTTCGACGCCCACGCCGACCTGCGGGACGACTACCTCGGTGCGAAGCTGAGCCACGCCTGTGTGCTGCGCCGCTGCCACGAGATCGTGGGCGACGGCCGCATCCACCAGTTCTGCATCCGCAGCGGCGAGCGGGCCGAGTTCGAGTTCGCAGCCCAGCATACCGAGATGCACAAGTTCGACTTCACCGGCCTTGCCGAGCTCACCGAACAGCTCTGCGCCACCAAAGAGCCGGTCTACCTCACCATCGACCTTGACTGCCTCGACCCCTCCTGCTTCCCCGGCACCGGTACCCCCGAGGCCGGCGGCGTGAGCTTTTTGCAGCTGCTGGACGCCATCCGCACCGTGTCCAAAGCCAACATCGTGGGCGCCGACCTCAATGAGCTGGCCCCCATGCTGGACATCTCCGGCGTCTCCACGGCCACGGCCTGCAAGGTGCTGCGGGAGCTGCTGATCGCCCTCGACAAGGGCTGGCCCGGGTTTCAGGTCTGACAAAAAATAATTTGATATAAAGGAGAAACCATCATGAGCAAAGTTCTGATCATCGGCTGCGGCGGCGTGGCCTCCGTCGCCATCCACAAGTGCTGCCAGGTCCCCGAAGTGTTCACCGACATCTGCATCGCCAGCCGCACCAAGTCCAAGTGCGACAAGCTGGCCGCAGAGCTTGCCCCCAAGACCACCACCAACATCACCACCGCACAGGTGGATGCCGACCATGTGGACGAGGTCATCGCCCTCATCAAGAGCTATCAGCCCGACCTCGTGATGAACATTGCCCTGCCCTATCAGGACCTGACCATCATGGACGCCTGCCTTGCCTGCGGCGTCAACTATATGGACACCGCCAACTACGAGCCGGAGAACACCGACGACCCCGCGTGGCGTGCCATCTATGAGAAGCGCTGCAAGGAGGCAGGCTTCTCCGCCTACTTCGACTACAGCTGGCAGTGGGCCTACGCCAAAAAGTTTGAGGAAGCCGGCCTCACCGCCCTGCTGGGCAGCGGCTTCGACCCGGGCGTGACCCAGGCTTACTGCGCCTACGCCAAGAAGCACGAGTTCGACACCATCGACACCATCGACATCCTCGACTGCAACGGCGGCGACCACGGCTATGCTTTCGCCACCAACTTCAACCCCGAGATCAACCTCCGCGAAGTCTCCGCCCCCGGCAGCTACTGGGAGAACGGCCACTGGGTCGAGATCCCGGCCATGAGCATCAAGCGGGAGTACGATTTCGACAAGGTGGGCCAGAAGGATATGTACCTGCTCCACCACGAGGAGATCGAGTCTCTGGCAAAGAACATCCCGGAGGCAAAGCGCATCCGCTTCTTCATGACCTTCGGCCAGAGCTATCTCGACCACATGCGCTGCCTCGAGGACGTGGGGATGCTCTCCACCACCCCCATCAACTTCAACGGTCAGGAGATCGTCCCCATCCAGTTCCTGAAAGCCCTCCTGCCCGACCCCGCCAGCCTCGGCCCCCGCACCAAGGGCAAGACCAACATCGGCTGCATCTTCACGGGCAAGAAGGACGGCAAGGAAAAGACCTACTACATTTACAACGTCTGCGACCACCAGGAGTGCTACAAGGAAGTCGGCTCTCAGGCCATCAGCTACACCACCGGCGTTCCGGCCATGTGCGGCGCACTGATGCTGCTGACCGGCAAGTGGACCACCAAGGGCGTCCACACCGTGGAAGAGTTCGACCCGGACCCGTATCTGGACGCACTGGACAAGTACGGCCTGCCCCGCTCTGAGAGCCACAGCCCGGCTCTGGTGGACTGATGCGGCTGGTCGATACGCGCCCGCCCTTCGCGGGGCTGGCAAACCTCTCGGAGGGCGCACTTGCTTCCCTGCCCACCCCCTGCTATCTGCTGGACGAAGCCCAGCTGCGCCGCAACGGCGAAATTCTGCTGGGGGTCCAGCAGCGGACGGGCTGCAAGATCCTGCTGGCGCAGAAAGCTTTCTCCAACTTCGACCTCTACCCGCTTCTCGCGCCCTGCCTCGCAGGCACTGAGGCCAGCGGCCTCTATGAGAGCCGTCTGGGCAAGGAAGAGCTGCCCGAGAAGGAGAACCACGTCTTCTGCGCCGCCTACCGGGTGGACGAATTCAACGAGCTTCTGGATTACGCCGACCACATCGTGTTCAACTCCCCGGCCCAGCTGGCAAAGTTTGGCCCTGCGGCCAAGGCGGCGGGCAAGAGCGTCGGTCTGCGCATCAACCCGGAGCGTTCCACGCAGGAAGGCCACGCCATCTATGACCCCTGCGCCCCGGGCAGCCGTCTCGGCACCACCCGCGCCCAGTGGGACGCGGCTCTGGCAAAACAGCCGGGCCTCGCCGCCCTGCTGGACGGCCTGCATTTCCACACCCTCTGTGAGCAGGACGCCGACGCGCTGGCCGTGACGCTGGACGCTGTGGAAGAGAAATTCGGCGACCTGCTGCCGGGGCTGAAATGGCTCAATTTTGGCGGCGGACACCACATCACCCGCCCGGGCTATGACCTTGCCACGCTGGAAGCCTGCATCGCCCGGATGCAGGAGAAGTACGGCGTACAGGTCTACCTGGAGCCGGGCGAGGCGTGGGCGCTGAACGCGGGCTATCTCGTCACCACAGTGCTGGACACCCTGCAGAACGGTGACACCAGCCTCGCCATCCTCGATATGTCGGCCGCCTGCCACACCCCGGACGTCATTGAGATGCCCTACCGCCCTCCCCTGCTGGACGCGGGCGAGCCGGGCGAAAGGCCCTGCACCATCCGCCTCGGCGGGCCGACCTGCCTCGCGGGCGATGTCGTGGGAGACTACAGCTTCGACGCCCCGCTTGCCGAGGGTGACCGGCTCATCTTCGGCGATATGGCCATCTACACCACCTGCAAGAACAACACCTTCAACGGAATGCCCCTGCCGCCCATCTGGGCGCTGGCTGAGGACGGCACCTGCCGGGAGCTGGTCCGCTTCGGCTACAACGACTTCAAGATGCGGCTGGGTCACCGCGCATAAAACGAAAGCCATCGGCTGTCTGGGCCGATGGCTTTTTTGTTCACTTGAGTTTCTTTTTGGCTTCGTACTCCCGCAGGGCGGTCAGCGCCTCGCCCGCCAGCGGGTAGAGGGCCAGCATATTGAATATGGTCATCAGGCCGATGCCCACATCGCCGAGGTCCCACACCACGGTGTAGGCCTGCATACCGCCGACGACCAGCATCACCAGCGCCAGCACCTTGTAGGCCGTCTGCCAGAACCAGCTGTCACCGAAGAGATAGGCCACGTTGCAGCGGGCGTAGTAGAGGATGCCGATAAAAGTAGAGAAGCTGAACAGTGCCAGCGTCACTGCGATGAAGACGACGCCGAAGCTGCCCAGATGATACTGCATCGCCGCCTGCAGAAGGTTCATGCCCTGCAGGCCGCTCGTCACGCTCCCGGGAGCCAGCAGCATCACGAAGGCCGTGCAGCTGCAGATGACGATGGTGTCGATGAGGACGCCCAGCGCCTGCACGAGGCCCATCTTCACGGGGTCGTCGCACTCAGCGGCAGCAGCGGCGCAGGGGGCCGAACCGGAACCTGCCTCGTTGGAGAAGAGGCCCCGCTTGATGCCGTTCATCACCACAGCGCCAAAGCCGCCGCCCACGGCCTGACGCAGGCCCAGCGCCTCCGAGAAAATGCGGACAAAGACATCGGGCAGCTGGGGCAGATGGGTGAGGATGATCCAGAGGGTCATGACGAAGTAGCAGCCCGCCATGATGGGGACCATGACGTCGAGGCTCTTGACGGTGGCTTCCTTCCGCAGAACGATGACCGCCGCAAGCGCCGTCAGCACCAGCGTCGTGACCAGCGGCGGGATGGAGAACGCATTCTGGAACGCCTCGCTCACCGAGTTGCTGACCACCTGACTGATGCCGCACCAGCAGATGAGGCCCGACACGGCGAACAGGCAGGCCGCCACCGAGCGGCGGAGCTTCCTGCCCCGTTTGCGCTCCGCGAGGGTGTGGAGATAGTAGGCCGGGCCGCCCCGCCAGCCGCCGTAAAGGGGGTCGGGCTGCTTGTATTTCTGGGCCAGCGTGGACTCCACAAAGGAGGTGGATGCGCCCAGCAGAGCCGTCACCCACATCCAGAACACCGCGCCTGCACCGCCCACAGACAGCGCCGCCACGACGCCCACCAGATTGCCCATGCCCACCCGGGTGGCCGTGGACACCACCAGCGTCTGGAAGGACGAGAGGCCGCTGCCCTTGTCGTTCTTCTCGCAGACCGCCGCCAGCATATCCCGGAACAGCCGCACCGGCAGAAGCCTTGTGCGCAGGGTGAAGAACACCCCCGCCGTCAGCAGCAGGATGACCATAAACGAAAGACTGAGGGTCACGTTTCCCAGATGCAGGGTGAGCAGGTCGCCCCACAACAGATGGTAGACGCCCTCGATGAGTTGAATAAGCACAGCATTTCCTCCCAGTGCTTGGATTTGGCCGTTTTTGCACAAAAACAGGCCGTCGTCCTTTATTATAGACGATTCGGCCTGTTTTGTAAATCAGGAAAGTGAAGTTCAGGAGAAAAAAGCAACGGCGACGACCGCCGCCAGTGGCGGAAACAGGGAGGAGCTGTTGGGGCCGCGGCCAGCAGGATGCGAGCGGCAGCGAAGCAGACGCTGGGAGCCGCAACCCGGGCAGTGGCATTGCGAAGCAATGACGGAGAGGTTGTGCAGAGCTGCCCTTTATTTACTCTCTTATTTATTGTTGATCGCGCTGACCAGTGCATGGATACCGGCCACGATAATATCGGTATCGGTGCCTGCACCCCAGGTGACGATGCCGTCGCCCCACTCGAGGCCGACGTAGGAAGCGGCGCGGGAGGTGGAGCCTTCGTCCAGACTGTGCTCGGAGTAAGTTTCCAGGTGGAAGTCCATGCCGGTGGCGCTCTGGATAGCGTTTGCCACAGCATCCAGACGGCCATTACCCACCGAGGTGACCACCTTGCGCTGACCGTTCAGATCCAGCGTGACGGTGGCGGTGATGCCGTTGACCTGTGCAAAGTGGGCCTCGACGACAGACAGGGGCTTCGACTTGTTGAGGAAGGTATCCTCGAAGATGTGGAGCACTTCGCCTGCGCTCAGCTCCTTGTGGCTGTGGTCGGACACGCTCTTGACCTTGTAGCCCAGCGCCTCGCGCATCTTGGCGGGCAGGTTGTAGCCGTAGTTCTGCTCCAGCACGAAGCCGATGCCGCCCTTGCCGCTCTGGCTGTTGATGCGGATGACATCGGCGTCGTAGGTGCGGCCGATGTCGTGGGGGTCCACCGGAATATAGGGGCAGGTCCAGCGGTGGTCGCCCTTCTCCTTGCGGTAGGCCATGCCCTTTGCAATGGCGTCCTGATGGCTGCCCGAGAAGGCGGCGAACACCAGCTGGCCGGCGTAGGGGGTGCGCTCGTAGATGTGCATCCGAGTGACCCGCTCATAGGTGGCGCAGATGGCGGGCATATCGGAGAAGTCCAGCTTCGGGTCTACGCCGTGGCTGTACATATTCATGGCGAGGGTCACAGCGTCCACGTTGCCGGTGCGCTCGCCGTTGCCGAAGAGGCAGCACTCCACCCGCTGAGCGCCTGCCAGAACGGCCAGCTCTGCACAGGCGACGCCGGTGCCGCGGTCATTATGCGGGTGGGTGGAGATGATGACGCTGTCGCGGTACTTGAGGTGCTTGTCGCAATACTCGATCTGGTTTGCGTAAACGTGGGGCATGCTCATCTCGACCGTGACCGGCAGGTTGATGATCATGGGGCGGTCGGGGGTGGGCTGCATGATGTCCAGGACCGCGTTGCAGACCTCAACGGCGTAGTCCACCTCGGTGCCGGTGAAGCTCTCGGGGCTGTACTCGAAGAGGAAGTTGCCCTCATACTCCTCGCTCAGCTGCTTGACCAGCTTTGCGCCGTCCATGGCGATCTGCTTGATCTCCTCCTTAGACTTGTGGAACACCTGCTCGCGCTGGGCGACGGAGGTGGAATTATAGAAGTGGATGACCGCACGGGGTGCGCCCTTGACAGCCTCGAAGGTGCGGCGGATGATATGGTCGCGGCACTGGGTCAGCACCTGCACGGTGACATCGTCGGGGATCATGTTCTTCTCGATGAGGGTACGGAGGAACTCGTACTCCGTCTCGCTGGCGGCCGGGAAGCCGACTTCGATTTCCTTGAAGCCAATTTTGACCAACATCTGGAAGAATTCCAGCTTTTCCTCGAGGCTCATGGGGACGATAAGGGCCTGATTGCCGTCGCGCAAGTCCACGCTGCACCAGGTGGGAGCTTTCTCGATGTGGTCTTTCTTGACCCAGCTGTCATAGCCGGCGGGGACCGGGTAATATCCCGGTGCGTACTTGGTAGCGTCCATCATAATTCTTGTCCTCCATTTTTGCTGTGTCAACCTCTCAGTCTCGCATTCGCTCGACAGGGCCGGGTTGCGGCAGCGCGTCAGCGCTGACTGAGAGGTTGACTCCTTTTATCAAACGAAAAGGCTCCCGTCTCTCAAGGGACGAAATCCCCTGAGAGACGAGAGCCTGTAATTTCTGTTACAGGGCACCCGTGGTACCACTCTCTTTGCTGTGCCAAAAGCACAGCCGCTCTGCACGATCGGCTTTTTGAGGCGAATCGCTGCCCTTATAACGGTGGGCTTCCGTCAGGACCTACTGTCTGCTTCAGTCCTGCCGCTCAGGGGCCAGTAACCGAGACCCTCTGCACCACCTTGCACCATCCGGCGGCTCTCTGTACGCAGAAGAAAATCGTTTTTTCCCCGTCAACGCATTTGCGCTTTGTTCAAAGTGGTCTCATTTTAGCAAAACCCGCCGCCCCTGTCAAGCAGTTTTGCTCACAATGAAAATGAAACGATTTCATATAAATAGCGGCTTAAATTTTCAAAATTTGCGGGTGGATCCTATTTTTGTTGTATTATATCACCAACTATGGTAAAATAAAAATACCGCCCGAAGCGGCGGTATCCAGGTGCTGTCTGCATAAAAAGGTGGTCTAGCTTCCCCGGCAAGCTTCCGGGGGTGTGAAACCTTATTGTTGCTTCCCCCGGACGCAAACGCGAAAGGGGGGATGACTTATGACCCTGACGGAAACTATCGCATTGCTCGGCCTGCTGGGCGGAGCAGTCTTTGTTACCTTTCAGATCTCATGGGCTATCTTCAAAGAGATACATAACAATAAGAAATGACCGCCCCAGCCTACCAAGCAAAGCGGTCATTCTTATTGTTTGACTTAGCCGAGGGAAGCTGACCATTGCGGACAGCACCTTCTTGTATGTTCAGTATAGTCAAAGTGATTCGATTTGTCAAGCGGACGGCCTCCTTGTTCCTCGGTTTTGTTAAGAATCTGCGAAGTTTTTGCAAAGTTCGCCTCGAAACGCTGGTTTCTGAAATGGCGTCGTGGTATGCTGTTTGCAACGTAAGGAGGGACCCCCATGAAAGAAGTCAAGACCCCCAAAAAGCCATTGGCTATTTACTACGCCATTGTATTACTGGTGCTGATGCTGCTCAACTTCGTGCTCGTGCCGTGGATGAGCGAACGGCAGGTAAAAGAAGTGGACTACGGCACCTTCATGTCCATGACCGAGGACAAAGACATCGGCCGGGTGGATGTGGAATCGAACCAGATCATCTTTACCGATAAAGACGAAAAGCAAATTTACAAGACCGGCCTGATGAACGACCCCGACCTGACCCAGCGCCTCTACGACGCAGGGGCCGAGTTTTCCAGCGAGATCGTCGAGCAGGCTTCGCCGCTGATGAGCTTTCTGCTGAGCTTTGTGCTGCCCATCGTCCTCTTCGTCTGGCTGGGCAATTTCATGAACAAAAAGCTCATAGAAAAGGCCGGCGGCGCGAACTCGATGATGTTCGGCGGCGTGGGCAAGTCCAACGCCAAGGTCTACGTCCAGTCCACCCACGGCATCCGCTTTGCGGATGTGGCCGGCGAGGATGAGGCCAAAGAGAACTTACAGGAGATCGTAGATTATCTGCACGACCCCAAGAAATACGAAGAGATCGGTGCCTCGATGCCCAAGGGCATCCTGCTCGTCGGCCCTCCGGGTACCGGCAAGACCATGCTGGCAAAGGCCGTGGCGGGCGAATCCAATGTGCCGTTCTTCTCCATCTCCGGCTCGGAGTTCGTGGAGATGTTCGTGGGCATGGGCGCCTCCAAAGTCCGCGATCTGTTCAAGCAGGCCAAGGAAAAGGCCCCCTGCATCGTCTTCATCGACGAGATAGACGCCATCGGCCAGAAGCGCAACAGCGGCCAGCTGGGCGGCAACGACGAGCGCGAGCAGACCCTGAACCAGCTGCTCACCGAGATGGACGGCTTCGAGGGCAACAGCGGCGTCATCATCCTCGCGGCCACCAACCGTCCGGATTCCCTCGACCCGGCTCTGACCCGTCCCGGCCGCTTTGACCGCCGTGTTCCTGTGGAACTGCCCGACCTCAAGGGCCGCGAAGAGATCCTGAAGGTCCACGCCAAGAAAGTCGCTCTTGCCCCCGGCATCGACTTCAACACCGTGGCCCGGATGGCCTCCGGTGCCTCCGGCGCAGAGCTGGCCAACATCGTCAACGAAGCCGCCCTGCGGGCCGTGCGCGCCGGCCGCAAGAGCGTGACCGAGGCCGACCTCGAGGAGAGCATCGAGGTGGTCATTGCCGGCTACCAGAAGAAGAACTCCATCCTCACCGACAAGGAAAAGTGCATCGTAGCCTACCATGAGATCGGCCACGCACTGGTGGCGGCGCTTCAGAATCACTCCGCACCCGTGCAGAAGATCACCATCATCCCCCGCACCTCGGGCGCACTGGGCTACACCATGCAGGTCGAAGAAGGCAACCACTACCTGATGACCAAGGAAGAGCTGGAAAATAAGATCGCCACCCTCACCGGCGGACGTGCTGCCGAGGAAGTGGTGTTCGGCTCCATCACCACCGGCGCGTCCAACGACATCGAGCAGGCCACCAAGCTTGCCCGCGCCATGCTCACCCGTTACGGCATGAGCAAAGAGTTCGACATGGTGGCCCTGGAGACGGTGAACAACCAGTATCTGGGCGGCGACACCTCGCTGGCCTGCTCTGCCCAGACTCAGCGCGAGATCGACCAGCGGGTCGTGGAGCTGGTAAAGACTCAGCACGAAAAGGCCGTCAAGATCCTCACCGACAACCGTGCAAAGCTCGACGAGCTGGCGAAGTACCTTTATGAAAAGGAGACCATCACCGGCGACGAGTTCATGGCTATCCTTGAGGAAAAAGATCCCAGCGAAAATTAAAATAGGATCTCTGCAATAATCCAGCCGCCGTATCCGTATTCATTACAGATACGGCGGTTTTCTGATACGCCGTACCGCTGATAAAAGCATTTGGGATAAACCTCTCCGTCAGCGCACCAGCGCTGACGAAGAGATTGACTTCCTACATCTACAGGAGGATACTACTATGAGACTGCTGAACAAGAACACTGCCCGCCGCGCCGCTGCTGCTGCCGCTCTGCTGACCATGACCGCCGCCATGAGCGTGGGTGCCTTTGCTGCCGACGCCGAGGACTCGACTGTTGTCGGTTATCTGCCCCCTCAGTCGTCCGAGGTCATGGTTCAGGGCGACATTGCTCTCCACTCTGACGTTCCGGTGGGGGAGGTAGACCCCAACTACGGCGGCTACGCTTCCCCGGTGGAGAACCCCATTCAGGGCAACGTGATGATGATCTCCGACGAGACCCCCCTGCCCTCTGACACGCCGGTGGAGAAGAGCGAAGCCCGCTACACCGTCAAGGGCCTGCTGGGCAAGCAGGTGCTCTACACCGCCCGTCAGGAAGGCCGCGTGCTGACGCTGGACGTCCCCGATGACAACGCCACCTTCCGCACCACCATCCTCGACATGCAGACCCTGATGAATCAGGGCGTAAGCACTCTGGTGCTCAAGACCGACAAGACTTCCACCACCCTGAACCTGACTCTGCTGTGCCAGGGCCAGAAGTCCGGCACCCGGGTCACTCTGCGCCACCTCGGCAGCAGTGCTCACCTCACCGTGGGCTTCCGCGGCCGCCGCGACCTCATCGTTGGCCGCTGATGCCCCCTCCCCTGCTTTTTGCCTGTATCATAGCTGCATCGCAAAGGACGCCGCCCCAGCCGGGACGGCGTCTTTTTTTTTCGTCAAAGTGCCAAAAAACTCAGACGGCAAGCTGTGACACCTGCCAAAAATATGCCGATTTGCGAAATTCTATTGCAAATATGGGGGGGGGGTATAATTCATTTAGAGCTCCCGCAGGGTGCGGGAGCCGACTAACGATACAGGAGGAAGCAATATGATGTGGGCCAAAAAAATTGCCGCCGGTGTTCTGGCTGCAGCACTGTCTCTGACGCTGTTGAGCGGATGCAGCGGAGGGGGACGCAGCGGGAGCGTGATCAGTGAGGGGGAGACCATCTCCTTCGATACCAGTGCAAGCTATCGACTTGTTCAGTATACCGGAAATATCTATCTGGCCTATGAGCTGGAATGCACCAACGAAAAGGATGGCACAAAAATCTATGCCGGGCAGGCAAACAAGGCCCGCTGCTTTGCAGGCACCCACGAGGCGATCACTATGGATGTAAGAGCCGTACCCGACAGTCCGAATATGGGAACAGACGTAGACGGCAACGTGATCCAACCGGGCCTTTACACGGTGAATTATAAAACCAAGACCTACAAAGAGGGCGGCACCTTCGGCAGCGTGGAAAAAGTGCTGGCCGCTACGGCCTTCTGCAATTATGAGAAGGAGGCCGGGACCCTGAAGGAGGTGCGTGCAGCCTCCGGCACCAAAAACAAGCAGGAGTATTATGTCGAGCTGCTGAAGTTTGATTTTGGCACGGCGGCGGTGTTCTACACCAAGGATCACTGGAGCGCAGTCTACCCCAACGAGACCGACCCTGCGGCACTCAAGTACATCGAGGTATACCTCCCCGGTGAAACGGCTGCAAGAGCATCCTTTGAAGTCAAAGTGATAACCAACCTTGGTTCTTTTGTAGAAACTCCGCACAGCGGTGTGACAGAGCTTCATAAGGTCACAGAGTGAGCTTTTTATAAAGAATAGAACCATCCATTTCCGCTTCCGCCCCGGGCGTTCCGCATCGCCCGGGGCGGATTTGGTTTGTCCTCACACAAAAAGGCCCGCTGCGCTTGCAGCGGGTCTTCCGGCGTTTCTTTAGAGGGTATTATCCGAGCTGTTCTCGCTCTGCTCCGATGCATAGAGCACCATCAGGTGGTTTGCGGATGCTTCGAGCTGGCTCTTGGCCTGACGGAGGTTCGCTTCCTCCGTCTCGTTCATCTTCTCGGGCTTATCCTTCCGCAGACAGCGGCGGAGGTTCGCCACATCGGCCTTGATGCGGTTCTTCTCCTCCTTGTCCAGCTCCTTCTTGCACTTGGAGAGGGCCTCGTCCACCTTGTAGGCCAGCACCTCGGCCTGATTGTGGAGGTCAAGCCGCTCTTTGCGGCGGCTGTCCTCGGCCTCGTAGGCGGCGGCGTCGGCCATGGCGCGCTGGATCTCATTCTCCGAGAGGTTCGTGCTGCCGGTGATGGTGATGTTCTGCTCCCGGCCGGTGCCGAGGTCTTTGGCCGAGACTTTCACGACGCCGTTGACGTCAATATCAAAGGTGACTTCGATTTGGGGCTTGGACGAGAAGCTGGCCCGGATGCCGTTCAGCTTGAACTTGCCGAGGCTCTTATTGTCGCGGGCGAAATGCCGCTCCCCCTGCAGGACGTTGATCTCCACACTGGTCTGCATGGGGCGGGCCGTGGTGAATATCTGGCTCTTGCGGGTGGGTATCATGCTGTTGCGGGTGATGAGGGGGGTCGCCACGCCGCCCAGTGTCTCGATGGAGAGGGTCAGCGGGGTGACGTCCATCAGCACAAGGCCCTGCGCCGCTGCACCGGAAGCGCCAGCCAGCTTGCCGCCGCCCTGTAACAGACCGCCCTGCACAGCGGCACCCATCGCCACGCATTCGTCGGGGTTGAGGCTGTGGCTCGGTTCACAGCCCAGCAGTTCCTTCACCTGACGCTCGACGGCAGGCATTCGGGTGCTGCCGCCCACGAGAAGGACTTTGCCCAGCTGCGAAGCCGAGATGCCGGCATCCCGCAGTGCGTTCTGCACCGGGGCCACCGTCCGTGCCAGCAGGTCGCCGGTCATCATCTCGAACTGGGGGCGGGAGATGGTCAGATCGAGGTGGTGGGGGCCGTCCTTGCCCACAGCGATGAAGGGCAGATTGAGCTGGGCCGAGAGGGCGCTGGACAGCTCTTTCTTGGCCTTTTCAGCCTCTTCTTTCAGGCGTCCCATGGCGGCGGGGTCGCGGGAGAGGTCGATGCGGTCCGATTTCTTGAACTCTGCCACGGCGTATTCCACGATGCGCTGGTCGAAGTCGTCGCCGCCGAGGCGGGTATCGCCGCCGGTGGCCAGCACCGTGAAGGTGCCGTCTTCGATCTCGATGATGGAGACGTCGAAGGTGCCGCCGCCGAGGTCGTAGACCAGGATCTTCTGGGGCGCTTCGTTGTCAAGGCCGTAGGCCACGGCGGCGGCGGTAGGCTCATTGATGATGCGCAGGACGTTCAGGCCTGCGATGCGGCCCGCATCCTGGGTGGCCTTGCGCTGGCTGTCGTCAAAGTAAGCGGGGACGGTGATGACGGCCTCTGTCACCGGCTCGCCCAGATAGCTCTCGGCGTCGCGGCGTATCTTGGTCAGGATCATGGCGCTGATCTCCTGCGGAGTCAGGTCTTTGCCGTCGATGTGGACGCGGTAGTCGCTGCCCATATGCCGCTTGATGCTGGACACCGTCCGGCCGGAGTTGGTGGCAAGCTGGCGCTTTGCCGCGCCGCCCACCAGACGCTCGCCGTCTTTGGTGAACGCCACCACGCTGGGGGTGGTGCGCTCTCCCTCTGCGTTGGTGATGACGACGGGCTTGCCGCCCTCCACCACTGCCACGCAGCTGTTCGTGGTGCCAAGGTCAATACCGATCACTTTGCTCATTCTGGTCGTCCTCTCTGTTTTTGCGACGCGCATATTTTTCCTTCAATATCATATCGGTTCCGTATGACGATTTCTTAGAGCATTTGTAAAGATTTTGTGTTTCCGCTCATTCTCTCTCAAGCAGCTGGCGGATGACGGCCTCCGTCTCGTCCAGCCAGCTCTGGGCCGTCTCGTCGCCCTCTTTTTTGCGGACGAGGAAGCCCTGCTTCGCCTCAGCCAGCTGAGCCAGCGCCTTTTTGCGGGAGATATACTGGGTCTCATACTGGGCCACCCGCAGGCAGACCTGCGGCATATAGGCGATGTCGGGGGTGGAGGCGCAGAGCTTCTGGGCCTTGCGGTAGGCCCGCAGAGCCGCACCGGCCCCTTTTCCCTGCACCATAGCATCGTCGCCCAGCGCCACCCATGCGGCCACATCGCCGGCGTCGGCAGCTTTTTTCCAGAACTTGCGGGCCTGTGCAGGGCTCTTGCGGCAGCCCCGGCCCTCGTAGAGCATCTCGCCCATCATGGCAAGGCCCTCGGCGCAGCCCTCTTCGGCAGAGAGCTGATAATAGTGCATCGCATCGTCCCAGCGTTCCTCGGCCATGGCATGGTTGCCGGCCCGCAGCTCCGCTTCGCCCGGCTCATCGGTGTCGTGGCTGGCGTGGAGCAGACCGTTCAAAAGCGAGCAGTCCAGCGTGGCAGAGCTGGTCCACGGGTCGATGACCACACCGTCGATGCTGTCCGAGTCCAGCGCCATCTGCATGGCGGAAGCCAGAAGCCGTTCCGCCATGGGGCGGCTGGCTGTGCCTTTATCGGCCTCCGCCATCTTCACTGAGGTGAACACCGGCAGGTAACACCGGCCCTTCTGGGTACGCAGGGTCCAGGGCTGCAGGTCTTTCGCTTTCTCCGCCGGGACAGGATGCTCCGCCCACGGGGCGGCCCCGTCCGGCTGGTCGGACGCAGCTTCCAGCGGCACCAGGACCCTGGTGTCCAGCTCGAGGGCATAGTTGATGGCGTTCATCAGCGCCCAGAAGCTCTCCTCGTTCTGGCCCTTATAAAGCGCTGCCACAGCCCGCTCTATCGCCGGACAGCCCGTACCCAGCGGCCCGTATTCCGGCAGCTTTTTGCGGTCTGCCGCGCCCACCGGGCGCAGCCGCAGCCGTGCCGCACCATCTTTTGCCATTGCATCCACCATTCTTTCCGTTGAGATTCCTTTCCAGTATAGCAGGATTTTCCGGTTTTCTCAATCTCCGGAGCCGAAATCTGCATCCAGAGCCGGTTTTCTTTGGCAAAAACATAGCATTCCTGTTGGGAGTGCGCTATAATAAGGAGCGTCTCAACTAAATGTATCAAAGAAAGGGAGTATCGAGCCTTGAACAAAATGCTTCGCTATCTCAGCGACTACAAGCGCGAGAGCGTGCTTGCACCGCTTTTCAAGATGCTGGAAGCTACGTTTGACCTGTTCGTGCCGCTTGTGATGGCCGACATCGTCAACGTGGGTATCGCGGCCCACGATTTCCACTACATCCTCGTGCGGTGCGGCATCCTGCTGCTTCTGGCCATCGTCGGCCTCACGTGCAGCCTGACGGCCCAATACTTCTCGGCCAAAGCCGCCGTGGGTTATTCCACCGGTCTGCGTCATGCGCTGTTTGAGCACATCCAGACTCTGAGCTTTTCCGAGATGGACACCATGGGCACCAGCACCCTCATCACCCGGATGACCAGCGACGTCAATCAGGTGCAGAGCGGATTGAACCTCTTCCTCCGCCTGTTCCTGCGCAGCCCCTTCGTGGTGATTGGCGCCATGATCATGGCCTTTACGGTCAACTTCCGCGCCGCCCTCATCTTCGTGGTGGCGATCCCGCTGCTGAGCGTCGTGGTCTTCGGCGTCATGGTCATCACCCGTCCGCTTTATAAGTCGGTGCAGACCCGCCTTGACCGGGTCCTTGGCCTCACCCGCGAGAACCTGACCGGCGTGCGCGTCGTCCGCGCCTTCGACAAGGAAAAGAGCGAGGTGGACCGCTTCGAGGACGCCAATGAGCTGCTGACCAAAATGCAGCTCCACGTGGGCCACATCTCCGCCCTGATGAACCCGCTGACCTATGTTATCATCAACCTTGCCATCGTGGCGCTGCTGTATGTGGGCAGCATCGAGATCAACATCGGCGGCATGGCCTCCGGCGACGTCATCGCGCTGGTCAACTATATGAACCAGATCCTGGTCGAGCTGGTCAAGCTGGCCAACCTCATCGTTCAGGTGAGCAAGGCTCTGGCCTGTGCAGGCCGTGTGCAGGCGGTTCTGGACACAAAGCCCGGCATGGAGTTCCCGGCCCAGCTCACCGGCAATGTTCCGGCGGAAAAGGCCGGCGACGCCGTCCGTTTCGACCATGTGAGCCTGACCTACAAGGGCGCAGGCGCACCCAGCCTCTCTGACATCAATTTCACCGCCAGGCGCGGCCAGACCATCGGCGTCATCGGCGGCACCGGCAGCGGCAAATCCAGCCTCATCAGCCTCATTCCCCGCTTCTACGACGCCACCGAGGGCAGTGTGGAGATCATGGGCCGACCGGTCCGGCAGTACCCCCGCGCCGACCTGCGCGGCAAGGTGGCTGTGGTCATGCAGAAGGCCCAGCTCTTCGGCGGCACCATCCGCTCCAACCTGCTCTGGGGCAGCCAGAATGCCTCCGACGCCGACCTCTGGGCTGCGCTGGAAACGGCACAGGCCGCGGAGTTCGTGAAAGCCAAGCCCCTCGGCCTCGACGAGCCGGTGGAGCAGGGCGGACGCAACCTCTCCGGCGGTCAGAAACAGCGTCTGACCATTGCCCGCGCCCTCGTGGGCAAGCCGGACATCCTCATCCTCGACGACAGCGCCAGCGCACTGGACTACGCCACCGACGCGGCCCTGCGCAAGGCTCTGGCCGCTCTTCCGGGCGATCTGACTGTCTTCATCGTCAGCCAGCGCGCCGCCAGCCTGCAGCACGCCGACCAGATCATCGTGCTGGACGATGGCCGCATGGTGGGCCTTGGCCGTCACGCCGAGCTGCTGGAAAGCTGCCCGGTCTACAAGGAAATTTACGAGAGCCAGTTCAAGAAAGGGGATGCGCAGAAATGAGTGCAAAAGCAAAAAGCAAGCTGACCCCTGAACAGCAGAAGGCCACCATGACCCGGGTGCTGCAGAAGATCAAGCCCTACGGCTTCTTCGTGGTGTGCAGCCTCATCGTGGCCGCTGTGAGCGTGGCGGCCCAGCTGTATATCCCCATCCTCTGCGGCAGTGCCATCGACATGATGCTGGGCAAAGGTGCCGTGGACTTCGCGGGCGTGCTGCGCATCATCTACGAGATCATCGTGGTGGCTGTTGTCGCCGCCTTTGCGCAGTGGCTGCTGAGCGTCTGCAACAACCGCATCACCTTCGCAGTCAGCCGTGACCTGCGCAACGCCGCCATGCGGAAGATCCAGACCCTTCCCCTCTCTTACCTCGACAGCCATCCTTCCGGCGACATCGTGAGCCGGATGGTGGCCGACGTGGATACCTTCGCGGACGGCCTGCTGATGGGCTTCACCCAGCTGTTCTCGGGTGTGCTGACCATCCTCGGCACCCTGCTCTTCATGTTGCAGCAGAACCTCCCCATCACGCTGGTGGTGGTCTGCATCACCCCGCTGAGCCTTGTGGTGGCCAGCTTTCTCGCAAAGCGCAGCTACAAGTATTTCCAGAGCCAGAGCACCGTGCGCGGCGAGCAGACTGCCCTTGTCAACGAGATGATAGAGGGTCAGAAGGTCGTGCAGGCCTTCGGCCACGAGGCCCAGAGCCTCGAGGCTTTTGACGAGGTGAATGGCCGACTGCAGAACGTGAGCCTGAAGGCCATCTTCTTCTCCAGCATGACCAACCCCGCCACCCGCTTCGTCAACAACATCGTCTACGCAGGCGTCGGCCTCGTGGGCGCGATCTATGCCGTAGCCGGAGGCATCACCATCGGCCAGCTGAGCATCTTCCTGAACTACGCCAACCAATACACCAAGCCCTTCAACGAAATTTCCGGCGTCGTGACCGAGCTGCAGAACGCTCTGGCCTGCGCAGCCCGCGTGTTCGAGCTGCTGGACGCTGAAGACCAGACCCCCGAAGCGGAGAACGCCGCAAAGCTCGTGCCGGACGGCCACGTCCAGATCGAGGACGTCTCCTTCCGCTATCTGCCTGACCGCCCGCTCATCGAGGGCCTGTCTCTGGACGTCAAGCCCGGCCAGCGCATCGCCATCGTCGGCCCCACCGGCTGCGGCAAGACCACCCTCATCAACCTGCTCATGCGGTTCTATGATGTCAACGGCGGCTCCATTGAGGTAGCCGGAAACGATATCCGCAGCCTGACCCGCGCCTCCCTGCGCGGCAGCTACGGCATGGTGCTGCAGGAGACCTGGCTGCGTGCCGGTACCGTGCGGGAGAACATTGCCTACGGCAAGCCCGATGCCACTGAGGAAGAGATCGTTGCCGCCGCCAAAGCGGCCCACGCCGACAGCTTCATCCGCCGCCTGCCCAAGGGTTACGATACCGTCATTGCTGAGGACGGCGGCAACATCAGTCAGGGCCAGAAGCAGCTGCTCTGCATCGCCCGCGTGATGCTCTGCCTGCCGCCCATGCTGATCCTGGACGAGGCGACCTCCTCCATCGATACCCGCACCGAGGTGCGCATCCAGGCTGCCTTTGCCCGGATGATGCAGGGCCGCACCAGCTTTATCGTGGCCCACCGCCTGTCCACCATCCGTGAGGCCGATGTCATCCTTGTGATGAAGGATGGCCACATCGTGGAGCAGGGCGACCACGACACCCTGCTGGCGCAGGGCGGCTTCTATGCCAAGCTCTATAACAGCCAGTTCGAGGGTGTGGAGACCTGAAAAAACAAAAATGGGAGATGCCAACAGCGGCATCTCCCATTTTTTATGCGATGGTTTCCAGCACCGGTTCCTCCGGCGGGGGAAGCAGGGTGGAGTGGGCTTCCACGAACTCTGCCGCCCGCTGGCTGGCGATGCCCTGCCGCACCTTGCGGAGATCGTTGGCAGGGAAGGTGCGCTCACCTTTCCAGTGCGCCAGCGCGGCCTCCACCTCGGCATCGGTGGGCCAGAGGTGTTCCTGCTCGGCCACCATCAGGAGGCCAAGACTGCCCCGCAGCTTCTGCTCTGCCTGTGCGTGAAGCTCAGTGCGGAACTGCTCCACGGTCTGGCCCCGCACCTTGAGGTACTGGTCAAAGTTGACGTTGTTGGCCTGCAGCCGCAGGTTGAAGTTCCGCTGCTCGGCAAAATAGTTGCCGGAGACCAGGTCCTTGGGCAGGGTGCCCTTGACACAGCCGCCCAGCTGGAAGATAAGCTCCCGGCGGGCCAGTGCCTTGGCCTGCGCACAGCGCTGGGCATAGAGCTCCCGTGCAACCTGCTGGCGCAGGGCCGCTTTGCCTGCGGCATCGGCGGCGCGGTCTTCATCGCCGTGCCGGGTGTTCACTTCCAGCTCAATGCTCACCTGCCGGATGGGCCGGGGCTGGATGGGCTGGGTGAAGCCGGTGTAACGCTCCAGCTCCAGCGGCGGCAGGCAGTAGAACTCTGCTCCCGCCCGGAAGCCCTCGGCCCGGTTGACGGCCAGCAGCTCGAAATCCGGATCGGTCACGGGAACCAGACGCTCTTTTTCCACAAGCTCTTGATATAAAGTGGAAAAACCGGTCAGGATGGCCCGGTTTACGGCGGCGGTCAGCAGATCCTCTTCTGCCTGCGGCGGGTTCTCTGCGGCCTGCTCGGCCTGAATGGCCGCTTCCAGCTCCTCGGCGCTGGCGGAAAATACCACCCGGCAGTCCCCGGGCTGGGGCATTCCTACATGTTCCAATACCATTGCGGTGACCTCCTCTCAGCGGATAAAGCTGACCATCAGTGCCAGCAGCACAACGGCCAGACAGAAATAGAGGATCTCGGCCCCCAGAACGGAGCGGTCGCCCTCTACATACATCTTTTCGGGATCTTCGGGGTCGTAGTACAGCGTGACCGTTTCCCCGCTGGCAAAGCCCTTGCTCTTGGCGGCTTTGGGGTAGTGCAGGCGGTGGCTGCCGCCCTCGGTCTCGAACTCAAGCAGATAAGCCGCGCCGTCCCGGCTCTGAACGGTGCCTGCCACCCGGGCCTCCACACGCTGGCCCTTCTGCTGTAAGCGGCGGCGCTGCAGCACACTGCGCAGGCCCATGTAGAACATGATGCCCGCGCCGATGATGAAGATCAGAACATTGAACATTCAGTTTCCCTCATTCCGTCATTACTCGCCCGGCGGCATACAGGCCGGACGGTCAGCTTTTATTGTACCATATTCCGGCCCAAATGCCCCTGTACGGAGTGCCCGAAATTTAGAACATTTTTTTGTCGAACAATTTTGAAAATAGTGCTTGACTTTTCTTGTGGCTGTGGTATAATAATTAACGTTCCGAGCCGAACGGCCCACGAACAAAACAGAATATGCGGATATGGCGGAATTGGCAGACGCGTTAGATTCAGGTTCTAATCGGGGCAACTCGG
>ENA-UESD01001049-UESD01001049.1-human-gut-metagenome-genome-assembly--contig:-NODE-1049-length-23256-cov-4.274386_pt1 | contig 23256 bp, 17 predicted proteins | sample MGYA00242985_ERZ507986 | MGnify/ENA primary metagenome ERZ507986 (study PRJEB26167, sample SAMN06115408) | human gut metagenome | host: Homo sapiens | place: China:Guangxi | collected 2016-04-06... | reverse complement strand
CGCAGGCTCGTTGGTCAGTTTTTTGTTCAAATTTTTTACGGACAATCCGTATAACTTTTGGAATGTCGTAGTACCTTCCGCCATAGCCGTAGGAATAGTAGATGTGCTAAACAGACGAAAAAGAAGAAAAGAAAGAAAAGTCTAAAGTAAAAGAATGCATATCATTCATCCCGATTGAATACTTCGGGGTGACTTTGAGATATCGCTGCTGAATACTGAAATTTCCCGGATACCAGCCGACGGGCTCATCCGGGAATTTTCGGATGTATCGAGTAAATCAATCTGCATACCCGACCCAATAAGTATTGGAGCTACATAAATTACGGACGGTACTTTTGTATGAAATTCCATTACTTTAATCGAGCTATACCGTTTCTCGTATCGTTCGTGTCGGCGCACGGAATGCTGAATGAGAATCACTATGTCAAACTGTTTGCCTTCGAACTGATATTCATCGTCATGTCGGCAAGCTTTGTGACGGTCAACAGGAAAAACCGACCGCAGAACCCGTACAGCGAAACACCGCGCGCGGCGGAGAAAACCCGGCTTACCCAACCGCGCGTAAAAAAGCGGTTGCCCGGTTTTCGGACAACCGCTTGCAAAAGGATTCGGACCGACGACTACTCGACGATCGATACCCGGTCGAGCACCGCGTTGTCGAAAGGCACGCTCTGGCCCTTGCGGGGAACGATCTTCAGGCTCTTCGGGCTGACGCCGAACTTGTTCACGAGCGCATCGTAGACATTCTGGGCGCGCTGGTTGCTCAGGTACTCGTTACGCTGCGGAGTACCCGTCTGCGTATCGGCATAGCCGGTAATCTTGTACACATGGCCCGGGGAATTCTTGATCACCTGAGCGGCGTACTTCAGATTCACCATCTCCTTGTCCGTGATATTCGTCTGGCCAATGGTAAAGAATACGGCCAGCGGCTGCGCGCGGACGACCGTACGCGTAACGGTATCGGGCTCCGTGCTCTCGGCGATCGCGGCCTGCTCGGCGGCTACGGCGGCGGCTGCCAGCGCGGCGTCGCGCTCGGCGACGTACTGGCTTATCTGCGCGTCGTAATCGGCCTGTTGCGCCAACAGAGCGTCAAACGCAACCGCGGCCGGAATGCCCCGGTCGAATCCGCGCTTCTTGAACTTGTACGTGATACCCACGCTGATAACGGACGAGCCGTCGATGATTCCGTTTTCATCCACGCCGTCGAACGCATCGTTGACAAGCATCTGAGACACTTCCAGATTGATGTCGATAGCCGGCGAGACGCAGAATTTCTGTACGATACCGAAGTTGGCCGTCATGTCGTTGCGTGTCGGAGCGCTCTTGTACCAGGCATGAGCGAAGCCTATGCCTATATAGGGAAGAATCTCGTACACGCGGTTCTCTTTGTAGCCGAAGACGGCTGCCGAGAAGTTCACCATGAAGTCGCCGTGCAGGTTCCACATGTTGAACTTCTCACGGTAAAGGCCGTTGCGGTCCGGCATCCCGTAGATATACGGGCTGTTCGAGTACGAGAACCCGTGCGGGCGGGTTCCGTACATCTTGAACCGCATACCGACGGCCGGAGTGAACCATTTGCCGAGGTAGACCTCGAAAGCCGACGTGATCCGCTTGCGGAATGCGCCTCGGGAATTGTCCTGTCCCTCGAACACCTGTCCGCCGGCGCCTACTCCGATGTACCAGTTATCGAAGAACCGGTTGGTCAGGTAGGAATTTTCGTATGATTTGAACGGGTTCTCCTTCGGCCGGTGATGCTGCGCGAAGGCCGCGGACGATCCCGAAATCATGACAAGCGCGACGATCAAAGATTTCACGCTGATTGTACAATTGTTTTTCATATTCGTCAATGGTTTTTAATACTTTGCTTTTTTCAAAGGACCTTCGCTTGCCGACCCGCCCGAAACTTTTCCGGCTAAGCTACGACCCCTGCGGTTCCGATCCGCTTTTCCGGCCCCCCACAACCCGAACTCGAAACACAGTCCGCAGGACGGATAGCGGAGTTTCTGAAGCAACACCTGAACGAAAACATGCCTTGCTATCAAAGCATTGGCCCCGAGATTGAAACAGCGCGTGTCGTACTCGGCGATCAGGTTCATCCGCCTGCAGAAGCGAGGCGAGAAGGAGACGCCGCCCGAGACGGGACTGTCGATCCGGAACCGGTCGTTCATCGACACGTTATATGCCAGATGCACTCCGAAGCGGTGGCCCGAAAAGACGAAATGCTTGGAGAGCGCGACATACGTCGAGCCGAAATACTGGTTGCCCTCGCCGCCGGAGGTCGAGAACCGCCCGCCGTCCGACGACGTGAAGAGGTCGTTCGAGCCGACCGCGATCGCGGGCCGCACTCTGCGTTCCCCGAGCAGCCGCACGCGGACCGAAACCGAACGGTCCTCGTTGACGAAGGCCGTGCGACGTTCGTTCATGAACGCCGTCGAGGTCAGCGCGACTTCCAGAAAAGGCAAGAACGTTACGTTCAGATAGTAATTGAACGTGTGGTAGTCGAAGGTAGCCGGCGTCAACCGGTCGTTGAGGAAATTGGCTCCGATGCGGACAGTGCCGTCGGCGGCCATTTCCGCCGACGGACTGTTCAGCAAGCCGGTGACACCCAGCGTCGACTGCGCCGACAGTTTCGATGCAACGGACATACATCCGAGCAGAACGATCGATACGGCACTCCTTACGATCCATTCGGGCCCAATCATCATGCGGTCGAAACTATCGGGTTCGTAGTCGGGTTACGGTCGTTCTCGATCAGTTGCTTCCGCCGCCGCCCGTACCGTCGCCGCCGGGAACCGTATGCGTGTCGCCGGGCGTGAAGTCGGTCGTGACCGATACCGAATTGGCCGGGACGAGCGTATTGACAACCACGCTGTACGAAGAGCCGGAGGTACTCATGATGTTGAACGTATAGGCCACGGTCGTCACTACCTGCTGGGCGGTCATCGTCAGCTTCGTGTTGGCCGGAACCGAAATATTCACAGGAATTTCCGACTCGACCGTAGTCATCTGATCGACAGCGTCCACGCCTTGGTTGGAGGCCTTGATCACCTTCTGTATCTCGGCGGTCAGTTCGTCCACGTCGCTCGTGATGCCTGCGGCCTGAAGCGCATCGGCGATCGGAGTCGTATAGACGTAGCCGGTCAAACGCTGAACCTTTGCGAAGATCACCGGAACGGGCTCGAGTTTGCCGGTATTGTCGATCACGCCGTCGATCACGTCGATGCTGCGCGACTCGCTGCTCACCTCGCTGCGGCCGTTGGAGAAACCGATCTTGTAGATCGAGAAATGGTCGATCGTCGTATTATACGCGCCGTTGGCGAACGTCACGGGTTGCGACATCGTGTTCCACATACCGGTTCCAGCATCGTAATACTGCAGGAACGTATTGCCGAAATAGTGGTTCGTCATCGGGTTCTGAACCGCCAGATTCAGGGCCGGCGAGAACCGGTAGCCTTCCGGCAGGAATTGCAGCACGGCCAGTCCGGTCGTCGATTCGGCCTGTCCGGTCACGATGTCGTTCACGGGAGTGGCCGTGATATTGATTTCCCCGGCCACGTCCTTGCCCGACGCATCCTTGACCGTCGTACTCGGATTGACCGTCAGTTGAGCCGTCACCGCGCCGGTCACGGGAACCGTGCCGCCGGCCGCCGGATCGACGGTCGTCATACCCGCCGGAAGCTTGACCATCGTGATCTTGAGTTGATAATCGATGATCGTGCCGCGCAGCGTCGGGAACTCGAGACTGTAATAGGTCGTGTTGTACCCGCCCAGCGAGAACGTCAGATCGTAGCGCCCGGCCGAAACGAGTCCCTCGAACGAGAAGTAGCCGTTCGCGTCGGTCGTCGTCTCGTCCGAAACCGATCCGAACTTATACGAAACGGTCACGCCGGCCAAAGCGGTCAGATCGGAATTCTCCAGATTGTTGCCCAGCACCTGACCCGAAATGTTGTACTTCGCAGTCTCGTCGGGACGAATGGGAGGTTCGGTCGTCTTGTTGCAGGCGGTAGCCAGAACAACTGTTGCCAAACCGAGCAAAGCCGTTTTGAACAGTTTGGCGATACGGGGTTGATTTTTTTCCATAACGATTGAATTAATGATTGGTATAATTGTTAATTATCTGGTTGTATCGCGTCGCGTTGAAGAAATTCTCCGCGCAATTGTCGTCGGGCGAGGTTTCGTAGTTCCGGCCGTAATGCAGATAGGCTTTGGCATTGTACACCATCTCGAAATACCTCGACGGCGCGACCCGCACAGGCCGGCGGCGCTTGATCCTGTACGGAGGAAGCGCCAGAGCGAAATAAAATCCGCCGTTGTAGTCGACCTTCTGCGTCTTCTGCACATAAAATCCTACGGCGGCTCTGCGAAAATATCGGGTTACCTTGGCCGTCGCACCGATGTCGTCCCCCAAATACCGGGCCGCACTTACATCGAACATCAGATCGAACCGGTTCCACAGGTAATTTCCGCCCGCCATCCAGGTCCATTTGCTCATCGGGGCATACGACCAACCGTCGAAGTAGAGATACGAAATCCCCGTCAGCCCGGCTTCGGCATAGATTCCGAAATGCCGGCCGACAGGCTTGAACAGCTTCAGGTCGGCTCCCCAACGGTTCATACTGAAATTTCCGAAGGTAGCCTTCGCCAGCACGTTCGCGGGCAGGCGGAAGCGTTGGGACAGCGTCAGGTAGCCCGGCCTCACCCGGCTTTCCTCCTTGTAAAACTCGTTCAGGATCGGAACGATCAGCTGCGCCGTCAGCTTGGAGCCTCTCCAAAGGTTGACCTCCAGCGTCGGATTCAGATTGATCTGCACCTCGTACATCACGTCGAGCCGCGAATTGCGGAACCGGAACTGGGGATACAGGATCAGATCGACCCTCCCGGCCGAACTCCTCAGGAACCTTTTCGCTCCCGGACGACTTGTCAAAGAACGTTTCCATGCCTCTCGCGCATCCCGCGTATCGAAATCCAGCCTCCACCGCACCGAATCGGGATAGCCTCCGGTCTCAAGCACGAACTTCGGAATGCGGTCCTCCGTCCATACGACGGTCATCGGCCCTCCTGCCGAGTCTCCGGCCGCCCCGATCCGTCCCGTCACCGCATCGACGGCGTCCCGCATGGACCGGAAAGGGACCGGTTCGAGAAAAACATAGCTCCCGGTCTCGCCCTTCAACTGCCTGACATTCTCGAATCCCGACGAGAGTAGCTCCCGCTCGAGCGGAGTCTGCGCAGCCGACGACACGGCGGCGAGCGCGAGCGGCACAGCCAGCCGGCCGCCGCCGAAAATACGGGTTAGGATGCCTTTTTTCACTTCGTTCTCGATCTATTCTTGTTTCCGTCACGGAAATTGCGTCCCATGCAACATCCGGGCCGGAGCCTCCGGGACCGGCCGGAAGCGCGACATCTTGTCCCTTTTATATCACAAATCCGTCATAACGCGACACTTACACACCGCCCGGAGCTTTCGCCGAAAGTCTCGGGAGATTTTTTCCGGTCCGTTGCGGAAACATTCAAATATTGAGCCTGAATCTTGTAAAACGCGCGGCAGGAGAAAATTCCTTTTTCTGCACGTATCGGGAAAACGAGGATTCGGACCGATTGTCCGGCACGAACGGTTCCGGGCGGACGCGGCCAGCTCCCGTTCTCAGGAAGGCCTGAAAAGCAATGTCGAAAGAATGTACGGATCGATCCGACGTATGATCCGGAATCGGCCGGGCCGAACCGCGCGCGGCCGAATCTCTCCGCGGCTCGGCGCGGCGACCGTAAGATTCGCGCCGCAGGATACACCGCCTGCGAGGATTCACTCCGTTCGCCGGACGCATACAAACGAAAAGCCCCGCCGAAATTCGGCGGGGCTTTTAACGGATCGCTCGGATATCTAGCGGAAAAGGCGGGATTCGAACCCGCGATACCCTTTTGAGGTATACACACTTTCCAGGCGTGCTCCTTCGACCGCTCGGACACTTTTCCCTAACAGACCCCTCCGGCGGACTCGCGCCTCGGGGGACCAAACGTGCCGCAAGGTACGAAAATTCCTGAAAATAAAAAATACCGGCGGCGCATTCGCACGCTCCGCACGAACGTTATCTCTCGCCGGCCGATCGCCGTACCGTCTTTCCCCTTAAGAACCGGACAGCACCGGCGAGCCGCCCCGTTCCGCCCTCGTACAGCGGCTCGCCCTTCCGCTGTCGATGCTTTCGCTACCGGATATCAACCTATGCGGACGCTACTTCAAGTCCCAAAAAATCGGAGCGCGGCCGACCGGCCCGGCGTTCCGTTCCGGACAAATCGTCTCGCGGCGGCCCCGGCCCGATCCCATCGACCGGCTCAGATTCCGCGAATGCAATAAGCAAGACGAAACCGCTACGGGCAGACCGTTCTCATGCGGAGTTTCTTTTCCGGCGCATCTTTTCTATGCGGACGAAACGTGCGAATCGGTCCGGACCGGTCCCGTTTCTGCAACATGCTCTCGACCGGCAAAAGGCGGGCCGGGCGTCGGGCTTCTTGTCAAAGGGAAGGCTGCAGGGGCAAAGCCGTGTCGGGAACCCTGAAATCGATCGCAGCCGAGTCGTACTTCAGCAATCGATCGATCCGCTCGCGCAACTCGATTTCGCACCGCATGCTGTCCACGCCGGTTATCAGCGCATCGACGAGACGGTCGGCCACATACTTGCCGCCCGTATAACCGATATGCGTGTAGTCCTTGGCCGCCCAATGCTTCTCGACGAAGCGGACCATGCTGTTATGCCCTCCCATCGCGTCGAACGTATTCCAAAACGCTACGCCCGCCTGCTCGGCGGCCGAACGCTGCGCGGCGATCATGCCCGGAACCGAGGGCATCGTCTCGAACTCCCCGTCTCGCTGCATACTGCGGTCGCATATGCCCATCACCAGCACGCTGCTGCCGGGAAAGCATTGTTTCATGTAGTTGATTACCCGGACGAAATTCTTCGCATAGGAGCCGTAGCGCATCACCTCGGGAGACATCACGTTCAGCCCGTACTGCAACACGACCAGATCGTAGCCGAGCAGTTCGCCGATCCTCGCATTGACTCCGGGATTGGTCCCGAACAGCGCCAGCCCGCTGTTGCCCCGGATCGAGAAATTGTCGACCGTTACGCCATCCGGACACTCCAGCTCGATTCCATACCCGACGAATCCCTCGGGATCGCTCAACGTGACGGCGATCGTGCGGACCGGACCGTTGATTACGATCTGCTGCGCCAGAGGACTCGGGTCGGGCCGGAAATCGCGCTCGAGCGAGTCGTTGACCACGACGTGCAGCGAGGTGTTGCCCCGATTGATAAACAGAATCCGCGCCACGCGCGCCGCATCGATATGCCTGCGGAAAGTCACGCCCTCCATGCGCGCCGTCGCGCCCTGCTGGGGAATGCAGACGTTGCCCGACACGAAAAACTTGTCCCGTACGTCCTCGGGCACTTTCCGGAACGCCTTGACGTCGTAGGTTTTCCAACCGTCGAACGTATGCCGCACCGTAGCCCTGTACAGCGCGATCGGAGACGAGAAAGGTACGAAGCCGACGCCGCAGCCGCCGTACAGATCCTGCATCCGCTCGCGCACATCGGCCGTCACGATATCGCCCTCGATGAACGAGTCGCCGAGAACGGCGATCCGGACGGGCCGCCGGCGGTCCTTTTCGAGCATCGTACGGTAGAAATGCTCCATGGCCGGAACCTCGCCGCCGAAATCCTCGATCGCAACGAGCGCCGCCGAATCGATTCCCGTTCCCTCGTTCCCGGAGCGATCGTGCCCGGGCATCGGCCGGTATCCCGGCAGATCCCATACCAACTCCCGTATTTCCGGTTCGGCGGCTTGCCGTCCTCCGGCCGAGTCGGCAGCCAGCGAATCGGCAGCGGCAGCCGCCTCGATCGCCCGGCCTTCGGCCAAAAACGTGGTATCGAAATAGAGATCGGCTTCCTCCAGCCGGGGATGCTCCTCCTGCCGGATCAGGTCGGACAGGATATTGACCCTCTTCACGCTCGCCCGGCCCACCTGAAAACCGGGTATCAACGACATGCCGACCGTCATGCCGACGACGATCAGCGTGATCCAGAAAGCGCTGCCCGTATAATTGCGTTGCTCGTCCATGTTCTTCGTATCTGTACCGGGGCGAAATTAATAAATTATATCGGGCAAAGCACCCTGCCCGCGGCCGTTTCCGAAACGAACGGCACAGAACGCAGGAATGAAAAGGCCTGCAAACGGCGGTCCATCCGGCGAAAAAGTCCCGGTCCCGCCGCACACGAGAAATAATAAAGCCGGCCGAAGCGATCGCTCCGCCGGTTTTCCGGTTTCCCGGCACTGCGAGTTTTCCGCATTCCGTCGGTTTTCCTTTTCAGTCCCCGCCGGAATCCGGTGCAGCCCGCTTTACTTGATTCGCTGGTCGAGCGGAACGAACTCCTTCTCGCCCGACACGTTCCGGTAGGCGGGACGAATGATCCGCTTGCTGTCGAAATTCAGCTCTTCGATCCGGTGGGCGGTCCATCCGGCGATGCGGCTCATCGCGAACAGCGGCGTGAACACCTCGCGGGGCAGGCCGATCAGATCGTACACGAATCCCGAATAGAAGTCCACGTTCGCGCAGACCCGCTTGTTGACCTTGTTGCCCTTGAAGTTCATGAACGTCTCCACGGCCCGCTCTTCGAGCAGCTCCAGAAAGGCGAACTCCCGCTCGCGTCCTTTCTCCTTGGCCAAATCGCGGGCCATTTCGCGCAGCAGCACGGTCCGCGGATCGGAAATCGTATAAACCGCATGTCCGATACCGTAGATCAGCCCGCATTTGTCATACACCTCCTTGCGCAGCATTTTGATCAGATAGGAATCGATCTCTTCCTTGCTGGTCCAGTCGCGTATGTTCTCCTTGAGATGCTCGAACTGGTCGACGACGGCCAAATTGGCTCCGCCGTGAAGCGGTCCCTTGAGCGATCCTATTCCCGCCGCGATCGACGAATAGGTATCGGTTCCCGACGAACTGGTTACGCGGACCGTGAACGTCGAGTTGTTGCCGCCGCCGTGCTCGGCATGCAACATCAGCGCCAGATCGAGCGTGCGCGCGTCGAGCTCCGTATAGCTGCCCTTGAGCATATAGAGAAAATTCTCCGCTATCGAAAGTTCCTCCTTCGGAAAGCGGATATGCAGCGAGCGCCCCTGATTGCTGTGACGCACGATGTTGTACGCATAGGCGATGATCGTGGGAAACTTCGCGATCAGATCGATCGATTGCCGCATCAGGTTATCGCGCGAGGTATCGTCCGGGTTATTGTCGAAGGTGTACATGCCGAGCACGCTGCGGGCCAGAATATTCATGACGTTCTGCCCCTCCATGTCGAGAATGTTCATCTTCGTCTTGTGATGCAGCGGCATGAAATCGTGAATCAGCGAACAGAAGGCCGTCAGCTCCTCCCGGTCGGGCAGGTAGCCCGACAAAAGAAGAAAGACGGTCTCCTCGAAACCGAACCGTTTCTCGGCCTGAATACCCCTTACCAAGTCTTCGACGCTGATACCCCGGTAGATCAGCTTGCCAGGAATCGCCTTCATCTGGCCTTCGGGCTGTCGTTCGTATCCGACGACGTTGCCGATCTGCGTCAGCCCGACCAGCACGCCGGAATGGTCCTCGTTGCGCAACCCCCGCTTGACGTTGTATTTCACGAAAAGATCCGCCTCGATATGGCTCGTCGACTTGATCGACTCCGACAACTTGTAAATGATGTACTCTCTCTTCATCTTTCCTCCTATTTTAACTTTGCGACAGCGCAATATACAAAACTTTGCGATTTTTTACAAAATGTTATAAATTGCCTGTCACTTCCCGGCCGAACTCGACCGTGCCGAGCGGCGTTCCCCTCTCCATGAAACGAGTCAGGTCGCTTGTCGCGCGTCCGCTCTCGAACGCCCGTTCCATCGCGGCGGTTATCATGGCGGCAGCCTCGGTCCATCCCATGTACTCGAGCATCATGACGGCCGACAGCAGGATCGAGGACGGATTCACGACGTTACGCCCGGCAATGTTCGGCGCCGTGCCGTGCGTCGCCTCGAAAATGGCGTGTCCCGTCCGGAAATTGATGTTGGCTCCGGGCGCGATGCCGATTCCGCCGACCATGGCGGCCAACTGGTCGGAAATATAGTCGCCGTTCAGGTTCAGCGTCGCGATGACCGAATACTCCTGCGGCACGAGCAGCGTATTCTGCAGAAAGGCATCGGCGATCACGTCCTTGACGACCAGCCGCCCGGCCGCTACGGCCGAGCTCAGCGCCTCGTCGGCAGCTCCGGATCCGCTCTCCTTCTTGATCGCCTCGTATGCGCGCATCGTGAAGGTCCGGTCGCCGAACTCGCTTTCGGCCACGTCGTAGCCCCAGTTCTTGAATCCGCCTTCCGTAAATTTCATGATATTGCCTTTATGGACGAGCGTCACCGAGGGCAACTTCCGCTCGAGCGCATACTCGATGGCGGAGCGTACCAGCCGCTGCGATCCCTCCTTTGAAACGGGCTTCACGCCGAACGACGAGCTCTCCGGGAAACGCACCTTCGTCACGCCCATCTGTTCGGTCAGGAATTTCAGGAATTTCTCCGCCTCGGGCGTACCGGCCATCCATTCGATGCCCGCATAAATATCCTCGGTATTCTCGCGGAAAATATGCATATCGACTTTCTGCGGCTCCTTGACCGGAGAGACCACTCCCCGGAACCAACGCACCGGGCGCAGGCAAACGTACAAGTCCAGCTCCTGCCGCAGCGCGACGTTCAACGAGCGGATACCGCCTCCGACGGGCGTGGTCAGCGGCCCTTTGATGCCGACCCGATAGTCTCTGAAAGCCTGCATCGTCTCCTCCGGCAGCCAACTGCCCGTTATCTTGTGGGCTTTCTCGCCGGCCAGCACCTCTTTCCACTCGATCTGCCGGCGGCCGCCGTAGGCTTTCCCTACCGCCGCGTCCACGACACTCTGCATGACCGGCGTGATTTCGGCGCCGACTCCGTCTCCCTCGATAAAGGGAATCTCCACCGTATCGGGCACGTTCAGTCTACCCGATCCGTCCACTTCGATCTTCTTCATTATTTCGTCCCAAATATTTATGTCATCGCCTCGGACAACGGACCCTCCGGCGCTTTGCTGCTCCGGATTCCGACGCCAACGGCTTGCGGATAAAAGCGGAAATCAGAAATAGTTCTCCTCGCGGCCGACGATCGCATTCAGCAGATTGCCAGCCAGCGAGCTCGCTCCGATGCGGAAAAGAGCGGGAGTCAGCCACTGCGGGCCGAGAATCCGCTCGACGATCGTATAATAAAGCACGGCGTCCTGAGGCGTCGAAATGCCTCCGGCCGCCTTGAACCCGACCCGTCGTCCCGTCCGCTCGGCGAACTCGCGGATCGCCATGCACATCACGACAGCCGCCTCGGGCGTCGCCGACACGGCCGCCTTGCCGGTCGAGGTCTTGATGAAATCGGCTCCGGCCTCCATCGCTATCACGGCTGCCCGGTGAATCAGCTCGGGCCGGGCCAGCACGCCCGATTCGAGAATCACCTTCAGCACGACGTCGTCGCCCACCTCGTTGCGGAGCGTCTCGATCTCGTTTCCCATCAGGTCGTACTCCCCGCTGAGCATCTCGCCGAGGCTGATAACCACGTCGATCTCGTCCGCGCCGTTCTCGACGGCCATCGCCGTTTCGAGCATCTTCACCTCCAGATAGGTCTGCGAAGACGGGAAACCGCCCGCTACGCTCGTGATCGTCATACCGCTGTCGGCTATGACCAGCCCCGCCGTCTCGACGAAAACGGGATAGACGCATACCGAGGCCACGTTCTCTATGTCCGGATAATGCCCGGGAAAACGAACGGCCTTGGCCACGAACCGCTCGATATGCTCGTGCGAGTCGGTCGCCCCGAGCGAAGTCAGGTCGATGCTGCGGAAACACCGCCGGTATACCTCTTCGTTGCCGTTCGCCCGCAGGCGCGCCTGCACGTCCGCCAGAATCGCTCGTATCTCGGCATCCGCAGGAGCGGCTCCGAACTTGGTCAGGGTATTGCTGTATTCCATAGCCGACGGGATTTAACGAAAGGGTTTCCCTGCAAATATAGTCAATTTAGAGGTCGTTCCCGCGCCGCGCCGCAAAATAATCGCACAAAACGACGCGGAGCGGATGCCTTTCCGCACCCGCCCCGCATCGACCGCGCATCCGGCCGTCCTCGGCTAAAGCATCAGCGTCAGGCCGATATTTATCTGCTGGACCTGCGGACCGTGCTTTTCCTTGAATATCGTAGGCCGGTAGTAAGTCGCCGAGAGGGCGAAATGGTCGTAGCCGATGTTGATCGTATAGCCATAGTGAAAATTGCGCAGCCCCATGCTGCCATGCTCCTTGAACTTGCCGTTGAGGTTCGGATCGTTCGCCTTGATTTTCGTATGGGAGCCCATGCGCCATCCGCCGACGACGCCCGCATTGACATAGAACAGATTGTGCCGCCCCATCTGGAACTCGACCAGAAGCGGCACGTTCAGATAACAGGTGAACAGCTTCGACTTCTGCAGCCGGATCCGCTGCTCTTCGTACTGAAAGTCGGGCACCGTCACGCCGTGCTCGTATTTCAGCGCGATGTTGTTCTCGAACCGGAAATTGTTGAACTCGAAACCCAGACCCGTGATCAGACCGAAACGGCGGCTCTTGAGCAGTGTCAGATCGACCGGATTCAACGTGACGCCGATCGACTTGGCGCTCTGCGAAAGACATTGCAGATGATCGGGCAACTTCAGCTTGCCGAGGTTCGTAATCAGCCCGCTGTAATGGATTCCTATGCCGGCCCAGTGTCCGTCGTTCCAGAAAAGCTTGTTGTGGCGTTCTCCGGCGCGTTTTTTCGAGAAATCGTTGATGCGCAGCACGAACTTGCTTTGGTTTTCGCCTCCGGCACGTCGGTCCGGATCGCGGTAACGGTCCTCGACGAAAACTTCGCGCTTCTGCGCGACGGTATCGGAAGACGACTGGGCCCGGGCGGGTGCGACGAGCGGCAGAAGCAGGACGATCGACAGAATTCTTTTCATTTCGACTCTATGGATTGTTTTTCGGATTCTTGTTGCCAATGCGGATCAGCGAGATAATTTCTACGCCGCTTTCGTTTTCGGTACGGTAAGTCCTGATCGGTATGATGCGGTCGAGCGGAGCCAGAATCGATGTCAGGACGCGCATCCCTCCCGTAGCGGTCTCCTCCGAAGCCCTCCCGTCGCGGAACGAGGCGGCGGGCATCGAACGGGAATCGTCATACCGCCACATGTCCGGCTGCGGATCGGGGCTTCCGAGCGCAACGGGAACGCTGCGGATCGTCTCGGCAATCGGCCTGTCTTTCAGATCGGCCGGAGCGACCCGCTCCCGGCAGGCGCGGGCCATTTCTCCCGAGAGCACCGGATCGATCCGTTCGTGGACGAATGCGGCACGCATGGCGGCGCTTTCCGGAACAGGAGGGACCTGTGCGGGCGAAGCCGACGCAACGCGGACATACACGGAGGGCTTCTGCGACACGGCCTGTTCCGTTACGTCAGCCTCAACGGGCTCTTTCGAGACCAAGGCTGAAGCACTTTCCTGCCGCCGCTCGACTTCCGGCTGCCCGGCCGGAATACCCCGGGCCAGCAGCGCGTCGTCGCGCGACGAGTCGTGCCGGTCGACCAGCACGAACACCCCGATCAACAGGCAGGCCGCCGCCATGCCGCCCAGAAACGACCCGGCCCTGTTCAGCCACACCGACACCCCTATGCCTCCCCGCAACAACGCTTTCTTATCGGGATAGACCCATTTCTCCGCCGGGAGCACCGGCACGCTCCCGCGCATCGAACGGATCTCTCGCCCCAAGTCGGGATGTTCGGACAAGAAAGCCTCGAAAGCCGGAAGCTCGTCCGCCGGCAGGTTTCCCTCGACGTAATCGAGAGCCCGCGATTCGTAATCCTCTATGCTGATTCTCATTACAGTATGTTGTTTATATCCCCTATGATCCTCCTGAGCGCGGTTCGTGCCCTGAATATGTACACTTTCACCTGAGTCTCCGACAACCGCGTCATTTCGGCCATTTCGCGATACGAGTAGCCCTCGTAGTCCCTCAGCATGATCAGCGACTTCTGCAACGGGGGCAACTCGTCCAGAAAACGGTCTATCAGCTCCGAAATGCCGTTGTAGTCAGGTCGCCCCGGAGCCGGACTCGTACGCAGCACCGACTCGTCCCCCGTATAGCGCTTTCCCATGCGAACCCTATCCACGATCAGCCGGTAAGCCACCGTAAACAGGTACGATTTTTCCTTACCGCTGAGCACGGCTTCCCGGTTCTCCCACAGCCTCAGAAAGCTCTCCTGTACGATGTCCTTCGCCTCGTCATCGCTTCGAAGCGACTTCAGGGCGAAACGGTAAAGGTTATCGGAATATTGACTGACACATTTATCGTACTCGGCAACGGTCATTAAGTCCGGGATTTGACACTATAACGCATAATGCAGGGGTAAAGTTACATCATTTTGCCGAAACTTCCCCGTCCCGATCGTGCACGTACTCGATCTCCTTGAACAGATAATCGCAAATCTCCCCCGTTTCCTTTTCGACTCGCAGTTCCCCTCCGTAAAGCACATCCCGGATCGTTCCCCGGAAACGCTCGCCGGTCAGACCGTCGACAAAGGGATGCCGCTCTCCGAAGCGGTACAGCCGGGCGATATAATCCTCGTCCAGCTTTCCGTAATCGCCGCCGTCCAGCTGCCTGCAACGCACTGTCAGAAAACCGTAGAAACGCTCGAAGACCTCGGCCCGGTCGAGCGCCGCGCCCTTCTGCAAGGCCAGCGAGGTCGGATTGGGCAGGGCCGGATCGAACGCGGTCTGGTTGACATTGAGCCCGATTCCGGCGATCGAGCGCGATACGCAGGCACCCATCAGGTCGTTCTCGATCAGAATGCCGGCCACCTTGCCGTCTCCGACATAAATGTCGTTCGGCCACTTGATCCTCGACTCGATTCCGAACGAATCGACCGTATCCGAAACGGACAGCGCGACGGCCTTCGACAGATAGAACTGGCTCTCGGCCCGCAAGCCGGCAGGGCAGAGCACGGCCGAAAAGGTCAGATTCATCCCTTCCGCGCTGCTCCATGAATTGCCCCGTTGTCCGCGTCCGCGGCTCTGCCGCTCGGCGATCACGACCGCCCCGTTCGTGTAACGCGCGTCGCGCGCCTCGTCATTCGTCGAAGCGAGCTCATCGAAAAAGCCCAAGGCAAAGCCCGTCCGGCTCGCAAATTCCTCCAATCGTCGTCTCACGACTCTTTTCCGATTCTTGTCATTCATACCGCAACTCGTTCAGATACCGTCCAAGCCCGCAAGGAGCCGGACAACGGCTTCGGATAAGCGCTCCGTCCGGGCCAGCAGCTTCTCCAGAACGGCCTCGGACCGAGGCGGAGCCTCCTCCTCTTCCCATGCCGGCCATGCCTCGGACGGCTCGACCGGAATACCGGCCGCCTGCTCTTCCTCAGGTTCGGCGATCGGATCGGCAAGCCGTTCCGCCCGCCGCACGGCACGCAAAAGCGCCCGGTCTATGCGCTCCATCCTCTCCTGCGCCGCTGCCCGCTGACCGGGTGCGAACCATATCCCTTCCGACCGTTTGGAGCGAAGCACATCCAGCACGTCGCCGCAAGCGGCGGCGCAGGCATCGGTCGCACCGAAAGCCCCGGCCAGCGCCTTGCCCGGCTCCCCGAAGGCGGACAGCATTCCCTCGGCCTCCCGACTCGCCTCCGCGCTTTGCCGCCTATGTTCCTCGAAATCGCGCGCACGTTCCCCGGCCCTTTGCGGATCGGTCTCCCCGAAATAACCGCGAACATCCAAAAACATCCCGTACACAGCGCGGACACGCTTCGCCAGCAATACCCTCAGCGGATAGGCCGACAACTCGCCCTCGGGAATTCTCGGAACGCGGACCGCTCCCGAACCGGCCTGACGCGTGCGCCCTTTTCCCCGAATCAACCGGCGTGTCAGTCCGGCGAGCCGAGGAACCAGCGGAAACAGCAGCATCGCATTGACCGCATTGAACAGCGTATGGAAAAGCGCGAGTCCTACGGGCTGGGAAACGGCCGACGTCAGCGGAGAAACCCCGCCCGCCCAGACGATCAGGTCCGCTATGCCGAGCGCAAGCCACGGCAGCAGAGGCAGAGCCCACAGCACGCCGAACAGATTGATCAGAAAATGGGAAAGGGCCGCCCGGCGCGCATCGGCCGACGTGACGACCGCAGCCAGATTGGCCGTCGCCGTCGTACCCACGTTCTCGCCCAACACCATGGCCAGCGCGTACTCGAACGGAATCAGTCCGCCGCCGCACAATACGATCGTGAAAGCGGTCATAGCGCTCGACGACTGCACGAGAGCCGTCAGCAGAGCGCCGGCCAAAGCGAACAGCAGAGCCGTCCCCGCACCCCGGCCGCTCAGTCCGGCCAACCAGTCGGTCACGGCAGGACGACCGGTCAGCGAGGCCACGTTGCTGCCGAAAATCCCGATCGCGAGCAACAGCAGCGCCAGGCCGCAGAGCACACGCCCCGCATCCCGCGTGCGCTTCCGCCCCAGCGCCGACATCCCGAAAGCGGGAACCAGCAAAGCCATGGCGACCGACGTCGAATCGAATCCGAACCCCAGTAACACGACGAGCCAAGCCGTTACCGTCGTACCCACGTTGGCCCCCAGAATCATCGCGACGGCCTGACGCAACCCCAGCAGCCGGGCATGGACGAAACTCACGATCATGACCGTCACGACGCTCGACGACTGCACGACGGCCGTAATCAGCGTGCCCGACAGCACGCTCCGGCCGGGCGAAAGCGTCATCGAGCGGAGCGCCCGCCGCAACGGGCCGCCGGAAAGCCGCTGCAAGGCCGAGCCCATCCATTTCATGCCGAAAAGGAACAGGCAGACCGATCCGAGAACCGTGACTATGAGGGCGGCGGTATCCACTACGCGTACTTAGATTTCACCGAACGACTCGGCGGAGCGTCCCCGGCCGCAGTAGCCGGAGGCGCTCCGCCAAAATTAGGGATAATTTTCGCAAGACGCCTATACCGGCACATCGAATTCGCGCAGCGCGTCGTTCAGCGACGTTTTCGTATCGGTCGAAGCCTTACGCTGCCCGATGATCAGCGCGCAGGGAACCTGATACTCGCCGGCCGGGAACCGCTTCGCGCGCGAGCCGGGTATCACGACCGAGCGGGGCGGCACGTATCCCTTGTACTCCTTGGGCTCCGGCCCCGACACGTCGATGATCCTCGTCGAGCCGGTGATGACCGTCCCGGCGCCGAGCACCGCCTCGCGGCAGACGTGCGCTCCCTCGACGACGATGCACCGGCTCCCGACGAAACAGCCGTCCTCGACGATCACCGGCGCCGCCTGTACCGGCTCGAGCACGCCGCCTATGCCGACGCCTCCGCTCAAATGGACGTGCTTGCCGATCTGGGCGCACGAGCCGACCGTCGCCCATGTGTCGACCATCGTCCCCTCGTCGACATAGGCGCCGATGTTCACATAGGACGGCATCAGGATCACGCCCGGAGCCAGATAGGCGCCGTAACGGGCCGCAGCGTGCGGCACGACGCGGACGCCGAGCTTCTCGTACCCGGTCTTCAGGTCCAGCTTGTCGTAAAACTCCATCGGACCGGCTTCGGTCACCCGCATCCCGCAAATGGGAAAATAGAGGATCACGGCCTTCTTGACCCATTCGTTGACCTGCCAGCGGCTGTCGCCCAGCGGCTCGGCCGTGCGAAGCTCTCCCCGGTCGAGCAGATTGACCGTCTCGCGTATCGCGCTCTTGACCGCCTCGTCGCGGAGCAGCTCGCGGTCGTCCCACGCCCGCTCGACGGTCGTTTTCAGATTCTCGTACATAAAGCTATTTTTCATGGTTTTACACCGGCGAAGTTACGAAATTTATGCCGGAATTATTTGAGAAACAGCCCGGACTTTCGTACCTTGCGGAAATTTTCACGGAAAAGCCCCGCGAAAGAACGAAATTTAACCGGGCTCCCGGACTTCGCAACAGGGGAAACGTCTTCGGCGCACGCGAAGCGGAAAGCCCGGCCGGTTGCGGAGTTTTCCGCGAGAAATCTTCCCGACGTCATGCGAAGAGGGAACAGAGGAACTTGCAGCAGAATGAAAACACGTAAAATCGACAGACCCATGAAACATGCTTTGCTTCCCGCCGCACTGCTGATCGCGGCAGGCGTTTTGTGCACGAACTGTAAAACGAAAATGAAAATCTCGACACTGCCTTATCCCGTCGCCCGCATGGACAGCACGGTCGACGACTACTTCGGAACGAAAGTGCCCGATCCGTACCGCTGGCTGGAGGACGACAACTCGGCCGAGACGGCCGCCTGGGTGACGGCCGAAAACGAAATCACGCAGAACTACCTGTCGCAAATCCCGTTCCGCGACAAGATCCGCAACCGGTTGACCGAGCTTTGGAACTATCCGAAATACGGCGTGCCGAGCAAGCACGGCGACTACTTTTTCTTTTTCGAGAACGACGGGCTGCAAAACCAGAGCGTGCTCTACCGCCAAAAAAGCCTCGACGGTCCGGCCGAGGTATTCCTCGACCCGAACAAGCTGTCGGACGACGGTACGGTCGCGCTGAGCGACGTATCGTTCTCGAAGGACGGCAAGTATTGCGCCTATGCGGCCGCCTCGTCCGGTTCGGACTGGGTCGAGATCCGCGTGATGGACGTGGCCACGCGCGAACTGCTGCCCGACGTGATCCGCTGGGTCAAGTTCTCGGGCGCCGTCTGGACCCGGGACGGCTTCTATTACAGCGGCTACGACGAGCCGAAGCAGTCCGAGGCGCTCGTCGCGCAGAACCGCTTCCAGAAAATCTTTTTCCACAAGCTCGGGACCGAGCAGAGCGCCGACCGCCTGATCTACGAGGACCGCGCCCACCCGCTGCGATACGTGAGCGCCGAAGTCAGCAAGGACGACCGGCATCTGTTCGTTTTCGCGACCGAAGGCACGAGCGGCAACGAGGTGCTGTGGGCCGACCTGTCGAAGGGCGCGCCCGAATTCGAGGTACTGTTCCCCGGCTTCGCTAACGATTATGCTCTGGTTCACGCGCGCGACGGCCGCGCCGTCTTCTACACGAACGAGGGCGCTCCTCGCTACCGGCTGGTGCAGGCGGACCTCAACGGAGCCGAACCGGTCCTGAGCGAACTGTTGCCCGAGTCGGAGCTGCTGCTCGAAGGGGCGTCGGTGGCCGGCGGATCGCTGTTCGCGCTCTACCTCGACAAGGCCCAGAGCGCCGTATCGCAATACGACCTCTCGGGCAAGAAGTTGCGCGATTTGAAGCTGCCGGGAATCGGCGCGGCGGCCGGATTCGCGGACAACGACCAGGAGCCATTCACATTCTACTCGTTCTCGGAGTTCACTCGTCCGGCCTCGATCTACCGGTACGACATCGCTACGGGCGAGTCGAGCGTGTTCAAAACTCCCGATCTGAAGTTCGATCCTGACCGGTTCACAGCCGAACAGGTCTTCTTCGACAGCAAGGACGGCACGCCCGTCTCGATGTTTCTGGTACACCGCAAGGATATGAAGCTCGACGGCAACAATCCGACCTACCTGTACGGCTACGGCGGATTCAACATCAGCCTGACGCCCGGCTTCACGCCGCTGAGCGTGCTGTTGATGGAACAGGGCGGAATCTATGCCATGGTGAACCTTCGAGGTGGCGGCGAATACGGCGAGGAATGGCACCGGGCCGGCATGCTCGCCAACAAGCAGAACGTGTTCGACGACTTCATCGCGGCGGCCGAGTACCTGATCGACAACAAATACACGTCGAAGGAGAAGCTGGCGATCGCCGGCGGATCGAACGGCGGCCTGCTCGTGGGCGCCTGCATGACCCAGCGGCCCGACCTGTACGCGGTAGCATTGCCGGCCGTAGGCGTGATGGACATGCTGCGCTACCACCTGTTCACCTGCGGCTGGGGCTGGGCCGTGGAGTACGGCAGCAGCGACAACGAGGAGCAGTTCGGCTACATCTATAAGTATTCGCCTCTGCACAACATTCATGCGGGCGCCTGCTATCCGGCTACGCTCGTCACGACGGCCGACCACGACGACCGCGTCGTGCCGGCCCACTCGTTCAAGTTCGCCGCGACGCTCCAGGCCGCTCAGGGCTGCGACAACCCGGTGCTGATCCGCATCGAGACGAAAGCGGGCCACGGAGCCGGCAAGCCGACGTCGAAGCGTATTGACGAAATGACCGACGTGCTGTCGTTCATGCTATGGAATACCGGCACGGAAATGGAATAAATAAAGAACGAAGGCCATGCGGCGAGCTCCGGCATCGGTCCGGAGTCCTGCCCGGCCGACGAGCGAAAGGAAGACCGGCGCTGCTTTGTCCTGAATTCCGGGTAACCGTCATTTCGGACGACCACGTTTCCGGGTGACGACGCCGCACCGGTCCATATCCGCATTGCCTTTACGGAGATTTTCTGCCAAAAATTCTCCGAAGCGATGCTTTTCCCCCGGCTCCCGCTTCCGGCAGGAGTCGGACAGAGACGGCGGCATCCGTCGCTCATTCCTTCTCCTTGCGCCGGACAATCCGCTTTGTATACCTCTGCCGGACGACAAAACCGGGCGAAGCGGAAAATCCGGCTCCCTTCCGAAACGGGTAACGGACCGGCAGCAAGCGCTCCGCACGGAAACGAAAACACGAAAGACATGCCCCCCATCAAAATATACAAGTTCGGAGGCGCTTCGGTCCGCTCGGCCGAAGGAGTCGAGAATCTGGCGCGAATCGTCGCCGCCGAACCCGCACGACTACTGGTTATCGTTTCGGCTATGGGCAAGACGACCAATGCGCTGGAGGAAGTGCTCGACCGGTTCATGCGCAACCGCTCGGACGAAGCGATCGAGCGGTTCGCGGAGATCGAACGATACCATCGGCAGATCGTCCGCTCGCTGTTCGCCGATCCCTCTTCCGTCGAGGCACGCACCGAAAAACTCGCCTCGGAGGTTCGGGAACTGCTTCGCAGCGAAACCTGCCGGGAGGATTACGATCGCTGGTACGACCGGATCGTAAGCTACGGCGAACTGCTCTCGACCGTCATCGTCTCGGAATACCTCGCCGCACAAGGCACGCCGAACCGGTGGCTCGACATGCGCGGGCTTTTCGTGACCGACAGCCGCTACCGCGAGGCGACCATCAACGTCGACCGGTCGGCTCGAGCTCTGCGCCGGGCCGTCGACGCAGCCCCCGAACGCGTGCTGGTCGGACAGGGATTCATCGGCGCGACGCCGGCGGGCCGCCCGACGACGCTCGGTCGCGAAGGATCGGACTACTCGGCCGCCATGGCCGGCTATCTGCTCGATGCCGGGAGCGTAACGATCTGGAAGGACGTCGACGGCATCCTGAGTGCCGACCCCCGGTTGTTCGCGGACACGATGCTGATTCCCGAACTGTCGTATCTCGACGCGATCGAGCTGGCCTACGCCGGGGCACAGGTGATCCACCCGAAAACGATCAAGCCGCTCCAGAACAAGAATATTCCGCTCTACGTCCGTCCGTTCGGCGATCCGACGAAGCCGGGCAGCGTGATCTGCGCGTCGCCCCCGGTCCCGCCGGGCGTGCCCGTCCGCATTCTCAAAGGCCGTCAGGTCCTGATTTCGATCCGCCCCAAGGATTTTTCGTTCGTGCTGGAGGAACGGCTCGCCGATATTTTTTCGGTATTCGGCCAATACCGACAGAAAATCAACCTGATCCAGAGCTCGGCCGTCAATCTGAGCCTGTGCGTCGACGATTCGCGCTATTTGGAGCGAGTCGTCGATGCGCTCCAAACCGAATTCCGCGTCGTGTACAACCGCGACATGGAATTGCTGACGATTCGGGGCTACGATCAGATAACCTACGACAGATATGCCGAAGCGGAAGGGGTCTTTCTGGTCCAGAAAACGCGCCGCACGGCTCGCATCGTCCGAAGCGCAAGCCATTGACGATACGGAATCCGGAATTTTCGCGCGTGTCATCCGGCCGCATGCAGACGCACGCCTCATGCGAACCGCAAACTCCGCACAGACAGCCTTCCTGAGAAAAATCCCGCCTCGGCCGAGCACGCCGGCAGACGATCGTACCGCGACCGCCGTCCGAGCCGAGCCGGTCGGATTCGCGCTTTACATAATCTCGACCCAGCTCATGAACGGATAGGCGCGGTTCTCCATGCGCATCCGCTCCTCGAAATAGCGGAGCGTGCGCGTGAGCCCTTCCTCGATCGGGATCCGAGGTTCCCAGTCGAGCTTGCGACGAGCCAGTTCGATGTCGGGCACCGTGTTCTGCGAACTGTCCGTAGGCAGGTTCAGCAGCACGATTCTCGACGGACTTCCCGTCAAATGAACCACGTCCTCGGCCAAGGCATCGATCCGAACCGGGTCCACGCCTCCGATATTGACCGGTTCGGACAGCTTGCCGGTCGAATTCATCATCCGCACGAGCGCCTCGACCGCGTCGTCGATATAGAGAAAACAGCGGGTCTGCATCCCGTTGCCCCGGATCGATATGCTCTCTCCCGAAAGCGCGCTCTTGATGAAAGCGGAGATCACGCGTCCGTTCCCGAGCGGCATGCGCGGTCCGTAGACATTGAACAGTCTCGGGATACGGATATCGACCCCGTACTGATGATGATAGGCGGTAAAAATCGACTCGGCGGCCCGCTTTCCCTCCTCGTAGGCGCTTCGCTCGCCGACCGGGCTGACGTTTCCGCGATACTGTTCGGGAATCGACGGCACTTGCGCCTTGCCGTAGACTTTTCCCGACGAGGCCTGCAAAATGCGCGCCCCCATGCGTCGGGCCACTTCGAGCATGTTGACCGCCCCGATCAGCGACGTCTTGAGCGTCATCACCGGATCGTGCATGTAGTCGGCCGGCGCCGACGGGCAGGCCAGATTGTAAATCTGGTCCACCTCCTCGAAATACGGAAACGTGACGTCGTGACGCACGAGTCGGAACAGCGGATTGGCCATCAGATGCTCCACGTTGCGCTTGTCGCCCGAGTAATAGTTGTCCAGCGCGATCACCTCGTTCCCGTCGGCGAGCAGGCGCTCGCACAGGTGACCCGTGCACAGCAACGCTATGAACAGGCGCAGGAGCGACTCGGGCGGATACGTAATGCCGGTGCGGCGGCACTGGCTGCCGGTGCAGCAGGACTTTACGCTGGCGGGCGTGCTGTTGCGCCGGTGATGGATCTCCAGCGTCATGGTGCCGTCATTGCGG